>Ga0206677_10001014_pt1 | contig 26468 bp, 20 predicted proteins | sample M130m12015metaG_FD_155475 | JGI IMG/M metagenome (GOLD analysis project Ga0206677, IMG submission 155475) | Ammonia-oxidizing marine archaeal communities from Monterey Bay, California, United States - M1 30m 12015 | ecosystem: Environmental > Aquatic > Marine > Intertidal zone | place: USA...
AGGACTCACAAGATGCGTGCGACCACCACTCCCTTGGCGACCCTCAAAGTTGCGATTAGAAGTGCTCGCGCATCGCTCACCCGGCAATAATCGATCCGCATTCATCGCTAAGCACATCGAGCAGCCGGGCTCTCGCCATTCCATACCTGCGTCCAGAAAAATTTTGTCCAGGCCCTCGGATTCGGCTTGTGCCTTGACTAAGCCCGAGCCCGGCACCACCAAAGCCTTGCGAACGCTTGGCGCGATCCGCCTGCCATTTAATACCGCCGCCGCGTCACGCAGGTCTTCAATGCGCGAGTTCGTGCATGAACCAATGAACACCGCATCGGGCCTAATGTCTTGAATAGGCATCCCTTCCGTGAGCCCCATATAGTCTAGAGCGCGAACCAAGCCTTGCCTGGCAGTTTCGTCAGGCATGTCGGCTAATCGCGGTACCTCGCCATGGACGGATGCCACCATTTCTGGCGAGGTGCCCCAAGTGACGTGCGGGGCAATCTCGTTGCCGTCTAGTACGATCGTGTTATCGAACACCGCGTCTTCGTCACTACGTAAGGTGCGCCACCACTGCTCGGCCGTCTCCCATTGCTCGCCCTCAGGCGCCAGTGGTTTGCCTCGAAAATAATCCAGCGTCACGTCATCTACCGCCACCAAACCGCATCGCGCGCCTGCCTCGATCGCCATGTTGCACAGCGTCATGCGACCTTCCATGGTCAAAGACCGAATAGCAGAGCCCATAAATTCCAATGCATAGCCAGTCCCTCCGGCGGTGCCAATACGACCGATCACCGCCAAAGCAATATCCTTGCCGGTCACACCCGGTGCTAACTGCCCGGTAACCTCAACTCGAAAGTTTTTCATTTTGCGCTGTATCAAACACTGCGTTGCCAATACGTGCTCAACCTCTGACGTGCCAATACCATGGGCCAGCGCGCCTGCCGCTCCATGAGTCGAAGTATGGGAGTCACCACACACGACCGTCATCCCCGGTAACACGGCGCCTTGCTCCGGACCCATCACATGCACGATGCCCTGCCGAATATCGTCCAGTGGAATTTCGACCACGTTAAAGGCCTCACAATTATCGTCTAAGGTCTGCAGTTGCAGTCTGGATATCGCGTCGGGCAGCGCAGCAAGACCGTCTGCACGTTCAGAAGCGAGGGTCGATACATTGTGGTCGGGCACCGCCAGGTTCGCGCTCCGCCGCCACAAGTCGCGCTGCGCCAGCGTCAAACCCTCGAAAGCCTGCGGTGAAGTGACCTCGTGTAGCAAGTGGCGATCAATATAGATTAGGGCGGTGCCATCTTCTCGTTGCTCGACGAGATGAGCGTCCCACAGTTTGTCGTAAAGCGTTTGCGCCATGCTGTCTGGTCTCCTGTGCCCCGGCTCAAGCAACGATGCACTCCCCACGCGAGGGAGCCCGGCCGCCTTGAAAAGGCGCGGAGTATAGCACTGAAGCCCAAAGTCTTGGTGTGGTAGTCGGCAAGTCAGCATTCGCAGCAATGCGTTGCAAAACGGATACCTTTTGCCCGTTTATCCGCCTATTGCCTTTGGCAACGCGATCACGATTGCCCGTTCACGCATGGGTCAGCCGAAAGCAGGCGTGGATACGTCGATTGCGTGCAAAATCTTGCGGGATGGAGGCCGAGGTGACATCGCTGACTTGCCAGCGGTCCGATATGGCATCATCCAATTTAAAACGTCGGTGATTGGTTGAAAAATACAGCGTGCCGTTTGCTGATAACCGCGCCATCGCCAACGCTAACAGCTCTGCATGATCAGCCTGTACGTCGAAATCAGGCAGCCCACTTGAATTCGAGAAGGAAGGTGGGTCAACCATGATTAAATCATACTGCCGCTGATCTTCAGACAGCCACTGCCGCACATCGGCTCGCACCCCCCGATGCTGTCTTTCGGATAAGCCATTCAGCGCCAGGTTCTCGTTAAACCATTTTAAGTAGGTGCTCGACGCGTCGACGCTCGTGCTGGTCGTCGCACCGCCCAGTGCAGCATGCAACGTCGCGACACCGGTATAGCTGAATAAATTGAGAAAGTGCCCGCCTTTCGCTTGCCCTCTTATCCAGCAGCGCAAGGGTCGATGATCAAGAAACAAACCCGTATCGAGATAATCGTGAAGATTGACCAACGCTTTGACAGGCGACTCATGGACGACCCTCTTGGTCTGCTCTTGCTTCAATCGCTGGTATTGCTCGGTACCCCGTTGCCGGCGTCGCTGCTTTAAAGCGATCTCCTGACGGTCTGCGATCTTGAAGACCACCTGTACCGCATCCACTACCTCTTCTAAACGCTTCGCCGTTTTCTCCTCAGGAATATCCTGTGGGGCGGCGTACTCCGCTATGTGGATCCTCTCTTCATAAATATCGATTGCCACCGAATACTCGGGAATGTCAGCGTCATAGACTCGATAACAGGACACCTCTTCTCGCTGCCGCCAAGATTTTAAGTGGCGCTGATTCTTACGGATTCGGTTCGCAACCGCTTGCGCCCCCTCGGACAAAGCCGCCGGAGCAGCCTGTCTGCCTTTTGCGAGTTCCGCAACCGGGTCACGAAGCGCTCGCAACTCATTGTCGGTCGTCAGTGAAAACTGCAAACAATGGAGCTCAAGCCGCCCATTCTGAAAGCGATGGCGTTTGTGTGCGCGCAAGCCGATGGCTTTACCCAACGACACATCTGAGGTGAGTATCGCAGCGGACCAGTCCCTGAACTCTCTGCTGATCACTTCACCGATAGAATGATAGAGGTGCCTGAGACTTGACGCATCACCCATCCGCTCACCCCAGGGGGGATTCATGACCAATAACCCAGTGACCAGGTCGCGGTGCGTCGGCCGCGTCAGCGCCGATAAGCTCTTGCAGCGAAGTCGCACCGTACCCTCTAGGCCCAAGCGCTCGATATTATCAGTGGCGCGCCTGACGGCTGAAATATCCGCATCGTAACCACGAATCTCAACATCCGTGGAGACCGATTGCTTGCTTTGCTCGAGCGCATCAGCGCGCACTGCCTGCCACTGAGTCTCGTCATGGCCAAGCCAGCCCTGAAATCCGAATCGCTGACGCATCAGCCCTGGCGCGCGGTTAAGCGCCATGAGCGCGCCTTCTAGTAACAAGGTCCCGGAACCACACATGGGGTCAATCAATGCCTCACCCCGACGGCTTCGCGCTGGCCAATCTGCGGCCCACAGTGCCGCCGCAGCAATGTTTTCTTTGAGTGGCGCAAGCCCACCATCGAGTCGGTAACCGCGCTGGTGCAGACTGTCGCCAGAGAGATCGATCCCCACTGTCAATTGTCCCTTTGCCAGCTTTGCTGTCACGCGGACATCGGGCTCGCGAAGATCGACAGACGGTCGACTTCGTCCCACCTGACGATAGCGATCTACAATCGCGTCCTTGACTTTTTGAGCGCCAAATTGGGCATTACGGATGGCTTCAGAACGACCAGAGAAATCGACCATCAACGACCCGCTCTCTCGAATGTGAGCGCCCCAATCCAGCCCTGTGACCGCCTCATAAATGTCGTCAGTGGAGCGCACGTCAAAGGCGCCCAACTGAAGAATGACTCGGTTCGCCAGTCGGCTCCACAGACACACCCGATAGGCCAAGGCCAGCGTGCCCGTGAAGGACACCCCAACCGGCCTCTCGACCACTTCTTCTGCGCCAAAGCTCAATAACTCCTGCGCTAAATACACACCCACGCCGGCTGGAGAAGTGGCGAGATACTGCTGTTTCATCATTCTTCTAAGCCTTGCTCTGCGGCAAATATATCCCGCAGCAAACGGCGCCACGTTTCATATTGGACATCCAGTGTACCCTCGAGTGTCACGACGCGATCGGCAGTCTCAATCACACTGGGCTGCGTCTCTCCATCTAGCGCCTTCGCCAGCTCAAACCAAGCTTGCTCCTGCATTCGGTAAGAGCGATACGCGGCATATTCAGCTTGCATGCGGGCGTATCGGCTGTCATCTGAGCGATCACCGCGAGCACGAACGCGCGCTTCATAAGCGTCCAGCCAGTAGGCCTGTTCGCGGCCCGCTTCACGCCATAACGCATAGGTTCCCCCGGCTCGCTCCCACAACGCAACATATTGCTCATCAACGGTGTCACAAAATAGGTACTCCTGATTCCGAATGCGATCCACTCTTCGCATCATCGGATCGTTGTCTGCCGGCAATCTCTGCAACTCCCACTTTCCAGCTACCTGCTCTGCCAAACCTAAGAACGCATCGGGTGACAGCTGCTGGGCATATCGCACCTCAGCCAGAGAAAGTAACGAGGCGCGATCGCGCTCCCCTTGCTGCTGCCACCATTGCAACAACCGGTTACTGATGGCGTTGAACAGGTCCGCAAAACCCTCGCCCGCCACGGTTTCTCGATGGCCGATCACATGATCAAATAACACAGTACCAGCCGCATCGATTGCGTTGACTTGTAATACCAGATCTCGACCGTCAGATTCGATGATTTGACTGCGTATGTTGACCGGGACCAACGCCGACGTTACGGGGACCATTCGTACCACCCCCCACTGGTTACTCGCTACCAGCGCATCCCGTAACTGACCTGCCAATAACTTAGATTCGAGCCGGCGCACAGCGGCTGTTGGACTGTCATCCTCTGCATCGACACCGGGATTAAAGAGCACCACCCCCACATCGAGCGCGGGAGTGCTGGGCCGATCAGCGACCAGTAGCACCTCCCCCTCCCAAGGGATCACCATCGACTGCTTATTCTGTGGGCTTGCAGTGGTGTTTTCAGTGGCTGGCTGTGTCGCGCAGCCGCTCGCCCATAAAAACGCTAACGCTACGGTCCATAGGCGCCTCACAACGAGGCACCCGAAGGGACAGGCTCGGTGCTACAGACACGCCCCCGGGACAGCGTATTGATGCATTGATACCCCCGATTACTGGGTTCAAAACGGGCAAAAATACGGCTCACCTCAAAATCCCGCTGGGTCCCGCGAGTAGTGAGCCTTGTCCGTTGAGCGAGCAGCGCGCCATCGGCGGAGCGCACAAATCGATGCCGTATCGATAACCCCTCGGGCAACTCAATGTAAAAATGTAATTGCTGACCATCCCACCAACACGTTTCTTGGCCTAGTTGTGTGACAGACGTCTGTCCATCGCGAATGTCACACACCAAGGCAAAGCTATTTTCGCGATCAATACGGACAAAGGCGGTGTCTTGGTGTACCACCAGTAAATCCGACGCGGTAACCAACTCGGCCATTTTTGCCAGCGCGAGAATCGTATCGACGTCACCGAGTGGCGGCCCCTGATACGTCACGCCTCTCTCCGCTGCATCGCGTTGACGCCGCACTTGGCGCTGGATATCACGAAACGTGCTGTTGAGCTGGGTCTGAACGCTGTCGCTGCGGGCGTAATCGACTTCCCAATGCCCTGAAAAATCTGCGACAGGCGTGTCAGCCACACGTTGTTGTGGGGTAGTGCTGACCCCACAACCGCACAACACTAAAAAGGTACACAGCGTCATCGCCATGCGGACAAAACAGTACCGGCCAAGACTTGCGTTACTCAACATAAATCCCAATACATCCTGCGAGCCCGTCGACACCGCATTCGGATCGACTCATGATAAGACCATTGTCACAACGCAATACCTCTGGATGAGCGTGGGTCCCCAGACGAAAAGAGAAGAGTTAACGACTGCTAGTGAGCGTGTCGTGCACTGCCCCACATATTGAAAGCAGCTATCCGTGGTGTTCCCGGCAGGTACATTTGATCTAACTGCTGCACGGCGAAGCCCGCGCTTTCGATCCATTCAACGATGGGCCGGTTAATATTACAGCCACCGAGAAGTCGTCGCCACAGAGGGTTGATACGTTCTTGCCAGCTTGCAACGCCTGGATCGGGTGCCTGGCCATGCTCACAAAAAACCAAACTGCCACCCGGTTTTAAGACGCGTCCTATCTCGGCAAGCGCAGCGTGAGCATCGGGAATCGTGCACAAACTGTAAGTCATGAGTACCGTGTCGAATTGCGCAGCAGGTAGCGGCATCTTTTCTGCAGATCCCTCGACAAAATCGAGAGGCACACCGACTTGCGCAGCCCTCGAAGCAGCCAGCCGCCAACTGGTCTGACAGGGGTCGATCCCCACGATGGACTGAACGCGCTGTGGATCGTAATACGGCAGATTGTGGCCCGCTCCCATGCCTATCTCGAGCACATTGCCCTGAGCTTGGGGGACCACTTTTTCCCGCTGCTTGAGGATCGGCTTGGTTCCGCAAGCACAGGTCACCAATCTGGGGACAATTTTGTCGTTATAGAAACCCATCTGTCACCTGCTCTGTTGTTGTGTTCCGCCAGTGTAAACAGACTCAGCGTCATCAGCGACGGTTTTTGTCGTCTCCGCAAAGACCCTACTCTTTGGGGTTCGCTGCAGCACCGTGTGACCCGCGGGCGGCATCGGCACGCCGCTCTAATGAGGCTTGGATAGCCGCTTCCTGCTGCGCCAAGTTGATCGGGCGCTCTTCTTCCGGATAAGCTTCAGGGTCAATCCGTCGCATCTCCTCCTCTATCCAGGCCTCCACCTTCTCCATCATCTCGCCCGGACTACCAGCGGGGTCTGGCACAATGGGCGCACCCAGTGAGACCTGAATGGTTCCAGGGACGAATGTGAAACTTTTACGAGGCCAGCACCGGGCGGACGCCACCGCAATGGGCACAATACTGGCACCCGTGGCCATGGCGAGGCGCGCGGCACCCGTTTTATAGATGCCCTGCCGACCTCTTTCTGACCGAGTCCCCTCGGGAAACATAATGACCCACTTACCCCGATCCATCAGTTGCTCGCCCATTGATGCGACTTTATTCCAGGCGCCGCCGCGCGCAGAGCGGTCAATATGGATCATATTAAGACACGCCATCGCCCATCCAAAAAAGGGAATAAACAGGAGCTCACGCTTGAAGACATAGGCAAGGGGATGGGGCATTCGACTCGCGAAGAAAAAAGTCTCCCAAGTTGACTGGTGCTTGGGACACAGAATGATGCGGCTGTTGTTATCTCCTCTTTCTGGGAGATGATGCTCACCCTCCACTTCGTACTCAACACGCCCTATTAGGCGCGCCGCGGCTACCGCGCCGCGCAACCATGGACGTGCCAAGTACCACCATCGCCTGTCTGGATCGATAAAAGGCGTCGTTAGAACAATCAACGACGCCATTGGGATAACGGTCACCGCCATCCATAAAAAGACAATCATTGAACGCAACGGCCGCATCACCCAACCCCTGATGACCACCTATTGGCGGTATTCATAGCGCTTTGCATCAGTTCGAGAGACTCCACTACCTCCCACATAAGGGTGGCATTAAACCAGAAACGGCACTTGCTGGCGCCGTCTATTCGCTTTCGCACACAACGCACCCACCCTATAATACGCATTGTGGAGATACTCAATTGAAGAAACCGCCCTCTAAACAAGACCTGCGACGGCGTCTGTCTCAGCAGACCGACAAGTTTCTGTCGTCAGGGGGAAGTATTCAAGAACTCGCGCGAGGAGAGAGCGCGTATGAGCGCAACGAAATACCGCCACCGGCGCCGCTCTTTACCGATGCAAAAGTCGCTAGAACGCCGCTCACCGATGTCGTTGCTGCACTGGACGCTCGGAGAGCACCAAAGCGCCCTCAAAAAAAGGTGTCGCGTCAAAGCGCGCCACGTCAGCGCAAGCAAGTCGTTTATGACGATTTTGGCGAACCCTTGCGAGTTGTCTGGGTCGAGGACCCTTAGCGTCCGGTCGAGACAGCGAGTTTCGCACTGACAAATGAACTGAGGCCAGCGCACAGCCGTAAGGTTCTCTGAATCCGTCACGGTTAGCACAATGATTTCCTTAAGAGAAGTAATCGAAGTGGAACGCTCGATCGAGGCCTGCTTTCGCTACGTGGCCGATTTTCGGACCACTGTCGAATGGGACGCGACCGCATACAGCGCCAGCAAAACCACGGAGGAACCCGTCGGCTTAGGGAGCGAGTTCTCGCTGCTCTGCCGAGCCGGTCCAACAAGCGTATCGATCCAGTACACCATTGTGGAATACACCCCCTGGCAATCGATTGTCCTGGAGGGAAAAAGCCGCTGGTTCACTGTGCGAGATGTCATCACCTTTGAAACGCGAGACGCCAGTACCACTAGGATCACTTATTGCGCCGATTTCACCTACCGGTTCGGCTTGCGCACGCTCGCGCAAAAGACAGAAGCCGCCATGCGGGCTTTAGGTCGCAAAAGCCTGCTCGGGCTCACTCGCGCACTAGAGGACAACAATCCATCCCCCGCTGCGAGCCCTACCACCGCAAAACGGGACAAAAACCTCTTCACCGCGCTTAAGTGCTTTACCCGGGCAGGATACCGGACCGGTCGACGCACCTGGGCGCCAATGAGCACTGACATGGCCGAAAAGCATGTGGTGCTTACCGGCGCCAGTGCGGGCTTAGGTTTTGAGACCGCTGTGGCCTTACTTGAAGCCGGCGCCACGCTCACCCTCGTCATCCGCGATCCGAATAAAGTCGCATCGATGCAGGCGGCATTACAAGAGAGGAGTGGCCGGCAAGCCGATCGAGTGGAGCTGGCTGATCTCAGTTTACTGAGCCAAGTCAACGCGCTCAGTGAGCGCTTGCTGAGCGCTAATCGACCCATTGATGTGTTAATCAACAACGCAGGCGCCTTGTTTAACGATTACTGCCAAACGTCGGAGGGCATCGAGACCAGCGCCGCACTGCTGCTGTTGTCGCCGTGGCGCCTGACCGAGGCGGTGCATCCTCTCCTGGCTCACCATGACACGCCCGCCCGTGTGATTAATGTGGTGTCAGGGGGCATGTATACGCAGAAACTGCAGTGTGAATCACTGGTGATGTCAGAAGATGACTACCGCGGATCGGTCGCCTACGCCCGCGCGAAGCGTGCCCTGACTGTGCTCACTGAATTGTGGTCAGCGCAATGGCGAGACGACCGTATTGTGGTCAATGCCATGCATCCTGGCTGGGCCGATACGCCAGGCGTACAAGGTGCACTGCCGGGTTTCAGACGCCTAACGCATCGCGTGCTGCGCTCTTCCCAAGAGGGTGCTGACACGATCGTATGGCTTGCTCGCGCTCGCGAGGCGGATAAAACCAGCGGTCAATTATTTCTCGATCGTGAGCCACGGACAACGCACCTGCGCCAACACACGCTCGAATCGGCCGAGGAGAGAGCTGCTTTGCAGCCCTGGTTGACTCAGATCTACTCGACCCTCGATCTCGCCTAGAGCACTTGAGGGAAAGCGCCGGTGGCGTTACTTTGACCGCTCGATCATTTACCGGCATGCCGTCATGAATCACGCACTCGACCCCTATACGCCCCACTTTGCAGATGACGCTATCGATGACGCGCGGCAGCGCTTAGCGCAAACACGCTTTCCCGAAGCCGAAACCGTTGAGGACTGGCAGCAAGGCGTGCCGCTGAGTTATTGCCAAGAACTGGTTCGCTATTGGCGAGACGACTACGATTGGCACAGAGTGCCGAATCAACTCTCTCAGTACGAAAATTGGATGACTGAGCTGGACGGGACCCTCATTCACGTTGTCCACGTCCGTAGCCCCCATAGTGATGCCAAGCCCCTCCTGATGACGCATGGCTGGCCGGGTTCGGTGCTTGAGTTTCTGGACATTATTGGCCCGCTGACTGATCCGACAAAATGGGGTGGCCAGCCCGAGGACGCCTTTCATCTGATTATCCCAAGTCTTCCTGGATTTGGTTTTTCGGGAAAGCCCACTGGGCCTGGGGTTGGTATCGATCGCATTGCCATCATGTGGGACGCTCTCATGCTGCGTCTGGGCTACAGGCAGTACGTGGCGCAAGGTGGCGACTGGGGATCCTTAGTCACGCACGCCTTGCTACTCAATGACGCCCTCCACTGCCAAGCGGGACATGTGAACTTACCCCTGGTACTGCCTGACGAAGAGACGCTGTCCTCAGACGACGCAGGGGAGCAAGCCACGATGGCAGCCGCGCTTCACTACCAAGCACATGAAGCGGGATACTCCAATCAGCAGAGTACGAGGCCGCAAACATTAGCCTATGCATTAGCAGATTCTCCCGCCGGTCAAATGGCATGGATTATTGAAAAATATGCACAGTGGACCGACTCGATTCGGAATAACGCCAGACATCCTGAGAACGTGATTGCTCGTGATGTGCTGCTGGATATCGTGACCCATTACTGGATGACCAATTCGAGTGGCAGTAGCGCGCGATTGTATTGGGAGAGCTTTAAGACGCCAGACTACCGCCCTATTCAAGCTCCGATGGGCATCTCGCTATTCCCTAAGGAACTCTTCATCTGCACAGAGCGGCTCGCAAAAACCCGATACCAAAATCTGGTGACGTTCAGTCATCGGCACACACAAGGGGGGCATTTTGCAGCACTCGAGCAGCCGCAAGCCCTCATTAGCGACGTGCGCGAGTGGCACGCCGCGCTACGCGCAACCGGATATCGCTGAGACATGACAACCGCTGAACCCGATAACAACGATTCAACAGGCGATCCATATTGGCGCGCGAGACATCAACTGGCGTCGGCCGCGCGCCAGTTAAACGAAACATTAATCAGTAGGGATATTCCAGCAGAGCAGGCACTCGAGTTGAGCAAAGAACTCTCCCGTCTCGCAGCGTCTCTGCACGACTTGCCCCAAGTCAGAGGCCTGATGGATATGGTAGGTCGGCGACCGCAGGACGGCATCGATACGATCATGGGGGAGTTTGTCGCCATGGCTGGCCGCAGTCACCCATGCTCACCTGATCTAACCTGGCACGCAGAGCCTCACCAGCTGCAGGGAACCGTGACTTTTAGTCAGGCCTTTGAAGGGCCTCCCGGACACGTCCACGGCGGTTGGGTGGCTGGCATTCTAGACCACTTGATGGGGATGACTCACGTTCATATGGGACAACCCGGGATGACGAGCGGGTTGACGGTTCGGTATCTCAAACCCACTCCGCTAAGACAAACCATTGCGATTAGCGCCGTCGCCGAGGAACTCGATCAACGACGCACCGAGGTCAAGGCTGAAATGCGCTGCGGCGAAACCATCACCGCCATTGCGAGTGCCATTTTTGTGCGGGTCGACCGAGCTGCGTTTGGCATCGAGTCCCCATGAACGCTGAAGCCCGCATGACCCCTAGAGGCGCTTGTAAACGGTCGCACCCGCAATGATTGTCCGATCCACTTTGAGTGATCGGATGTCCGGTGCGGTGAGTGGGTTATCAGACAGCACGACCAAATCGGCATACTTCCCCGGTTCGATTGAGCCAATGACATCATCCATGAACACCTGCCACGCGGCATCGATCGTCACCGCACGAAGGGCCGAAAGCCGATCGATACGTTGATCTGGGCCAATGATCGCGCCGCCTGTGCTCTTTCGTTCCACTTGGCTCCAAACAGCCTGTAGCGGCAACATGGGGGTGACGGGCGTATCAAGATGAGAGCTAAAACGAACGCCCGCCTCTAATGCCCATCGCGCAGGACTCATATTAGCCGCCCGCTCTGGCCCCATGAATATCGCGGCATGACGATCACCCCAGTAATAGGTGTGAGCGGAGAAAAAACTGGGTGTTACACCGAGCTCAGCCATTCTCGCTATCTGGTCTTCGCGGGTCATTTGCGCATGAATCATCAAGGGCCTCGCTTCTGCCCATGGGTGCTGTTGCATTGCGTACTCGATCGCATCCAGTCCATCCTCTATCGATGCATCGCCATTACAGTGAATTGCCACTTGAATACGCTGCTCATAGAGTCCAGCCACTTGCTGGAACAGCATGTCACGAGGCACCGATGCGTAACCCCGGTAGCCCGCATCGCCTTTAAACGGCACGTGATAAGGCGCCGATAAATAGCCGGTGTAACCCTGAATACTGCCGTCAGCAATAATTTTGACCCTCGGCGCCGAAACCTTCGCCTTGGCAAAACTGTCGAGGGTCACGCTCCCGTCCAGCAGCTGCTCGCCCACTTCCTCAAACAAGGGAAACAAGGCGACTCGCTGAGGGAACTGATTCAACTGACTCAAGAGTCCCAGCAATGTCGCCACTGTGGTGGGCATACCTCCCGCCGACGCCGTCGTGACCCCCGCGACAAGGTACTCCTCCGCCGCCTGAGTCGTCATGCGGACAGCATCCATCGCACTCAAATCGAGGGTGTATTCCCAAACTGCTCGCGCAGCGGTCTCTTCCAGAACCCCATTGGGGCGTCGGCCACCCTCTGAGCTCAGATCTCTTACGATGACGCCACCCTCTGGATCCGGTGTTGCCGCATCGATTCCCAATATGGCGAGGCCGGCGCTGTTAACGACGACCAAGTGCCCGGAAACATGAACAATCGCTACTGGGCGATCGGATGCCACCTTATCGAGATCATCGCGATCGGGATGCCGCTGCTCAGCGAGCAGCGTGTCGTCATAACCGTGACCTACGATCCAGCCATCAGCGCGGATTTTCGCGAGGCGGGATAAACGCTCCAACAGCTCCGACAGATTTGTCACCTCACCAATAGGCGGGCTGTTCAGGTCTGCGGAAAACACCGTCTGACCTGACCCAGGAAAATGGCCATGGGCATCGATAAATCCGGGCAAAACACTGCGCCCTCTCAGGTCGACGACCATCGTATTGTCTCCCGCTAACGCCAACATCTCCTCAGATGAACCCACTGACTCAATCAGCCCCTCGCGCAGACTCACGGCCTCGTGCACCGTGCCCACGGCATCCATCGTCAGCACATTACCGTTGACATAAATCTCGTGCTCGGGCGCAGACGGTGGACGAGTGGCGATCGCCACCAGCACCAAAATACCGCCTACAAAAGCCATTAATATCAGTATGGTTACACGCCAATTCATAAGCACTCTCTAGTTTTAAAATTGCGGGGCTGCTTCGCTCATCGACGCAGCAAGGTCGTTAATAATGAGGTGGTGGTGGCTCAGGTGATCCGTCTCCCACCGCATCTAGGCGAGCACCCTGCTCTCCTAATCGCTCGCGCAAGAGCTCCACGGTCCGTTCAAGCTTCAAGATTTCTCTTTGCTGTTGTGACAGCGCCTGATCTAGCGTCTGAACCGCATCCTCCAAAAAGGCGAGTTGCGCTTCTAATTGGGCGGTATCACTCATATGCACTTCCATCACTGCGATGTCTCAATGCTACTATAACTCTGCCACTGACTGACGGAGCAACCTCTTGGCTTCTTCTAGCAACACCAGAGCGGTGTACCGCACCGACGGGGGCAAACTATGCCCACAGTGCCAACGTCCCGTCACCGGTTGCGTGTGCAGGGAGCACCGCCCCGCATCAGTGGGCGATGGCATTGTGCGTATACGCCTCGAAAAAAAAGGGCGCGGCGGTAAATGGGTCACCGTGATAGAGGGCATTCCAGAGCACCCCGATCGCCTAAAAGCATTGTCTAAACAACTCAAACAACAGTGCGGTGTTGGCGGCGGAGTCAAAGACCTCAACCTTGAGATACAGGGGGATCAGCGGCTTCCCTGCCAGCAAAAGCTGCAAGCGTTAGGCTATGTCGTTAAGTTATCCGGCGGTTGAGCTCGTCATTTGCAACAGCGTTTTTTGCCCTGTCTTCCGAGCGCCGTAATCGGCCACCGCAGTCGCTGACAAAGACGCTTGCAGACTTAAGCGAGAGGAATAATGACTTAAAAAAGTACTGTCAATCTCGTCGACGACACGTTTCCGCATCCGAGCGACACGATCAGGTCCGGCGCGATTCATAAACGGGGTTAACAACCAGCCACTGACCGACCATACCCAACCATAACCGCGCGTTAACTCAGTCGCGCTCATGTCCAGCTGCCCATAGATGTACGCCTGCTTCACCTCCTCAGACCCATAGCGGGACCAAGGTCCGGTCTGCGCCGCTGCAACCTCCATCGCCGTTAAAATGCGATTAACCAAACGACCGCCGCCTATTGCGTCGAAAGCAACGGTTGCCCCTGTCGCTTTAAGCGCTTTGATCAGCTCCGGCATAAACTGCTCTGACTGCGTATTCAACACCCACTCAGCACCCATGTCCCGTAACAACGTGACTTGGGCTTCAGAGCGAACAATATTCACCAGCGGGATTTTATCGGCCTGACAGAGGCGCACCAGCATCTGGCCTAAATTAGACGCGGCAGCGGTATGCACCATCGCACCATGGCTCTCCATATCACGGGTCTCGAGAAAGCCCAGTGCCGTCATGGGATTCACAAAGCAAGACGCAGCCTGTTCAGCACTGATCGTGTCGGGAAATGCGATGCATTGCGCTGCTGGTAAGCAGCGGTATGCCGCGTACATTTCACCACCAAACATGCCCACTCGCTGACCGAGCAGCGCTTGCGCTGCCTCACCGTCCCCCGCAGCAATCACGCGCCCACTCCCCTCATTACCGACTCCCATCCAATGACCAACGCGTGGCGCCATTGCCCGCATGGCGGCTGCGGGTACGTCCAACAACAACGCGGGCTGCCCATTCCGCTCCACCTCTTGCACAGTCGATAGATCAGCCGCACCAAACATCAAGCCCAAATCAGACGGATTAATGGGCGCTGCCTCGACCGCCACCACCACCTCATCTGGCTTGGGATCAGGAATCGTGATCTCTACTAATGCACACTCCACGGTGGCATTCTCATGAACACAGCTTTGCATCTGCAATGCCTTCATTTCTGTCTCCTCCAAAAAAAGCTTATCAATAGCTTGCTGCCCGCTCAGACTCGGACAGCAAAAAACCCGTCACCCCACTTCGAGCGCGATAGATGACAGTGTACGCAAGGACCGCTTGTACATATTCCCGGGTCTCTCCAAAAGGCAACGAATCCACCCACTGATCGACGGGCAACTCACCAGAAGACCAACGAGAGACACGGCTTGGTCCCGCGTTGTAAGCGGCTAACGACTTCACACGATTAAGCTCGTAGCGCCGCATGAGTTCGCGGTAATACGTCGCGCCTAACAGGATGTTTGTACTGGGCTGGTACAAAGAGGCGTCGTCACGATAACGGGTGTTCTGCTTTACCGCCATGCTGCGAGCCGTCGATGGCATTAATTGCATCAACCCCCTCGCCCCCACTTTGGACCGTGCGAGCGGATATAATCCACTCTCACGTCGGGCAATCGCAATCAGCTCGTAAGCGTCAAGCTGCTGGAGCGCCGCGATGCGTTGAAACTCCTCCCAATGAACAGCGGGAAACCGGAGGTCAATCCGATCCCAAATAGCACCTGAGTTCGCCGCGTCTATGGCAAGATCAAACCAATTTTGCTCGATCGCGATGTCCCCTAAGCGCTCGCGATCAGTCGGTGAAACCTGATTGAGTGTGTGGCGCCATTGCTCTTTAGCCAGTCGCTGCTGCTTTAACACCAGCAGCTCATGCACCCTCCCCACCCCCAACCAAATGGCCGGACTCTGAGGTCTATCGAGTGCCGGCGGAACGCGCGCATTGAGCTGATAAGCGGCGCCCAAATGGTCAGCGGCTAAAAACCCGTGAAAGCTTCTACTCTGCGAGAGCGCTTCCCAAAGCGCTTCAGTTGAACCTAATCCAAGCTGATCACGGCTGCGTGCGTCCCAGTAACGCCATCGATCTTGCCCCTGAGCAGACGAGGACAGCCAACTCAAGCCACGCTGAATAGCGGCCCACTCACCGCGCGCAATCTGCTTGCGCAACCAGATGAGTGTTAACTCGTCATCACGCAAACGTTCTATCTGCGTATCGACCCAGCCCGCGGGCGCAGGCGCTCTTTCGGCGAATAGGCTGTGACGCACAATCGACCCCCTCATCAGGTCAGACTGCTCCGGGGTTAAGCGATGCCTCTCGGCCAATGCCGTCATGGTTTTATAAGCTCTACTAGGGCTCAACTGCGCTAGGCGGAAGACACCGTAGGCTACGATATCGCCATGGCGTAACGTATCCTGATAGTGCTCCTCCTCAATGCGAGAAGGCCGCCGATACACGGCGCCCAATTCATCAAGATCTCGCTGCAATGTGTTGCCAGCGAAACGCTTCAGATACCGAATAAGATGTCCGTTCTTCGCCTTAAAGGCCTTCAGCGCGCGCGACCAAATCAGCGCGTCGTCTGGCCCGCCCGCTGCCATCCAGCGATCAAATAAAGGATTACACGCATCATCTTGTGAAAAGCCGACATCCCATAGGGTTGCGGCCCCCCCATAGGCTATTGCCGGTTCGCCAGTGGCCAGCTGCGCGCGGTAGTAGTGGCATTGCAGCTCCACCATGGCAGGCGGCTCTTCCAAGACCCCCAGAAAAGCGCGCCAGCGACGATCTTGAGCCTTGTGTCGTAGATACGCGACCAAGAATCGACTCGCAAGCGGGGTACCTTGGGCACGAGCAATAAACGTCTTGGCATCCCCAGGCGTCATATCATGCAGGAGCCCCAAATTGGTTGAGAAATCGAGATCAATCCTGAGCGGATAATCTGCTAAAGCGGATCGTATTTCGCGGTAGCGATTGCCTGCACCTGAATCAAGCTCCGCCAGAGCCTCCTCATACAGCGCCCGTTCAACAGCCCATTGATCAACGGAGGGTATCGGAGACGCTTCACTACCCAACGCCGCCGAGCAAAACAGCCACCCCAGACAAGCAGCCCTGCTCAGGAAGCGAAGCGCCGCCATAAGCCTCAAAATGATCGTGTGATACAACCTCAACACCCTATAAAAATGCAATACAAGTCTCCGCTTTTCAGTCACAAAGCGGTAGGATTTCGATCCTCTGAGCGCTGGACGCCTATCCATGGAATCGACAACCGTTAAATTAACAGAATACAGCCATGGTGCGGGCTGTGGTTGCAAAATTGCGCCAGATGTCCTGTCACGGATTCTTGCTGGCGAGCCCTCCGAGAAGATACGCGCTGCGTTTCCCGAACTGCTGGTGGGTCACCATTCTCGAGATGATGCGGCCGCTGTTGAATTGCCCGATGGCCAGGTCATTTTGTCGACCACCGACTTCTTCATGCCGGTAGTGGATGACCCCTACGACTTCGGCCGAATCGCTGCCACCAATGCCATCTCCGATATCTATGCCATGGGCGGCAGGCCATTGGTTGCTGTCGCCATTCTTGGCTGGCCGGTCAATGTACTAGACCCCGCTATCGCGAACCTGGTGATTCGCGGCGGCCGGGATGTCTGCAGCGCACTCGGCTTCGCACTGGCCGGCGGACACAGTATTGATGCGCCTGAGCCCATTTTTGGCTTGGCCGTGACCGGCATCGTACCGCCCTTAAATCTTAAACTTAACAGCGCAGCCAAAGCGGGCGATTGCTTGCTGCTTACCAAGCCTATCGGTATTGGCATTCATACCACCGCCGAAAAACAACGCCAGTTGCTAGACACCCATCAAGGGCTCGCTACAAAAGTCATGTGCGAAGCCAACACGATCGGCGCAAAACTGTCAGAAATAGGCGCCGTTCATGCATTGACCGATGTCACAGGCTTTGGCTTGGCGGGCCATTTACTCGAGGTGTGCAATGGCGCCGGCTTAGATGCCACACTGAATCTCAGCCGCATCCCTGAGCTGCCTGGCCTCGATGACTATATTGCCAAGGGATGTGTACCGGGCGGCACCGAGCGAAACCATGCTGCCTACGGCACTGCCCTCCCCGACCTGACACAGAGAGAAAAAGCCCTGTTGTGTGACCCACAAACCAGCGGAGGGTTGCTGATCGCCGTTTCCGAAGCGTCGCTGCATGCAGTGCAAGCGGTGCTGCACGACAACGGCCTGCCCCAAGAGGTCATTGGTGCACTCAGCACTCGATCTGGCGCAACCTCTCAAATCACATTGTCCTCAATGTGATGGACGAGATCGACGACCTCGCGTCACTTTTTCTCCGTGATATCCCGCTGATTGATACGCGGGCACCGGTCGAATTCAATAAGGGCAGCCTACCCCTCGCCATTAATCTCCCCCTGATGATCGACGCAGAGCGAGAAGCGGTGGGCATCTGCTACCAACAACAGGGACAAGCTGCGGCCATTCGGCTAGGGCACGAACTCGTCAACGGCGAATTGAAAGCGGATCGTTTGAACCAGTGGATCCGTTTTACACAGCAGCACCCTGACGGCGCACTGTTTTGTTTCCGTGGGGGTTTACGATCAGAAATCACACAAAACTGGCTTAAAGAGCAAGGCATCCGCTATCCCCGCATTCGCGGAGGCTACAAAGCGATGCGACGCTGGCTCATCAATGCGGTGGAAAAAACCTGCGCGAACACGCCCCTGTTACTGTTAGGCGGAAAAACGGGCTCAGCAAAAACCCGGGTGCTCAATGAGGGCTTTATGGGCAACCCCATCACAGGGAGCATCGATCTAGAGGGCCTCGCTAATCATCGTGGGTCGGCATTTGGTAAACGAGTCACCGCGCAACCGACTCAAATTAGCTTCGAGCTCGCGGTGGGTATCGAAATGGCAAAGCGTTATGCCGAGGACCCATCACGCCTTATTTTAGAGGACGAAGGCCGCTTGATAGGTCGCTGCGCCCTGCCCCTGCCGTTGCAAGCGGCTCGCCATCACGCTGACTGGATTCAGCTCGAGGTGCCTCTGGAAGATCGCGTTCAGCATTCTTACGATAACTACATCCTCAGCAATCTTGAAGAAATGCTGACCCCCTCGGTTGACTGGGACACCGCTTTTAACGAATTCGAGCGAGGGTTACTCGACGCACTCAGCCGGATTCAAAAACGTCTTGGTGACACACGATACCGTGCGCTGCATGCAGAGCTGACCGCCGCACTCAGTAGCCATCGGCTCGGCGATCCTGAGCCACATAAAAAATGGATCGAAGTGCTACTGACGCAATACTACGACCCCATGTACAACTATCAGATGGCCAAAAGAGTTCAGGCGCCGATCTTTCGTGGCAATGAGTCAGAGGTGATCGGTTACCTCACAGCCTAGCGATCGCTCATTGCGGCAGACAACCCGCAATCGAACGCTCGATCCTATCCCTTCGCGCAATGATTCAAGCTCTTAACGTATCAACGGGACACATCATGCATCGCCTGCCCTCTGGCATCGATCACCCTCTGTAAGAGACTGCGCTGGTGAATCTCGCCATCGCGCCTAAATCTCGCGGATAAAAAAAAGGGCCCCGAAGGGCCCATTTATCGAAGAACAACGCTCGATTAGAATTTGACGTTGATCGCGAGGTTATATCGACGGCTCAACGTATCAAATGTAGAGGGATAGGTGTTACCGCTGTTATAGCCAGTTGCTCCAATGAAGGCACCGGTCAGCGGTGGATCTTCATCAAACACATTGGAGATAACGGCCCTGATGCTGATGTTATCAGTGACCTGATAACGGGCAGACAGATCGAACACATCATAATCGCCGGTCTCGTTGAAGTTAACCGAGCCTAGATCTGCATCGCGCTCATCGGGTAACGTGCCAGTAAACGCGGTATCGGTGTCTCGGTCCTCATACTCTGCGCTCGCAATAAAACGCCATACCAATGAGACATCCAGATTCCGCCACCCAACCGTGTTTCGCCAGTTGTAAGTCAGGTCCGGCTGAATAGAAGCACAGTTTGAGCTGTACAAGCCGACACACTCACGATTAAGGGAAACACCCTCTACAGCTTGGAACGTGGAGGTGTCTGTGTAGTTACCGGCGAAAGAGCTCATCCAGCGCACCGACCCAAAGTCATGGGCGTAGCTGACAGAAAAATCGTAGCCCTTGCCGGCAAGCTTCCCTGTATTAGCAAGCTGCAGTGGCAGACCTTTAACAACGTTGTCGTCACCACTCAAACCACCATCGATCGGCGATCGAACAATGCCGGCACAGGCAGCATTGGCTGGGCTCGGATTATCGAAACACAGGGCAATAGCATCGCTCTCAGTGGGAGTAGAAATCGCCTTGGTAATCTCGATATCGTAGTAATCCACGCTGAAGGTCAGATTGGGAATTGCGCTCGGCGTCGCAACAAACCCGATGGTAAAGCTGTCAGACTCCTCTGGCTGAACATTGAGGTTTCCACCTGTAGTGATGTTCACCTGACCCGCCGCTGGCTGAGGAATAAACCCGATAGAGGTTGAAGGAGCACCCTGCGCAGCACAGGTGTCTTTCAAACTACCCGAGGGAACAAACCCACTGTTTGTGCCGTCGTCGCCAACTGAAGCACAAGGATCAACCGAAAGATTACCCAATTGTGTGATCACGGGAGCGAACAGCTCTCCGATGTTGGGGGCACGTACTGCGCGGGCGAATGTCGTCCGGAACCGCAGATCTTCGGATGGAGCCCAGGTGAGACCGAGCTTATAGGTATCAGTGGAGTAACCACTGGCTCCGTCGGCCTTAACTTCGTAGTCTGAGTAGCGGTAACCTGCTTCAAGCGACAAATCTTCGATGAGTCGCCGTCCTTGAATCAGGGGCACTGCAACCTCGACAACTGCTTCGATGACGTCATACCCGCCAATGATGTTCGGCGCAGCAGATCCACCGCCACCGAGATCACCACTCTGTGAAAGCAAATCTGAGGCCTGCTCGCCTTGGTAATCGCGGTATTCAGCGCCCAATGCAAAGCTCATTGAATCTGATGCCGTTGGCAACGTCAGGCCCAGATCGCCAGCGAAACTACCTTTGATCTGCGTCATATCAAAAATTGTGGAGACGTTACTCTCGCCGCCCGAAAGATAGGCGTTCATCTCTGGCGTGATTGATCCCGTTGGGCCGAACCAGTCTACCGGCACACATCCTGAAGCGGTGTTGTTACAGCCGTCCGGACCCGCCAATAAACTCTGACGGAACCTAGACTTTAACCAGTACCCCTTTTGGACTTGGGTTTGATCACTTTTTCCGTAAGACGTCATCACATCCCACTGATAGTTATCAGCGATGTTGCCCTTTACGCCGAGGGAGAAATTATAGTAACGCGCGGTGTATTCGCTGATGCGCGGACCGCCCTCTACATTACGACGCCGAAGCTGCGTGTCGTAAGTAAGATAGTTTGGATCGTTAGGGCCCGTCGCAGCACCAGCGGCGTCGCAGGCTGATTGACTGAATTTCGGCGTGTACACACCCTCTGCCGGGTCAGTGTCAAATGCACAGATCGCGTTGCGTTGCGCGTCAGACAAGAACGGATGGTTCAAAGCAACGGTTACGCTGTCTCCAAACGCGCCAGACGGGGCAATCAAGGTATTGACGGTGTTTTCGTTGAACAACGCCGTCGCATATACCTGCACTGAGTCCGTCACGTCATAATTAATGGTCGAGTACATGTTGTACGTTTCAAGTGGGGTTTGATAAACGTTGGACGGACCATAGTTATAAGGCGTGAAGGCGCTGGCAAAGGTTCTGTCGTCTTGAACGCCGCCGAGCGCGAGGTTTCCGTTATCTGTGCCGGTCGGGTTGACATTACCCATGCGAGTGTTGAACGAACCCAGTCCAGAACCACCCCGATTACCGCTCCAATAAAAAAGGACGTCCTCGCCATATCGCCGATCACCCTGATAGACAGGTTCAATGTCGCGATATCCTAAACTGAGCGTGGCGTTACCTTTGCCGCCATTAAGATCGGCGCCGATAGTCACGGCCACTGCCTTCTCTTCTCCATCGTTCTCGGAGGTCTCTCCCCAATCCGCGGTAATTTCCACGCCAGTGAAGTTTTTCTTGGTAACCACGTTGACAACACCGCCGATAGCGTCGGCACCATAGGTTGTGCTCGCACCACCGGTGAGCACGTCAATCCGCTCCACCATGGCCATTGGAATGTTGTTGAGGTCGAAGCGCCCAGACAATTCCGAGGGGGCAAGCCGAACACCATCAATCAGTACGACGTTACGGTTGCTGCCTACACCTCTGAGGTTGACATATGAAAAGCCACCGTTGCCGTTGTTTACGTTTGCCCCGATGCTGGGGACTACGCCCGGGATTTCCCGCAAGATTTCTTCTGCGTTGAGTGCGGCCTGCAGATCTATCTCATCACGCGTAACAACCTGAATAGGCGACGAGCTCTCGAAATTAGCATTTTTGATCAGTGTACCCGTGACCACTACTTCCTCAAGCTCTTCGTCCTGCGCGAACCCCAAGCTTGCAGCCGCGCTCATTCCTAGCGCCGTCAGGATGGCGCTAGCCAACTTCAGTTTTTTGTATTGTGGGTAATTCATACGTTGTTTTTCCTATTCACGTTGCGTTTGAGTGCCTTTTTGAGTGCCTTATGCGTGCCGTGCGACAGACGCATATCGTTAGCCTCTAACGGGCTCTTGACACCTTACTCCGGATGCGTAAAACACTGCTGCTCCTTCCGGCGCGATTTTGCTCCCAGTCAAAGCGTCTCCGCAACTGTGAAAATTACGCATTAAGGCCAAGTGAGGTTCAGCGCTATTCGAGCAAACCTCGTCAACAAATGAGCTTGAAGGCTGGTGGGGAGATCATGCGGACCAACGCAACCACGAAACGCTGGGGCGCGCTCCGTTACTGGAGTTATTGCTTCTAGCAGCACTGCTTTAGTGCTCGATTCTTTTCTTTTCGCAACGATCTGCATTCTCAGCGAGTAAAATAGACCTACGTCCCATTTAAGGTAAACTCGCCCCGCTACTCCCTGTAGTTAAACAGGATATAACTACCGCCTCCTAAGCGGTGATTCCAGGTTCGAGTCCTGGCGGGGAGGCCAATAAGATCCAAACGCGCGCGAAACAGGAATCAACAAAAGACCCGAGCAAACAATAGATTCGCACCCTAAGGCGTGCGGAATTGAGCCAGCCATGGGGTATGATAAACAAAAGTTAGGTAGGGTCGATTATGAACCGAATCCAAAAACTGTGTGTGCTCATCTGTCTGTTTTCGCCCTTCGTCATATATGGGAGCTACGCCCGAGGCGCCCCCGTTGATGAATTGATCTTATTTTGGGGAATCTTTGTGACCAGCTTCTTCGGCATCTTTCTCTACAGAGAGAAGTCACTGTCATAAAAATCGCTCCCGGCTCACCCCGAATCCTGATTTGGATAAGATAATGAGATCACTAATGACGATTGCCTCACTGGCGTTACTTTGCGCTTGTTCTGATCGGTCGAACGGCCCGATGTACTTCGATTGCTCAATGAAATGGGGCCCACGACACCTAATGGAGCTCAACCTCTCAGAAAAGACAGCGAATCTTGACTGGGGATTTTATGCAAAGCGCTTGGCAGGGAATGTCCATCCTTACGAGGTCATTGAGGTCTCCGATGAGCTAGTCACGATCGCGACCCCCCGTGCATCGACAGAAGAGTACAAAGAACGCCAGATCTCACGAACAGATGGACAGTTCGTCGTCAGTGTCGAGGGCGAAGTCAGTAAATCATCCGGTGTCTGCACTCAAATAGATAACCCGTATGGTGAGCGAAGCTTCTGAGTGACCCAATGCCTTAGAAGCCTGCATAGAGCCCTCGACCTTACGCTGAGGAATTGCCGGTTAAAGCAGTCCTTGGGAGCGTGGTTTTTATGGTTCCAATGCTAAGAGCGGATGCTGGCCAGGCCTTTTTAACGACACGCGCGAGGTCATATCGTTTCAAACACTCCCCTGCTTCGACCCGCTAGATTAGGGCTTAGCCTACAGTATCGGACCGTCCACCATTGTTACTGTATGGTGGTGCCCGAAACAATGGAGATGACTATTGCTCCCGTTTATTTGGTTGATCATTGATATTGGCATCGCGCTGGCGTACATCGCTGCGCCGTGGTTAATTCTGTCACGGCTCGACTTTGAATGGCCCGATTGGTTAAAGGACGGAATCGTCCTTGTCATCCTAGCCGTCATCTGGACGGGCATCGCACTGTATTTAGCGACTCAAACAGTACTTTGGTTGGGTTTCGTGCCCTAGGCATCGAAGCCATAGTCGTACACAGTCTTTGTCAGCCCTTGAGACACATCCAAGTGGCACGCCAGCCTGTATAAACCCCACTTACGCTACCGCGAGCCCCTCTCTAAGGCGCCTTCCATGACTGACCGCATTACCCTGCACCACCTCGAGTATTCACAATCTTTTCGTGTACTTTGGATGCTTGAGGAGTTAAATCTGGATTACGACCTCGTCGTGCATGATCGGGACAGCAAGACCATGGCCGCATCCGACGAGTACAAGGCGCTGTCGCCCTTAGGGACTGCACCCGTTATCACACAGGGAGACTTGGTGATGGCCGAGAGCAGCGCGATTATGGACCATATACTAGACCAAACATCACATCACACGCTCAGGCCCGAGGCTGGCGATCCGCATCGTGCGCGTTATCTGTTTTGGTGGCATGCGACACAGGGCTCCATGATGCCGTTACAACTCATGGCAACCGTCATGGGCATCTCACAAAAACAACTCCCGTTCTTTTTAAAACCTTTCGTAAAGCTCTATGTGACCGCACTCACCAATTTATTTATTCAACCCAGGCTGGATAGGATTCTGGCACTGGCTGAGTCAGATCTAGGGGAAGCACCCTGGTTCGGCGGTAACGTGGTATCCGCCGCCGACTTTCTCATTGCTTATAATATGATCGTCGGCGCTGAGCGCGACATGATTGACGCCAAACGCTATCCCCGATGTATGGAATGGGTGCAGCGAATGAAGGCATTGCCCAGCTTTGCCACCGCAACGACAAAGGACGGTCGTGCCAGCATGGCGCTCAACTACTGATAAGAGGCTCACGCCAGTCCTCAGCGTGCACTCACGTTAGCCCCGTTCAAACTGGCCGCCTAAGCGGGCTTGTCTTCTAAGTAGGACGAGAGCGTTGCGTGAAAGTGCCGGATCCGGAGCTCTTGATAACTCGCCGTGAGCACTTGGCCAGACCGGGATGCCATCAAGCCTTTTTGCACCTCAGGTAAGTTGTTGGCGTCCTGATCAAATAGCGATCCCAACATGCCGAGCTCTTCAGCCTCAGCGTAACGTTCGTCGTAGCCGAGCCGGATTGTTTTCGCGTCTGGCGGCCTCGGCGAATCTACGGCAAAGCCATCGAGTAAATAAATATCCATAATGCAGCCATCGACGTTCATACCATCGGGACGATAGCGATAAGTGATCTGGCTCTGAAAGCCACCCCAAGGAGCAAAATTAGGGAAAACCAAATACAAGATCGAATCCATGGTCTCAGCATCGGTCACCGAAGCCAGCTTGTCGGCCTCTAAAAACGCGGCAAATTCTGCTTTTCGAATAGCACCAATCGCTTCCCTGGAGCTAATGTCATCAGCGGACTTGCCCGTCAGCGCGAGCGCCTGCTCAAAGCCCTCAGGCCCCGTCATCGCCTCGACAGACTCGCGGACGCTAAAGCGGTCTGCCTGGCCAGGGTTGGGAATGCCCTGCGGTGTGATGGTCCGGCTCAAATGCTCCCCGAAAACGTCGTACTGGGAATTATCACCACCCGTAAAGGATAGAATCTGAGGATGGGTCTGGATCGCGTGGTAAGACTCAATAAACGCCTCCATGGCCACCTTCCAGTTGCAACGGATCTTTTTTTCGACATGCAACGAAACGTAGCGATCCTCAGGCGCCCAACGCGTAAAGTGGTCGCCCAGAACGGAAGCATACTCGGCGAATGCAGGCGCCTCGGGGTCCATATTAATCAATACCCAACCGCCCCACGAGGTCACCTGAACTTCAGGTAAGTTCAATTGGCTCAGCGCGTTCTCGTCGAATTCCCAATCGCAATATGCGTCCTTAAAACTGCCGTCGAGATGCCAACAAAACCCGTGATAGGGGCAGCGGATCTCGTGACTCACGCCACGCCCGGACTTCAGTGCGCGTCCGCGGTGCAGACAAGAATTGTGGAACCCCTTTAATTCGCCGGACTCGGTGAGCACCATTAAAATGGAGTACCGCGCAATGTCGTACACGAAATAGTCACCCGGATTCTGGAACGTCGTCTCTCGACAGACCATCTGCCACACTTTCGGCCACAGATTGGACACCTCCTTGTCAAAAACGCCTTGATCAGTCCAGCGGTCCGTCGCAATCAGGTCCGAGGGCACCTCGGGCTGAGTATCGACTCGTAAAGCGTCGGGCACCGTCACGCACTCTTGATCAAGTAACTCTTGATAACTCAGAAAATCAGGTCTTCTCATGACTAAACCTTAAGCATTAATGATAGAGACGGCGGATCACGAAATCGTCTTGTTAAACGAGATATGTAGGTCCGTCAATCCGCGCAACAGGACATTAGGGCTGTGCTTCAGCGGGTTCTTTCCCTCAACCAGCGCCCAGTCGGTGGTACGATTCAGCAACCCCGTCAGCGCAACCTGCATCTCCATTCTGGCCAACTGCGCGCCCAAACAAAAGTGCGTGCCCTGCCCAAAGGCCAGGTGACTATCCGCATTCTCTCTCGCCACACTCATTGCTCCGCCCTCAGTGAATATCGACTCGTCACGATTGCCCGCTGCAAAACGGACCATCAAAAAAGCGCCCTCTGGAATATCTACGCCCCCAATCTCTGTGTCTGCCGTCGCACGACGCCACATACCACTGGTGGGC
>Ga0206677_10001016_pt1 | contig 26418 bp, 24 predicted proteins | sample M130m12015metaG_FD_155475 | JGI IMG/M metagenome (GOLD analysis project Ga0206677, IMG submission 155475) | Ammonia-oxidizing marine archaeal communities from Monterey Bay, California, United States - M1 30m 12015 | ecosystem: Environmental > Aquatic > Marine > Intertidal zone | place: USA...
AAGACTTTTTCGGGGTCTGATCCGAAGTCATTGTTGGGTATTTTTGTCATTTTCTATTGGGGTGGTGCCATGATTGGTCGTTTTGTGGGGGCCTATTTGACGCGTATTTTATCACCTGGTAAAGTCTTAGGTATTTTTGCTTTTTTGGCTATTGCCATGATTCTAATTTCCATTAACACCACCGGACTGCTATCCATGTGGTCTATTTTGGCGGTTGGATTATTCAATTCCATTATGTTTCCAACGATATTCACTTTGTCGCTCGAAGGATTGGGCGATTTAAAAGCACAAGCTTCTGGGCTGCTGTGTATGGCCATTGTGGGTGGCGCCATTATTCCTTTTGCTTTTGGGAATTTAATTGACGGATTTGGCTTTCAAACAGCCTTTATGCTAACGGTTCTCTGTTACGGGTATATCTTATTTTTTGGCTTTTATAAATCAAAAAAAGAATGATCTTCAAAGAAATTTCTGAAAAGATTATTGCTTTAAAAAATGCAGACTTTACTCTCCGTAAACAACTCATTGATAGTGGAGAGTTGGGAGCGGGGTACCACCAAGAAATGGAAAAACTACATCTTAAAAACGCAGCGACCTTGGATGCGATTATTAATAAAATCGGATACCCTACCATACCTAAAGTAGGCAAAGATGCAAGTGCTGCCGCTTGGTTGGTGATTCAGCATTCGATTGGTTTGCCCAATTTTATGAAAAAATGTCTTCGGTTAATTGAAAACCAAGCAGATTCCACAAGTGTGCCTCCTCAGCATTTAGCGTTTCTTATAGATCGTATTGCTGTCTTTGAAGGCAAACCACAATTATATGGAACCCAATTTGATTGGGACAAAAATGACCAAATGAGTCCTCAGTATTTTGAGAGTGCAACCCAAGTAAACAATCGAAGAAAAGCTCTCGGTCTCTCGACTATAGAAGCACAAACAACATTGATGCGGTTGCAAGTGGTACAGGAACAACAAAAAGCACCCAAAGATTTTGCAGAAAGAAAAAAACGCATTTATGCGTGGAAAAAAAAAGTGGGGTGGCTAAAATAGTTGTTCATTCTAAGTGAAGCTAAAACAAAAAAAACCAAAACAATTCTGTTTTGGTTTTTCCTATTTTGTATGAGAAATGATCCCCTATTTCTTTCTTTTTTGTTGTGCTTGTTGCTCTTGTGCCTGTTTCATGGCAATATCAATTCGTTCTCTGAACTTACTCTTTTTCTTTTCAGGTCGTTTCTTGTTTTCCTCGATTTGGGCATGAATTTTGTCTTCATCAATTACATAGTTTTTAATGACTAACATAATTACGATGGTCAACAAGTTTGAAATGAAGTAATACAAACTCAAACTACTTGCATAGTTGTTGAAGAAAAACAACATCATAATAGGAGAGAAGTAAATCATGTACTTCATCATCTTTTGCATGTCTGGCATTCCTTCTTGAGCAGGAGCCTGCATGTTTGCTTGTTGGCTTTGGTTCATTTTCATATAAAAGAAAATAGCGATGGAAGCTAAAATAGGAAACAAACTCACGTGATTTCCATAAAAAGGAATGTCAAATGGCAAAGTAAAAATCGTATCATAGGAAGACAAATCTGGTGCCCATAAAAAACCTTTTTGACGTAAGTCTAAATTTGTAGGGAAAAATTTAAACAAGGCAAAGAATATCGGCATCTGCAGTAGGGCAGGTATACATCCCGAGAGCATGCTTACGCCTGCTTTTCGCTGAATGCCCATTGTTTCTTGCTGACGTTTCATTGCGTTTTCTTTTCCGGGGAATTTTTCGTTCACTGCGGTTAATTCTGGACGAATTACTTTCATCTTCGCACTAGAAACATAGGATTTGTAAACCAATGGAGACATTAAAATTCGAACGACTATGGTCATCAAAATAATAATCAACCCATAGTTCCCAAGGAATCCTTTCAGTAAGTTAAATACCGGGTAAAAGACCGTTCTGTTTAAGAAACCAAAAATTCCCCAACCTAAGTCGGCTGTTTCATCTAAGTCCGTTTCTTCGTAGTTGGTTAATAAATTATAATCACTTGGTCCGTAGAACCACTTCATGTTGTAATTGAATTCTCCCCCCGTTAAGGTTAGAGGAGTTTTTAACTCGTAATTTTTCGTAAATACAGTGTCTATTTTTTCGTCAACAACCAAGTCAGTAGAGGTAACCGTAGCGTTCTTAAAAGGGGTGTCTGTCAATAAATTTGACATGAAAAAGTGTTGTTTGTAGGCAACCCAATCCAGGCTATTTACAACTTCTGTATTTCCAGGTCGTAGGTAATCTACTTCCCCATCGGTCTTGTAATAGTACCATGAATACATGGTGTTTTCGGTTTTTAAACTTTTCTCATGTCGAAATCCTTTAAGAGACCAGTCTAATTGAATCGCGTTGGATCCATTGATTACAGAACTCAACCCTTGTGATCGAACAGAAAAATCAACCATGTACTCATTGGGTTTCATTTCATATCGATATTCTAAAAACTGTGTATCTGAAACTTTTAGTTTCATAGACAACACATCATTTCCATTGCTTTTGCTGAGTGTTGGAATAAAAATTAAATCTTTGGTGTTTAAAATTCTATTGTCCGTAGTTCCAAAGTTGATGTTAAAAGACGCATTGTTGTCTTTTATCATATACAAAGGAAGCGAGTCGTAAGTTTTATAATTTTTAATTAATGCTTCTATAATTTGCCCCCCGTGATTATCAACGGTTAACTTTATTAGGTCATTTTCTATTACGCTTACTCCAGGTGAACCTTGCAGCGCACTGTATGCAAAAGCCCCTAATTTGTTTTGTAGTGCTGCTGCTTTTAAAGAGTCGCTTTCAAAAACCGGTTTTGCCGTTGCAAATGCATCGCTTGTTTCTTTGGTGTTGGGTGCAACAATTTCTGTTGTTGTGGCTTCCGAAAGAATTTCTTCTTTGTTAGAATTCATCCACCATAATAAAATACCCCCCAATAAAATCATTCCTATAAAGGAATTATAATCGAATTTTTTTTGTTCCATGTGTGTTTTTAAAATGTCTATTTGTCATTTTCGCTACTGGTTATATAAACAGAAGTCGACAAATGTAGCAAAATTCAAATATTTTTGGTTGTTTTTGCTGTGATTATTGTTGTTGAAATGAAGGCATCAAAGCCTGTTTCTAAATTTATTTTCTAGATTGCTTTAAAGCGGCTTTAATAAAATCTACAAATAACGGGTGCGGATTTAATACTGTACTCTTGTATTCTGGATGGTATTGTACTCCTACAAACCAAGGATGATCTGGAAGTTCAACCACTTCTACCAATCCTGTTTTTGGGTTGATTCCGGTAGCTTTCATACCCGCATTTTCAATCGCTTCTAAATATTCATTATTAAATTCATAACGGTGTCTGTGGCGTTCACTGATTAATTCAGATTGATATGCATTGTAGGTTTTAGAGTTTTTAGCAACCGTACAGTCCCAAGCTCCCAAACGCATAGTACCTCCTTTTTTGGTCACTTCCTTTTGACTCTCCATCAAATTGATTACTGGGCTTTTACAATTTTTCTTCATTTCTGTAGAAAAAGCATCACTCATTCCTAATACGTTTCTAGAAAATTCAATGACTGCCATTTGCATTCCTAGACAAATTCCAAAAAATGGAATGTTGTTTTCTCGGGCATATTTTACTGCTTTAATTTTCCCTTCTATTCCACGATCTCCAAAACCTGGAGCGACCAAGATCCCGTTCAAACCTGCTAATTTCTTTTCAACGTTTTTAGGCGTTAAGTTTTCTGAATGAATCCAACGTACTTTTACTTTGGTTTCGTTAGAAGAACCTGCATGAATAAATGCTTCTGTGATCGATTTATAGGAATCATGTAATTCCACATATTTTCCAATCAATCCAATTTCTACTTCCGATGTAGGATTTTTATGTTTTTGAATAAAATCATTCCAAACGAGGAGTTCGGGTTGTTTTTTTGAACACAATTCTAGCTTTTCTAAAACGACGTTGTCCAAACCTTCTTCAAACATCAAGTTTGGGACATCATAAATAGTTTCAGCGTCTATAGATTGAATAACATCTTCTTTTTTAACGTTGCAAAACAAGGCCAATTTTCGCTTGATGTCTTCAGAGATTTCATGCTCAGTTCTACACACTAAAATATCGGGACTTACCCCACTTTGCATCAACATCTTTACGGAGTGTTGGGTAGGTTTCGTCTTTAATTCTCCTGCGGCAGCTAAATACGGAACCAATGTTAAATGAATAACAATGGCGTTTTCAGATCCTTTTTCCCACAACAATTGACGTACAGATTCTACATACGGAAGTGATTCTATATCTCCAACAGTACCCCCAATTTCGGTGATCACGATGTCATAGTCTCCCGTTTCTCCCAAGATTTGAATTCTGCGTTTAATTTCGTCGGTAATATGCGGTATTACTTGCACTGTTTTTCCTAAAAATTCTCCTTTACGCTCTTTGTTGATAACCGATTGGTAAATTTTACCCGTCGTAACATTGTTGGCTTGTGAGGTTGGAATGTTTAAAAAACGTTCGTAATGCCCTAAATCTAAGTCGGTCTCAGCACCATCATCTGTTACATAGCATTCGCCATGCTCATATGGGTTTAAGGTTCCAGGATCTATATTGATGTAGGGGTCTAATTTTTGAATGGTTACAGAATAGCCTCTTTCTTGTAATAATTTTGCAAGAGAAGCTGCAATGATTCCTTTTCCCAGTGATGAAGTTACGCCTCCAGTTACGAAAACGTATTTAGTATTGTGCATGCCATTATTAGGTTTGGACAAAAGTAACAACTCTCCTTTTCATCACAAATAAAAAAGGCAAAAAGATTTTAAAAAAAAAGGCCTTTTTTAGGGGATTAAAAATATTTTATTTTTTTTTAAAATTGTATTTGTCATCAATAAAAACAGTTGTATATTTGCCCACGCTTAAATAAGGTAAACTTAAGAAGCTACTAAATATTAACAAAGAAGACTTTTAAAAATACATACAATGCCGAAAAGAACGTACCAACCATCCAATAGAAAGAGAAGAAACAAACACGGTTTCAGAGAGAGAATGGCATCTGCTAATGGTAGAAAAGTTTTAGCTAGAAGAAGAGCTAAAGGAAGAAAGAAAGTTTCTGTATCTTCAGAACCAAGACATAAAAAATAATAGAATGATTAACAATTTGTTAATAATTAAGGTGTTGCTATTTTTAGCAACACCTTTTTTTATATCCATTGAGTAATTACTTTTACACAAATAAATACACCCGATTATAATGCCAAAAAACAACCAACTAAAATCGATTTTAATCATAGGTTCCGGGCCCATAGTTATTGGACAAGCTTGTGAGTTTGATTATTCTGGATCACAGTCCCTTAGGTCACTACGAGAAGATGGAATCGAAACTATTTTAATCAATTCAAATCCTGCAACAATCATGACCGACCCTTCCATGGCCGATCATATTTATTTGTTGCCGCTTACCACCAAATCGATCATACAAATTTTAAAAGAACATCCACAAATTGATGCAGTGCTCCCTACTATGGGAGGACAAACAGCCTTGAATCTCTGTATAGAAGCAGACGACAAAGGAATTTGGAAGGACTTTAATGTCGAGTTAATTGGGGTTGATATCGATGCAATTAATGTGACAGAAGATCGTGAACAATTTAGAGAATTGATGTTGAAAATTGGCGTACCAATGGCACCTCAATCGACTGCTACTTCGTTCTTAAAAGGAAAAGAAATTGCACAAGAATATGGATTTCCATTAGTAATTAGATCTTCATATACACTAGGTGGGGCTGGAGCTTCTATCGTATATGATTCAAAAGATTTCGATGAACTATTACGAAGAGGTTTAGAAGCATCTCCAATTCATGAGGTGATGATTGACAAAGCCATGATGGGCTGGAAAGAATATGAATTGGAATTGTTGCGAGACAAAAATGACAACGTTGTTATTATTTGTTCGATTGAAAATATGGATCCAATGGGGATTCACACTGGAGATTCCATTACAGTAGCTCCAGCAATGACACTCTCTGATAAAACCTATCAAAAAATGCGAGATATGGCCATCCATATGATGCGTTCTATTGGTGATTTCGAAGGAGGATGTAATGTGCAATTTGCAGTTTCACCAGACGAAAAAGAAGATATTATAGCCATTGAAATCAATCCAAGAGTTTCTCGTTCTTCAGCGTTAGCGAGTAAAGCCACGGGATATCCGATTGCAAAAGTAGCTACGAAATTGGCCATTGGATATACCTTAGATGAGTTAGAAAACGGAATTACAAAATCTACGTCTGCACTCTTTGAGCCAACTTTAGATTATGTGATCGTTAAAATACCGCGTTGGAATTTTGATAAATTTGAAGGTTCAGATAGAACTTTAGGGTTGCAAATGAAATCGGTAGGAGAAGTGATGGGAATTGGACGCTCTTTCCAAGAAGCTTTACACAAGGCAACTCAATCTTTAGAAATTAAAAGAAATGGTTTAGGTGCCGATGGAAAAGGATATACCAATTACAATCAGATTGTTGAAAAATTAACCAATGCAAGTTGGGACCGCGTTTTTGCCATTTATGATGCGATTGCTATCGGAATTCCTTTAAGCCAGATCTACGAGATTACCAAGATTGACATGTGGTATCTGAAGCAATATGAAGAATTGTTTCAACTTCAAAAAGAAATTTCAACATATACAATTGATACCATACAAAGAGATTTATTACTAGAAGCAAAACAAAAAGGATATGGAGACCGACAAATAGCACATATGTTGGGCTGTCTTGAAAGTCAAGTTTACAATAAAAGAGAGGTATTTAAAATTCAAAGAGTTTATAAATTAGTAGATACCTGTGCTGCAGAGTTTACGGCAAAAACACCTTATTACTATTCTACTTTTGAGAATGAAATAGAAACCCCTTCTGGTGAAGTTATTATTGCCAATGAAAGTATTGTAACCCCAAAGAAAAAAGTAATTGTTTTGGGGTCTGGACCCAACAGAATTGGTCAAGGAATTGAATTTGATTATTGTTGTGTGCATGGAGTATTAGCTGCTGCAGAGTGTGGGTATGAAACCATTATGATCAACTGTAACCCAGAAACGGTTTCTACAGATTTTGATACCGCCGATAAGTTGTATTTCGAACCTGTTTTTTGGGAACACATCTATGACATCATTCGTCATGAAAAGCCAGAAGGAGTAATTGTTCAATTAGGAGGACAAACCGCCTTGAAATTAGCAGAAAAACTAACCAAATATGGTATTAAAATACTTGGAACTAGTTTTGAAGCCCTCGATTTAGCTGAAGACAGAGGTAGTTTTTCCACCCTATTAAAAAACAACAACATACCATATCCAGACTTTGGAATTGCAGAAACAGCAGATGAAGCCTTGGAATTGGCCGATAAATTAGACTTTCCAATTTTGGTAAGACCTTCCTATGTATTGGGTGGGCAAGGAATGAAAATTGTTATTAATAAAGAAGAATTAATTGCTCATGTTGTAGATTTATTGGGAAGAATGCCAAACAATAAATTGTTGTTAGATCATTATTTAGATGGCGCTATTGAAGCGGAAGCAGATGCCATTTGTGATGCAGATGGAAATGTTTACATTATTGGTATTATGGAACATATTGAGCCTTGTGGTGTCCACTCTGGCGATTCCAACTCTGTATTGCCAGTATTTAATTTGGGCGACTTGGTGATGCAACAAATTAAAGACCATACGCATACCATTGCAAGAGAACTAAAAACAGTTGGATTAATAAATGTACAGTTTGCTGTTAAAAATGACATTGTTTATATTATAGAAGCAAATCCAAGGGCTTCTAGAACCGTTCCATTCATTGCAAAAGCATACAAAGAACCTTATGTAAACTATGCTACCAAGATAATGTTGGGAGAAAATAAAGTAACTGATTTTGATTTCAATCCACAATTGGAGGGATATGCAATAAAGAAACCGGTGTTTTCATTTAATAAATTTCCAAATGTGAACAAAGCATTAGGGCCTGAAATGAAATCTACAGGAGAGAGCATTCTGTTTATAGACAGCCTTAAAGACGATCAGTTCTATGACTTATATGCAAGACGTAAAATGTATTTAAGTAAGTAAACCTTAAATCGATCCCCTTTAAAAACATCCTTTTGTTTTGAATTGATTCAACAATTGGATGTTTTTTTATTCTCGTAAGATACTTTTCATTTTCTTGCCACGAGCCAACTCATCGATTAGCTTATCCAAATAGCGAATTTGCTGCATCAATTTGTTTTCAATTTCTTCAACACGATACCCACAAATGAGCCCCTTAATTTTATTGGTATTTGGATGCATTGCTGGAGCCTCAGCAAAAAAAGTTTCAAAATCAACTCGATCTTCAATTTGTTTTTTGAGGGATGTTTTGTCATATCCAGTTAGCCAGAAAATAATGGCATCTACCTCTTCTTTGGTTTTGCCTTTTTTTTCGGCCTTAGAAATATAGTGTGGATAAACGCCTGCAAAAGACATTTTAAAGACTCCGGAATGTTCCATCATTTTTGTTTAGGGTAGCGGCTAGTATTCTATTCTTTTAAATTTTAGAACCCATTAAATTAGCGCTTTTTACAAATTCTAATCTAAATTTAAAAATATAAAAAATATTTCACTAAATTTATGAAATGTTTTGTTGAAATGAACCAAGTTTTTAATCCTAAAACACCAAATTATGAAAAAAAATTACTTTTTTAAAACTTCGTTATTAATGATTCCAACGATGGCATTCTTGTTAATGTCCAATTCTGGTGGAAAGTCAGGGGCTTTCTCAGGTTCTCCAGGGGATGGAGGAACTTCCTGTACCACTTGTCACAATGGTGGTAACTTTGGTGCTTCTATAGCAATTACACATGATATTCCAGATACTGGATATTTATTAAATACCAATTACAATGTTACTGTAACTGGAAGTTCTTCAGCAGCTGCTCACGGATTTCAAATGACTGCCGAAAAGGTTTCTGATAACAGTAAAATAGGAACACTTATTGCAGGATCTAACACAAGTTTGACCAATGGTAATGCAAATATTACGCATACAAACTCTAGTAATAACGCATGGAATTTTCAATGGAAATCACCAGTAACAGACCAAGGGAGGGTGACCTTTTTTGGGGCTTTAGTTGCTGCAAATGGAAATGGAGGATTTTCGGGAGATGAAGTAGTTACTGGAGATTCAGGACAAATTAGTTCTTTGAGTATTGCTGAGGCAAAACGATTGGATTTTGAAATGTATCCAAACCCAGCTACTTCAGAACTCAACATACAGTTGCCAAGTGATGCCAACGAAGCAATCGTAGAATTCTATGATACGATGGGACGCTTGTCATTGTCTAAAAAAATCACAAAGTCAAATCTGAATATAAATGTTTCTTCTCTAAGTAGTGGAATCTATCTATTGAAAGTACTTTCTGAAGATAAAATAGGAGCTCAAAAATTCATCAAAGAATAAGCGTTAAAAGCCATTTTTATTAAAACCGATGGTAATTGGTACAATCGGTTTTTTTTGTGTCTATTTTAAAGTAAATTTGTCCTGTTATAAAACAACCCTATGAATTATATTTTATTTGACGGAGAAACGAGAAATTCATTGCTCCCATTTACCTATACAAGACCTGTTGCAGAAATTCGAATCGGTATTTTAACCCTTCGTGAAAAATGGGAAAAACATTTGGGCTTAACTACAACGACCATTACTGAAGAATATTTAGAAGAAAAATATCCGATGGTAGAGATGGAAGAAAACATCATGATAAACGCTTCTTTTTTACCAACCAAAGAATTGGTGGCACAAATAAAAAATTTAAAAGCAAACGAAGCCATCTTTAAAGGAGATGATGTGATTGCTTTTTTTACAACAGACTCTCAAGAAGAAATTAACTTCGAGGCTTATCAACAATATGATTTTGATGAGGAATTACTACAAGTTAAAAATATCTGGGATATTTTTTTCATGAATGACAAAGCCATTCAGCAAGATTTTGATTTGCTTACGGAAGCTCGTACCTCGCAGCCCATTCCAGCAGGAGTCCAAGCAGTCAATCCAGAAAATATTTTTATAGAAGAAGGCGCAAAACTTACTTTTGCAACGTTAAACGCCGCAGACGGTCCAATTTATATCGGTGAAAATGCAGAAATTATGGAAGGCGTAGTTGTCCGAGGTGCTTTGGCAATGTGTGAAAATTCAGTATTAAAATTAGGTGCAAAAGTATATGGAGCTACCACTATTGGACCCTTTTGTAAGGTAGGGGGAGAAGTCAATAATTCTGTTTTGTTTGGTTATTCTAGTAAAGGACACGATGGTTTCTTAGGGAATTCAGTGATTGGTGAGTGGTGCAATTTAGGAGCCGACACCAACAACTCCAATTTAAAAAACAATTATGCACCAGTAAAACTCTGGGACTACAACACCGGACGATTTGCAAAAACAGGCCTTCAGTTTTGTGGTTTAATGATGGGAGATCATTCCAAATGTGGGATCAATACCATGTTTAATACAGGAACTGTTATAGGAGTTTCTGTAAATATTTTTGGAAGTGGTTTTCCAAGAAACTTTGTCCCATCGTTTAGCTGGGGAGGTGCCTCGGGATTTACTGAATACAAAACAAACAAAGTTTTTGAAGTTGCCAAAGTAGTGATGCAACGACGAGGAATCACATTTGATGTAAAAGACCAAGCTATTTTAGAGCATGTTTTTGCTGCCACGAGTTCATATCGTAATTATTAAAAGTTAGGATCGCAAAATCTTAGCATAAAAAAAACCGAGCAATCGCTCGGTTTTTTTATGTTAGAGCGGAAAACTATTTTGCACCCCATTCTTTTAATGATGCTTTATTCATTTTTACATAAGCTTGGTTGCCTGCTTTTTCTGCCAATTGTAAGGACAATTTAGCCGCCGCAATCGCAGTTTTTTTATTTCCGGCTTTTGCGTGAATCAAAGCTTGCCTTCTGAGATACCAAAAACGAGGTGTTTTGGCTGTCATGCGAACCGCATTATCAATCCATATTTTTGCTTTTTGAACATCTTTGTTTGCAGTAAGATAATAGTCTGCAGCTGCATATAGATCCTGAGCAGTAGGTCCTGCCATTGCACTTTCAATATTTTTAGAGACCATTGCATCGGTAGGTGTTTCAAATTTTAAACCGACATAAACATCTTCCCAAAGAATACCCAATACAGCAGAATTGTTTGTCAAATCGTCAAATGTAATGGTAAAGGTTTCAATAAGTACTGGCATTTTAAGCGGTGTTACCCGTACTTTTGCAGCTACTTTTGACGCTTCCCATTTTTGGGGTACTCCCCAATTGGTTGCATCCGAGTAGAGGATAATGTCCCAAGTTTCTTTTCCTGGAATGGTAAACAAAGCATAGGTGCCTTTTTTCATTTCTTTTCCATCGATTGTAAAATCAGTAGAAAAGGTGACCTTCGTATTCTCATTGGCACCAGTTCGCCATACTTTCCCATAAGTTTCTAGTCCGCCAAAGATTTTTCGACCTTTCATACTGGGTCTTGAGTAGTCTACCGTTACATCTGTTAATCCAACTTTTTGAACAATTTTTTGAGAAGGACTGGGAGCGGGTGTTTCAATTTGTGCATTTGATACATACGAAATAGCTGCAACAAAGAGGTATAGGGCTAATTTTTTCATGGTAATTTCTTTTTGAATTTTCTCAAAATTACAAATTCCACATAGTTATATATGTTAACAAAACTTTAAAGTAAAGCATCGTATCTTTGTAATTATTTTTTAGGGCAATGAAGAAATACATTTCAGAATTTATCGGTACATTTTCAATGATTTTTTGTGGAACGGGCGCTATGACTGTGAATGAAGTAACTGGCGGTGATGTGACCCATGTAGGGATTGCAATTACTTGGGGTCTTATCGTGATGGCAATGATTTATGCTTTTGGTGAAACTTCAGGAGCTCATTTTAATCCAGCCGTTACCATTGCTTTTGCTTATGCAAAAAAGTTTGCTTGGAAAGAAGTTCCTAAGTATATTATTGTACAAGTTTTAGGTGCTTTAACAGCAAGCCTTATCTTGTGGTATCTTTTTCCAAGCAGTGAATATTTAGGAGCAACCATACCAACCGTAGATGTTGGACGTGCTTTTGTGATGGAGTTGCTGCTCACATTTTTCTTGATGGTGGTTATCATTAATGTTTCTACGGGAAGTAAGGAAATCGGTATTATTGCAGGAATCGCTGTTGGTGCTGTTGTCCTTTTAGAGGCCATGTTTGCAGGACCGATTACCAACGCTTCTATGAATCCTGCAAGATCCATTGCACCGGCTATTGTTGCAGGTAAGATGCAGCATTTATGGATGTATATTTTAGCGCCCATACTTGGAGCTATTCTAGCTGTTATTTCTTGTAAAATGGTGAAAGAAGACAATTGCTGTGAGGATTCGAATTGTTAAAAACTAAAATTCATCAACTTGAAAAATATAAGTATTTTAGGATGTGGTTGGTTGGGAGAACCATTGGCTATTTCGCTTTTAGAGGCAGGGTACTCCGTAAAAGGATCTACCACAACTGAATCGAAATTGGCTACTTTAGAGGCCTCTCAAATAGAGGCCTATCTTATAGATATTGCTGAATTTGAAGAATATGATGCTTTTTTAAATACTGATATTTTAATCATTGCAATCACTTCAAAAGATATTGATGCTTTTGAAAGTTTGATTGCTCAAATAGAAGACTCGTCAATACAGAAGGTAATTTTCATAAGTTCTACTTCTGTGTATCCATATAGTAATTGCGTTGTTACAGAAGCGACGAAAACAAAAGAAGTACCTTTAGTAGAAATTGAGGAATTGTTTCGACAAAATAATTGTTTTGAAACAACTATTTTACGTTTTGCAGGTTTGTTTGGCGGCGAAAGACATCCTGGAAATTGGTTTTCAGATGGACGTAAAATCCCCCAACCTAATGGGTATGTAAACATGATTCATCAAGAAGATTGTATTGAAATCATTCATGAAATTATAGATCAGAATTGTTGGGATATCACTTTGAATGCCTGTACTGATCACCATCCAACCAGAAAGGAGTTTTATGCCATTGCAAAATTATGCAAAGATTTGACGTTACCAGAATTTGAAAAGAACGAGCCCCTACGTTACAAAATTGTAAGTCCTAAAAAGCTACAAGATGTTTTAGGATACGAGTTCATTCACAATGATTTGTTGTCAATTTAGATGTTAAATGATAAATAGTGGAATCGCTATTGGTATTTCCGTTTTCTAAGCCCATGAAAACCAATTCCAAAAACCAAGAGCATGAGCATTGGGATTCCCAGGTTTATAAATTGCCAATACCTTCGCTCTTTAAACGCTTTTTGCTTATCTAGAATAGAAATCTGTAAAGACTTGTTTCTCAATTTCATCAAGCCTACATCATCCAGTAAATAATCGACTGCATTTAACAAAAAGTCTTTATTTCCAAATTGCTCATTGGTCCATTTGTCTCTGGATAAATCGAAAGGTTCGTTCTTTAAAATTTGATTTTTACCTACATCTCCATCCGAGATCACTATCATTTTATTACCACCGACAGCATTCGCTTTGTATAAAGGAGTTTCAAAAGGCTGAATCCTGTTTCTATAGGCTGAGTTAAAATTGCCCTCTAGTAAAACGGCAAGTAATTGATTTCCACTTTGGTAATCTTCTTCAATAGGTTCGTCTGCAATGGACTGTAAGCTAATAAAGTTGGGTGTTCCAAATTTTTGTGTCAACACAGAACTCACGAGCAAAGGCGTCTTTTTTATGTTGTTTTTTAAGGTGTCTATTTGATTTGTAAATTGAAATCGAACGGGTAAAATATTTTTTGTAATGGGGTGATTTGGATTGCCTCCCGCCAAAGGATGAAAAAACCATTCTAAGTTTTTAAACTGCGTTTGATTTCCTACCATGCCTGTTGCCACTGGAATTTTTGCAGCATATAAATCTTTCACCAACGTTGTATTGATTCGCACTCCATAGGAAAATAATAAATCAGTCAGATTTAAATTTCTTGGATAAGCGAGCATTTTTCCGCCATTGAACAAGCTGTCTTGATCTGCGATTACATTGTCAATCATCCAAAGCGTTTTTCCACCATTGGTAATAAATTGATCTAGGGTAAATTTTTCTGCTGCAGTAAACGCTGTAGTAGGTTTTGCAATAATAGCCATATCAAACTCAGTAAGCTCTTTTAAAGTCTGCTTCGGGTTTTTAGCTACGGAATCTAGAGTGAATTTTGCTAATTTGTGTTTTTTTGCTATTTCGCTTAAAAAACGATACAAATAAATATCTTCTAACTCACCATTACCCGATAGCAATGCAATTTTCTGTTGCGCTTCTGTAAGGATACTATGCATTGCATTTGTAAAGCTATATTCTAGGTTTTCAACTGCTTTTTGCAATTGTTCCTCTTGAGAGCTAACAATGGCGGTGGGTAACAAAGAAACAATGGTACTTTTATTTTTATATTTTATTTCCGCCCAAGGAAAAATAATCGCTTCCGAAAGTTTTCCATCCTCTTCAACAGTCAACTGACTTGGGAGCATTCCTTTTTTAATTAAACTTTCTCGTTGTAAATCAGGGTTAATAAATTGACTATTGATGTTTGCGTTTTCAGCGGTCAATTCTTCAAGATACTGCAAAGTTTCTATTTGTAGTCTTTTAAATTCTGAAGGAAAATCACCTTCCAAATATACTTTGATAACCAGGGGTTGTGCAATTTGCTGGACAATGGTTTTTGTGGTTTCAGATAAGGTGTATCGTTGATCTTTAGTCAAATCAAAACGTTTGTAAAATGATTGGTTTAAAACGTTTAAAAGTACCAAAGCTATCAATAGTATGCAGGTGTTTTGTATTTTTTTATTCATTGTCTAAACGGTTTTTAGTGATGAATAAAAAGAACAGTGTTACACTTGTAAAGTAAAGTAAATCTCGGGTATCAATGACGCCCCGAGCAATACTTTTATAATGTTCGTTGATGCCCAACTTTTGAATCAAAATACGTTGATTTGAAAAAGAATTGGAAATGGCATCGAACCCATAGAATAACAAAAAGCTAATAAAAACTCCTAAGATAAATGCGACAATTTGATTTTTTGACAATGTGGAGGTAAATAACCCAATGGCTGTATAGGTGGTCGCTAAAAATAGCAACCCAATATAGGATCCAACAATGCTACCAAGATCTATATTTCCAATGGGATTTCCTAATTGATAAATGGTATATACATAGATGAGTGTTGGAACCAATGCGACGATTACCAATAGCAAAGAAGCCCAGAATTTACCCAGTATAATTTGCCAATTTGAAATGGGCCTAGTTTTTAGGATTTCGATGGTACCACTATTGAATTCGTCGGCAAAACTTTTCATGGTAATTGCAGGAATTAGAAAGAGAAAAATCCAAGGAGTTAAATAGAAAAACGAGTTGATATCTGCAAACCCCGCATTTAATATGTTAAAATCATCGTTAAAAACCCAGAGAAAGAGCCCGTTAATAAGTAAGAAAACACCAATTACTAAATAGGCGATGGGAGCGGCGAAAAACGAATTGAATTCTTTTTTTAAAATGGCAATCAATATGTAATTTTTTACGATTATTTTTTAAATTTCGATCTGCTTGCAAGCTACGATTTTATCTTTAAAACAAATTCATCTTTTTTTTAAAATGGCAATCAATATGTAATTTTTTACGATTATTTTTTAAATTTCGATCTGCTTGCAAGCTACGATTTTATCTTTAAAACAAATTCATCTTTTTTTTAAATACGACGTGAAGGGTTTTATTTTAGAAACTGATTTCTCGTTTAAAAATACGATTATGTTCAAAGCTTGGGTCCTTCCTGTGTGCTTGAAAAATAAAATGGTGTTTCTTTAACAACGCAATTGATCGTAGATTATTTTTGTGGGTATAGGCCTCGATTGTTTTTAAATTTAATTGCTCAATACCAAAATTTAAAACCGCTGTCATTGCTTCACTCATAAAACCTTTTTGCTGCTTTTCTGTTTTTAATTTGTAACCAATTTCTGCATATTTTCGAGCTAAAGAAATTCGATGTAGTACGATTGACCCCAAAATTTCCACTTGGTTTGTTAACACCCAAAAAATACGTTTTTCTTTTTTATAAAGGGCATTGCAAGTTTGGATAAAATCTTTGGCTTCTTCCAAATTTTGCATTCTTTTGGTTATTACAAATTTATTAATTTCTTCACTTGAACGCAAAGCAAGAAGCGGTTCTGCATCGTCAATTTTTAGCGCTCTTAAAGTGATCCTTGGTGTTTGTAGAACAGGGAATGTTTCCAAATTAAATGCCATTAGCTAAGACTTACAATTTTATTCACACTCCAGGCCTTGGGTTTGTCATTGAACAGCACTTTTGTTTTTGCCCACACCTCCTTAAAAAGCGCAGAATTTCTATAGTTGTCCAAATCTTCTTCGCGTTTCCAATACGAATAAGTAAAAAAGATTTCAGGATTTGTTTTGTCTTGGTAAAGTTCCAGAAGCGTGCATCCTTTAGATGCCTTGATCAATGCTTTTTTTTCAGCAAATATTTCTTCAAATTCCTGGATATTTTTTGCGTGAAAACTCATTTTTACGATGCGAACAAACATATGTTATGACAATGTGGTAAACTCAGGGAGTACTTCGTTTACAAATTCGATAATAATTGGATCACGATATGCCAATCCCAAGAGAGTAGAAGCGCCACCCACCGTGTTTAAATTACTCCGATATAAGGCAATTTCTAAATATCCTGCAGAATTGAATATTGCCAATCTACTTCCGTCAAAACTAAGCTCTTTGGAATCGACGCCTTTTATTTCGTTGTATTTACTAAATATTTTTTCGAAGGAATATCGGGATGCTTTGATGGTAAATTTTCGACCTTTCCCAACCTCATTGAACATTTTTTCTTTGATGTTTGTGATGATATTCCCATAATTATCAATATAAATGACGCCGCCAATAATTTGATTTTGGGTTTGATTTACTTTGGGTTGAATCTCTACAATTTTTTTGTAACTTTTAATTTCTTTTCCAATTACGGTTAAGTTTCCTCCTCGGGCAATGAAACAGGCAACTTGTACAAATACATCTAAAACAGGAAAACTACTCGCTATACGATCATGAATATTGATTTCGACAATTTTGGTTGGGTTAATCTCTGAGGCGATCATAGAGATCAATCCATTGTCTGGACAAACAAAAAAATGATTGTCCAACTCCAATGCAATGTGCTTATTGTCTTCGCTTAGTTCAGAATCTACTCCAATAATATGAATGGTACCCTCTGGGAAACTCTTGTAAGAATTCTTTATGATATAAGCCGTTTCTGTAATGTTAAAAGGAGATATTTCATGGGTGATGTCTACAATTTTTGCGTTTTCTAATTCCGAATAGATCGCCCCTTTTACAGCTCCAACAAAGTGGTCTTTTGTGCCAAAATCCGTCGTTAAAGTGATAAAAGAGATCAATATTTGCTGTTAATTAAATGTGTAAAAGTTGTTGACTAATTACAGCAAATCTAATCAATTTAGTAAATTTATTGACTATTTTTAATTTAATAATTTGAACTCCTATTTTAATAAAAAAAACATTTGAACGAAAGAAGCATTGCATTAACAGAAATAGATCCAAAAGATTTTTTTGGGGAGCACAACAGCACGATTGAACAACTTAAAAAATATTTTCCAAAAATAAAACTAGTGGCAAGAGGGACTCAGTTAAAAATTTATGGGGAAGCCACGCTTTTGGATGAATTTGAAAACCGTTTAGAGCAACTTATTAAATACTTTCACAAGTACAATAAATTGGATGAAAACAGTATTGAACGCATTTTAACTTCTACAGGTAAAGAAGAAAAAACAGCAGTAGCAATGAGTGTGAAGGATGTATTGTTGCATGGTGTCAATGGAAGATTGATAAAACCACAGACTGCCAATCAAAAGAAAATGGTTGCTTTAATTCAGAAAAATGACATGCTTTTTGCGGTAGGTCCTGCAGGAACTGGGAAGACCTATACTGCTGTAGCGATAGCAGTAAAAGCATTGAAAGAAAAAGAAGTTCGTAAAATTATTTTAACAAGACCTGCTGTAGAATCTGGAGAAAACCTAGGATTTTTACCAGGAGATTTAAAAGACAAGTTGGATCCTTACATGCAACCCTTATACGATGCGTTACGAGATATGATTCCACATGAAAGATTGGCTTCACACATAGAGAAAGGAATCATACAAATAGCCCCATTGGCTTTTATGCGAGGGAGAACTTTGGACAATGCCTTTGTTATTTTAGACGAAGCCCAAAACACAACGCACAGCCAAATGAAAATGTTTCTGACACGTATGGGAAAGAATGCAAAATTCATTCTAAACGGAGATCCTGGGCAAATAGATTTGCCTAGAAAACAAGTTTCAGGATTGAAAGAAGCCTTATTGGCTTTAAAAGATATTGAAGGGATTGCACAAGTGCATCTGGATGATAACGATGTGGTAAGACACCGTTTGGTAAAAAGAATTATCTCCGCATATAAGCGCATCGAAACAGAATAAGTTTTTAGTTGTTAGTAATTAGTCTTTAGTTTACTTTTGTCCTAACAAACAATACCTGTATTAATGAACACAATTAACGATACCAACTTTCAGTTTCCAAAACAGAAAGCAGTATACAAAGGAAAAGTAAGAGAGGTTTATTCCATTGACGATACGCATTTGGTGATGATCGCTTCCGATCGATTATCTGCTTTCGATGTTATTTTGCCCCGTCAAATTCCATACAAAGGTCAAATCTTAAATCAAATTGCAACTAAGATGTTGCAGGAAACGGCAGCTATTGTTCCAAATTGGCTACTTGCAACTCCCGATGAGAATGTAGCTATTGGTCATTTATGTGAACCCTTTAAAGTAGAAATGGTTATTCGAGGTTATATGTCTGGACACGCGGCGAGAGAATACAAAGCAGGAAAGAGAACATTGTGTGGTGTTTCAATGCCCGAAGGCTTGCAAGAAAATGATCCATTTCCGAGTCCAATTATTACCCCATCGACAAAAGCAGACAATGGAGCGCATGATGAAGACATTACTCGTGAAGCAATTTTGTCTAAAGGTATTGTTTCCGAAGAAGACTACCTTGTATTAGAAGATTATACCCGAAAACTTTTTCAAAGAGGTACAGAAATTGCTGCTTCTCGCGGTTTAATTTTGGTGGATACCAAATATGAATTTGGAAAAACAAAAGAGGGCGAAATTTTGTTGATTGATGAAATTCACACTCCAGATTCCTCTCGTTATTTTTATGCTGAAGGCTACGCCGAAAGACAAGAAAAAGGAGAGGCTCAGAAACAACTGTCAAAAGAATTTGTACGTCAGTGGTTAATTGAAAACGGTTTTCAGGGACAAGAAGGACAGCAGATTCCATCAATGTCAGATGAAAAAGTCATCGAGATTTCAAATCGATATATAGAATTATATGAGCAAATTACAGGAGAAGCTTTTGTAAAAGCATCCACAGAAAATGTTTTAGCAAGAATTGCTAATAATGTAACTGCTTTTTTAGCCAAGAACTAATTACCAAATAATTATGATTATAGAACCAAGAACTAGAGGATTTATTTGTTTAACAGCTCATCCCGTAGGTTGTGCACAAAATGTTGAAAATCAAATTGAATATGTAACTTCAAAAGGAAAAATTGACGGCGCCAAAAAAGTGTTGGTCATAGGATCTTCCACAGGTTTTGGACTGGCGTCCAGAATTACAAGTGCCTTTGGATCCGATGCGGCCACTATTGGAGTCTTTTTTGATAAACCCGCAAGTCCTAATAGACCAGCTTCACCTGGTTTTTACAATACAGCTGCTTTTGAAACTGCAGCGCACAAAGCAGGTTTGTATGCAAAAAGTATTAACGGAGATGCCTTTTCTAATGAGATTAAAGAACAAGTTGTCAATTTAATCAAACAAGATTTAGGTCAAGTAGATTTGATTATTTATAGTTTGGCTTCTCCAGTAAGAACACATCCAGTTTCAGGAAAACGCTTTAAATCCGTTTTAAAACCCATTGGAGAAAATTTTACAAATAAGACGGTAGATTTCCATACTGGAAAGGTATCTGAAATTTCCATCAATCCTGCAGAAGGAGCGGATATTGAAAATACAGTGACGGTAATGGGAGGAGAAGATTGGAAAATGTGGATGGATGCTTTGCAAGAAGCAAACGTTTTAGCTGAAGGAGTAAAAACAGTCGCATATTCTTATATTGGTCCAGAAGTAACAAAACCAGTGTATAGAAATGGAACCATTGGTGCCGCCAAAGACGATCTAGAAGCGAAAGCTTTTACGATCACTGAAGCATTAAAAAGAATTAAAGGAAACGCTTATGTTTCTGTAAACAAGGCATTGGTTACGCAAGCGAGTTCTGCAATTCCTGTAATTCCTTTGTACATTTCTCTCTTGTACAAAATAATGAAAGAAGAAGGCGTTCACGAAGGGTGTATTGAACAAATTCAACGTTTGTATAGTGAACGTTTGTATGCGGGTGATCTGTCTTTGGATGAAAAAGGAAGAATTCGAGTTGACGATTGGGAAATGCGCGAAGATATTCAAGAAAGAGTAGTCAAGCTTTGGGCGTCTGCAACCACAGAAAATTTATCTGAAATTGGAGATTTAGAGGGCTATAGTACCGATTTTTACAATTTATTTGGATTTAAAGTACCTGGAGTAGACTATACAAAAGATGTCAATGAAATGGTTTCCGTACCAAGTATCCAAGATTAAAACAAAGAAAGTAAAATTATTAAACCTCATAAATAACACATTACTTTATGAGGTTTTTGTTTTTAACGTATTCACTAAAATTATAAAATGAAAGCAGTTGCCTTAAAAAAGTTAAAAGAGGAATTATCGCATAAATCTTCCAATGAATTGATGGAGCTCTGCTTGCATTTATCAAAGTTTAAAAAAGAAAACAAAGAATTACTTACTTATTTAATGTTTGAGTCTCATGATGAGGAAGCTTATATCGAAAGTGTAAAAGCACAAATGGATGATCTTTTTCTAGATATTAATACCAAAAATTTTTTCTTCATTAGAAAAAGTGCCAGAAAAATTTTAACCTTGACCAAAAAGTACATCCGGTATTCTAAAAAAAAAGAAACAGAAGCAGAATTACTAATGCATTACTGTTACAAGTTAAAAAATTTCTCTCCATCTATCACCAATAGTTCTCGTTTGTTAAATGTATACCAAACACAGCTAAGGATGATAAAGAAAGCGGTGAGTACCTTACATGAAGATTTGCAATACGACTATCAAGTAGATTTAGAAAATTTAGAAATTCACTCATAAAAATGGATAACAGAAAAGAGTTGCGCCCCGTTTTGGCAAAAATTGAAGAAACTGAAAAATGTAGTAGGGAAGAAAAATTTCAAAATACAACATTACGTCAAGTTATAAAATTGCAACATCCCTTACTCATTGCGCTTTTTCAAGATTATGCAATCACCAGAAAAACAATTTTAAAAACCTTATCAGAGCAACGAGCAAAAAGATTTATAGAAATTGCCTTGTCCAAAGATATTGCATTCAAAAATAAAATGATTGGGCTTGTCGTTGGTCAATTTACACTTGAAGAGTTTGTACTTTATAGCCATGCATCCTCTGAATTTAATAAAAGAATTTTTGCAATGCTTAAGAAAAGACTCAAGGATAGTCTTTTGGAATTGGTCGAATAACGAGGTCTTTCCTTGAGAAAAACATCACCAGTTTGCAAAACAGTTTGTTGAAAATTAATTCTCCTTTGGTTTTACGATGCAAAAAAAGGCAATAAGTACTTGCATAGGATACGTATACTCACTGATCCTATTAAAATTGCCGTCGCTTTTTTTAGTAATTCGGGTGTAAGGATTGTATTGCTTACTCTCAATCCAATTTGCCCCCCTACAAACACGGTGCCCATTAAGATGGATGTAAACATCCAATCTACCTGAAGATTTGGACTACTATAGAGCCCAAAAATTCCTGCAATAGAATTTACCAAAATGAAGAAACTAGCCGTTGCAGCTATTTTTTTTGGAGTATCCCAGTAGCTTAGATGAAGCAGCGGTGCTAAAAAAATACCGCCACCAATTCCGACCATGCCGGAAAGAAATCCAATCCCTCCACCAAAGAATGAATTTTTGAATCCGTGGTGGGGCTTTTTTTCTTTTGAAGTTGCAACAAGACGTTTGGAAACCCACATGGAAAGTGCGGCAAATAATAAAGTAAACCCTAAGAGAATAAAAAAGAGTGTTTTGTTGATGCTTAGTTTTCCACCAAGATAGGCTAGTGGAACACTCCATAAAACGATCGGAACAACCTTTTTCCAGGGGATGTTTTTTTGCTCATAAAAGAGTAGTACGTTTCCAAAAACAACCACAATATTACACAACAATGCAGTAGCTCTAATTTGTGTAAATGCAATTCCTGCCAATGCCAAAATTGCCAAATAGCTAGAACCACCCCCAAATCCAACAGAAGAATATAAAATTGCAGCCGTAAAAAATAGTAATATTAAATGCCAATTTGCTAAAATGGATTCAAAAGCGGTTTCAAAAATCATTTAACAAAGATAATTTTTCTATTTTTAGAATCTCCTATAAAACATCCAACTATTATGAGCAATTATCACATAAAACATTTAGAAGAATATTTTCAAGTATATCGAAAGTCTGTAAATCAACCAGAAGCTTTCTGGGAAGAGATTGCTGAAGAAAATTTTATGTGGCGTAAAAAATGGAATGCTGTTTTAGATTGGGATTTTTCAAAGCCTTCAGTACAATGGTTTCGGGGAGCAAAATTAAACATTACAGAAAATTGTATCGATCGTCATTTGCTTACGCGAGGAGATCAAACAGCTATTTTGTTTGAGCCAAATAACCCCAATGAACCTGCCGAACCTATCAGCTACAAGCAACTTTCAATGCGTGTAAACAAATTTGCAAATGTTTTAAAATCAAAAGGAATTCAAAAAGGAGATCGCGTATGTATTTATTTGCCAATGATTCCAGAGCTTTCTGTTGCTTTATTGGCCTGTGCAAGAATTGGTGCAATTCACTCGGTTGTTTTTGCAGGATTTTCGGCCACCGCGTTGGCCACAAGAGTTAATGATTCCGACTGTAAAATGATTATTACTTCTGATGGGGCATTTCGTGGAAACAAAACCATCGATTTAAAAGGGATTGTAGATGAAGCATTGGATCGTTGTACATGTGTAGAAAGTGTTTTGGTTGTAAAAAGAATTGAATCGGAGATTCAGATGAAATTCGGGAGAGATTTTTGGATAGCCCCGCTATTGGAAAAGGCTTCCGATACTTGTGAAATTGAAATTATGGATGCGGAAGATCCACTCTTTATTTTATATACCTCAGGTTCTACAGGAATGCCAAAAGGAATGGTTCATAGTACCGCTGGCTATATGGTGTATTCCGCTTATACTTTTAAAAATACATTTCAATACACAGAGAACGACGTGTATTGGTGTACTGCAGACATTGGTTGGATCACCGGGCATTCTTATATTGTATATGGGCCTTTGGCAAATGGAGCCACAACGCTAATGTTTGAGGGAGTCCCTAGCTATCCTGATTTTGGTCGTTTTTGGGAAATCGTTCAAAAACACAAGGTCAACCAATTTTATACCGCACCTACAGCCATAAGAGCTTTGGCAAAACACGGGACCGAATTGGTAAATACCTATGACTTATCTTCATTAAAAGTTTTAGGGTCTGTAGGTGAACCTATTAACGAAGAAGCCTGGCACTGGTACAATGACAATATTGGGAAGCGGAACAGTCCAATTGTAGATACATGGTGGCAAACAGAGACAGGAGGGATAATGATAACGCCAATCCCCTATGTTACCCCAACAAAACCCACCTATGCAACTTTACCTTTTATAGGAATTCAAGCTTGTTTAATGGATGAAAACGGCCAAGAATTAAAAGTAAATCAAGTAGAGGGCAGGTTGTGTATAAAATTCCCTTGGCCTAGCATTGCTCGTACCATTTGGGGAAATCATCAAAGATATAAAGAAACCTATTTTTCGGCCTACGAAAATAAGTATTTTACAGGAGATGGGGCGCTTAGAGATGAGGTTGGCTATTATCGAATAACAGGTAGGGTAGACGATGTTATTATTGTTTCTGGTCATAATTTAGGAACCGCTCCCATAGAAGATGCTATTAATGAACATTCAGCTGTAGTAGAATCTGCCATTGTTGGTTTTCCGCATGATGTGAAAGGAAGTGCTTTGTATGGCTATGTTATTTTAAAAGATACTGGGGAAAGTAGAAAACATGATAACTTGAGAAAAGAAATCAACCAAATAATTACAGAGCACATCGGTCCAATTGCTAAACTCGATAAGATTCAGTTTACAGATGGATTGCCAAAAACACGTTCTGGAAAAATTATGCGTCGTATTCTTCGTAAAATTGCCGCCAATGAAATGGAGAATATTGGTGATATTTCTACGCTACTCAATCCAGAAGTAGTGCAAAGCATCATTGATAACAAGTTATAAGAAAAATAAAGAATGCGTTATTCTGCTTTGCTATGTTGAAGTTGGGTATGAATTGCCTCATATACTTTGCAATAATACTCGTGAAATTCTGGAAGTAATACGTTGTGGAGGTTTTTGGTTTGTTTTAAAATATCCAAATCAAACAATTCAATAGCAGCGACTTCTGTTTCTTGAAGCGTTAATTCCGTTAAAGGAATTTTCAATTCCGCAACAAATACTTGGTGAAACTCGTTGTCTATAATTCCATTTTGATGGGAAATCTGATGTTTTCTGGTGGCTATTTTTGTAAAATCAGCATCGGCCAATTGCAAGCCAATTTCCTCAAAAACTTCTCTTTTGGCAGCGGTTAATATACCTTCGCCAGCGCCAACATGTCCCGCTACAGAAATATCCCACAAGCCAGGAAAAACTTTTTTGGAGCGTCCTCTTTTTTGAAGTAATACTTTGGCATCTGCAGTAAACAACCAAATATGAACTGTTGCATGAAACCAACCCTTTTGGTGCGCTTCAGACTTTAAAGCAATGGTTCCGGTAGCTTCCCCTTCGGAAGTTAGAATGTCTATGAGTTCATCCATAATTTTAGGAATCAAATCCCAAGAATTTTACAAATTTTAAAAATGAGAATCCGCAAGATTACGTGGGATTTGTATCAGAATTCGTTATTTAAAATAAGAAAATGTTTCACCATCTTCAATTTTTAGTAAGGTTTCATAAATCATTTTAATTACATTTTCAACATCTTCTCTATGAACCATTTCTACAGTAGTATGCATGTATCTTAGGGGTAGCGAAATCAATGCAGAGGCAACCCCACCATTGCTATATGCAAAAGCATCGGTGTCGGTTCCGGTAGCCCTTGAGAGTGCCGATCGCTGGAATGGAATTTTATTTTCAATAGCTGTCGAAGTAATTAAATCGCGTAATTTTTGTTGCACGGCAGGTGCATAGGCAACTACAGGTCCTTTCCCTAATTCCAAAAGACCTTCTTTTTTAACATCAATCATTGGAGTCGTTGTATCATGCGTTACATCGGTAACTATGGCAACATTTGGTTTTATGGTTTGGGTAATCATTTCCGCTCCGCGCAAACCAATTTCTTCTTGCACAGAGTTGGTAATGTACAATCCAAAAGGCAATTCTTTGTTGTTTTCTTTTAATAGTCGAGCCACTTCAGCAATCATAAAACCACCCATTCTGTTGTCTAAGGCTCTACATACAAACTTATCTCCATTTAAAATATGAAATTCATCTGGGTACGTAATTACGCAGCCAACATGAACCCCCAATGCTTCTACTTCCTTTTTGGATGCACAGCCAGTATCGATGAAAATATTATCTGGTTTTGGAGCTTCTTCATTTGCCTTGTTTCGAGTATGAATGGCAGGCCATCCAAAAACACCCTTTACAATGCCCTTTGCTGTATGAATATTTACAATTTTACTCGGAGCAATTTGGTGATCTGACCCTCCATTTCGAATCACGTAAATTAACCCATTGTCAGAAATATAATTTACATACCAAGAAATTTCATCTGCATGTCCTTCAATTACTACTTTGTATTTTGCATCTGGATTAATAACTCCAACAGCAGTACCATAGGTATCTGTAATAAATTCATCTACGTAGGGTGTGAGGTAATCCATCCAAATTTTTTGTCCTTCCCATTCATATCCAGTGGGAGCTGCATTGTTTAAATATTTCTCTAAAAATGAAATGGATGCGGTATTTAATATTGATTTGTTTGCCATATTGGGTGTCTCGGTTTAAAAGTGCAATGGTTTATAGTTCTCTAATCACTTAAAAAAACAGTTGTAAAGAT
>Ga0206677_10001018_pt1 | contig 26369 bp, 29 predicted proteins | sample M130m12015metaG_FD_155475 | JGI IMG/M metagenome (GOLD analysis project Ga0206677, IMG submission 155475) | Ammonia-oxidizing marine archaeal communities from Monterey Bay, California, United States - M1 30m 12015 | ecosystem: Environmental > Aquatic > Marine > Intertidal zone | place: USA...
TGTAGAGAAGGTGGAGGTGGATGTGGAGGGAGCAAACGCAAACAGCAGCGAAAAGTTTCAGGAGATTGGGTCGGCCTACTCATTTCTCTCCATGTGGCTCGAAGCAGAAAATACTGCTCCACCAAACGTGGACTATGGCTCTATTCTCGATACGTTCTTTGGTGTATTAGGAGAAAAACGGCACATTGGAAAGGGCGAAATGAATACGCTGGTGGACAATTTGATTCATGGGTGTAGAAATCTCTCTCTTAAAGCATTTCAAGAGACCGACAAAGAAACCGCTGTGAAATTGTTCGGTTATATAACGAGATATTCGGAGTTGTTGGGGTTGGATGAGAGCACTATATTGTCCATGCGGGAGATTGTTCGAGAGAAAATGCGGGATGACCAACTCGTCATATTGAACCCGTCCATAGACAATCTTCTCAAAGACGAGGTATACCCGTTAGAACACAATGGGGAGTTGTTCTACGTCCCGCTATGGCACGATGAAATCAGTTTCGATATGTCCGGCTCGGTGTTAGTTGTCAAGTGTATTCCTGATATAGGAGAACACATACACATTGACGAGCAAAACGTCCTTCAAGTGAATGTCACCACGCAATGTAACAAGGTATTTGAAGACGGATGTGTCAACGTGGTTCTTGGAGAAAAAGTATTTGAAATACCCGGGTGCGAACTAAAAATACAACCATTCCAGATCTACACGATTCGGTCTGTTGGGGTTGCACGTATCGACACTCACGACATGTACAGCGCAAGCACTAAATCAGATATTGCGTTCAATATCACGCTTACGAAATAGAAAAAATATTCATTATTCACTTAGAAATGAATATTTTTATTGGATTTTTACTTGGATTTTTACTTGGATTTTTATTTGGATTTTTATTGGATTTTTATTTGATTTTTATTGGATTTTTATTGGATTTTTATTTGTTTTTTTTATATTTGAATTACTCGGCGACCTTCTTCTTGCGAACCACCTTGCGCTTCGGCTTCGGTGCTGGCTCCGGTTCAGGCTCGGGCTCTGACTCGGGTTCAGGCTCGGGTGCCTTTGCGGCAAACGAAGGCTTCTTTTCCTCCTCCTCCTCCTCGTCGCTGTCCTCGGCAATCTCAAGACCGACCGCATCTTCCTCCTCTTCGGCTGCTCCCGAGTCCTGCTGCTTGAGTTTGTTCGAATCGTCATCCGACAGCTTGATGAAGCAGCGGCCCTTGAGGCTCTCCTTTGGCTTGACGAGTGCCTGCATAAGACGCCAGGTGCAACCGAACTTCCCGTTCGCAAACCAGATGCCACCACAGCGGATGACTAGCGCCACATTCGTTGCCTTGGGGATGAAATCCATTGGTCCCATATTGCCACCATCTTCGGTGGGGAATAGTGGCTTGTGTTCCATATCGTAAATCTCACAGTTGAACTCATTGTCCCAGTAATCGAGCTTGATCCGGAGCGTTGGCGCACGAGTCAGGTCGGGCTCGCCAGTACTCGGATCCTTGGGGTAACGGAGCATGGGGGAGAAGAGCGCGTCCACGACCTCGGGAGTAATCTTTCCCTTCGCGAGCCACTCCTTCGAGTTCTCCACCGCATCAGCCTTGAGCTTGTCCTGGAACTCCACCATTGCATCGAGGAACTTCTTGGTCTCTGGGGTCTCATACTCCTCCTTCGGAAACTGGAGCGACATATCGTATGATTTCTTACCAGTGCCATCAAAGTCGTTCTCGTTGACGCCCCAGGTGAGCATAAGCGGAGTCGTGAGGTAGAGTGCCTTGTTCGTGTTGGCGTTCAGGATGCCAACACTCTTGCCTCCAGACTTGTTGATCTTAGGCTTTACATACTTGAAGTCGGTGCTCGGCTTGAAGTCGCTGGTGCTAATCATCATGTTGTCCTGTGAGCTCATGATTGTTACTATATATCTGTTGGTTATTTCTAAATCAATTTTTTCTTAAATTCACTAAATGTCTCCTAACTTAAAGACAGAAACACGCCATATTTGGTGTTGTCTCGTTGATTGTGACAAAAGTTTTTGAATTATAGTGGGAAAAATGACAATCCATCATAAGATGGTCATTTTTTATATTTTAGTTTGATTTTGTTTATGTTTTTGTTATAAATTTGTTTATGTTTATGTTTATGTTTTGTTATGTTTTGTTATGTTTTGTTATGTTTTGTTATGTTATGTTTTGTTATGTTATGTTTTGTTATGTTATGTTTTGTTGCTTGTGCTCTAGACAGAAGCATTGGCAACCGCAGCGGCACCCGACTTGGCAAAGTGAGGGCTCATGTACTTCTGGAGGTTAAAGTATGTAAGCTCGTCATCACTCTTGAGCTTGAGAAGCTTCGAAAGCTTGGTGTCGGCGTTGATCTTGCGACCGTTGCTCTTGTCCTGAAGGTTGTTCGCGCGGATGTAAGTGTTAATCTCGCGGGTGACCTCCGTGCGCGCCATCTCAGTGCCAACCGGCTTGCTGAGGAAGGTGGCAAGCTCGTTGCTGATGAGCGTCGGCTTGACAAACCCGCTCGGCGAACGGTTGCCCGCCTTGCGCTTGCGCTTGGCGTTGGCCTTCTGGGCAGCCTTGAGCTCGCGGTTCGCCTTCTTCTCGAGAGTGCGGAACTCAGTGCGAAGGCTCGACATAAGCTGGGTCACCTGCTGCAGCTTCGACATGAACTCGGTGAAGTCCTGGGTGAGCTGCGGGACAACCTCGGCCTCCGCGACCTCCGCGACCTCCGCGACCTCGGCTGCCGGCTTGGTCTCAACCGGCTTGGGCTCAACCGGCTTGGCGGCCTTCTTCGCGGCGGTCTTCTTCGGGGCAGCAGCGGCGGCCTTCTTCGGGGCAGCGGCGGCCTTCTTCTCGGCGGGCTTCTCGGTGGTCGGCTTCTTTCCTCGGGGCATTCTATATACTACTCTAATGATTCTTTTTTAAGTGTTTTAACGCATAATATATTATAAATCGCACGACACCCCATCTCAAACTTCCTAAATGAACTCATTCCTGTGGAGCGACCGATTGAAACAGCCAAGGCAAACTTGCCGCCGCCTCCGCGCTCACCAATGTGAGGGCACAAAGGACATAGTTCGCACCTAAAGTGCGGTTGGGTTCGGTCGTTCCTTGCTTTATCATAATTTCTATAATATTCAATGCAATTCGCTTCATTTGCTCTAAAGGAAACACCGGAAGTGCTCTCATATTCAATGTTCCGAATGGATTGCCCACCGGAGGGCAAATGTCGCGTTTCACTTGGTGCGAAAGTTGTGCCCTGTAGTGCCATATATCACCTAATTCGCGGACAAATCTTATAAGCATATTCCTGTCAAGATTATTGAACCACCCTGGGTCGGTGTAATTACCTAGGCTGTCGATGTCATGGAACAATGCGATGGTTCGCAGCTCCAATTGTTTTGCGACCGGTATTGCTTCGATGTCCTCGATAGACACATCAATGTCGTCTCCAAATATCTTACAAATTCTCAAAATTCGCTTCAAATCGTCACGCACGTGTACCGGAAATTGTGCGCGGTTGTATGGGTTCGTCGTCTGCGATGTCCCCTTCTTGAAGAGATTGAATAACGATGCGATCTCAAACGCATATATCTGACCCGTATCGTCTTTGTATGTGTATAACTGCGAATAAGGCACCGAAACTATGTCCTCCATTGTGAAAAAATCGGTTTCGTTCACACATATCTTGCGATTAAACCGACCTGGACCTCGCAGGCGATTGTATAGTTTCAATAAATATTTCTTCCACAACATCTGTATCTTTACAATGTTCGAAGACAGTCGCAAATGATTGTATAACCTCACCACCAATTCGTGTTTATTCCCTGAGATTTTCTGCTTGTAGTGCCTGCAAATATCTTTCAAATACTTCACTTTGTAATTACAGGTCTTCAGCTTTTGGTATTCGTGAAATTTCGGTATCGTAAAGTTGTCGTCCACTACCGCATCGCGTTTGACCTTTTTGATGGTTCGTCGCTTTTTCTTGACAACGTCGTTTGCGGACGTCCCGTTTGCGGATGTGCCGTTTGCGGAGGATCCATTCGCAGACACCCCGTTCATAAGAATCGCGTTTCCAAGAGGTTCCATTGTGAGCATATTTTCTGTCAATACACTTCCCAATGAACCATTCACATTCACATTATTGAGAGACATATTATACATACTACGATATATTCTTTTAACGCCTTTTCATAATAATGTTACATCGCAAATGCTAATAAAAAAGGTTGGCCTTATTGTATATTGGTCGTTGGCCTTATTGTATATTGGTCGTTGGAAACACGAAATTATAATCCCAAAGGAACTTCCGCAGTTCATCATCATTTATCGCCTTGTTTGTGATGGGGTTCGCATCGTAACTAGCGAGGTTCGTAGACGATGTATCGAATACAATATCTGCTGCGTATAACTGATATACGTTGCTTTTGTATACGCCTTTTCTATCCAGCCAATCGTAGAAGTTCGTTGGTTGCGCATCGACCTTCCGCTGCGAATTCGTCTGTTCTAGACACGATTGCTCGCGGTCATTCTTGAAATTTTCGAAACTCTCTATTGCCTCATACAATGTTAATTTGTCGCCTGGGTTCGCGTTGTAGTCGCTGCCAGAGACGACGCAAATCTCTCGAAATTCGCTCATGGTAAGACCCAGTGATTTCAGTATCGCATTTGTATCGTATAGCAAACAGGTCCCCCTTACCAAATGAAAGGACCGAAGCACGCGGGGGCAGCCATAGACAAACATATCCATGTCCTCGCTCATGCAAGCCCAGACACGTTTTTTGAGGACCAGGCGCGCACATAACTCGTCTGCCTCTCCTTCTGCCTGATAACACGTGATGCCGCACAACATCAAAAGGTGCTTGACATTTTCGATTTCACTCCTTCGAAGCTTGACGCACTTCCGTTTACATTCGATAAAATCCCTGTAACGCACGTCCGAATGATTATCTTTCAGTTTTTCTTGTAATGATAGCATTTCCTGTTCGGCGTTCTTTTTGTCGTCGCGTCTCTGTTTGAGTAGTGGCATCTTTTCACGCGGAGGTTTTCCATCGAATACAAATACTGGTGTAATACCTGTTTTCCGCAACAGCATTGCCATCTGATACATTCCGTCAATGAGACACTCATCGCTTTTAAAACGATACATATATATACTGGCATCTATTGCCACTTTACTACCGCGCAACTCATAGATGGATATCTCTCTAATGTCTCGGGCGCATTTACGCGTAATATATTTATTCAGATACCTAATACCCATTTTATACTATTTGATACTAGTCAAACGATTAAAACTAGTATCAATTTTTTCATACGATAAAATTGAAACTTGATTGTTGTTATTATTATGGTGTATAACCGCATTTACTATCATGGAACTCGTCGTTGATATTGATTTCGATAATGCGTCAAAGATGTGGAGGGCCAATAAAACTTCGGTTGGCAATGGTTCGTTTAAATACGTGTGTGGCGCACTAAGAAAAGATGGAGGAAAATGTCTCAACAAACCATGTAAAGACAAGCAGCAATATTGCCACCTCCATGCTAACAAGAAAATGAATAAGGTCAAGAAAGTTCAATAATCGACATTCGCGTGGTGTTGCTAAGGAACTTATCGCGGTTTCCATCGCCGAACACCCCCGTCATCTTACACTGCTCCTTGCTGCGGCATTTTTCTATCAACTTCACGAAAGAGCCGCTGACTGCGCTTGATACTTTGCTGAATTTAAACAGGTTTGTGTTGTGCGTTTGACACCAGATAAGGAAATCACTATACCCGTTCATCAAGATACCAGAGAGAACAAAATACCCAAAAACATTTGTATTTGGGTCCTCTTGGTATGGGTGTATATGTATACCCTGTTTTCGCTTTCTTGTCTTGCTCTTGCTGTTGCTGTTGCTCTTGCTCTTGCTCTTATCAAGGAGCAAATTATCATAGTTCATGTCTTGGAAACCTAGTGTCTTGTTCATTTGTAAGAGAGAAAACATCCTCTCCATTTGGAGTGAAAAATTAAAATATACGGTGAATTGTTTTAGACCTTCTTTATTTTTCCTTGTAGATTCGTAGCTCGCGTATGCCGCATTCATGATGCGCGCCCAGGTCTCGGCATACGCTTCCGAAGCGCTGAATATGCTGCGGATCGGGAAGATACCGGATAATCCTGCGTGTATATCCCGCTCCACATGAGGTTCGATATCGAAACAAAACGTGTGAAAGGTTTCATGTATAAACACCTTTCTCCACTCCTCTTCTCTGTAAATAATTATCTCTCCAGTATTCCTCGCACATCTTGAGGTCAACGCAGAGTTGACATTACCGACGCCTAAATGTTGTTCCTTTCGCGGAGGCAGTTGCTTTTTCATTCGGGTCGGATACAGATATATCGTCAGGCTTTTGCAGGACGCATTCGAAGCATGGCGTATGCAAATATACAACCATATACACATAAATGAAACATAACCCTCATACTTCTCCATATTCATCAACTCGCTCTTGCTAAACAACATAATCCGAATTGTAATATTTCGCTCTAATATCACGCAACGATACTCCAGTTGATGCACGCCGTTCTCTTGTATGAATCCTCGCACACTTTCCGGTACGAAGTAGTGTCCAAACATATCCCCGTGAGTAATGCTGTCATTCGAACGAACGTTTGCTTTCACTTGAGGTATGCGCGTTCGATAGTAATTCTCTCCTTTCACAAAGTCCGCATATATCTTCTCTATGATGCCCCGCATTTGTTTCGCGGGGGGCTGTTGTCTGCATTTACCAAATGATGGCAGTAGGCGCTTTATTATAAATCCGGAATCATTCGCAAACTGCATTAGTATATTATAACTCGTCACTATTTTTAACTTTTGCGCGATATTATTCATCAAAAAAATCTTACGAATATGTTAAGTTAGTTAAGTTAGTTAAGTTAGTTAAGTTAGTTAAACATTCCAGTAACAAAGTTTTCAAAATCTTCTTTTTTAGTGCAACTAAACGTGACATCTGCATCTACAGACGACATGTAGTTGATAGTGATCTCATTGTCCTCTTTCGAAATGACAAATTTTGTTTTGCCTATTTCAAATTCGATGCTGTCGCATGTATTAACATTGATGGCATCATATTTTGATATGATTAAATCGGTGGCGAGAGCCTTGCCGCAAACAACTTTGGTATCGCGATTTGTATCCATGGTTTGGAAGTTGTTATGTTATTAGTTTGATGATTATATTTCAATTTCAATTTTAATAAAGACAATTAAAATTATTTTGTCTTTTTTATGGTTTTTACCTGACCTCTGCCGTATCTGCGTCCTCACCCCACTCAAGTGGAGGTGGCCACTCGTTGTCTTTGTCAGACTCTTCATCTTCTTCATCTTCTAGGTCCACCCATTTCATCCACTTCGTCCCATTATTTAGTTCTCCCAGCAACTCCGCTTCGTGGTTGCACATCTCCTCGTTGGTGTCCTTCCTTAACTTTTGCGCCTTGGCAATTTCTTGTTGCTTCGTCATGATTTCTGCCTCATCCTTGCGACTCATAATGCGAGGTCCGGTGCGAACTTCCTTGCGATTGGCGGCTTTGTTCTTACGAACCTTCCAGAACCATGGTGGGTTGTACTGGATCTTGACTTCCTCATCCTTGCCAATCCGTGCCGCAAAATCACCCAAGTAATCAGAGTAATACATGTGGTCGGAAAAGTGGATGAAAACCACGTGAAACGGTTCGCCTGTGTTTCGGTCAGTCCTGGACACCATATCGACCTTCTCTACACAGCTGTTGCCATACATGTCTTGTCCGAAGAGCTCGCAGAAGATTCCTTCAACGTAGTTCGCGTCAAACTTATGATAAACCCGTGGTAGGCATACCGAAGGAATTATGATTAATTCGGTGGCGAGAACCTTCCTGTCAACAACTTTGGTATCGCCATTTATATCCATGGTTTGGAAGTTGTTACGTTATCAGTTTGATGATTATATTTCAATTTTAATTTCAATTCTAATTTTAATTCTAATGAAATTAAAATTAAATTAAACATTTATAAACAAAATAATCTTAACACACCCTACTTTTTGTCCAACGTTTTCATCGCCTCGTTCAGCGTATCCTTGAAGGCCTTAAGGTCGTTTATCTTCCTTATCATGGCGCTTGATTCGGTAGGATTCTTTGCGATTTTCTCCGCATTCTCGCAGACTTCAGAGAGAATTGTCATCGATATCGCATCGTCTAATTCGATGATAGTGTCTTCGTAAGATTTGCGATATTTGCTTATCAACATACGGTCTTCCAATTCATTACGTGATCCCTTAATTCTTTCGGGACTATTCTCGCGATCAGCAGAAAAGTTTTCCATTATGTTCGCTTGCTTGCCAAAGAGGTAAACAACCGCACAAATGCTAAATACTACGGCTACCGCAACGGTGAAATTATTGTATTTGGAATTAATGAAAGTCATATATAAGTGATTGTGAAAATTATTATTTGGTGAGGACTATTCTGTGTCAACGACTATTCTGTGTCAACGACTATTCTGTGTCAACGACTATTCTGTGTCAACGACTATCTCGTTTTTCTCTCCAACAACCAGATACTCGTATATGTTTTGACAACTCGTTTTGGATATTTTCCTATGTTTGTTCGTTTTTGTCGCGATCGTTATCTCGTCGAGTGCTGCCGGATTGGTCGTGAGCGCTTCGAGCAGCTCCTTCAATGACCCGTATTGCGCCATCACCGCAGTCGCGACCGCCGCGCTCACTCCGGGTATTTGCGACAACATGATGGGTGCGATGTTCTTCACCGTGATGTTATTCTTCTTCACCCGCGAACTCACGTCGACGTATGATTCTTGCTTATGTTCGGCGTTTTTGTCGTAAAAGGAAACACCGTTTTCTCTCTGTAACTTACTGGCGTAACTCATAATCCACTCCGCAGATTCTCGAACGGTGTCGGTGCGATGCATTGAAAACCCCTTAAAGTAGGTGAGCGAAACAAACGAAGAGAGCAATGCTTTGCGGTCCAAACGACACCGGCTCTCATTGTAACATTGTAAATTCCCTTCGACCAAGTATATAATGTTGTGATTGTGAGCGCTGCATTCATTCAACCGAAACCCCTGCTCCTTGTAGCGCCCATCACGTATGCTCGACGCCAAATCCGCCAACGTCTTTCTCTCCACAATAACGCGCTCGGTGCCATCGTCGCTACATATGATAATATCCCCCAATACCAACACCTCCGACACGATGGTAACATCCTTTACATCAGAATAATTTTCGACGCACGCTGCGTATAACGCCGTCTCACGCATATCTATCTTTACGAGCATGGTAATGATGATTTACTATACATTACTCTTAAATAGATGTTTAATATGTTGAAATCTTTTTTGCGTTGAAATCTTTCTTGCGTTGAAATCTTTTTTGCGTTGAAATCTTTTTTGTGGACACATACTTACAGTGTAGGAATGACTTAAACGATGCTCTCTATATTATTTATATGAGTGCAATTGATACTAGCGCCACCGTTGAGAGCATTAAAAACATATCGAATGATGGCGATGTTGCGAACGAAGACGGAACAATGGTATTTGACCCATATAATCCGCAAAATAAAGAGATTACATTGAGCGATGTTCAATCTATTCTCAGTAAATACGGAATCACCGCCAAAGTGAATAATCTGGAGCTTTACAAGCGTGCCTTTGTTCATCGGTCCTACACGAAACGACCCGCGATTGAGAACGCCGAGGCGAATATTATCATTGTGGAACAGCCACACAACTGTATGTCGTTGAAAACGAAATCGAACGAACGTCTGGAGTTTGTCGGCGATGGTGTCTTGGAGTTGATTACCAAATACTATCTGTATCGGCGGTTCCCCAAAGCAGACGAAGGGTTTATGACCGAGAAGAAGATTGCCTTGGTGAAAAACGAGCACATTGGGCGCCTTGCTTACGAGATGCGGATAAATAAATGGCTGATCATGTCGAGGAACGCCGAGGAAAAGAAAACGCGCACGAACCTTAAGAAACTTGGTTGCCTGTTCGAGGCATTTCTCGGCGCGCTATTCTTGGATTTCAACAAAATTAGCGTGAAGGATGAAGAAGGGTGGTTTCAAAACGTCTTTGTCACTGGTCCGGGGTTCCAAATGGCGCAAATATTTGTCGAAAACATTTTTGAACAACACGTCGATTTTGTGAAACTTGTGGAGACCGACGACAACTACAAGAACATTCTTCAGGTGAAAATTCAAAAAGAATTCAAAACGACACCCGAGTATCTTGAAATCTCTTACGATAGCGAACAAGGTTATGAGATGGGTGTGTATCTGTGTGTCGGGCAATCGATACATAGTGTAAAACGCACTTCTGCCATCGACTTTCACCATTTTGGTTCCTTTGCGCAAGTGCACGAGACCCTTGCGACAACTCCCGTATTCGTCTTTCTTGGAAAGGCGACGCATAAAATCAAGAAGAAGGCAGAACAATTGGCGTGTGCGAACGTTTTATCTATCCTGCCTTAGCGTTTTGGTTATTTTTTTGTGTAAATCTCAAATACAATGTCAAACATAGACAAGGTCTAACATAGACAAGGTCTATGCTGTGCTTTAGCTTGTGGTTGAGATTTACTTTATAAACTATTATATCTTGTAATTTCATAGAAACATGGCGAACAAATCAGAGATTTTAAATCGATTAATGATTAAGAAAGACCCACAGAAATTTCAAGACGTCGATATTGGTATTCCTCAACCACAAACATTTGAAGATGTCACACTACAAACACCGATTGCCGACAAGCAGAATTCTCTCGACTTCCCCCTCAGTAATTTCATGACTACATTGAAAAACAAATCGGTCGGCATGGTCCCGATTATGGAGGCGCCGACTGATGCTGAGACAAAAACACCTGTTGAAAGTAAAAGTGTACAGGGTGTAGTTGATGATAAATTGGGTGTTATTGATGAAAGTGACGGTCAAGACGCCGATGGTCAAGACGACGACGTGGTTCAGTCATCGCCATCCACCACTCTCAAGATCATTCGAAAGCTTGAAATCAAAATAAAACTTGTTCAACAGAGCAAACCTTCGACCAAACGGTTTACTAAAAAACCTACGACTGTGATCAAAGCTACTCCTCAAGGCAATGTCCAGATTGGCGATGCATCTGTCGATGAACGTCTGGGTAAAACATCCAACGTTGGTTCCACAGGCATCAAGGCAGATGCTTATTACCTGGCAAACAGAGAGAAATTCATTGGATTTGTTACAAACACATATGCATCTTATACGAATGACCTCGATAATTCCGATTCGGCCCCGACGTGCGAGAGAGACGATGATGCGCCGTTTACCCCGATGTCGCACCAAAAAATTGTCCGCGACTACATGTCCAAATATTCGCCTTATCGCGGTATTCTCCTGTTCCATGGTCTCGGTTCGGGGAAGACCTGCTCGTCCATCGCCATCGCAGAAGGGTTGAAAACAGAGCAGCAGGTAATCATTATGACGCCTGCCTCTCTTCAAATGAATTATAATGAAGAACTCAAGAAGTGTGGAGACGAAATATACAAGAAAAATCAATACTGGGAATTCGTGCAACATAATCAAGATTCAAAGATAATAGACCATTTGTCGGGCGTCCTTGGATTGCCCAGGAATATCATCGAGAAAAACAAAGGTGCGTGGCTCGTCAACGTAACCAAACCACCCAATTTCGAAATGCTCTCTTCCAAAGATCAAAAGCTCCTAGATGACCAGATTAACAATATGATCTCGCAGAAATACAAGTTTATTAAATACAATGGTCTTCGCAAACAAGCACTCGCTACCCTCAGTAAAAACGGCAAAATAAATCCGTTTGATAACAAGGTGATTATTATCGATGAAGCGCACAACTTTGTCAGTCGTATTGTGAACAAAATGGGACGCGAAGACACGCTTTCGGGTGCTTTATACGAGTATATTATGTCTGCCAAAAATGCACGGGTTGTCATGCTTACTGGCACACCGATTATTAATTACCCGAATGAAATCGCCATCTTGTTCAATATGCTTCGGGGCTACATCAAGACGTGGACTTTCAAACTGAGCATCGGTAAGAAGGGGAAGATTTCCCAGAAGTATTTTGAGAACCTTTTCAAGAATGAACAGGCGGATAAAAACAAAAAGAATAGTGGTGCGGTCATGGACTATATTGAGTATCTTCCCAAATCTACGACCCTGCGCATCACGAGGAACCCATTCGGGTTTGTTAATGTCACAAACAACGATAGACGCGGTGGAGTCAAAAAAAGCAAACGCGGTCGGGTCAGCGACGAAGATTTCGAAGCATCGGTCTTAGATACCTTGAAGAAAGAGAACATCAATGTTCTCAAAGATGGTGCAAAGACGGCGGCAAAGGCGGGTGAAAATGTAGGCAATAATAATATCAGTTTCTATAAGCCTCTTCCGGATACGTTAACAGAATTCAAATCCTTTTTTATTGACGACAAACAAAATGTGAAAAATATGAATTTGTTCAAACGACGAATATTAGGATTGTCCTCTTACTTCCGCGATATTGAGAATCTTATGCCTCGCTACAACAAAGAAACCGACTTCCAAATTGTAAAGGTAGAAATGAGCGATTATCAGTTAGCTATTTACGAAAAGGCGCGGAAAAAGGAGCGGAAAATGGAGAAGGATAACGCAAAGAAGAAAAAGAAACAAATGGCTCTCCCAGCCGGTATTTTTGAAGAAACTGTATCCACATACCGTATATTTTCGCGCGCGTTCTGTAATTTTGTATTTCCCGAAGAAATAGGTCGACCAATACCGGGCGATGATGACGATATATCCACATTATTAGATGAAGACGATTTGGACGGACTTTCCGTGGAAGAGAAATCGAAAAACTTGGAAGGACCATATGATAAAGACGACTCTGATGCTGATGCCAATGCTGGGCTGGATGCCGATGCTGGGCTGGATGCCGATTCTGGGCTGGATGCCGATGCTGCGGATGACAAGACAAGGAAAAATCTGATATACAAGGCAAAAATAACAAAGGCAATCACCGAGTTGGAGAGAAATAAAGATGTATATTTAACGAAGAAAAAACTTCTAACATACAGCCCCAAATTTCTCAACATATTGGAAAATGTTGCGGATGAAGAACACCAAGGACCCCATCTTATATACAGTCAATTCAGGACGTTAGAAGGTATTGGTATCATGAAACTAGTGTTCGAAACAAATGGATTTGTCGAATTCAAGATTACGAAGAGAGGTGGTGTATGGGATATTGATATTTCAGAAGAAGACATGCAAAAACCAAAGTTTGTCCTGTATACCGGTTCCGAAACTGCCGAAGAAAAGGAACTAATCAGAAACATTTTCAATGGAGCGTGGAAATATGTGCCTCCTAATATCGAGAAAAAGTTGAAGGATATGCATCCCGACAACCACTATGGCGACATTATCAAGGTCATCATGATTACTGCTTCGGGTGCTGAGGGCATCTCGTTGAAAAACGTGAGGTACGTCCACATCACCGAACCATACTGGCACCCGGTTAGAACCCAGCAGGTTGTTGGACGTGCGCGAAGAATATGCAGCCACGATGAATTGCCGATTAACATGCAAACAGTTGAAGTGTTCCTCTATCTCATGACGCTGTCAAAGAAACAACGCGAAGATGATCTCATTTTAGAGCTCCGCAACCAAGATAAAAGCAAGCAGATTCCAAATACCCCGTTTACTAGCGACGAAACGCTCTACGAAATCGCCACCATGAAAGAAGATATTACGAACGACATACTTCGGTGTGTGAAAGAGACTTCCTTCGACTGCACGCTCCACGCAAAGTCGAGTGATGATAAAGAGCAACTCAAGTGTTTCTCATTCGGCTCGAATGATCCAGCAAAATTCTCCTATATTCCATCCTACAAAGACGAAGACCTCGACAATGCCGCCATGCAAAATCAATACGAATCCACCATCCAAGTAACGAAGATTACCTACAAAGGAAAGGAATATGCCTACGACAAAACTTCAAATATTATTTATGATTACAACAGCGTCCAGAAGGGCAATCCTTTACCCGTAGGAGAGATTAAAACTAGAATAAATGATGGAAAGAAGGAATCCTATATCGTTTTTGATTAATTCATACGTCGCTGCTGTTCGTGAGTGTTTTTAGCATGCTCATTATTTTATCTTGTTTCGCATCAATCGTTCTTATCAATTGATGTAGTGAGGCAATAGCGCTGTCTTGGGCGCTGTCATGGGCGCTGTCTTGGGCGCTGTCATGGGCGCTGTCTTGGGCGCTGTCTTGGGCGCTGTCTTGGGCGCTGTCTTGGGCGCTGTCTTGGGCAAACGAAACGCGTTTATTATCATTATTATTATCTTCCCCATCAAGGTTTGTTATGTCGGTTCCTGCAATAACACTGCCTATTTTGAGTTCTGTGTTGGACGGTTGCTCGCTAGACACCATATTGAAGTCTCGTTCGCGTTTTGCGATGACATCATTTATCATTCTATCCATATCATCCGGCAAAGGTTTATCGGTTTCTGCACTGTCGGAAAAATCTATTTGTTTCGGAACCGGTTTTTGGACGAGAGCGGCAAAATCCTTTTGCCGATTGCTCAAATTGTTATCGAACTCACTGCGCCTTTGCGCAGATAATTCGCCGGCGGTCACAGGCACATTCGCAGGCGCAGGCGCCTGTTTCATCGCATAAATCCGTTGGGTCATACTGACGAGGACACGCTTGTTTTTGGCTTTTTTGCTACCATTTGATGCTTCGTTCTCTCGAATCACATTTTCGAAGAGTTGTTTCACGTTCTCTACCGTGTTTGGGGACAGTCCTTGGAATGTTCCGTTAGTATACATCAAATCCCACAGTACGCCCTTGTTTTCTACACTGGCGAACCCATCTGCGCCGACATTGTTCTCCGCATGCTCTAATTTAATATTATTTGGCATTTATACCCATATAATATGAAATCTTTGTATAGTTTTTCATATACCTGGTTTATTGTATAACAGGTTTGTTGAAATATTCGCCTCGAAGATGTTCCATTTCGGCATCAGATATGCGATGTGTTAAAAAATACGATGGGTCATGCTTGCTTTCGAGTATGCTTATAATCATATGTAGACAATACATCCCGCATTCAGTGTCGCTTTTCTGATGGGTCTTGTCGTTCACAATTTTTTTAAAGTCCATACCCATATTTTTTCCCTGTGACATAATACGATTCATCAGCGCGGTTACTTCTTTTGGTGCTGGTTCGCCGGTGCTATCGAAGAAAAATATCTGATTGTTGATGGCATCGACAAACAGCGATATCCAGTGGGAACCGCTTGAATAATGTGGGTCCGTATTGAAAATAATCCCCATTTTTGTCTTCTTATCCGTTATCTGCTTCTTCAAATCGAACTCGCACAGTTCTTTCCACACACATTCTCCATCCCTAACGTGGTTGTCAAAGTCAATTGGTGATGGTCCCAAGAAGATAAAGTTTTTATGCTTTGCCTCGTATTGTGTCATCACTTTCTGAATGTCGACGCTCGATAGCCACTCATTCGGGTTTTGGAGCCACGTTTTTGGCGAATCGGGGGCAAATGTGTAAGTCTTTAGGTCACTTGATAGATTATTTTTTGCGAAATTCTGCCGAAGCCAGCATTTTTCCGTGTTGCAAACATTCGACATGTTATTCTTTAACGCACTCCAAATCTCCTTGTTACCCGTTTCTTCGATTTCAGCATCCGGGTGGCGTGCGTTCCACAGCATCTTCAGTTTAATCAGTGCTTCGCCATCGTAGCATGTAAAATCATTGATTGACTTGCCGGCACTACACTTCGCCTTTTCAAATATTTTTTTGCCTTGCTTGCCTTGATTGCCTTGCTTGCTCTGCTTGCTTTGCTTGCTCTGCTTGCTTTGCTTGCTCTGCTTGCTTTGCTTGCTTTGCTTCCCTTGTTTGCTCTGCTTGCTTTGCTTCCCTTGTTTGCTCTGCTTGCTTTGCTTCCCTTGTTTGCTCTGCTTGCCTTGTTTATGCGATATGCGTGTTCCATTTTTCATAGTTTTTCCGTTTTTCATTGTCCTCCCCATCTATTATGTATTCAGATTTTCTTTTCTTTATTGACTTCCTTTTCTCTCTTCATTTGTTTATCCTTCTTTGATTGGATGCCCTTCAAGCGAAGTTCATTCGTCTTCAGATTGATGTTTCGTCGCTGGGGGTGTTTCACGTCCTTTCTGATATTTACTGTCTTGGAGGTTACGAAGTTGTCAAGCGTAGGCGGTGTATCGAGTTTTTCGAAAAGGATTTCATTTGCCTGCCCAATGTTAAAATGTTCATTGTTGGTGCCGTCTTTTGTGTCCTCTGCTGCACCGTCGTATTCGTTCTGTAATATCTCCGTCCTGTCGCTCATCTGGAAGTATTGTATGGCCGCCTTAACATACTCATCGTGCGCTTCTGTGACGCTATTGTTTGCTACATTACCACGCATAATCTCGCGACTAAGTGCGCTAATTCGCTTTCTATAGAACTTTACATCAGCGTTTGAGAGAGAAACATCATTCTCGTTGTCTTCGTTTTTTGTGCGGTTAATCCCTGTCTGATATACTGGATTCAATAAATACTCCAATGTAATGTTATCTGTATTATTTGTATTACTTGTATTACTCGCATTATTTGTATTACGTGTATTACCAGACGACGTCATTACATTATTATACACTAAAATATAGTAATCTAATCTAATCATCCTTTATCGAACACTATCATCACTAACACTATCTAAACGTTCTTGATTTGTTCGCGCGTGCTATTGTGAAACGTGTTGTGACCCACATTTTCGTGGTAGGGATTTGGGTTGAAGGGGGCTAGTTCTGGTTCCACAAAAAGTCCCATGTGGGGCTGTACCTCCACGCGGCCGCCAACCTTCACGTCATACAAATCGCTTTTCGAAGAAGGAATATAAACCGCCTTGTCGCAATTCTGGATCGCAAAGAATTGGTTGCGAAGGGTCGACTCATTATTAATGTTGGCCGCAAACCCTTCCCACGGTGCTTGGGCATTGCCGGGATTAAAGTTCATGGCCACACTGTGCGTCGGAACACGCTTAAGCGGAACCGTTGGCACATTGCGCCGATCGATGATAGACATATGGTCATATTTGGTCGATACGGGGCGAATGCTAAACTGTGGCTGTAAGGGTGTGGACGGAATATTTCTCTCTGATATGCGATTGTTCAATTCCATGCTTCTCTTCAAGTTGCAATTACGTCCGCCCTGTTCGACACCATATACTCCGGATTGTCCTGTCATTAGATTGTCCTGCATTAGCTTATATAATAGATATATTATTATAGAAACACCTAAAGGAAATATAACATTCTCATACAGCAAGGGCAGATGTGCGGGATATTCGGGGTCCTCAACAATAAAAAGACATTTGACGATGCCCTCATCAAAACCGCATTTGACAAAGGCACAAATCGTGGCCCCGAAGACTCGAAACTCGCACATTACAGCGAAAAATTAGTGGTCGGTTTCAAGCGACTTGCCATTAATGGTCTCAATTCCTTGTCGAGCCAACCCATGACGATTGGTGGAGTGACCCTTGTTTGCAACGGCGAAATTTATAATTACAAAGAACTATATGCCATGATGGGTATCACACCTACCACCGGTTCAGATTGCGAAGTGATTATTCGTATGTACAAGAAATACGGTTTCGAATACACGGTGGAAATGCTCGACGGTGTCTTTGCCCTGATGCTTCTCGATGAAAGCGATATGAGCACCGACCCTGTATTCCACGTCGCCCGCGATCCTTTTGGTGTGAGACCGCTTTATGTGTTGGAGGTTAACGACAACAATAATCATTCTACACAGGACAACGCTAATAGTAATCGCGGTTACTCGACGACCAGTGCAAAGACAAAGACGGGCGCGAATGATTGCATTGTCACCACAGAGCGGATAGTTGCCATTGCCTCAGAGATAAAGATGCTTGTCCCTTTCACCGGTTCGTCGGGCCAAATGAAATGGTGTCAAAGCGATGTGAGTTCGGTTCCCACCAATCGCAGAATCTATGCCAATCAAAAAACGTATTCAATCAAACCTTTTACGCCAGGGACATTTTCGTCATATTCAAAATCATTTCTTGTGAACTCCGAGTGGCAGCAATATGTGGCAAACAAATGCTTCTTCAAGGTGAGTCCGCCTAAATCTCTTGTGTGGAGCAATGCGAGCGACGAAAACACCGGCAGCCACAAACTCGCGCTGCAAGGCATCTTCAACCATCTCGACGAGGCCGTAAGAAAGCGCGTTGTGGGCACCACGGAACGTCCCATTGCGTGCCTGTTATCGGGGGGTCTCGATAGCAGCATCATCACCGCGCTTGTAAATAAACATCATACTGGGGCGGCGGAGTTGAAAACATTTAGCATTGGAATGAGGGGGTCGGAGGATTTGAAACACGCGCGAATGGTTGCCGACCATTTGGGAACGGACCACACGGAAATTATTTTTGGTCCAGATGAGTTGTTTCAGGCGATTCCGGAAGTAATTGAAATGATTGAAAGTTACGATACCACAACCGTGCGCGCGAGTGTTGGAAACTACCTGATTGGCAAATACATATCCCAAAATACCGATGTGAAGGTGGTGTTCAACGGTGATGGTAGCGATGAAGTGACCGGCGGATATCTGTATTTCCTGAAAGCACCCGACAATCTCGCGTTTGATAAGGAATGCCGACGTCTTGTGGCAGACATTCACACGTTCGACGTGCTTCGTTCGGACCGGTGTATTTCGTCGAACGGACTCGAACCACGAACCCCGTTTTTGGATAAGAACTTCGTAGATTACTTTTTGAGTCTTCCTATTGAGATGCGAAACCCGTGTTCAAACAAGATGGCGCTGCTTGAAAATCGCGTGTGTGAAAAGTATTTGCTGCGTCAAGCAATTATCGAAACGAACCCGTCCCTCTTACCGGAAAGCATTGTTTGGAGAACCAAGGAGGCGTTCAGCGATGGCGTGTCAGGCGATGAAAATTCATGGTATGAAGTGATACAGAAGAAGGTTGAAATGATGAAGTTCGATGACCCGAGCTCATGGACGCACAATACCCCACAAACACTCGAACAAACCTACTATCGCACCATTTACGAATCGTTGTTTCCCGGAACCGCGAGCAATATCCCGTATTTTTGGATGCCGAAATTCGTAAAAGCCGAGGATTGTAGTGCGCGAACCCTCGAGATTTACTCTCAGCGAAAAAAGCGAAACAAGTGAAGAATAAGATATGAATTGTAGTATAGTTTATAGTATAATTTATATCTTAAGAATCTCTATAGCAATGTTGGATTATCTAGTATCATTGACAAAGGAGCAATGGCATCAAAAACTATTTATCTATGGACTTTATGTATCATACATTATTTTTGCAGTAGCCATTACAGGCGTCATGTATGTTTCGCCAGACGACTTGGTTCTTCTGCGGTCTATGCTGACCTATTATGTTTGCGGATTTATTTTGTTGCGTTTCAATCCGTTTATTAGACGACGCGTCGTTGTAAGTAAAACAGAGGCGGAGTTTGAGCGGCGTATTGTTTTCTCTTCGGCTATTTTCTTGCTTTTGACAACATCCATTACCAATTTATCATTGGCATATCTAAAGCAAGAAATAGATAATACGACTATGGCTACACCTATGAAATATGAAATATGAAATATGAAATATGAATTACAATCATTTATTCTTTCGCGTGCCTCCTTTTACACGGTGTGAGCGGGAACGACGACGCCTCCTTGTCTTCGGGACAATTTCGCCATTGTTGAAAAACTCTTCCAAATGGATCATGATTGTTTTACTGATAATTTTATCGACATCTTGTTCAATATCTTCTTTGGGAACCGCTGTATAGTTGTATCGTTTCATGAACTTCTCAATGGTCGCGATGAAATCATCTTTGTCCTCGAGTGCGATGTAATTTGCGCCAGCGTTTGCCTGTGTATTCATGTTATCGTAGTATCTCTCCGCCATCTCCCGAAATGGCATATTGTATACATACGGCTTCACGTTGATGTAAAACACATTGGGATGTTCCATCAGTGGATGGTATTGATCGTCCAGAAAACATATTTCCGCATCAGGTTGTATCTTTGTACAGCGGATTAAATCCTTCACACTTTTACCGTGTGATGTTCGCGACATTTCAACAACCTTGCCGTGAATTTTGAACGCAGCAATGATGCGGTCGAACGTTTCTTCGCCAAGTTTTTCGTCAAAATATCTGCTTATCATTCGTGCCCAACTTTTGGGACCTTGATTATTTGTGTAAATCATCAAACGGTTGCATCTACCCTTTCGCTTTTTATCAAGAAGATACTTGAGAATTGAGAGTATGTTTGGTCGTAAAAAATCGGAAAATAAGTCTACAACTTCATAGAAATGTTTCTCTGGAATATCGTCTCCATGATAGTCTTTTAATGCGTCCCAAAAAATACCCAATTCCACGAAATTACCCAGCGTTTCATCAAGGTCAAATACGACTATCTTCTCCTTCGAAACGCCATTAGACATATTATTAATTTAGAATATAATAAAAATCAAATGAATAAATGAATAAATGAATAAATTAATGAATTAATGAATAAATAAAACGATTTTTATCATATAATGTCTCTATCTCTCTCTCTATACCGTGGTCCTTAAGAGAGTTTGAGATTCTCGAACGAATCAAGAGCATCATTTATTAGTAACGAACTCATGATGTGTGTCGCCACTAGCGAACGCGATATCCTCTGTTTTGAACGAAATTGGACGGAATTGTCCTTTATAGGCACAATCTCTCCCAAACCGAGCGTTGTATTGATAATAATCGAGAAATATAAATAATCACTAAATCTTCGTTCATCAATATTGGACAGTCCATTAAATATCGATTTTTCCTCTTTGTCAAACGCCTGGTAGATTAACGCAAATACTATGATTAATGTAATGTTGACTGTGAACCAGAGCATTGTGTTTTGCAATATATATGTATACGTTTTGGCAGGTTTTGCCAATATAAAAAAAGGATGTTTCAACATATATCTATCGGGATATTAAAATTAAACATTTATTTTATTATGTATATATATCCATAATGGATTTGTCCAAAAATGACTATGCCAAGATATTAGAATATTATAAATTGGATCCCAAATCATATGAAAAAGACAAGATTCAAAAGAAAGCGGAACAATTGCTGGCAACAAAACTTTGTCGTTGTATTAAAAAGGTTAAAACAGGTGAGCGCCAAGCAATTGCCATTTGTCGTAACAGCGTCCTGAAAAAGAAACATCTTCGAAACTTTGGATTTACTTGTAAGAAACGGGCTAAATTTGTACCAAAAAAGGGCAGCAGTAAAAATTTAGTAAAACTCAAAAAATCTAAAACTCGTCGCAATAGAAAATGAAAAATTGGTCTCAATCATTGAGATAGTTCATCGCGGACAACAATACCTGTTCCTGGTTGGATAACTTCTGAAATATCAAACAATCACCCATTTTGAACTGAAAATGCCGATTAATATTGTTTTTACATACAATATAAATTCCATCATCTATTTTCACGTCGCACACAAAGCCTCCTGTGGTGAGTTTGGCGATATTTGTGTTCTTCAATGGAATCCACCGAACATATGCCCCGAAATTCAATTCGGGCAATTCGTCGATATATCTGTAGTGTTTGAGCGATTTATGCAAGGCGCGCAATTGCTCTTTTGGCAAATGAAGTTTCTGAAGCATGTCATTCTTTATCTTCTGTATCTTTTCATTGTCCAATTCCATGATTGTTTCGTTGTTTTCATTCTTTAACGCGGATAATAATGTTTCGACATCCAGAGTATCTGCCATTGCTTGCTCCTGTATTATATAATGCTTTTAAAGTTATCTCTATTTCACTTGTATTGATAATACATTTTTGTTATCTCTGTTTTGTTTCACCTTTTTGTCCGAACGAGGCTGCTTGCTCAAATCTTTTTCGGGATTTGGTATTATCGGTTGCAATAAACGCAGTTCATCCTTCCAATCCAGTAGATTCTGGGCAAAAGGATCGATAAGAGCGACAGATGCGTCCATATTCCTAATTGTTGATATTATAACAAAATGTTTAATTATTATTGGGAATGATTTATTCGTTTATTTGTCCATTCATCTATTCATCTATTTATTTTTTCATTAATCAGAAAAATTGATTTCATAAAGAACAAAAAACTTTGCAACATACAATGAATATGAGAAAATCAATTATCCTTTTGCTTCCGGCGGTTTGGTTTGTTGTTCACTGGATTGCTCCGCGAATTTACATACCTCTATGTGTTCCCGATGGAATGTATGGGTTCATCCAATCCTTGTTCCTGACCACATCGCCTCACTGTGTTGCTCTGCGCTACGTGGTTTCCATGTCCTGTTTCAATATAAATTATGCATGGATGACCCTAGGCACTACTCTCATGGGTTACATGTCCACACACTGGGATGTTCAAAAACCGAAGGTGCTGTGACTGAAATACCCATAAATTGCATGAACTATGCGCGTTGCCTTCTCTTCTATGGTGCATATTATGGATTATACCGTGTGTTATATGATGTATTTATATATTAGTGTTTTTGTCACTTTTTTTCACAGACTCTCGAAAACATTTCCGAAAAAAGGACAAAAATAAATGTCCAATTTCCTATAATCTTTCTAAGGATCTACACAAAAAAAACGCATTTTTCGTTTTAGAGCATAATGGTCTTATTTTTATTTTTGATTTTTCGGGTCCTTACCAAAACATTTTTTGGGACAAATGACTTAAGCATATTTTCTGTTGCCTATTCAAGCATATTTTAGCAACAAAAAATATGCGAAAATATGCGATTTTTTTTGAGTGTAAAAAATGTGACTATAAATGCTCTACTAATTTTCTATGGAAGCAACACTGTTCAACGCGTAAGCACAATCGGCAACATTCGGCAACGCCCTCCGTTGGCGAAATTTGTGAAAACGTGTGCGAGGCGTGCGGCAAAGCATATAAGCAGCGGTCTGGGTTATGGCGGCACCGAAAAAATTGTAAAGGCGCGAACGACGGACGGAAAAACGAAGTCATTCAGAGCGGACAGAAAGAAAACGAGATAATCCAAACTAACCAGATTATCGCGAAAAATGGTGAAAATGGCGAAAATGGCATCCATGAAGTGAAGAAGGAGAACGATGATTTAAAAAAGTTGATGCAAATGATGCTTTCGGGCTTCGATAAGGACGCAAAGATGAAGGAGGAAATGATGGATCAGATGAAGGAGCAAAGCAAAATAATCCAGGGGATGATACCTCGGATTGGTAACAACAACAATAACAAATTCAATATCAATGTATTTCTCAACGAAAAATGTCGCGATGCCATCAACATGAGCGAGTTTATTGAATCCCTCCAAATCCAGTTGGAGGATCTGAACTATACCAAGACCAATGGTCTGATTGAGGGCGTGAGTTCGATATTTGTCAATGGTCTCAAACAACTGGAAACGTCCAAACGACCGATCCATTGTACGGACATGAAACGCGAAACGTTATATATCAAGGATAATAATGAATGGGATAGAGAGAATGGAAAGGCGAGATTGCGCAGCGCTATTAATGATGTGGCGAATAAACAGCGGAAATCCATATCGGCTTGGGAAAAAGAGCACCCCGAATGGTCCGAAACAGAGAAGGGAAAAGAGGAATATATCCGTTTAGTTCAGTCGGTGATGACGGATGTTTCGAATGGGGCAAACGAGAATAAAATCATCAAAACGATTGCAAAGGAGACGGTGATAGAAAAGGACACGTTGATGGGAAAGGACCCGTTGATTGAAAAGGACCCGATCATGGAAAAGGACCAGATCATGGAAAAGGACACGTTGACAGAAAAGGACACGCAATAAAATTGAAAGATAATCTATGATAGATACCGAACGCACAAACCATGCGAACAATGAGTGTCTTCTGTATGCTGGCGTTTATCCAGTGTTATGGTATCCTAATTACAGTGATAACTTGTTACGCGCTGCATATTGCCTCAACTTATGATATGGAGCAGTTTGCACAAAACGCTTCGGCATTTGCTACCGCGCTAGTGATTCCGTCCTTGCTAATCTGTTTCATCTGGGCACCAATCTTTCTCGTCGAGATGTGGATACGTGAACTTGATAAGCTGGAACGACCTTACTCGCATGATTAATTTGATAAATAACTGTGCAAAAAATCGCGATTGTTTTGGCTGTCTTTGAAACCCTTTTCGTAATAACTCTCGAACGCATGTAAGTTTTTAATGTTCAAAAGTTCGTGATATTCTTCTTTTTGATTTGTTTCCCACATATTTGGTGTGATGTTCAGACACTCTTGGATGTTTTCTGGCGGAAACTTCTGGAACCCACCATCATACAATCTTTTGTTGTTTATTTTTGGCACCTTGCCACTGACAAATGGAATGTGTGAACTTGCTATACAAGAATCGGTTGCCTGTTGTAAAGTGGTTATGTCGCAAATAATGAGTTGTTCGAAACCTGTTTTGATAACCCTTGTTGTCGCGATATTAATTCTCTCTAAATCAAAATCATCATCCTTATAATTCGTCGTAATCAACTCTTGTATATTGCGCTGTAATTGCTGGATTGAAGAGACCTCGCCATCTCCATCAATCGCGCGATAGTTGCACAAGATGTCTTGGACAACATCGTTGATAGGGCCATTGTATACCATCGGTAATGCGTTCCACGCACCAGCAGAAGCACCGAGAATTTGGAACTCAGAGGTGTCGTAGTTTTCTTGGATATAAGTGACGACCCCCAACATATAAAATCCGGCCAATCCACCTGGAGAGAGGGTAATGAGTTTTTTGTTTGCGGTTCGCTCTAGAAACGTATGCGTGTTTACGAGCGAAACAGGCGTTGTAAGTCCAGCCACGCACGTCACCATGTGTATTAACGCAATGATAAACTGATACATCCGTATAATGTATTGTGGTATTAAAAGTATATTCATTAAAGCGTGAACATACTTTTATGGAAAATTATGTGAGCGAGCAAACCGGAATGTCTTGGACATCCCCGAAGTATGATTGGCACATTTGCTGAAGTTTTAGTTTTGTTTTGAGGTCAATAATCACCGCGTTTACGTCCTCCTTCAGTCGCTGCTTGTGCTGACTGACAACAAATGCGGAGGGTTCATTTCCGAAACCTGTTGATAATGTGAGATTGGGATATTGCTTCAAATACTTATGTCCGAAACAATATGGAATCGCTATACCTCTGTATATGTCAGTATTTCCAAGGTATTTACTGACCATATCCTTCATGCTGATGTTTTCTTGAAGCTCAATATCTGCCCCGTAGCGTTTCAACTTCTGTGGTACTGGATCGCTCGACCACCCTAGAAATTTCTTGTGCCCGATTGTGTCGTTCGTTATTTTATTCTTTGTTTGGTTAATCAAGACAGTTGTGATTTCTGCCTGAATAAACATGATATATATGAACGCAACCGTCATGATGAATATGACAAGGACAATACCTTTTATACTGAGGGACGGGTTTTCAGTGAGGTAACCCATTTCACCAAACATCGTCGCGATACCTGTCACGATTGACCGAAGATAAAAGAGGTATTTACTCTTTTTTGACAATCCAAAATTTTTCGTTCGTTGGAAGTTGATTCGCTTCGGGTCCACAAAGTATAGCAGGGTTCCAAAAACAACGCCCATTACCAAGAGATAAAATATGAGTTTGCTTGTTTTGTATAACACGACCTTCATATCGTCCCATAATGTGGTATTGTATTCGTGCAAAATTGCGTTCGCATCGATAAGTATAGGTGTCGTGAAATCAATCTTGCTTTCGCGCCATTTTGTATTGATGAATGAACCCACAACCAAGTCGTATTTTCCGATTGATACGTCGCGAATGTATAAATTATAGTTTGTTGACGTCTCTGGGCTGAATTCGACAACAAAATTGTATTTATCCTTCAGCGCATCCTCTATCTTCTCCCATACATCCCACGTAAAACCCGAATATGTAGCATTTCCTTTCGCGTCAACCGTTTTTTTAGTGGTTGTCAAACTGTTTCCTAAAATGATAAGAACCTTTACAGTCGGTTTCTCAATGAATGATGCCATTACAGATGCCATTACTATTATATAATATATTTTATAGTGATATTATATAATGAGTGAACAAGAAGCACCACCTGGACCAGCAGATCTTTTCGGGTTGATTGGTGGCGACGAACCCGCTGTCGACCCCTTGATTGGTGGTAAGCGCAAGAGAGCGCGCAAGAGCAATAAGGTGCGCAAGAGCAAGAAGGTGCGCAAGAGCAAG
>Ga0206677_10001019_pt1 | contig 26366 bp, 58 predicted proteins | sample M130m12015metaG_FD_155475 | JGI IMG/M metagenome (GOLD analysis project Ga0206677, IMG submission 155475) | Ammonia-oxidizing marine archaeal communities from Monterey Bay, California, United States - M1 30m 12015 | ecosystem: Environmental > Aquatic > Marine > Intertidal zone | place: USA...
TCAACCAGGCTTGAGTGGCGGAAGAATTCAACCTGAAGTAAAGTCAAGTTTTGATCTTCGTCTAGATGACTACCCGAGACTACATGAAAAATATATGCTTCAGTTGCAAAAATGTCTAGAAGCATATATGGACGATTATCCGTGGTGCAACAATTATAATCCGTTTACAACAAAAGACTTTACAAACATTCAACGATACGAACCTGGACAAGGGTTTTCAGCATGGCATACCGAACGAGGTGGTGTTGACCCGGTTGAATGTAATAGACATTTAGTGTTTATGACATACCTAAATGATGTTACTGATGGTGGCGAAACAGAATGGTTACATCAAAATATAAAGGTACGAGCCGCAAAAGGTCGAACAGTAATATGGCCAGCGGATTGGACATTTACTCACAGAGGGATAGCCTCTCCAACACAGGAAAAAGTTATAGTAACAGGTTGGCTATCATATTATAGTAGAGAAGGAGATACAAATGAAAGCAGGAAAAATTTGGGGTCAGACAGAATTGGTCCACGCTAACGGCGTATTAGAATTTCACCGTATTGAATATAAAGCAGGATTTAAATGTTCAGAACATGAGCATCAATTTAAATGGAATGGATTTTTTGTAGAGTCAGGAAAGATGCTTGTACGAGTATGGCAAGATGATCAAGATCTAGTTGATGAAACCATTCTTGAAGCCGGACAGTTTACACAAGTAAAGCCCGGAAAGATACACCAGTTTGAAGGACTCGAAGACGGCGTAGCATTTGAGTTATACTGGGCAGAATTTAATCATGATGATATAGTGAGGCGTACCAGTGGAACCGTGGTTGAAAAAAGATCCAAAAACAAATAGACTAATACCAGGACAGCCTTTGATATACGAAAGAGCAAATGGTGTAGTTTATGCAAGGTATAGAGATCCACCACACAACAATATACCTCGTTGGGTAATTGGTGGTGATCCAGGTGCTGTTGCTCGGGCCCAAGGTAGGCTATTAGATTATAGTGAATGGTTAGCACTATGTGACTTAGTAGATGATAATCCAACTCTTAAAAAATTAATGGATCAACTTATTACAACATACTACCTTATAAAGGAAGATCAATGAGAATCATAGCAGGCCCATGTCAGCACGAAACACTTGGACAGTCTGTTGCTATTGCAAGAGAATGCAAGCGTGTATGTGACAAACATAATATAGAATATATTTTCAAAGCAAGTTATGATAAAGCAAATCGAACAAGTGCTAATGGTATCCGAGGCATGGGAATGGATGCAACAATGAACGACTTCCGTGCAATTAAAGAAACTTTTAAAATTAAAACACTTACTGATGTACATGATTACGTGCAAGTAAATCGAATCTCAAGAGAGTTTAACGATGCAGTTGATGTACTACAAATACCTGCATTCCTATGTAGACAGACTGATCTTATTACAGCGGCATGTGCAACAGACAAAGTTGTAAATATTAAAAAAGGCCAGTTCTTAGCGCCTTGGGATATGCAAGGTGTGCTAAGTAAGACTACAGACGCTAAAGAAGTCTGGGTAACAGAGAGAGGAACTAGTTTTGGATATAATACCCTTGTTGTTGATTATTCAGGGATTGATTGGATGCTTAATAATCTTTGTGTTCCTATTGTGTTTGATTGTACACACTCTGCCCAAAAGCCCGGAGGGAAGGGTAGTAGTTCAGGCGGGAATCGTGATCTTGTTCCTGGGTTCGCTCGTAGCGGGTCTGCTTTCGGGATTTCAAATTTCTTCCTCGAAGTACACGAACTGCCTGATAACGCACCATCAGACGGTCCAAATATGCTTCAACTAGATAAATTTGAGGAGGTTGTAGATGACATCGTCCGCTATTCTTATACCCGCTAGATATCACAGCACACGCTTTCCAGGTAAGCCTCTATGTATGCTAGATGGCAAGACTATGATACAACGTGTAGTTGAAGCATGTAAGCAAACAGATTATGACGTATACGTGCTTACTGATCACAAGTTAATTGCACAAGCAGCCCAAGCCGCAGGCGCAGAGTTTTTTATCGATAGTGAGACATATGAAAATGGCACTGAAAGAGTAGCAGGTGCAATACGTAGCCGTAAGTTCGACGAGTATGATCAGTTTGTAAACGTACAAGGTGACATGCCTGATGTAACACCGGAGTGTATTGATAAATGCATGTGGCACTTAAAAAACTATCAAGTGACAACAGTATTCACAGAGATGCCAGCAGCAATGCAAAACGATCCTAACTCAGTTAAGTTAATTAGAGCTGGAGACCAAGCACTATGGTTTGGTAGAGGTATAACAGGTTACGGAGACTGGCACTTGGGCGTGTATGGATATAAGAAAAATCCTTTACACTTGTACCATATATTAAATGTTACAAAAGAAGAACGTGTAGAAAAATTAGAACAACTGCGCTGGCTAAAAAGTGGTTGGCAAATTGGTTGTTTGAGTGTACAATTTAAAGGTACAGAGATAAACGCACCTGAGGACATTAAGACATGGCAGACAACGCACCAAAAGATAAACTAAATTTAAAACAAATATTCGGCTGTGTAGATATGAACTACAAAGGCGCCTGGAATGAGTTCTCAGATGAAGAAAAGAAAAGTGTTGCGTTTTGGTTACATAATCGATACATTAGTAGTGTTGCTGGTAACCGTGCTAAACAAGAACGTGCAGTAGAATTAGTTAATGAGAACTTTAATAAAAACTTTAACGAAATTCAATCTAAACATAAACAATTGCTATGGCAGTCATTATGTACAGCCGGCGCAACAGGCAATATTGAGTTTCATCCGTGGATAGGTTTTAAAAAGAAAAAGAATGCAAAATCAAATAATAAAGCAGTAAAACTTTTTCAACAGTTATATCCTGCAATGAAACTTGACGATATTGATTTATTATCTACAATGTATACTGATAAGGAAGTTAAAGATCTTGCTGAGCAACTTAATATCAAAATTTAAAAAACCAAGTAACGATTTAGTTTTTTATACGCCAGTGACGCCTATAATGAAAATGTATCCTATTGAACCGATGTCAAAGGTAAAGTTTGACTGGGTACCAAAAGTTCTGCAGGAATTTAAACAAGCACAAGAAATACCACATCCGGTCCCGTATACAACTATACGAAAATGTCCAGCAGTATTTGATATTTTAAAGACTGGGTACATTGTTCGACTTCCGTATGATATACACATTGATATAACACATACACCTGAATTTGAGTTTAGATGGACAATTAAATCTGAACGCCTTAAAGATATTTCACTAGTACCTAATCTTGTTGATTCACAAAATCCGATAGCTGGACATAGGCGTCCGCACTCTGCAGATTCGGTATTAAAATTTTCTTTGCCATGGAGATGTAATGCGCCCAAAGGTGTAAAGATATTACATAGTCCGATACCGTATTCAGATACATATGATATTGAATCATGTATCGGCGTATGGGATCCAGAGCAGTCTCCGCAGTTAAATGTTCAAGCTTGGGTTAATCATCGTGAATCTAGTTTTACTATATTAGCCGGAACGCCGATATGTCATCTTATTCCAATTACGGATCAAAAATTAAATTTAGTTGTAAGAGAACCAACACAGAAAGATATAGAATGGATACATCTAGAAGACTATTACATATCGCACAAACTTCACTATGATCATAAAGCAACTAAAGAACTTTACCGTGAGCACTACTATGGCAAGTAAACCTTATGTATGTGAATATTGTAAAACAGGTTATACACGAGAAAAAACTCTTGCTGTGCATATGTGCGAAAAGAAACGCCGTGCATTACAAAAAGATGAAAAAAGAGTTAGATTCGGTATGTATGCATTTCAGAGATTCTATAAGTTAAGTGCAGGTACTAAAAAAGAAAAAACGTATGAAGAGTTTTGCAAAAGCCAATATTATAATGCATTTGTAAAGTTTGGTAGTTTTGTTAATAATGTAAAACCTCTATATCCTGAGAAGTATATTGATCACGTAGTAACATCTGGTGTAAAACTTGACCATTGGTGTAAAGAAGAACTGTATGAAAAATATGCATTAGATGTTATCTTAAAAGAAGATGTTGCGACTGCGTTAGAACGCAGTGTAACAACAATGACAGAATGGGCGCAAGAACATCAACCTGCACCATGGAATCATTACTTTCAGCATGTTAGTGCTAATCGAGCAGTATGGCATATCAAAGATGGTAAAGTATCGCCTTGGCTCATTTTGAATTGTAAGAGTGGTAAAGAAATGTTAAGTACATTCAATGACGAACATCTTGACTTAGTCTATCACGTTATCAACCCTGAACACTGGGCAATGCGTTTTAAGAGACATCCGAAAGATGTTGAACTAGTAAAACAAGTTGCTACTGAAGCAAAATTATAAAGGAATAAAAAATGGAATTAGTATATCACCCTAGTAAACTATTAGAAACACGTTGTGATGAAATTGATATCGAAAATATTAATTTTAATCCTACGGAACTTAAAGACGAAATGATCGATTTTATGCGATCAAAAAACGGTATTGGTATGAGTGCTAACCAAATTGGTATTACTGATAAACGATTGTTTGTTATGACAGATAGACACGGCGGACAATCAATTATGTGTATGAATCCAACAGTAGCGCAGCATACAACTGAACACATTGTAGTTGAGGAAGGTTGCATGAGCTTTCCAAATGTATGGATGAAAGTAAAACGTCCTAGAGAGATTCTTGTACATTTTTGGGACGAAAATTGTGTAGAACAAATTTTTAAAATGGATGATGTAAATGCAAGAATCTATTTGCATGAAATGGATCATACATTAGGAATTACGTTTAAAGATCGAGTAACATCAGCTAAATGGGATTTAGCAAATCGTAAAGCAACAAAACTTAATAAACGATTGGCCAATGCATGACAGTACGAACACTCAAGGATGGATCTACAGTTAAAGAGTTTGACAAAGCAATAACTCTTAGTGTTAGGACTAGAAGCCCTGAGAAGTGGAAACTAATTGATTTAGAAACAGGTGAAGAGTATATTGGTAATACACCAAACAACTCTCATTCGTTATCGTGGAATAAAATAAATGCCTGATATTGATATTGACTTTGCTAATAGAGATATAATACTTTCTCAAATTAAGCATAGGGTTGCAAAATTAGATACTGAAAAGAAGCACAATACTGGCGTATATGTTACTGAGTGTCCACACAACCCAGTCAATAATCTTTCTACAATTGATTATAAAACTGCAGAAGATCGAGGGTATTTTAAACTCGATTTTTTAAATGTCAGTATCTATAAAGATATCAAAAATGAAGAACACTTAACAACATTAATGAAAGGAGAACCTCTATGGCAACTACTGGAACACGCGGACTTCGTCGATCAAGTATTTCATCTAAGCGGGCACGCCGATCTCTTGAAGCAATTGAAGCCTACTTCCATAATCCAACTCGCCGCCGCTCTGAGCATCATACGACCAGCGAAGAGACACTTGGCGAATCAAGACTGGAATACTATACTGAACGAAGTATGGATAAAACCCACAAGTGGTGAATACTATTTCAAAAAAGCACATGCTGTTAGTTATGCAGCAGCATGCGTAGTACATATGAACTTAATTTGCGAACAGATTAATGAATGATATACATACACTAACATTTCCAAATAATAAAAAATTACTAATTGCCATTCCAAATAAGAACGGATCTAGTACAGCAATATCAATGATCGGTTTTCCGATAATGGGTGAATTTAAATATAGAAAAGAACGTAGGCCAATTATGCGTCAAAGCAATTGGCAAGAACGGTCGATCGATCGGATAGCAGTTGACGAATGGTATTCGTATACTATGCGCATTGCTATCTTGAGAGATCCTGTAAAAAGATTTGTAAGCTGCTACAATGATAGGATTGTAAACAAGAACAAACACGGTACTAGAGATTACGTAACAGATATTGAATATTTTATTGAAAACATAGATGAAATTTGTAACAAGTCAACAGATATAAGAAATCACAGTCGAGCACAGTATTCATCTATCGGTCCTACAAATATGTATACTAATATATTTACATTAGAACAATTAGATACAGAATTTAAAACATTAATCGAACAGTATAGCGATACCGCTGATATTCCGTTATTTAGAAATAAGCATAGTAATAAAGCACCTAAATTAGAGCTAACAGACGATCAGACATCAAGGATACAAAATATATATTCAGTTGATTATCAGATGTATGGAAGTTTTTTTACTTAGTAGATTTTCGAACTAACTGTATAGCTTTACGTTTAATACGTTTTACTGACAAGTTATTTAAATTTACAGTTGGGCCTACGGTAACATTTACGTCTTTTGAGTTCATTGTTATAATAATATATCTAAATTTTTCTAAATCTTTTTTAAGAAATATATTAATCGGAATCATTCTATTTGATTCCCACCACCAAGTTTCGCCCAATTGTAAGAACTCTTGTTCTTGATGTTCGTCCTTAATATCAGTGTAGACATACATAGACGTCACCCACTGATCCTGGTTAATGATAATACCTACGTACTCATTACCGCCGTATTGTACGACACTTAAAAATGGAAAGTTCTCTTGGATATTCTTTAACAACATTATTCTTTACTAAATACAGTATGCAACTTGTACCAAGATATTTATTAAAAAATCAAATAACTGTGACGGTTAATGAAGCAGGATTTACGACGGAGTATTCACCAGTGTATAGTAGACAAATAAAACTTTATAGAGGTATTAAAAATACCTTACAATTTAAAATGCTAAACGCAGATCAAAAGCCTGTAGATATTTCAAACTATACGCCGAAGTTCCTAGCATACGACGAAAACAAAACACTTATAGTAGATAGACTAGCAACAGTTACCGATGACGGAAGCACAACGACACGTGGTACATGTATTGTTGAAGTGTCTGATAGCGATTTACTTAACGTACAAGATCAGTTTATAACATATTCTATATTCTTATATGACGAAGTAAATGGTAGTACAATTACATATTCTGATACAGGATTTGGTAATACAGGTATTGCAGAAATAAGTTCAGAAGCATTTCCAGGCGTACAACCGACAACTGAACTAGTTTCGTTCTTTGAAAATAATGAAGAATGGGTATCGAACAGTATTTCAGCTCAACCTGGAATAAATGGCAATTCAGCATTACATACAGCCGTATTTTATACAGACGGTTTTATTGGTGACATTATAGTTGAAGCTACATTAGATAACACCCTTAGTGCAGCTACAGGCTGGAGTGCTCTTCAAACAATAACTTGTACAGGTGCTGAAACAGAACCAATGCCTATAAACTATTACGGTGTGTTTAATCATACCCGATTTAGAGTTACTGCTAACCCTGCAGAAAAGATTACAAAGGTATTAGTCAGAAACTAATTGACAAATACTATTGCGATGTTATAATATAGTATGAGCATCGTATCCGATACATTGACTATATTCTTACCAGGCAAGCGTAAAACAACGCCTAGCGGATGGACTTCGTTTAATGCACCATGCTGTGTGCATAACGGCGAGTCGGCAGATAAAAAAGCTCGTGGCGGATTAATAACAGAAGTTGACACAGTTAGCTATCATTGTTTCAATTGCGGATACAAAGCAAGCTGGCAACCGGGAAGATCCTTTTCACATAAGATGAAAAAGCTATTTCAATGGCTTGGTGCACCGGATGATGTCATTACTAAAGTTGCACTTGATGTAATGAGAGAGAACGAAGGTGTAGAAGTTCGAGAGCGCAAAATAGAAATACCTACTTTTCAAACAGTTCCACTTCCGCCAGATGCTGTAAAGATTGCAGACATTACTGAATTTAATAAGTTTAGCATTGCTGTATTAGAATATATAGCTGCACGTAACTTAAACTTAGATGACACAACGTATTACTGGAGTTCTAGTCTTGCATATAGAGATAGAATTATTATTCCGTTTTATTTTGAAAAACGGATTGTAGGTTGGACAGCTAGAACTATAACAGTAGATAAAAAACCTAAGTATATAAACGAGCAGCAGCCTGGGTTTGTATACGGCCTAGACAATCAAACGTTTGATAAGCAGTTTGCAATACTGTGTGAAGGACCAATCGATGCTATTCATGTAGGCGGCTGCGCTATCGGCGGTAGTGAAGTTAATGATACCCAAGCATTACTGCTGAACAGGTTAACAAAAGATATCGTAGTTGTTCCTGATAGAGATAGTGCAGGTAAGAAGTTAGTTGAAAGAGCAATCGATTTAGGATGGAGTGTTAGTTTACCAGATTGGACTTCGGACATAAATGATATCGGAGATTGCGTTAATAAATACGGCAGACTATATGCACTGTATAGTATAGCATCAGCGGCAGAGAGCTCGCCACTAAAGATAAGACTGAAGGCAAAGAAATGGTTCGTTTAAAGAAACGTATTTTAGATTACGCAATAACTACTAAACTGTTTTGGCGTATATGGCTTTGGTGGGGCATTAAGCAGGCTCGAATACGTAGAATAGAAAGTGAACAGCGTTTGGCAGCAATGCCTAAACTTACATTAGAAGAGTATTGGGAGAAGATAAGCAATGACAGAGATAATTATATATAACATACTATTCTGGGTACCATACATTTGGTTATGTAGTTTACCTGAAAGATTGATGGATTATGCTATGAAGGACGACAATGGAAACTAATATTCTCAAAACAACACAGATGCTACAAGGTAATAGCGCACAGCCTATGAACGAAGGCGACAAATCAGTACAGGGCAATTCTAAGAACATGCCTTTCAATGCACATACATTTCCTAATTCAGAGAATGTATCACCGCCTGTAAACAAAGCAGCAGTACGTGTAGTGGAACCATCTACAAGAGCATCAGTTAGAATGAGTCCTACCGAACTATACCATAAGAAAAAAGAACTGCTAGAACACGAAATGCGACAAGGTATTATGGTAGAATATCTTAAGGATGGTTCAATTAAGCCACCTAAGATCGACACAGGCAGTTTAATTGATATCGACGTTTAATAGATTGACAACTTTTTACTTTGAAAGTACAATATGAGTATGACTAGACAAAACACAGACTACGGGTACGAGATACAGAAAGTGTATCTTGAAATGATGATGACAGATGCAGAGTCGTTTGTTAGAGCCCAAGCTGTGTTCGAGCCAACTAGCTTTGATCGTCGCTTGCAAGATACAGCAACGTTTTTAAATGATTATGTTATAGAGCATAATGCACTGCCTACGTTTGACATGATTAATGCAGCAACTGACGGACAGTTGAAACACCCGGGCGACTTACAAGAGAATCACTATGACTGGCTACTAAAAGAGTTTGAAACGTTTAGTAAGCATAAAGCATTAGAGAAAGCTATCTTAGACAGTGCCGACTTACTTGAGAAGGGTGAGTACGGAGCGTGTGAAGAGCTAGTCAAGAAAGCTGTACAGATAGGACTACAGAAAGACTTAGGTACAGACTACTGGGCTGACCCTCGAGGTAGACTAGAAGCGATTAAAGATAAGAACGGACAGATTAGCACAGGCTGGCCGGCACTAGATAAGAAATTGTTTGGTGGGTTCAACAGAGGTGAGCTTAATATCTTCGCAGGTGGTTCAGGGTCTGGTAAGAGTTTGTTCTTGGCTAATATGGGGGTGAACTGGGCACTAGCAGGTCTTAACGTAGTTTACTTAACGTTTGAGCTTTCAGAGAACTTGGTTAGTATGAGGGTCGACTCAATGACCACAGACATCCCCAGCAGAGATGTATTCAAGAGCATTGATGACGTAGAGATGAAGGTTAAGATGATCGGCAAGAAGTCGGGTGCCCTGCAAGTTAAGTATATGCCCACAGGCAAAAACGCCAATGACATCCGCTCATATTTAAAAGAGTATGAAATAAAAACAGGCAAAAAGGTAGACGTATTGCTTGTAGACTACTTAGATTTGATGCACCCTATTGCAGCAAAGATAAGTGCAGAGAACTTGTTTGTAAAAGACAAGTACGTATCAGAAGAGCTTCGTAACCTAGCAATGGAACTACAGTGTATCTTTGTTACAGCGTCACAGCTAAACAGAAGCTCAGTAGAAGAGATTGAGTTTGATCACTCGCATATCTCGGGTGGTATTTCAAAGATCAATACAGCAGATAACTTGATTGGTATCTTTACAAGTAGAGCAATGCGTGAGCGCGGACGTTATCAGATTCAGTTGATGAAGACACGTTCTAGTTCGGGTGTAGGACAAAAGATTGATCTAGAGTTTGACGTAGACAGTTTACGCATACGTGATTGTGAGCAAGACGACGATGACGGGTACAGCCCAAATACTTCAACTACTAGCAGCAACATACTTAGCAGTCTCAAGAGATCTCCAACTAATCCAGTAGACTCTCCAGACGAAGGTACAAGCATAGGCAAAGTAAACGCACAAACAGATTCAACTAAACTGCGTAGCTTCATTAACAATCTTGGTGGAGATTAAATGTTACAGAAACTAGATATTAAAACTATTGAAGCAATCATAAAAGATGATCCTGTGCGTCCGCATATTCCAGCTGAGTGGAGAAACGGCAGTGGATCAGAAGTATACGGCTTATGGGATGAAGACTTCACCCGCATCTGTGCAGCAGTATGTGTACACTATACAGATGTAGTTCCTACAAGCGAACTAGAGATGCTACACGCAACAGGTGATAGCATTGCTGTATTCTACACAGTATGGAGTTATGCCAAAGGCAGTGGCAGAGAGATTATCTTTAGTGTTGCGAATCATATCAAGCAAACTCATCCCAACGTAAGTAGATACGTAACACTAAGTCCTCTTACTGATATGGCAGAACAATTCCATCTACGAAACGGCGCGACACTGGTCGGACGTTACGACACAGCGCAGAACTTCGAGTACGAGATCTAGGGCGCATATGCCAACAAGCACGAAGTGTTTGCTGCAAAAATTTTTTTCACTTAAACTACACACTTAACTAGCATATACTCATATTCCAGTACACTGCTACAAGCCGTACGCATAATAAAAAAACGAGTTCAACCTTAACGACAGACACATTCCGCCTAAGCGTTTTATACTGTTTTTAAAGGTTTTTAAAAAGATGGTTCTTTTTAGAGTAATTCAAAGTCTACAGAGTGCAGTTTCATAGTAGCTAGTGTGCGATGCGCAACACAGTCAAACTCTAGTACACTCGACGAACTTTGATATGACTCTATTCCATGCTGTGTGTACAGTTCTAAACATAATGCGGCTGTGCGTGTGTCAGCTGTGTCGTAAGCGTAGGAGCTAGGATAGAGTATTCTGAGTTTAAACATATGTGTATTTATTGCACACAGCGTTTCAGCTAGTCTGCTGAAGTGTAGTTATTCGCTATGCGGGCTACTGAGTTGATTGTTCGGACTGTGAGTAAGCACTGTGCGCAACATATTTAGCGCACGGTTAAGAGGTCCAGTTTAAATTGAGCGTAGCTCAATTAGCTGCAAGCAGCTTTTCTATTATCGTACGTAGTTGTTTGCGTTGCGTGTGCGTTAGACTAGAGTTAGCATCCAACTCTTCTCTTATACGCTGTATGAGACCGTCCACGTCATCTGGGTGTACTGTGAGCACTGTAGTAAGATGACGTATAAGATAGTCTATAAACATTAGTGTAGCCCCAAGCTCCACATCCATACAGGAATAATTATGAAATGAAAAGCTACACATAGAAACAGCATGAGTTTCACTGTGAGCATATTACCTCGACCATCGTTATTATTGTTCATATCGTATTTACCCGAAATGGGTCCTAGCGTAAAAAAAAATTGCTGCGCGGATTTTTTAGGTGAAGTACTTACAGAAGTGAGGTGGTGATTTTGCATCACTCCATTTTTTAAGGCTTTGTTGTTTGTTTTTGTAAAGTAAAAAATTTAATTATATAACCCCGACCCCCCGAGATTTATTTTTTTATTTTTTTTATAACATAAAAAAATTTGTAATGCAAGTGTTTTTTTTACTTGCATTACTATTTTATTTGTGCTAGTGTTATTTTAAAAAACTTAACACTTGTGCTTCCGTGTAGCGTGTGCAGTCGTTTGCATTAGCTGTGCGCAAGCTGCGCTGTAGCTGTTGCGTGTAAGGTGCTACGCTAAACGCATCTGCGCGATAGTAGTGTTGCAGCTTTGCTACTGCTGTTGCTGATAGCTTTTGTGCGTATGTTAAATGTGTTAAGCCCGGCTCCGTTACAACGTAATACATAGTGCGCTCCTTGTGCTGCTATACAACTGTTGTAGCACATGCGCTATACAAACGCAAGTGCTAATTTGCTTTTATTTAAATTAATTTTGCCACGCTAACACTTTGCCGTTTTGCACTTGCACTATGCAGCGTTGCATGTGTCCGCATACAGTGCGCACGTTTGCATAGTAATGCACAATGTCGCCTGCTGCTGCTTTAACTTTGTTATAGTATTCAAAGCTAGTAAACGTAAGCGAGTTGTGTACAAGCGCATGTTTGTTACATAATGTTTTCATTTGCAGCTCCTTGTTTGCTATACATACTGTGTAACAGCTTTTGCATAACAGTGCAAGTAAAAAATGCACTGTTATGCTTTTTATTTTTAATTAATATACGTTAGTTGTGCGTGTATATTTTCACGTACTACAGTGTCTAACGTGCTGCTTAGTGCAGCGTTTGCTAAACTTGCTGCATTAGTATGCTGTGCGTAGTTTGCATATACATACTGCAATGCTTGCACATTGTCTAATATGCTGTAGTCATTTTTTTCCGCTACGCTGTCATGTGCAGCAGCTTTTATTTTTGTAGCTAAATTTTCAATAGTTGCAATAACTGTGTTTGTGTATTTTGTGTTTTGCATGTTTTACTACTTTGCTGTTTTGTTGCTTACAAATATGTTGTAGCATGTTAAGCGTAGCATAGCAAGCACTAACTGCACTTGCTATGCTTTTTATTTTAGTTTAAGTTAAGCGTTTGCTTGTTAGCTGTTATGCTGTTAATATTGTGCAGCGCTATTGTGCGTACTACAACGCTATGCGTTACGTTGTTAGTAGCGTTGTACGTTGTGCTTGTGTTAGTTAGCAGCTTTTGTGCTGCACTAGCAGTTAAGTATTGCGCTACTTGCTGCTTTGTTGCTGCTACGTTGTTAATTGTATACGTGCTGCTTGCTGCGTTAAAAATTGCATACAAATACAAATTGTTGTTTGTTTTGTGCTGCACAATGCTATAGCAGCTTGTGTGCTTAAAGTAATTGCTGCTAGTAACAAAATTTTGTGTGTTTGCATTTTTGTTTACTGCGTTTGCAAATACGCTAGTAGCAGCTTTAATGTTTGCAAATAGCTGCACGTTTGCGCTAGTAGTTTTTTTAATTACTACAGCTTTGTGCGCTGCTGCTGTTTTAACTGTTGTAGTGTAGTTTACGTTTGCAAAAGTTGTGCTTGCGTTTGCTAGTAATTTTTTTATTTGCTGTTGCATGTTTTACACTTTGCTGTTTGTTGCTTACAAGTAGTGTATAGCAGCTTTTAAAACAGTTGTAAAGCATAAAATTAATTTATTTTAGCTATTGCATTACATTTTTATTTGTGCTACAGTTAAGTAGCGGCCTCTGAGGTTTGGTCCGACTGAGGTAAAAGTAGGAGACAACTGTTGCCAGCTGCCTCCTTGTGGGGTTGTGTGTGCCGCTTGCGCCTGTGTGCTACACCTCTGCGCCTTAGCTGCGGCTTGCTAGTATCCAAAGCCATATGCAATATACATTACGACTGGTGGAATGGCGAATAAACTTAATACGCTTAGTACATCTTGTGCAAAGTTCTTTAGCGTTAAGTCTGCTAGTACTTCGTTTAAATAATTCATCGTGTGCTCCTTTGTTGCTTAGTAGTACACTAGCGCATTGCTGCGCTAGTGTCAACACCTAATTAGTCACTCATGCAACGTTCCATTGCTTCGCCTTGTGCAAGTGTAATGCCATACTGTTCAAAGTGCTGTGCATCTGCTGCTACACGCATCTCTGTTGCTTTACGTGCTTGCTCGGCAGTAAGCCCTGTTTGCATTGCGTTAAGGAAAAATTCGTCTTGCTGTAAGTCTGTCATGTTGTGCTCCTCATTTGCTATACAAGTACACTAGCGCCTTTCAACGCTAGTGTCAACACCTAATTAAAATTAACTTTGACAACTTTGCCTGCAGGATCAAACATTACACTAACACGTTTGGTTGCAGTGCGGCCTCTGGTTCTAGTTTCCCACCAAGCATCCGCTTCTTCTTGTGTGTCAACCAACAGCACTGAATTCTCCAAGTCGCCTTGTGTTGCGGGCTTACCTGTGTTGCTGTCCATTTGTCTTTTGCTAAACTGTCCTCTAAGTTCCCACATCGTGTTACCTCCTGTGTAAGCAACGTGTAACACGATGCGGGACCTGTGTCAACCAATAATAACGATCTTATAGCAGAGATCTTATTGGCTCTTACCTAGCTGAGGGCATTGGCTAGGCGTAGTGTTTCCAGTTTGTGCATAATGCCCGAGACATCAGCTGCGTCTAGTCCAGGAATAACATCATCGGAGAACTCTTCGTAGTAGTCAGGATGTATGCCTGGCAGTTGGACAAACCTATCGTCATCAAACACAGCCACTTCGTACAGTGTTTTCCACGGCTCCAGTATTACACTCAGTTGATACTGGCCGAACTGTGCCTTGGCTTGCTTGATGCCTGTTTGTGGGACTGTTTTAAATTCTAGCGTGTTAAACATTGTGTGCTCCTCTGTTGCATGTTTGTTGTAGCACATTGCTGTGCCACTGTCAACCTCTTTTTAATCTAAATCGCACTGCCATCTGTTGTTCTTAAATTCTGCCACCAACTTAGTGTCCATCATTCCAAACGGGCTGCAAATGGTTGCATATGGCGATGATGCGTCATTGAGGAACAAGTCAAAGCGCTGGCAACGGATCGTGCCTTCTTCTGTGCCGAAGCCTGAATTAAAGAAGAAAACATCTAATGTGTCTCCGCTTTGGATGTTGCGTGTTTTTGGAAATTTGCTTACGAACGGTTTCATCTTGTGCTCCTCTGTTGCTTAGTAGTACACTAGTGTCTGGCAGTCCCAGTGTCAACCAAAAACAGCGTATTCGTTATTCTTTTTCAGGTGCCATTTCTCTACTACAGGAAGACCAAATTCATCTTCGTCCACAACGATCACAGCAACCGTTTTCTTAACGTGCGCAAACCTATAGCCTGTCATGCCGCATACACCGCCGCCACCTACCCAAACCTTGTGTGGGAAGTCTTCGGAAAAGCCTGAAATAGGTTCATCGTTGACACTGTATTCAAAATAGTTACCAGTGTCCTTCTCTACGAAGCAACCAATTGGATCTTTTGTGTAAGTGTAATAAGCCATGTGCGCCTCCTGCTGCCTTGCTATACAAGTACACTAGCGCCTTTCAGCGCCAGTGTCAACCTTTTTATTTGGTTACGATTTGGTTACAGTCACTCTGTGATGAGCACGACCTGAGTAGGCGCTTGCACTTACCCCTGCAATGCGACAGCCTTTTTCATGTGCTGAGTGTTCGCCCAGTGCCATTACTTCGCCGATCAACTTGCTGTCGTAATATACTTTGTATCTCTCAAACATAATTGCTCCTCGTTTGCTATACAAGTAAACTAGCGCATTGCTGCGCTAGTGTCAACACCTAAATTAGTTGTCTAGCGCATCATTTAGCGCTTCAATCACAGCCGCTACCGCCTTGTCGTTGTATCCGCCTATGTGCCAATCGTAGCTGGCTACAGGTGTGTATCCTGTTTTCCAATTGTATATGCTTGCTACAATGTACTCATCTGCCTGTGTGTCGTACAGCTCTATGTTCCACTCTGTGTTTACTTTCTCATTCCTGTCATCGATGTTGTATGTTGGAGCACCAAATGCAATTACTAAGTCTGCATAGGTTGTGCGTACTGTGCCTAACAAGCTAGTGCCGTTTACTGCTACGTCTGCGCCTGTATCTGCAATTGCCATAACCATTTGTAAGTTCCTTGTTTGTGTTCCTATACAAACATCATAGCGTCTTTGCACTGGGCTGTCAACACCTAAATGAAAGTTTTTTTAGAAACCAAAGTACCACCAAACCACTTTGTAAGCAACCCAACATCCAAATAGAATGGTAACATTGTAAAGGAGGCTCGCCCAGACTTGTTCGAAGAATCCACTCTCTTCGTTACATGCGTGACACCTCGGTGCGAAGAAACTCTTGTCCATAGTGTGACAGTTAATGCATATTGCCATAAGCGGCCTCCTTTGTGTGTTTGGTGCTCCCACTAGGACTCGAACCTAGGACCAAAGCGTTATGAGCGCTCTGCTCTAACCAACTGAGCTACAGGAGCATTATTATATTGGTGAGCCGTACAGGATTTGAACCTGTGACCCACTGATTAAAAGTCAGTTGCTCTACCAACTGAGCTAACGGCCCACTTTATATTTGGTACCCGCGGCCGGACTCGAACCGGCACGCCTTGCGGCCACAGATTTTAAGTCTGTTATGTCTACCATTCCATCACGCGGGCGTATTGGCGGTCCCTATAGGATTCGAACCTATGACCTACTGCTTAGAAGGCAGTTGCTCTATCCAGCTGAGCTAAGGAACCTTTGTTGTAATTTACTATAGCATAGTCATTGTGTGTTGTCAATCACAATCATCATGCCAGCTTGAATTAATCTCTCCTCTGTAAAAGACATTGTGAGCCCATTCGTCTGCGTCATCAAAGAACTCTGAGCTCACAAGGAACACGTTCGACTCGTCCGTCTCCTCGATGTCAACATTCATTCTAGCGGCTTCTTCATACAGTGTGTCATATGTGTCCGCAGTCATCGCCGCATACACTACAACCTGTTCGTCTTGCACCTCCCAGACTCCTTTGGCAGTTGCTTCTTCGTGTCCTAAAATCATCTTGCTCTCCTTACATGTATAGCAGCGGGGCCTGTCGCCTCTGCGTTGTGTGTTACACTAGCACATTGCTGCGCTAGTGTAAAGTGTTTTTATTAGCTATGCTAATACGTCATATGCTGCTTCTATAATATTATGCGCACAGCTGTCTGTAGCAAAGCCCTCCTCCGCTGCAAAGTCAATGCTGCTGCTGCACATAATAGTGTCTGTTTGCCAATTAATGTTATGTTGCTTAAACACTGCTGCTAATTGTGCTGCTGTGTTTACTGCTGCAACTTGTACGTTGTTAACAGTTACAACAATTACTGCGTCTTGTGCGTTTAAAAATACGTTGTTTGTTTTTTGCATAATACTTCCCTCTATGCTTGTTAACTTATAAAGTACACTAGCACATTGCTGCGCTAGTGTAAAGTGTTTTTTTTAATATGCTGCAAAAATATTTGCTGCTAAGTTTGCAAATGTGCTGTCGTTAGCAGCAGCGTCATTACACGCATCCTCAAATTGCTCCGCTATGCACTCCCTGTACTCTGTGTCGTAGCACAGTAGTGCTTGTGCTGCTTGTGCTAGTGTAAACGTAAACACAGCACTATCGTCGTCTGCTGTTGCATAAAGCATTTGCAAATTGTCTAGCACTTCCATTGCGTCCTGTAAACGCACAAAGTACTGCTCGTCGTCGTCTGTTACGCAGCTTGCGTTTAATGCTGTTAAGTTTTGCAATACGTCTGCAATAAACTGTACTACAAACGCTTTGTGTGCTTGTGTAAGTGTAAAGTTTACAACTGTATTGTTGTTTAAATTTGTAAAAACTTGTGTGTTTACTGTATACATGTTTTTTACTACTTTGCTGTTTGTTGCTTACAAATTTGTTGTAGCAGTTTTAAAACAGCAACGCAAGCACAAATTGCAATAAAATGTGCTTGCTATACTTTTTTTACTAAACTATACTTTAGTATAGTTCGCCCCTACTTATGCGCACTTGACAATACTAAAGTAGGGGCCTCTGAATTCAGCCTTCGTAAACTCCTAGCACGCCGGGGTTGATCCACTCTGCAAACAATCCGTTTGCCTCTAGCACATCGTTAATCTCTTTCTTTACACCAAACCGGTATGCAGGTTCGTTGCAATACTCTTCGTAGTAGTCTGCCCACACAGTGTCATAGTTGGACTCTGCGCTGATGCGGAATGTATCTTCGCCGTTGTCACCGCCGCGGATTACTGGTGCGCCCATTTTGCGTAGTGCGTCAAAAGCTGTTCTATAGTTGCGTTTCATTGTGTGCTCCTCATTTGCTATACAAGTACACTAGCGCCTTGCAGCGCTAGTGTCAACACCTAATCTTCCATAAAACGCTCTGAAAGTTCGTTACAGTCTAACATGTCTGCAACATCATCTGTTGACATATATTTCAATGCCATTACTAGCATGTCTTCTGCTGATACCATTCCTTCGTCAATCAGCTCAAGTGCTGTGTCTCTGCTGTTAGTAATGCGTTTCATTGTGTGCTCCTCATTTGCTATACAAGTACACTAGCGCATTGCTGCGCTAGTGTCAACACCTAATTTACTCTTCTACTTCACGTCCTTCTGCAAACAGCATCAACTCTACAGCCAACTGCCGCGCCTGCGTTCTGTCAAGCTGCAAGCTATTAAACCATTTGTCTGTTGCCTCTGCGCGAGCTTTGGGCTTGCGTTGCGTTATTTGTAAACACTGCAAACGATCCGCTCCGCCCCAGAAGCGTGTTTGTGTAAGTTCGTTTTGTGCTCTGCACCCGGGGACATTTCTAAGTTGCGTTGACATATCTAGTGCTCCTCATTTGCTATACAAGTACACTAGCGCCTTGCGGCGCTAGTGTCAACACCTTATTTTAATTAAAATTCAGCTTGCAGCTCTTCTCTAAAATCTGCTTGCGGCTTGACCCACTCTTGCATCATTGATACAGCTTCAATATCTGATGTAGCGTTACGTGTCACCATTTCAATTTCATCGTCTGCATAACACTCTACTACAATATCCCAACCATTAACTTCGTAATTGGCATTTGCAAACGCTTTAACTACTTCTACAAACATAGCTTGCTCCTCTGTGTTGCTATGTAGTAGTTATAGCAAAGGTAAAAGCGCATTGCAACCAAAAAATGCACTTTTACCAAATCTTTTTTATGCTTCGTGATTGCCTCCCCAGACAGTCTCCAGCTCTTCCTCTGAGGCGTACCAGTCAGCTGCACAAAAGTCTTCGATCAAACTATGTAGTACAGGATCTTCTTCTGCTGTGGTTTCTAATAGTTCGTCTACATTCTCCCAGTAATCATCGCCGCCCTCTGAGTCATACAACCCAATGAAGCACAGACCTGGTTCAAAGTATTTCAACTCAATGTAACATGAGTCCCAGTCTTGTGCTAGTGTAGTAAACGCCTCTACAGGTGGGCTCCATGCTGAGTCAAAATAACCTTCTATTGTGCTAGTGCCGTCTCCGTTGTCTATGTACTCAAGACCTTCTGTGCTTACATCCCATTTGGTTCCCCACTTGCTGAGTGCTGCTTCTCTATCGTACTCTCCGATAGGTGCAATGGCTTCTAGTAGTCCTTCTTCGCTGTCTTGTTCAATGATTGACTTCAGCTGCACCAATGTGCTAGTGTTGCCTGTGATTAGTAATGAGTTGCTGCACCAGTTAGGCATAGTGTTCGTCCTCCCCTAAGATCTCTGTGTCTACGATGTCTGCATGTTCAAAGGCGTAGTCGCACTCTGCAATCACTTCCTGTTCGTTAGCGTCACGCAGTATCTCTAGCGCAACGGTAATATATATCTTGCGTGTAGTATCCATCTAGCATTGCTCCTCTATCTGTGCTTAACTTTTATAGTCATCTGCTATGCGTGTCAACACCTAAATGCACACGCATAGCAGCGGGGCCTTTATGCTACAAACGCCTCTGCGTCTGCTCTAATCTGCTCTATGATGTTAGCAGTCTTGCTTGGATTGCTACGCAGCTCTGCGGGTATGTTGCTGCCCATAAACGTGTAGGGCTTGTTCCAGCCTCCGCCTATGTTGATGTCTATGTAGTGGCTGCGGTGGAAGTAATCAGACATTGAATCGTCTTCGTTAAAGTACCGCTCGCCCTTGCAAGCGTCTAGCAGCTCGTTTAAGAAGTCACGTGCGATGCCGCTGTAGTGTGTGTCAATATGGTAGACGTTTACGTCTTGATATACATCTCTCATGTACTCTGAAAAGTCAATGCGTCCTGAGCGCAGTGTAACGACTAGCGTCATGTGATGACGGACAGCAATTGAACCCTTCATGTCGTACTTTTTAAGTACAGCTTTGATGCCTGGTGCTAAACGTGCTTTGTCTTCTTTACTTACATATGCCATTTGCAAACCCTCTTTGCTTGTTGCTATATAAACATCATAGCGCCGTTGCGCTACGATGTCAACAGTTATTTTACATATCTGGAAATTTATCTACAGCCTTCTCAGCTGCCTCAAACATCGTGTAGCCTAAGCTGAGCAAGTGATCCTTTTGATCTCTACCAATCAACATGCCGTTGATGATGCTGTCTACCTTGTCTAGTGCCTCGTCTAGTTGGGCCAGTCTGTCTGTATTGTTACTCATGCTGTCTTCCTCCCTGTGCGTAAGTTGTACTCAAAACGCAACCCGCCTAAGCAATCACGGCAGCGGATATAATCAAAGTATCCTTGCGTCTTCATGGCTGCGTGTACAGTCTTGCCATCTGCTGCTGAGCTTACAGTGTCTACCCATTCCTCAGCGCCGCCGTCTTTTACTCCAAAAATCTTAAAGCTTCTACGTGCCATTGTGTTTGCTCCTCTGTGTATGCTTTGTTATACGCTCAACAATCGACAGTGTCAACACCTAATTTAAATAAAGTTGCCCCCGCAGCTGAGGGCGGGCTGCGAGGGCTATATGGAGCAGAGCGTGAGGGCGGCGCTTACTGCTCCGTCTACACTAGATGAGGGGCTCTAGCGTAGTATGCTGCAATGCGGAAGGCTGAGGGCTTAGCCACGTCGCATAACAGTATTTTCAGCCATTGACTCCCAGCTATCTGGAAATGCTTTGGCTAAGTCTGCAATCTTAAGGACAGTTCGCAAACTCAGTTCTCTTAGCTTTGACTTATTAATGTCAACAAAGTCGACAATGTCTTGAATCAGTTCATCGGAGAACTTATAATCATTTAGCATTCCGTCATTGGTGATCTGCTTGATTCTGAGCATCTTCTCTCTGTCTGAGTCAATAGTCAAGTCCATGTAGTGACAGCGTGACTCTAACGCACTCAAGTGCTCGCGGATCTTACCTTTGGCTTTGTCAAACTTCAGATTGGTTACAAAGATTGCACTTGCTTCAAAGTTAAAGCTATCTGGTACACCTTCGTTGCGCAGCTTGTATGAGTCTGTATTCCAGTGAATGGTGCGCTTCTTCTTAGAGTCTAATGCTGCCTTTAGGATGTTCAAGCTTAGTTCGTCGCTAAAGATTGAGTCGCAGTCATCAAACACAACTACCTTGCCCTTGTCTGCCATCTTGTATAGCTTACAGTACAAGCCAATGGGCGACATTGCACCTTTGACAACTTCGTAACGTTGCTCACCACCTAGTGCTTCTATAGTTGCGTAGCGGTCTAGTACTGTCTCAATACCGTGTGACTTACCTACGCCCGGGGGACCCGACACAATCATTGCTCGCACATCGCCTTTGCGAACAGCCTTTGTCATGTCTGACAGCATGTCAAATCTGTCTCTAAGGCGTTCAATGATCTCACTGTCAGTTTCTTCACGCTGTGTAGTCTTAGTATCTAAGTCACACAACTCGTAATCCCCCGGGCCGTCGCACTTGATCTTAATGTTGCGATCCGGAAAGCCGTTAACGGCAGAGCCGTCTACTGTTACAAAGCCGCCTTGTGAGCCAACTTTGAATGTTTCCACTAGTGGAAATACAATACCACTCATGTCTGTGTCGTTACCGCGAATCTTGTATACGCCGTTTATAATTCTTACATTTGCCATCTTGTTGCCCTTTTGTTTCTAACCCTATGCACTTAATATAGCACATAGGGCAGTGTGTGTCAAGTCCTAATTAGCCACCAATTGCCAACGGAGTTAGCAGGCTTGCTGTAACTTTCCAATTGGTCATTCCGGCTTTGACTATCACAGTCTTCTGGTTGACCTTTGTAACTGTGCCAGTAACAGTTTCGCCTCTGCGTCCTTCAAAGCTCACTGTGTCGCCTACTCGCAGGCTACGTGCTGTGTTCTTTGCTAGGAATGTGCGGCGGAGTTTGATCTCGTCAACTACACGGTTCAGTTCTTCTGCGTTCATGTTACGAACGTTATCTAATACTGTCATCATCATTAGCTTTGCTCCTCATTTGCTATACAAGTAAACTAGCGCCTTTCGACACTAGTGTCAACACCTAAATAAACAATAATCAACTAATTTACTATATACTTGATCACGTACATCAGTATCAAAGGCTTCCTCAAAGCCTGTACGACCACTTAGGGTGAGTAGTTGCTCCTGCACCCACTTCCATACCTTTTCGTCGCTGGTGCTGCGAGGAAATTGACTTGCAGCATACACAATCTCTTGTACCTTGCGATCACCTTCGGCGCTAAACATTCCGAAGCCATTTATATTAAAGTAACTCATGTCGTGCTCCTCATTTGCTATACAAGTACACTAGCGCCTTGCGGCACTAGTGTCAACACCTAATTTAGGCTGCTGCTAAAATACTTGGACCGCGGTTTGCGGGCTTGTGCAGGGTCACGTGCGTTGCTGAGTAACGCTCGCTACTGTCTGCTTTGTTAACAAAGCTGGTGTACTTGTAGGGGTCGTAAGTTACAGCTACAGTGTCCTCTGTGAACAGCTCGGGCTGCTCTACAAGTGTGCCACGTACAAACGCATGCACATTCTTCTTGCCTTCTTCACGCACCTTGCGGTTGCCTGCGGCTTGCACTGCGAAGGTTACGTCCTCCAGCTGTACGTTGTAGGTATGGGCAATTACTTTGCCTTTGTGACGAACGCTGAACAAGTTCTTATGTAAGTTGTAATATACTTCTACACGCATTTTCAAGCCCTCACTTGTTTGTTGCTATAGTAGTACACTAGCGCCTTTCAACGCTAGTGTCAACACCTTTTTTTAATCTTGTAGGTTAGTTATTGCATTATTTAGGAGCTTCATCTCGTCAGCAAACATCTCGTCGCTCATGTTCGCCAGCGCATATGTCATTGCGCTTTCTAAATAGCCCGCAACGTATGCTTGCCCATTGTGTGGGTGCTTTGCTTCCGCAGCGTGTGCAAATGCTTTTAAAGTGTTTCTTGCGCTGTCCAGTTTAGTTACAAAGTCCATAGCGTGTGCTCCTCTGTTGCTATAGTAGTACACTAGCGCCTTTCAGCGCCAGTGTCAACACCTAATTGTTAGGTGTTACACGTTTAAGCACGGAGATATAATAATCCCTTGAGCTCTGCGGCTCACCTGCATCGTCAGGCAAGTCGTTTAGCCATTCGTCGTATGCGCGAATCTCGCATGGGTATTCCTTCCATGCAATATTGTTCTCCATGCACATGGCGGCTACAAATGCCATAGCGTCGGCTGGACGGTCTAGGTCCTCTACTAGATAGGTGTCGCCGCCTTTGAACTTCCAGTGGCTGAAGCCGTCGGCATGCTTGCCGCTCTCAGCGTGTGCACCGTAGTTTTCTAAAGTCTGTGTATGAACTATAAACATGTCGTGCTCCTCATTTGCTATACAAGTACACTAGCGCCTTGCGGCACTAGTGTCAACACCTAATTAGTCTTCTGGGTCGTTTTCTTCCCAACTATTAATTTCTTCTTGATCCTCAATCCAGTCTTCGCAGCTCTGACAATGACTGCCCCAGCTACCGTCTGCAACATCGTCGCACTCTTCGCAGTAGTGTTGCTCTTCATCTTCGTGGTCAAACATGCTTTCTGTATTGGCCTGCTCTAGCAGTTGCGGCCTGTCTAGGATGTGTTGTACTGTTTGCGTTACAACTTCTTCTATGCTTACCTGCAGCGCATCGCCTGTGTAGTTTCCGCTGTACAAGCGTCCTAGCGTGTAAGGTTCTATGATGGTCTGCAGAGTGCTGTTGATAACTCCCTTGTTGTAGAGGAAGTTAAGTGCGCCGCTTGTGTTGTTGCCCATTCCGTTGTTGTAAAGGTCATAAGCTAGTCTAGTACAAGCACGTAGCAGCTCTCCTGCTACAGTATCTGATTCTCCGCTGGCAGGTACAAGCGCAGTTAAACGTGTGTAGTCTTCTTGCAGTTTGCCATTGCCGTTCCAGTAAGTGTTTTCCATTTGCTTAATCCCTCTAGCATGGTTCAACTTATATGTACAACATAGCGCCTAAACGCTATGCTGTCAACACCTAATTTACGTGCGTCCCATTAAAATATCGTAAGCACCTTGTTCTAGTGTGTCATCGTCCATCAGTTGTTCTAGCCCAAGTTGTTGTCTCAACACACGAGCTTGTGCGGTGCATTGCGCAAGTGTTGTGTTGTGGGCTGATTCTACAGTGTCCCATAGTGCTTCTTCTAGTGCGATTGCCCGATCCTTCATACGTCCCATAGCGTTGCTCCTCTGTTGCTATACGAGTACACTAGCGCATCGCTGCGCTAGTGTCAACCCCTAATTTAGTTCGCACTAGCAGTTTTATACAATTTTGATAGTTGTGCTTGTGTGACAGTGTACAAGCACGGCAGTGTAACATTGTGTGCATAACGCTGCTGCTGTGTTGCAAGGTCTACAATTAAAAGTGTATTGTAGTTAATTACAGTGTGTCCAAATTTTGGCATCGTGTGCTCCTCAGCTTGTAGCGTACACTAGCGCATTGCTGCGCTAGTGTCAACCACTTTTTTTTATTCGTCTGCTGCTGCTTCTTCTAGCATTGTGTTAACATCGTAGCCGTACACTAGCATCTCTTGCAACAATTGCTTGCACGTCTCATAGCTGTCCCACTGTTGTATTTCAAACTCGTCCTCGCAGTCATACGCATTGCTTAGTGCTATTTGCATGTTGTAAAACATTTTTGTGTGTGCTGCTTGCATAGTAGTGCTCCGTTTTTGTTTGTTGCTACAGTTACGTTGTAGCAGCTTTTAAGCAGCAGCGCAAGCAAAAAATGCATTTTATTAAACATTTTTTTTAGCGCTGCTTGCATTTTAGTGCTCCGTTTTTTACGTAATTATTACGTAGCAGCTTTTAAACGCGATGTAAAGCATAAAAATAAAATTAATTTTTTTTAATTTAGCTGTTGACCTTTGCACTAGATGATGTTATACGTTGTGTGAGGTCAGCAAAGCGGCGAGGGGCGCAAGTAGGGGACGGGTTAGGAGTGCGGGGTGTGACCTCCGGTTCTAGCGAGAATCCAAAAGAACGAGCGACACCGTGGTGCCGCTCCTGGTTCACATGCTCCAGTAGGTCTCGGTAGCAGGGCTCATATGCGCTGGCGTGTTCACCGGCTCATCGAACTCCTTAGTGGGATCCATTAAGCTTGATCTGCGCCGTGACTTCTCAATCATTAAGTGGAAGTATTCACAGTCTGCAACAGCATACCGAAAGATTGGATTGTTGGGCGAATCAGTTCCCTCTGTGTGCCTCTCTTCGCTCGCATACCATTCAACACAAAACCTAGTGATTGCAGCCTTTGCTGCGGCCATAGTTTTGTAGGTCTTGCGGTAGTCCGCTCGAACGACGCCTCGGCTGTCCATCTTGCCCATGATAAACGTTGACGATCTTTCATATACGTAAAACATTTCTCTTCCCTCTAGCTCTGTTTCTACACTATTAATATAGCATCACTCGAACACCGTGTCAACCACTTTCTTTTGAGTCATCTTCACATATGTTCGAGCGAGATCATGCCGCGATCGAACCTCACACAGCGCACGAGCATCCGCCTCTGATGTACAGTAAGCCACAACTCGATCTTCTTCTAGTATCATAAACATCTCTGATCCTCCTAGTACTAGTAGTAACATCAACAACCGAACCTGTCAATGGCCAAAAAGAACTTTTCTAAGGCCTTAACAGCGGGGCCTATTGTGTGTATATACTAGTAGTGTAGTGTTGTCAAGAGCCTATAGTAGTACTAGTAGTAGAGTGTTGTGTAGTAGTAACACTAGTAGTACTAGTAGTAAGCACAGTGTACAAGTTACTAGTAGTGTAGAGCAAATTAGGTGTTGACCTTTGAATAGCTAGACAGTACAAGTGTGCTGTAGACACTAACAAAAAGGTGCTTGTAGAGTGAAATTAGGGTGTTGCAATGGTGAATAAATGGTGTTAAACTCAGTTTCAATGTGGATTAATCGTGGATTTCTTCAACGGTTAGCCAGATTTGCATAGGATATAAAAATTTCTTGAGCAAGGTGACGATAGGCATAGTTCAAATACTTTTCCTACTTTTCCTACTTTTC
>Ga0206677_10001020_pt1 | contig 26349 bp, 27 predicted proteins | sample M130m12015metaG_FD_155475 | JGI IMG/M metagenome (GOLD analysis project Ga0206677, IMG submission 155475) | Ammonia-oxidizing marine archaeal communities from Monterey Bay, California, United States - M1 30m 12015 | ecosystem: Environmental > Aquatic > Marine > Intertidal zone | place: USA...
TACAGTATTTAGGGCGCTTAGCTCAGTTGGTTCAGAGCACTTGGTTTACACCCAAGGGGTCAGGGGTTCGAATCCCTTAGCGCCCACATTTTTAACCTCAACTTTAGTTGGGGTTTTTTTGTAGTGATTTTACAAAAGCGTGAAAGGAATTATTACAGCTAAAATTAAGATTTTAAGTATAAAAGTTTCATGACTTTTTAGATTTTTACCTTCCAAAGTCTCTGTTCTACAAGCAATAGTCAAACAACCTTAAGTTAGTGTACCCCAGTATCTATTAATTTAATACACATATATAATCTTCATTTAGTGCAAGTTTAGATTGATCATCTAAAATAGGATACCATATCTTATAAAATGTAAAATAAACATTACATTTCTAAATATTTTTTATATTTGTAAGCTAAACCTTACAAATACTAATTAATATGAATACAACGAACAAGAAAGAATTAATAAAGAAAAGTACAAGGAATCTAGCTTTATGGACTTTAACGTGGCTTATTACGCTATTTATTGTTTCCTTTGGGCCAGATATGTTATGGGAAAGTACCTTGGTAACAATGATCGGAATCTTAATAAATCTTGTTGTTGGGATAACCATGCTTATTTCAAATAAAAATTTGTTTGATTATTACGATGAATTTCAAAGAAAAGTTCAATTGGAGTCTATGGCTTTTTCCCTTGGATTATCCGTGATCTTTGGAGTTTTGTTTGAAAAAATACATAACTTGGGATTAATCGATTTGGAACCAAAAATTCATTTGCTTATTGTTTTTATTTCATTGACCTACATCATTTCATTGATCATTAATATGAGAAGATATCAATGAAAAATAAAGTCAAAGAATTAAGGAAAGAACAAAAATTAACTCAAGAAGAATTAGCTGACTTAATAGGGGTTTCCAGGCAAGCTGTCAATGCGATTGAAAAAGAAAAATTTGATCCGAGTTTACCTACTGCTTTTAAAATGGCAAAGTTATTTAAAACAACGATTGAAGAATTGTTTATTTTTTCAAATTAGTTTCCACAAAAAAAGCTGCTTTTTAGCAGCTTTTTTTGTGGATAAAAGTCAAATTCTTAAAGACTTTGTATCATTTTATTTATTTTTTCACGTTCTTCTTTAGCAAGTTCAGCGTCCACAAGAATTCTACCGCTGTATTCGTCTGTAATGATTTTTTGACGAGAAGCAATTTCCATTTGTACTTGAGGAGGAATAGTAAAATATGATCCACCAGAAGCACCTCTTTCAATAGGAACAATTGCCAATCCATTTTTGACGCTTCCTCGGATTCTTTTGTATGCAACGATGAGTCGGTCATCAATTTTCTGCTCAAAAGTTTCAGATTGAGAAATCAAAAGAGCTTCTTCTTTTTCCGTTTCTTGCATTATTTCACCGAGTTCATTTTTTTTGGCACTCAAATGATCTTTCTTATCTTTTATTATTTCGTTTAGAAGTTCAATAGTTTCTTTCTTTTGTTCAGTTTGAGCTTTGAGTTCTTTAATTTTCTTTTCGGCTAACTGAATTTCGAGCTGCTGGTATTCTTCTTCTTTTACAATTGAGTTGTATTCTCTATTGTTGCGAACATTTTTAAGTTTTTCAGCATATTTTGCAATGAGTCCATTTGCACTTTCAATAATATTTTTGTTTTCTTTGATTCCAAGATCAAAGTCGCTAAGTTCTGAAGTGAGTTTTTTTAATTTTTCATCCATTCCAGCAATCTCGTTTTCTAAGTCTTCTACTTCAAGAGGAAGTTCTCCACGAACATTGCGGATTTCATCTATCCTTGAATCGATTATTTGGAGGTCAAAAAGTGCTCTAAGCTTTTCTTCTACTGAGATTTCCGTTTTCTTTGCCATATTAGGAGTAATTAACTGGATTGGTTGATTGTTGCGATAAAATGCACGCAAAATTAGGGATTTTTTTTGTAAGATAGGTTGCTATTAATTTTTTTGTGAATTGTTCAGTTTCATAATGACCAATATCCATTAAAATAATTTTATTTTCAGCCTCAAAAAAATTGTGGTATTTAAGATCTGCTGTAATTAATACATCTGCTCCATTGCTTTTAGCTGCTTTTATTGCAAAGCTTCCGGACCCTCCCAGCAAAGCCACTTTTTTAATTTCTCGTCCTAGATAATTTGAATGTCTTATGTGAGGAGTATTGAGGTGTTTTTTTATATAATCAAAAAAAGCTATTTCATCCATTGATTCTTCGAGTTCCCCAATACTTCCCATTCCAATATCTTGATTGATATTTGATAGTTCACAAATTTCATATGCTACTTCTTCGTAGGGATGGACTTCTTTTAAGGCTTTGATGATGTCCATCTCTTTATTTTGATCGAAGGTTAGATGAAGTTGTAGTTCTTCGGTTCTTTCAGGTTTTCCAGGTTTACCCGTATTGGGTTTGCTTATGTCATTTCCTGTGAACGTTCCAATTCCTTTGGTCGAAAAACTACAGTCATAATAGTTTCCTATTGCCCCTGCGCCTGCACTGTGTAGTGCTTCTAATACTTTTGAAACAGAAACAGAAGGAACATAAGTAGTGAGCTTTCTAAGGGTATTTGTTTTTGGAATTAAAATTCGTTGGTTTTTTAAACCCAACTGAACACCCATTTCGTGACTAACTCCATTTTTATGATTGTCCAATGCCGTGTGAATGGAGTAAATTGCAATATCATTTTTTATGGCCATGATCACTGCTCTTTCGACATAGGTTTTTCCAGTCAATTTCTTTAAACCCGAAAATATGATGGGATGGAAACTTATGATTAGTTCACAACCTTCTCGAATAGCTTCTTCTACGATCTCTTCAGTTGTATCTAATGTAACTAGCGCCTTACTGCATTCCGAATTTAGATCTCCCACCAACAAGCCTACATTGTCAAAATCTTCAGCATAGGTCAGCGGTGCCCATGATTCAAGGATTTTGGTAATTTCATTTATTTTCATTTGTACAACTTCATGTTTTTTTCCTGTAGATCGATTGCCTAAACTACGAAATGTTATCTTTACAAATATAATATATTCGTGAGCATGACCTTCTTTCGCCTCTTTCTTTTTCCTTTTGCAATACTTTACAGTACGTTGACCACATTTCGTAATTTTTTATTTGATGTAAAAATTCTTAAATCTGTTGGTTATGAAAATCCAACCATAGGAATAGGGAATTTGTCAGTTGGTGGTACAGGTAAATCTGTTTGTGTAGATTATGTTGTTTCTTTTTTGAAGCAAAATCATTCAATAGCGATTTTGAGTAGAGGTTATGGAAGAACTTCTAAAGGTTTTATGGAAGTTTCAGATAAATCAACGGCAGAAGATGTGGGAGATGAACCCTTGATGTTGAGTTTAAAACACCCAGAGGCAAGAGTAGTTGTAGCAGAGAAAAGAAGGTTAGGGATGGATCAGCTTTTGAAGGATTCAAAGAAAGATAACGTTTTTGTTTGGGATGATTGTTTTCAGCATCGGTGGGTAAATTCACGTCTCATGATTTTACTGACTTCTTACAAGCATCTTTTTGTCGATGACCTTCACCTTCCTGTGGGTAATTTAAGAGAGCTGAGTTCAGGTAAAAAAAGAGCTGATGTAGTTATTGTAACTAAATGTCCAAAGAATATGATTGTTGAAGAAAGAAAGAAAATTACCCAAAAACTTGGGCTTTCTAATACTCAATATTTATTTTTTTCTCGAATTAAATATTCTGATCACATCAAAAGTGTCGACCGATCACTTCCAGTTTCAAATTTGGTAAAATTACCTTTTTTATTGGTGACTGGAATTTCAGACCCAACACCACTCAAGAAATATTTAGAAGGAATTGGGTGTAAATTTGAGCATTTTAAGTTTTCTGATCATCATAATTTTACGAGAAAAGAAGCAAAAAGAATCAATAATAAATCCAATAATCGAATGATTTTAACAACTGAAAAAGATTTTGTAAGGTTAAATCCAATTTTGTTGTCCGATGTTTTATTCTATTTACAAATAGAAATGGAATTGTTTGATGAGGACAAAGAACCTTTTAATAAATTATTGGAAACTACAGCTGCATTAAAGTAAATTAATCAATGTGCTTGTGTGCTTTGTAGGAAGAACGAACTAGAGGTCCGCTCTCAACATGTCTAAATCCGATATCTTTACCGATTGCTTCGTAACGTTCAAACTGTTCAGGTGATATGAATTGTTTTACCCCTAAATGTTTTTTTGTAGGCTGCAAGTATTGACCAATGGTAACAACATCAACCTCGGCTTTTCTAAGATCATGAAGGGTTTCAATAACTTCTTCTTCTGTTTCCCCTAAACCCAACATTATTCCAGATTTTGTTCTTCGTACCCCTTGTTGTTTTAGATACAGAAGAACTTCGAGACTTTGATCGTATTTAGCTTGAATTCGGACTTCACGCGTAAGGCGTCTTACAGTTTCTACATTATGAGAAACAACTTCAGGGTGAACTTCAATTATCCTGTCTAAATTCCTTAAATTTCCTTTAAAATCTGGGATTAAAGTTTCGAGAGTGGTGCTTGGGTTCATTCTTCGGATTGCATTTATGGTTTCTCCCCAAATGATTGAACCTCCGTCTTTTAAATCATCTCGATCCACCGATGTGATTACCGCATGCTTGATGTTCATTATTTTTATGGATCGAGCAACTTTCTCAGGTTCATCCCAATCCACTGTTTCGGGTCTACCTGTTTTAACTCCGCAGAATCCACAAGAACGGGTGCAAATGTTCCCTAATATCATAAAAGTAGCGGTTCCCTCTCCCCAGCATTCCCCCATATTCGGACAACTTCCAGATGTGCAAATTGTATTGAGTTTATATTTATCAACTAAACCTCTAAGTTCAGTGTACTTTTTCCCAGTAGGAAGTTTTACACGAAGCCATTTAGGTTTTCCAGATACTTTTTTTGTTTTGATTTCGGTCTGCATAGATCGTTTTTATCTGACGCAAATATACAAACTTCTCTTTAGAGCATCAATAGATACACCAAAGCAAAACTACTTAAAAAAAGAAGTCCTAATACACTAAGGATTTTCATTCCCTTTGAAGGTTTTGCAGCATTAGGCATCTGATCACTAAGTACCAATTTGTAATTTAGGAATGCATAAAAAGGAGCTGTGATAAATGATAGAACTGTTGCAATTTGAATTAAAAGTCCCATTTCTGAAAGAAGAAAAATGAAAATACTTATTGTTCCACCGGCAAGAATAAGTAACCACATTTTGTAATCATTTTTTTTTCGTTTGGGATAAAGTAGTTCTACAGTTTTACTCATTGCACGAGGCGATGCATCTAAGGTAGTAATTGTTGTACTAAACATCGTTGTCAAAGCTGCAATAGCTATGATCCAATAAACTTTATCACCCAAGGTAGTAGTGTATAAACTTATAAGCTGTGAAGCAAAAACTCCACCTTGGTTAGAAAACTCCGTTCCACTTCCAAACATTACAAATGCTCCTAAACCCATAAAGCATATCCCTAAAATTAGAGTTACCCAATAGCCTACATTAAAATCAAAAAGACTTTCACTAATCTTAATTTTTGTTTGAGTTTCATTGTTTTTTTCAATGCTCCAGAGTGAATGCCAAATTGAAACATCCATGGGAGCAGGCATCCAACCCATAAAAGCAATCAGGAATAAAAAATTTGATTCGTTTGGGAGAATTTGACTCAAAGAGAGTGGGGTTGAATTTTTTAAATAAGCAATATCTATTGCAATAAATGTTGTTGCTGTTAATGTTAAAATAATCCATTTTATAATTCTATCAAGAGTAGCGTATTTACCTATCCATAAAATTAGAGTACAGAGTAAAGTAATGCCAATTGACCAGTTCACCAAGTTATTAGAAATTCCGAATATCTCTGAGGCTAATCCTGCTGTGACTATTGTAACAGCTGTTTGAATCGTAAACATAGTGGCCATGTTTAGCACAAAATAAATATTCAAATACGCTCTTCCAAGTTGTAAATATCCATCAAGTAAGCTTTTGTTTGTTGCAATTGAAAAACGTGGGCCATACTGAAAGAACGGGTATTTAAATATATTCACAAGAACAATTGCCCATAACAAACCCCATCCAAAATCTGCTCCAGCTCTAGTAGATTGGACTAAATGAGAAACCCCGATAGCAGCTCCAGCAAAAAGAAGTCCTGGCCCTAGTTTTTGTAATTTACTCTTCATTTTTAGTTATTTCTTGCGCCAATACTTTTTTGGCTCTAAGCAGGGTAACCTTTACCGTGTTTAAAGGAAGTTCTAGACGTTCACTTATTTCTTTGTAAGAAAGTTCTTCGAAATATCTTAATCGGATTATGGTTTTATATTCTCTCTTTAAGGTTTTTATTTTTTGAAGTAAATCAGATAAATTTTGAGTTATTATTAGGAGGTCTTCGGGTGAAGGATTTCCATCTTGAATTTCAGTTACTGTCCTTTCATCATAAGCGGTAGAGTCAATTTTATTTTTAGAGTTTTGTTTTCTGTGTTGATCTATTTGAATATTCTTAGAAATTGTTGTTAACCAAGTTTCAAATTTAAAACTCGGATTGAAAGTATGTATTTTATCAAATGCTTTAGCAAAAGTTCTTACCGCAATGTCTTCAGCTTGATCTTCGTTTCCAGTTTTTTTTAAAAGATAACTGTAAAGATAATCCCAAAAGGATTCAAAAAGATATCCAAAAGCTTTTTGATTATTAGTTTTTGCCAAGTTAATTGCCTCGTAAACAGCTTCCGGTTTCATCTTGAAACTAAGGTACAAAAAAATGACGATGCCTATTGTTGGGCAAAATCTGAATTTTTACATTCTTGTTCTTCTGGAAGTTTTCCACAAAATCCACAGGGTTCACTGGATTTATTTAGAAACGGACTTTGACTGGCACAAGTACCCGCAAACTTTCCGTTTTTCTTGACTAATATCTTGATGGCAATACCAGCAAAAGCCATAGAGACTAAGACAAAAGTTAGAATAAATAATTTTACCATATTGATGCAAAAGTAAACAATTTATACGCAGTTGCATAAAAAATAAGGCACAAAACAATCTGACCAAGTAAACCGAGATTATTACCACTTATTACCTAATTCCACCAAAACCATCAACGTAATGAACCAAACATTACAACAGTTAAGCAGTTTTATCACAAATGAATCAATTTTGAAGTGTAATTTATAGATAGGGAAACCTGAACTATATTCAACTTTAAGACAAATGAAAATTAATCTTATGGTTACCGACTATGAGTATACATTTTTAAGGTTTTATATCTTAGGGATGGGGTTCTTCATTTTTCTAAAGTAAATTTTTCCAAATAATAGCACTAAAAAAGTATAGGTAAATTAACGCAACAGAAAATTTTAAAAACACACCACCAAGAAATCCTACAAGAGCACCTAGTGAAGCTTTTAAGGCTTTTTTTTGATTATTATCATGTAGAAGTTCTCCAGTGTATGCACCCAAAAAAGGGCCTGCGATAATTCCCAAGGGACCTAAAAACAGCAAACCAACTACCAATCCTATGGATGCTCCATAAACTCCAGATTTTGAGCCTCCAAACTTTTTTGTTCCTAATGCAGGGATTATGTAGTCTAACAAAAAGACAGTTAAAGCTACTCCAAAGGTAATCCATAAAAAAGAACTATTGGAGGGGACAGCTGAGTGTTGATGAATGAGAAGTAAACCCAACCAACTGGTCAATGGTCCAGGCAATACAGGTAAAAAACTTCCTATAATTCCTAATAAAATTAAGGCTGAAGAGAGTGCAAATAAGAAAATATCCATTGTGATATAAAATTGTTTTGTTAAACGTTTGTTCGTCAGTTTTGAAAACTAGGGTAAAAAGTAGTAATTTTAAGTTATCTTTTGAATCAAAGGGATCTAATGTTGAATTTTAAATCATAATCAAATGAATTTTTTAATCAGAATATCTTTTTTAGCAGTTTTATTTTTATTTCTTCAAAGTTGCGAATATTTTAATACGACAACAATAAGTCCTAAACAAATAAAGGAACGATCCAGTTGGAATGATAAAGATCAACCACCATCTTTCCCTGAATGCGATGGATTAGAGTCACAAGAACAGATGGATTGTTTCAAAAACATTGTATCTCAAACAATTTCAGATATACTTTATCAGTTCAATTTTACTTCTACAAGCCAGTTAGACGAGGAAGTAATTCTCAAGCTTGAAGTTGATACAGAAGGATATTTTTCTTTGCTTGAAGTTGAAGATGAAATGGATGTTTTAGGTCAGATTGAAACCTTGTATTCTACCATAGAAGAGGCTGTTTCGGCATTACCCCAAGCACTTCCTGCCATAAAAACAAATGTCGGGGTCAAAGTCAAAATATCTTTCAAGCTCCCAGTTAGAATCATTGCTTCACCACAAAGCTAATGCATGAAAAAATCATTTTAGGTATTGACCCAGGAACAACAATTATGGGTTTTGGACTCATAAAAATAGTGAAAGGAGAGATGCAATTTATGCAACTGAATGAACTGATTCTATCAAAATATGATGATCACTATTTAAAATTAAAGCAGATTTTTAATCGTACCCTAGAATTAATTGACACCTACCATCCAGATGAAATTGCTTTAGAAGCTCCTTTTTTTGGTAAAAACGTACAATCAATGCTTAAACTAGGAAGAGCACAGGGAGTAGCAATGGCTGCAGGTTTATCTCGTGAAATTCCAGTGATTGAGTATTCTCCAAAAAAAATAAAAATGGCAATTACTGGAAATGGTAATGCCTCTAAGGAACAAGTAGCCAAAATGCTTCAAAGTTTATTGGGATTTAAGACCATGCCTAAGAATCTTGATTCAACAGATGGTTTGGCAGCAGCGGTATGCCACTTTTTTAATGGAGGAGCAAATTCAAAAGAAAAGAAGTACACTGGTTGGAATGCTTTTGTTTCGCAGAATCCAGGGAAAATAAAGAGCTAATAAATTTATGGCTTCGGTATACTTCCATGTTCCTTTTTGCAAGCAAGCTTGTCATTACTGTAATTTTCATTTTTCAACATCTTTAAAGAATAAAGCTCTGTTGTTAAAAGCTATGTTGAGCGAGTTGGAATTGAGAAAAGCTGAACTTTCTGAATCAGAACAGATTAATAGTATTTATTTTGGAGGGGGAACACCATCTTTATTATCCGCTATTGAAATTAAAATGTTGATTGATACTGTCAAAACTAATTTTGCTTTAGCATCAGAAGTAGAAATTACTTTGGAAATGAATCCAGACGACGATCGACCTAACTATCTAAAAGAGTTGAAGAAGATTGGAATTAATAGATTGAGTATCGGAGTTCAATCTTTTTTTGATGATGAATTGAAGTTAATGAATCGAGCACATGATGCTAAAGAAGCTTTTTTGTTATTAAAAAAAGTAAAAGAACTTTTTGACAATTTTTCATTGGATCTAATCTATGGAATGCCCATGAGTAATCTCGAAAAATGGGAAAAGAATATTGAACTTGCGTTGAGCTTTGAGCCCAATCACATTTCAAGTTATGCATTAACAATTGAACCTAAAACAGTTTTAAGTCATCAAGTAAAAAAACAGCAAGTTGAGGTTTTGGATGAAGAGGTGGTTTTAGCTCAATTTAATTTTTTGATGGATCGTTTAGAGAAAGAAGGTTATGAACATTATGAGCTTTCTAGTTTTGGAAAACCTAGTTTTCAATCTGTAAATAATTGTGCTTACTGGAGTGGTAAGTCTTATCTAGGAATCGGACCATCAGCCCATAGTTTTGATGGTATTACCAGAAGTTGGAATATTTCTAATAATGCTGAATACGTCAAGGGTATTTCCACCGGCAAACCCTTTATCGAGCGAGAGACTCTTAATGAAATTGATCGATACAACGAGTATCTTATGACTGGTTTAAGAACAAAAAAAGGGGTTTCCCTAAGTCATATTGAAGAGAAATTTGGTTCTCGTTACAAAATATTGCTAGAAAAAGAGGATAACAATAATATCGCTGCACAAATGTTGTATTGGGATGGCGATGTCCTAAAAGTTAGTCGAAAAGCTAAATTTTTGGTTGATGGGTTGGCTTCAGATTTATTTATTCTCAACAACTAGTTTTACTTTTTCTTGAATAGAGCAGCATAATGTTTGTAGAATAATGGAATGGTTTCAATTCCTTTAAAAAAGTTGAATAATCCAAAATGTTCGTTTGGAGAATGAATAGCATCACTATCAAGACCAAAACCCATAAGGACACTTTTTGTTCCAAGAACATCTTCAAATAAAGGAACTATTGGAATACTTCCTCCACCTTTATGAGGAATGGGTTCTACGGCAAATGTTTCAGTGTATGCTTTATGTGCCGCTTGGTAACCAATATTGTCTGTTGGAGTAACGTAGGCTTGTCCTCCATGATGTTTAATGATTTCCACCTGAACGCTTTTTGGAGCAATACTCTCAAAATGTTTTTTAAATAAATCACTAATCACTTCCCAGTCTTGCCCTGGAACTAAACGCATTGATATCTTAGCATGGGCTTTACTAGCAATAACAGTTTTTGCCCCTTCACCAGTATACCCTCCCCAGATTCCGTTAACATCCAAGGTCGGTCGAATCGAATTCCGTTCAATCGTGGAGAAACCTTTCTCTCCAGACACTTCTCGAATGTTAAGCTTATTTTTGTAATCTTTCAAATTAAAAGGGGCTTTTGCCATTCGAAGCCGCTCGTGGTCACTTACTTCTTCTATTCCTTCATAAAAACCCGGAATGGTAATGCGATTGTTTTCATCATGAAGTTGTGTAATCATTTTTGATAAAACATTAATTGGATTTGCTACTGCGCCGCCGTACAATCCGGAGTGCAAGTCCCGATTAGGACCTGTGACAATAACTTCCATGTAACTTAATCCTCTCAATCCAGTTGTAATAGAAGGTTGAGTATTACTTATCATTCCAGTATCGGAAATGAGGATGACATCATTTTCTAATTTTTCTTTATGATTTCTGATGAAAAGCTCCAAATTATCACTCCCTACTTCTTCTTCTCCCTCAATCATAAATTTCACATTACAGGGAAGCTTATCTTGATTGACCATTAACTCCAACGCTTTGATGTGCATGAACATTTGACCTTTGTCATCACATGCACCTCTGGCAAAAATTGCTCCTTCTTGATGAAGTTTTGTTGTTTTTATGACAGGCTCAAAAGGAGGGCTATCCCACAATTCAACAGGATCTGGTGGCTGTACATCATAATGTCCATAAACTAAAACTGTAGGTAATTTTCTATCAATAATTCGCTCACCATACACAACGGGGTGTCCTTTTGTTTCAAATATTTCTGTCTTGGTACAACCTGCTTTTTGGAGCGCATTTTTTACCCAAGCAGCTCCTTTTTTAACTTCATCATTGTATTTTGAATCTGCACTTATGGTTGGTATTTTGAGTAGATCAATTAATTCATCTATAAAGCGTTGTTTATCCTCGGATTGTATTACAACCATTTGCATCAGATTTAGTTAGTTTTAATTCTTGCAAAGATTTGTGTTTTTATCAGAGAAAAAAACTTTTTTCATAAAAAAACTTGATTATATTTGCGCAGTTAAATTTTAATGCGGGTGTGGTGAAATTGGTAGACACGCTAGACTTAGGATCTAGTGCTTCACGGCTTGGGGGTTCGAGTCCCTTCACCCGCACAAAAAAGCCTTCTGCAAAAGAAGGCTTTTTTATTAATGGATATTATTTTGAGCTAGAAAGATACTAGCGATTGATTTTAAAATTGTCAAGTTTAATATCGTCAAGTCCATCATTATCAAAAGGATATTCCATTTGATCTTGTATGTTGTACAAAGAAATCAAAATAAATTCACTTACTATCACTACAAAATAAGTGATGTATTGATTACCATCTAATCCTATTTTATCTATTATTGTTGGAGTGTAGATTAACGGGAAAATATAAATGAAAATTAGACAATAAGCCTTCAAACTGATAGGTGTTCTGTGTGTATGAATTGCTTCTAAGTTTTCTACACCTTCATGAAGTGATCTCATAAATCCGAAAATTTTAAGGCGAAAGCCACCTGAGATCATTTCATCATTTCTGTTGATAAATTCTTCAACCTTATTCATTGAATCGTCAACAGACTGAATGTCAACAGAATTATTCTGTAAATAATTCAAAACCTTATCACTAATTTCGATTAAAATGCCATCAATTTCATTTTTTTTATCCTCAGGAAGTTTTGTGTTGGTAGAAAAGGAATACTGGATTATTTTTAATGCTCCCCTGAATCTACTCAGGTGTTCTAGAGCTTTTTCTCTCCTTCTGAAGGCTCCTCTAATAGCAAAAACAAGTGGGAATATGATTGCAATACTGATTAGAGTAAGATCAATATTATAATTGATTCCAAAATGATAAGCGATATAAGGAACTGATAGTGATATTATTAGAGTAATAACCGTCCTTCTATTTATTATAGAAAAATATTGATTCATCTTTTTATTTATAAAAGTTTATATTTGATAAATTTATTAACTATAAACATGCTATGCAAACACTAAAGACATTATTAATTCTTTTTTCGGCATCTACGTTTTTATTTGCTCAGGAAGACACAACCGAACTTTTTCAATCAGAGGACATAATACCGATACAAATTAGTTTCTCAAACAAGGTTTTGAAGAAAAGTCAGATTGATAGTATTTATTTTGATACTAACATGAAATATCAAACAGCTGATGGCTCATGGAGTGAGATAAATGTCGGGTTAAGAGCCCGAGGAAATTTTAGAAGATCAACATGTTATTTCCCTCCAATTAAGATGAAAATCAAAAAATCGGATGCCAAGGGCACTATTTTTAAAGGAAATAAAAAATTAAAACTAGTAATCCCTTGTTTACTCGAAGACAATAAAAACGATAATATTCTCAAAGAATTTATTGCTTACAAGTTGTTTGAAGTTATTTCTCCATATCACTTCAAGACAAGAAGAGTAGCAATAGATTTCGATGAAATTAGAAAAAAGAAAACAAAGAAATTTGCACTAAACGGCTTTTTGATTGAGGACGATAAAAATGTGGCAAAGCGTTTCGGTGGAAAAGTTTTTGAACGCTTTATTCATCCACTAGCAATGAGTGCAGAGGCATCTGTTCAAAATACTTTTTTCCAGTACATGATTGGTAATACAGATTTTTCAGTTGCTTATCAGCACAACGGTAAATTGCTTTACTCAGATAAAAACATCATTCCTTTACCTTATGATTTTGATATGTCTGGTTTAGTAGATCCTAGCTATGCTGTTGCTAATCAGGCGTTAGGATTAGAAGACATCCAACAAAGAGCTTACAGGGGTTTCAAAAGAGATGAGTCTTTAATGTACAGCGTACGTGATCAGTTTTTGAATAACAAAGAAAAGATTTTTACAATTATTAACAGTTTTAAAGCTGATTTCGATAGCCCCGGAGAGCATCAAGAAGTAGTTGATTACATATCTTCATTCTTTGAAATAATTGAGAACGAAAGTAGCTTCAAACAAAATGTAATTGATAAAATGAGAACTAAATAAGTTTATTGATTAACGACCTTGAGCATCTTATTAAATATTGAGGTATTGTCATAGATTCCTGAAAATATCTCAGCAGATGGTCCTTTAGTGAAAACGGGGACCATTGTTGCAGTATGACCTATTGTTGAGAATGTAGCTTCTACCTGGAAATTTTTTATTTTTCCTTTTGTGATTGCCAATCCTCCTGTTTCATGGTCAGCAGTAACAATTACTAGAGTGTTAGGGTGACTTTTAGTGTAATCCAATACTGTTTGAATAGCGTCATTAAAATCATTGAATTCTGACATGACATAGCTCATTTCATTCGCATGTCCGCCCCAATCGATTTGAGAACCCTCTACCATCAAAAAGAATGGCTTCTTGTCTTGGTCTAATTGATTTAGAACACTACTTACAGCGTCTTTCAAAGGTATTCTGGTTCCATCTGAAATTCGAGTAGGTTCATCTCTATTGGTAAAAAGCCCTATTTTAGAGGCTTGTGATTTATCGAATTTAGATAATGAAGAAACGATATCATAATCTTCCATTTCTTGTAGTAAATTTCTTTTATCGTTTCTTTTTGTAAAGTGTTTTTGTCCTCCTCCAATAAAATAGTCAACAACACTCTCACTCATCTGCAATGCAATTTTCTGGTATTCTCTTCGAGATAAGACATTAGCATAGAAAGAAGCTGGAGTCGCATGGACAATACTTGATGTTGCTATCAATCCTGTCTGATATCCTTTTTCCTTAGAGATTTCTAAAATTGATTTGACCATTTGATTTTTAGTGTTGATTCCAATGACACCGTTTAGGGTTTTTACACCACTTGCCATTGCAGTCCCAGACGCAGCTGAGTCGGTCACTAAGTTGTTGTGCGAATGCGTTTTCGACAAACCAATTGAGGTAAAATCTTCAAGGGCAGTTTTATTTCCATTAGAATACATGCCCGCTGTTATTTGAGTTAATCCCAAACCATCCCCAATCATAAGAATAATATTGGGTTGTGTTGTTTCTTGTGCAAATGAATTAATTGGAAAAAAAATAACAGATAACAGTAGAATTGTTTTTTTCATAAAGAATTTAATAAGAATGCAAATTAATGATAATAGAGGAATTATTTAGATATTTAATGAATGATTTAATTCTTCAAAAAAAACATCAGTTGCACCTTCGTATTTGTTGATGTATTCCATGTTTCGCTTTCCCATTTCCTCAGCAAGATTTGTACCAAAAAGTATTTTTTTGAATATTTTATTGAATTCTAAATTAGATTTAACGCTAACAACTCCTCCTGAGTTAACAAGATCAAGGGCTTCTTGATATCGCTTGTAGTTTTTGCCAATAATAATTGGAATTCCAAAAACAGCAGGTTCTAGGGTGTTGTGAAGACCATCGGTACCCATTCCACCTCCTACATAGGCTAAATCGGCATAATTGTAGATTTTTGTCAAAACACCAATACAATCAATCAATAAAATATTGGCGTTGGTTTGTTCCACTTTACTAAAACTACTCAAGCGAATTGAGGGCTGCTTAAAAGAATTTTCAACTTCCTGGAGCGATTTTTCGTCGACAAGGTGGGGAGCTATTATTGTTTTAATTTCAGGTTCTTGCTCGATGGTATCAGATATTAAGGCAATATCTTCAGGCCAACTGCTTCCAACAACAAAACAAAGATTATTAGCTTTAAATTTCTCTACAACATCTAGAGTGTTGTTTTGTTTTAAAATACTCAATACTCGATCAACTCTAGTATCACCAATTATTTTTGAATTTGTTATGTCAATTGATCTCAATAAATTTTGTGACTCCTCGTTTTGAACAAAAAAACAACGAATTTTTTTCAATAAGTTTTTCATGAAAAAACCATAAGGCTTGAAGAACGCCTGTTCTTTTCTGAAAATGCTAACCACAGAGAATATTGGAATTTCTTTTTGATAAAGTTCATTTATCAGATTTGGCCAAAATTCATACTTGATCAGAAAGAGTACTTCTGGATTTAAAAGTTCAATAAATTTTCGAAGGGTTCTTTTTCGATCAAAAGGAAGATATGTAATTACATCAGCCAATGGATAATTTTTTTGGACATCATATCCAGATGGAGAAAAAAAAGTAAGTGCTATTTTGTGATCGGGGTATTTTTTTTTACAACCTTCAATCAAAGGTCTAGACTGCTCAAATTCTCCTAATGAAGCACAATGAAACCAAAGAACCTGATCATCACTTCCAATGTTTTGCCTTATTGTTTCTAGAACATCTTTTCTAGTTCTCAGAAAAACTTTAATTTTTTTCGAGAATATTGATGCAAACTGCAGAAAAACAAAAAGAATTTCTACTCCAAATGAATACAACATACCAACTTATTAAGTATTCAAAAATAGTTTATCTATGAATCACATGAAAGAAGAATCCTTTTTTTAAATTTGTACTTTAAATTTTCTTGATGAAAAAAATTCAAATGGTAGACCTCAAAGGTCAATATGAATTCATAAAACCAGAGGTTGATATTGCGCTTCAAAAAGTTTTAGAGACTACTTCCTTTATTAATGGACCTGTGGTTCGAGAATTTCAAACAGATTTAGAAAATTATCTTGGTGTAAAGCATGTAATTCCCTGTGCTAATGGGACAGATGCTTTACAAATAGCCCTGATGGGATTGAAGCTAAAGCCTGGAGATGAAATAATCACAGCAGATTTTACTTTTGCAGCAACAGTAGAAGTAATTGGATTGTTAAACTTGACACCAGTCTTGGTAGATGTAGATCCCAAAACTTTCAATATTGACACAGCCGAAATAGAAAAAGCAATAACACCAAAAACCAAAGCAATTATTCCTGTACACTTGTTTGGTCAAGCAGCACCAATGGACGAAATAATGGAGTTAGCTCATAAGCACGAACTTTATGTAATCGAGGATAATGCTCAGGGAATTGGGGCTACATACACTCACAAGGACGGAACAAAAGCTAAAACGGGAACCATTGGTCATGTAGGGGCAACCTCTTTTTTTCCATCTAAAAATTTAGGAGCCTATGGTGATGGTGGAGCAATTTTCACAAATGACAACGACTTAGCTCATTTTATCCGTGGAATAGTAAATCATGGAATGTACACCCGATATTACCACGATGTTGTGGGCGTAAATTCACGACTAGATTCAATGCAAGCTGCAGTTTTAAAAATCAAATTGCAGTATTTGGATTATTACAACGAAAGAAGAAAAGAGGCAGCAATAAACTACACTCGATTACTTTCTGATCATCCCAAAATCATCACTCCATATCGTCATGCAGATTGTAATTCTCATGTCTTTCATCAATACACCTTGAGGATATTAAACAGTGATCGCGACGCTTTAGTTAAATTTTTGAATGAAAATGAAATCCCTTGTGGAGTTTATTATCCAGTTCCTTTGCATGCTCAAAAGGCTTACACCCACGATGGATATGATGAAGCAGATTTTTCAGTTACGAATCAACTGGTTAAAGAGGTAATATCTTTACCAATGCATTCCGAACTTACCCTAGATCAGATAGAGCATATCGCCAACAAGATAAAAGAATTTTTAGGTTAAGTTAGAGGTGTTTTACAAAATGAATTAATGAATAATGACAAGATTGCTTGTATTTACTCTAACTGTTCAAAAAGTTTAATGCTTTTTGGAGCACACTTTTGGTTCGTAATATTCTGTAATGTCCTGTGCCTGTTATTTTTTCCAAACGAGCTTCTTTCCAAGCAGCTTCGACCTCTTTGGATTGTTCAATAGGCAAAATTTTGTCATTAATATCATGGAGAATTAAAGCTTTTTCAACCGATGCTTTTTGAACATAGTCTGCAACATTCATATTATCAACGATAATTCCCTTTTCAAATTCAATTTTTTTGATGAGCCTTGTGGTTACTCGATTTGAAATACCAATCGTATCGGCAACAAATTGAATTCGATCAATCAACTTATTTGGTGTTGTGAATAAAACAAAGCGTTTAATTTTAATTTCTGGAAACATTCCCAATCCAATTGAAGAAGCAACTCCACCAAAAGAGTGGCTAACTAAGTGATCAGCTTTAAAAGTTTTGATTAACTGAACAACGAGTTTATTAAACTCAAATAAACTTGTTCCTCCTTTTGTACTTTCTCCATGCCCTGGACCGTCAAAAGCATGGACTTTGAAACCATCATTGATTAAAAGTTCGATCAAGTCTGCAAAATTACCAGCTTGTCCCTCCCAGCCATGAACCAACAAAACACTTTTAGAACCAGTTCCCCATTGATAAGTTTTTATGGTAAAACCTCCAAAAGAGAAATCAGTTTGAATGGCTTTGTCTAGAACAGTAGCTTCGTGTGGACGAAGTTTATGGATTCTTGGAGTTGTCAAGTTTTTGTATGCAATAGAGACAAAAATATTCGGAACAATGCAAGAAAGTAAGTGTATTAGTTTTTTTTTCAAAAGTTTAAATTCGTTTGAATGCCTCTAAAAAGTTTGTACGAAAATAGTATCTTCATGCAAAACATTAACCTTATGAAGAAAATTATTTGCATTGCGTCTATTTTAATAACTTATGGATTGGGAGCTCAAATAACACATTTGCATTGTGGTCAAGTTTTTGATAGTGCGTCTGGAAAAATGAAAAAAGAGCAAACCATTGTTGTTGAAGGAACACTCATAAAATCAATAAACAAAGGCTATTCAAGGGTTGACTCTGATAACATTAAGGTTATTGATTTAAAAACAAAAACAGTTTATCCAGGCTTTATTGATATGCATGTACACATAGAGTCAGAATCTAATTCTCAAGCGTATTTAAATCGTTATCAATTAAATGAAGCAGATGTTGCCTATGATGCTGCGGTTTATGCTAAACGTTCACTAATGGCTGGGTTTACTACAGTTCGTGACATGGGTGGTTCAGGAGTGAATATTGCACTTCGTGATGCTATTGCAAAAGGTAAAATTCCGGGTCCACGAATTTTTACAGCTGGAAAAACTCTTGCTTCCACTGGAGGTCACGGTGATCCAACAAATGGGAACAAAGTAGCTTTTCAAGGTGATCCTGGTCCAAAAGAAGGAGTTGTTAACTCTGTAGAAGATGCACGAAAAGCGGTACGGCAACGATACAAGAATGGTGCAGATTGGATAAAAATAACCGCAACAGGAGGTGTTTTGAGTGTTGCTAAAAGCGGTGAAAACCCTCAGTTTACAGAAGAAGAAATAAAAGCCATCACTTCAATAGCAAAAGATTACGGAATAAAAGTTGCAGCACATGCTCATGGCGATGAAGGGATGTACCGAGCGGTTGCTTCTGGTGTAAAAACCATTGAACATGGAACCCTCATGTCTAAAAGAACTATGGAACTGATGAAAGAAAAAAACGCATATTTGGTTCCAACCATTACAGCAGGAAAACAGGTAGCTGAAAAAGCTAAAATCCCAGGATATTACCCAGAAATTATCGTACCTAAAGCTTTAAAGGTAGGTCCTAAGATTCAAGGAACATTCAAAAAAGCCTATTCAATTGGAGTGCCAATTGCTTTTGGAACAGATGCTGGAGTATTTCCTCATGGTCACAATGCAAAAGAGTTTGGCTTCATGGTAGAGGCAGGGATGCCCGCATATGAAGCTCTTCAATCAGCAACTTTAGTTAACGCAGAACTTTTGGATCAGGCAGAGAATTTGGGTCAGATAAAAGCTGGATTTTATGCTGATATTGTAGCTTCTGATGCAAATGCATTGGATGAGATTTCAACTTTAGAAAATATCACCTTTGTGATGAAAAATGGTATGGTTTACAAAAACAAATAATTAGACAATCTTTCCAGAATTTGTTTCAACAGTACGATCTATTTTTTTTACCAAACCTTGAAGTACTTTTCCAGGACCAACTTCTGTGAAAGTAGTAGCACCATCACTTAGCATTTGTTGCACACTTTGAGTCCATCGAACTGGAGCGGTTAATTGTGCAATTAAATTTTCTTTTATGGTTGCGGCATCATGAATCCCAGTTGCAACTACATTTTGATACACTGGACAAATTGGATTTTGAATGTCTGTTGTTTCAATAGCAGTAGCGAGTTTTGTTTTAGCGGGTTCCATTAGTGGAGAATGAAAAGCTCCCCCCACCGGAAGAGGTAAAGCACGTCTTGCACCAGCTTCCTTCATAGCCTCACAAGCCGAGTTGATAGCCTTTTTCTCCCCAGAGATAACCAATTGACCGGGACAATTGTAGTTTGCCGCAACAACAATACCCTCAGTTTCATTACAAATATTTTCAATGATATGATTTTCTAACCCCAAAACTGCAGCCATAGTGCCAGGGATTTCATCACAGGCCTCTTGCATTGCCAAAGCTCGTTGATGAACCAAGCGTAGACCATTTTCAAAACTCAATGCTCCAGAAGCTACAAGTGCCGAAAATTCTCCCAGAGAATGTCCCGCAACACAGTTAGGTTTAAATTGGGATCCCATAAGTTTGCTCAAAATAACGGAATGTAAAAAAATAGCAGGTTGAGTAACTTGCGTTTGTTTTAAAGCCTCAGCATCTTCACCAAACATAATTTCTGTAATCTCAAAACCTAAAATATCGTTTGCTTGTTCAAATAAGACTTTTGCTTCAGCAGAAGCTTCGTACAAATCTCTTCCCATTCCTGGGAATTGAGCCCCTTGACCGGGGAATAAAAATGCATTCATGGATTTATTTTTTATCGTAAGTAATGTATGAGTAACTGTATGGTTGATTTTCAGTTTTAGAGACAAATTCCTTTTTGCTTATGTTCCATTTTGAGGCATCAATTTTTGGAAAAAAAACATCTGCTTCAAATTCGTGATGAACACGAGTCAATTCAATTCGATCACAATATTCCATAAAGAGCGAATAAATTTGTGCTCCTCCAATAATAAAAGGTTGGTTGTCCTCTTTGGCTAAATCAAGAGCTTCTTCAACCGTTGAGGTAACTAATGCTCCATCAGCTTTGTAATTTTTGTTTCTCGTTAAGACAATATTAGTCCTGTTGGGAAGTGCTTTGGGCATTGATTCAAAAGTCTTTCTACCCATGATTATTGCATGACCCGTAGTTAATCGCTTAAATCGTTTTAAATCTTCCGAAATATGCCAGATTAAATCATTGTCTTTTCCCAAGGCATCGTTTTCAGCGGCAGCAGCGATTAAAGTAATGATTTTCTTTTTCAGCATTGTTGAATTATTTTTAAATACAAATTCATCTTCGTAAAGGACTTGTTCGTTCAGAGATTTAATATCATCTTGCTTGATGCTATGGCCTCTCCTTTTTAGATCAAATTTTCCGATATCTTTTAAGATTAGAATCAAATACAAAGACAGTAAAAATAAGAATAAAAAACAAAGTGTTCTTGAGAAATATGTCTTATGTGGGCAGTTTGTTATCTTTGATTTAAAAGAACAACCAAAAATTTGACACACCATAAAAATGGATTTTAAAAATGATCTCCTAGAAAGATCAACTTATTTAAATACAGCGTACACAGGATTGACTTCGAATGCTTTGCAAAAATGGAGAACGAAGACTGATCAAGAGTTTGCATCTAGTGCAGATCATTTCAAAAGCGTACAAGCCAAAATTCTCGAAACAAATAGTCACAAGCAAATGGCAACTTTTTTAGATGCTAAAGTTTCTGAAACTTTTTTGACTACGAGTTGTTCGGCTGGACTACAGTCTTTTTTGTTTAAAATCCCCAAAGCTTCTAAATTCTTGCTTTTAGAGGATGACTATCCAGCAATCAAGCAAATAGTAGCTGAACATCAATTTGAATATGCCGAGATTTCATTGCGTTTTGAAGTAGAATTGTCTGTTCTAAAGGCATTGCGTGAGGGGAGATTTCAAGTTTTTGCATTCAGTGCAGTACAATACAACTCGGGTCTTTTATTTGATATGAACTTTTTAAAACTCATCAAAAAAGAATTTACCAATTTGATTGTTTTGGTAGACGGTACTCAGTTAATAGGTGCCGAATCTTTTAGTTTCAATCAATCTGCTGTCGACGGTATTTTTGGTAGTGGTTACAAATGGTTACTTGCAGGACACGGAAACGGCTTTATGTGCATAAAAGAAAGCCTTATGAATCAACTGGGAATTTCACAAGTTGAGATTATTGATCTTTTGGATCGCGGTCATAAGTCTCCCTTAGCTATTGGTTCTTTGGGTTTTGCTGTTGAACAACTCCTTTCAAACGATTTTGAAGCCTTGATAAAAAAGAAAAAAGAATTGAGTAGTTTTTTATTTCAAGGACTTAAGGGAAGAGGTTTACTTGAAGATTTTGTCGCTGTTCGGAAACACCATTCTTCTATTTTTACTATCAAAGCAAATTCAAAAGTTTTTGAGAAATTAATGAAAGAAAATATCCGCTGTATTCAGCGTGGAATAGGGGTAAGATTATCGGTTCATTTTTACAACACTCAAAAAGACTTAGATAAGTTTTTTCGGGTATTGGACCAAATTGCTAAATAGCTACAGCTCCTTTTATCAAGGGGTGTGGGTCGTAGTCAATCAATTCGAAATCTTCAAAAGTAAAATCAAAAAGGTCTTTGATTTCAGAATTAATTTTCATTGTTGGAAGACTCCTTGGGATACGAGACAGTTGAAGTTTTATTTGATCTTCGTGATTAGAATAAATATGTGCATCTCCAAATGTATGAACAAAGTCGCCAGCTTCTAAATCACAAACCTGAGCCATCATCATTGTTAGTAAGGCATACGATGCAATATTGAACGGAACGCCCAAAAAAACGTCAGCACTTCTTTGATACAATTGACAAGATAACTTTCCATTTGCCACATAGAATTGAAAGAATGCATGACAAGGCGGTAGAGCAGCTTTGTTGTTGGCTACGTTTTCCGCAAAACTTTTCGAAGTATCGGGCATCACACTTGGATTCCAAGCAGAAACTAACATTCTTCTACTATCTGGTGAAGATTTAAGAGTTTTAACGATGTCTTTAATTTGATCAATTTCTTCATTATTCCAATTTCTCCATTGATGCCCATAAACGGGCCCAAGATTTCCCTCTTCGTCAGCCCACTCATTCCAGATTCTAACGCCATTTTCTTGAAGGTATTGAATATTTGTATCGCCTTTAAGAAACCATAAAAGTTCATGGATAATTGATTTTAAATGAAGCTTTTTGGTGGTTACCATGGGGAAACCCTTGGAAAGATCAAAGCGCATTTGGTAGCCAAAGACACTTTTAGTTCCTGTACCTGTTCGATCTGTTTTTTGAACCCCCTCAGCTTGAATGTGGCGAATGAGATCTAAATATTGTTGCATTGAAAAATGATTAAGCTCAAAATTAAATTTTTATATTTTCGGAATTCAAGTATGGAGCGATTAGTTATTAAAATTATCCGTTAACAACTGTAAGATTATTTTCTTCTTGAGAGCTCATCTCTTATTTTGGCTGCTGCTTCATAACTTTCTGCTTTCACAAGTTTATTGAGCATTGTATTGAGTTCTTTTGTAGAAGTCATTGTAAGATCTTTCTGAGAGTCATCTTTTGATTTTTGTTCTTCAATAAAATTTTTGATCCAATTTTTATCTTCAGGTTGAGGTTCTCTTACATTGGGATCATCAGAGTAACTGGCTTTTTTCATGATGTTTTCGTAGGTGTAGACTGGAGCATCAAAACGAATAGCCAAAGCAACTGCATCAGATGTACGAGCATCTATGATTTCTTCAATTTCATTGTGTTCACAAATTAAACTGGAAAAAAACACCCCGTCAACTAACTTATGAATGATTACTTGTTTTATTGTTATTTTAAATCTATCCAAAGAATTAATAAATAAATCATGTGTAGACGGACGAGTTGGAATAATATCTCCTTCGAGACCAATTGTAATGGCCTCAGCTTCAAATCCACCTATGACAATAGGAAGTCTTCGATTACCTTCTTCTTCACTCAAAATGAGAGCATATGCTCCTGTTTGAGCTTGTGTGAAAGAAACCCCAATAATTTTAAGTTTAATTAAATCCATAAAATCAATTCTACTATGTAAAATTAGTTTTTTTTTAAAAAAATGCTTTTAATTTCCGTGGATTTTTACAGTCATCATCAACTTCTTTATTAAATAGGTTATTAAATATCTTGAAATAGCTTAAATTTGCGCACCGATAACAGATCTTGAATTAAAAGACTACTATGAAAGTACTACAATTTAGACAAGCCATTTGTGAGGCAATGAGTGAAGAAATGCGACGAGATGAATCCGTTTACCTTATGGGAGAGGAAGTTGCAGAGTACAATGGTGCATACAAAGCTTCCAAGGGGATGTTGGATGAATTTGGAGAAAAGCGTGTGATCGATACACCTATTTCTGAATTAGGATTTGCGGGTATTGGTGTTGGTTCAACGATGGCAGGAAACAGACCTATTATCGAGTTTATGACTTTTAACTTTGCTTTGGTAGGAATAGACCAAATCATCAATAATGCGGCCAAAATTCGTCAAATGTCTGGAGGGCAATTTCCTTGTCCAATTGTTTTTAGGGGTCCTACAGCATCAGCAGGTCAACTTGCAGCAACCCATTCCCAGGCTTTTGAGAGTTGGTATGCAAATTGTCCAGGTTTAAAGGTTATCGTCCCCTCAAACCCTTACGATGCGAAAGGTCTTTTAAAGGCTGCAATTCGTGATGATGACCCAGTGATTTTTATGGAGTCTGAACAAATGTATGGAGATAAAGCAGAGGTTCCAGAAGATGAATATATTCTTCCAATAGGTGTAGCAGACATAAAAAGAGAGGGGAGTGATGTTACAATTGTTTCTTTTGGGAAAATAATTAAAGAAGCATACAAAGCAGCTGAGGTTCTTGCCAAAGATGGAATTTCTTGTGAAATCATAGATTTAAGAACAATAAGACCATTGGATGTAGAATCAATTTTCATATCAGTCAAAAAAACCAACCGCTTAGTTATTTTAGAAGAAGCATGGCCCTTTGGAAATGTTGCTACAGAAATAACGTACCAAGTTCAAAACGAGATTTTTGATTATTTAGATGCTCCAATTCAGAAAATAAATACCGCAGACACACCAGCACCATTCTCACCAGTTCTTCTTGAAGAATGGCTTCCCAATAGCGAGGATGTAATTGCTGCGGTAAAAAAAGTAGTGTATTTCAAACAATAAAAAAAAGATCATTCAATTGATCGAATTACAAACAATCAATTAATATTATGGAACAAAATGTTATTTACATACCACTTGTCTTATCAGTAATAGGTTTAGTGTACATGTTTATTCGTGCAAGCTGGGTAAAAAAGCAAGCATCAGGGAGTGAAAGAATGCAAGAAATTTCTAAAGCCATTAAAGAAGGTGCTCTTGCTTTTCTTAATGCAGAATATCGCTTATTGCTAATTTTCGTTATTGTAGCCTCTGTTGCTCTTTTTGGAATATCGGTAGCAGTTGATACAACGAGTTGGATGATTGTTCCCGCTTTTGTTTTTGGAGCATTTTTTTCTGCATTAGCAGGAAACATAGGAATGCGTATCGCAACAGATGCAAATGCACGAACTGCAGAAGCCGCTAAAACAAGTTTACCAAAGGCTCTTCAAGTTTCTTTTGGAGGTGGAACGGTTATGGGACTTGGAGTTGCAGGTCTTGCAGTTCTTGGGTTGACTTTATTATTTATGTTCTTGGTTGCACAATTTATTGGTCAAGAAGGTTCATTCTATGATAACATGACAATTGTTCTGGAAACTCTTGCTGGATTCTCTCTTGGAGCAGAATCAATAGCCTTGTTTGCTCGTGTAGGAGGAGGTATTTACACCAAAGCAGCTGACGTAGGTGCAGACTTAGTTGGTAAAGTAGAGGCTGGAATTCCAGAAGATGATCCTCGTAATCCAGCAACAATTGCAGATAACGTTGGAGACAATGTAGGAGACGTAGCAGGTATGGGTGCCGATTTATTTGGCTCATACGTAGCTACCGTTCTTGCAGCAATGGTTTTAGGAAACTATCTTGTTCAAGATATGTCTTTAAACGGACAGTTTACAGATAATTTTAATAATATGGGACCTGTATTACTTCCGATAGTAATAGCAGGAGTTGGTATTTTAGCTTCAATCATCGGAACATTTTTTGTAAAAATTTCTTCAAATGACGCAAAAGAATCAAAAGTTCAGGCAGCATTAGATATGGGTAACTGGGCGGCTATTATCATAACCCTTATTGCAAGTTATTTTCTTATCGATTGGATGTTACCTCAAACTCTAAACATGAAGTTTTTTGGAGAAGGGTACAAGTCAATTTCTTCTTTGAGTGTATTTTGGGCAGCCTGCATAGGTCTTGCTGTTGGAGCCTTGATATCTGTAGTAACAGCTTACTACACTAGTTTAGGTAAAAAACCAGTAATGGATATTGTTGAAAACAGTTCTACAGGTGCTGCAACTAATATTATCGCAGGTCTTGCAGTAGGCATGAAATCTACATTTTTATCCGTTATTTTGTTTGCTGCAGCAATCTACGGATCTTATACTTTAGCAGGATTTTATGGAGTTGCACTAGCCGCTTCTGCTATGATGGCTACAACTGCTATGCAATTAGCGATTGATGCATTTGGACCAATTGCAGATAATGCAGGTGGTGTAGCTGAGATGAGTGAGTTGGATCCAGAGGTTAGAGAACGAACCGACATTTTAGATTCTGTTGGTAATACAACTGCTGCAGTTGGAAAAGGATTTGCAATCGCATCAGCTGCTTTAACAGCTTTAGCATTATTTGCAGCATACGTAACCTTTACAGGAATTGATGGGATTAATATTTTTAAGGCAGATGTCTTAGCAATGCTGTTCGTTGGTGGAATGATCCCAGT
>Ga0206677_10001021_pt1 | contig 26335 bp, 15 predicted proteins | sample M130m12015metaG_FD_155475 | JGI IMG/M metagenome (GOLD analysis project Ga0206677, IMG submission 155475) | Ammonia-oxidizing marine archaeal communities from Monterey Bay, California, United States - M1 30m 12015 | ecosystem: Environmental > Aquatic > Marine > Intertidal zone | place: USA...
CTGATTTCCCAAATACGGGTTGCAAAATTCTTGGCATTGTCTTCGTGGTGTTCAACCATGACGATGGCGGTGCCCTTCTCGACAAGTTCCCCAACAGCCCCAAGGACAATGTCCACATTGGTCTGATCAAGTTCGCCAAGGAATTCATCAGCGAGCATCAATTGAGGTTGTTGGGCAAGTGTACGAGCGGTTGCGACACGCCGTTGCTGACCGCCAGACAATCTCCGGACAGGTTCGGCAGCCTTTTCCTCAATTCCAAGCGTGCGGATGGCTTCGTAGGTTCGTTCTTTGCGTTCTTGGAACATGGTCCTGGACCATGGTATGTTCGCACGAGCACCTAACGACACATTGTGAGCGACGGTTGCATGCCGAACAAGCCCGAGTCTTTGAGGGATATACCCGAGGCCACCTCGGCGTTCTACTTTGATGTCAAAGGAACCACTGAGTGGCCGGACAAGCCCTGCAATGGTTCGAATGAGGGTCGTCTTTCCAATACCAGACGGGCCGAGAATCGCAATAATCTCTCCAGGTTTAACCTCGAGGGATATTGGCTCTGAAAGTGGATCGCCATAGCCGATGACCAGCTGGTTCAAGGTAAGGATGGCCTCGTTGCTCATAGCATCCCCTCAGCCAGCCCTGCGTGCAGGTCTTTTTCAAACGGTTGGGCCGTATCAACTCCTCCGCTATGATGATGAGATGTGATCTGATTCATAGAAGGCCACCAAAGTGCCGACGAAGCAACCCCTCCGGTTGGGTGAGGCGAATGGGTTGCTCCGCCGACGGTTGTTGTCATGGAAGAGGTTTGATTCACTCCGTGATTTCGTACTTCGAGTCGAAGTACGTCGAGATACCAGGTATGGCACTGATGAGGTTGCTGTAGCTGCCGAGATGCTCTTGTGAGTTCACTTCAACCAAGCCAGGCGTGTTCAAGACGTTTGCCAAGATTTGATCGCCACACGCTTCCTGTGGCGAAGTCGAATCAACCTGATGGGACACCATCGAATAGCATCCAGTGTAGTTCTGACCCTGCATAGGGTAGTCCTCGACATACATCTCAGTGTTCAAGGCCAAGAGGGCATTGAGGATTGCAGTGCGTGTTTGAACATCAAGGGTTGCTGGGTTGTACATCACAGGATGGGACGGTGCAGATCCATAGGATGGAAGAAGAATATACTCTGATTCCGGCAAGCACCAATCTGCATTTTCAGTTGTGTCTTCATTGCCACAGTAGGAGGCTACGGTCGAGTCCTTTGCGAAGGCCACATCGCCAACGCCCTCAGTCAAGCACTTGACTGCACCAGCGTAGGAGTAGTAAGGCGTTCCTGATTCAGGGATGCTTGCGTTTTCGTTGAAGAACGAGGTGATGGTAGCACGGAGGGATTCGATGTCATCTTGTGGGCCAACGACTGGTGCATAGCCTTGGGAAATCAAATGCCCCATTGGCAGAAGCATGCCTGCAGATTTGAGCCATCCTGTGTGGCATGAGGTCATACCTTCCATCATGGCAAATGGGTCGGTGGATGAATCATTGTCAAGGTAGGCATTTGCAATATCTGAACCGTTGAGCACAACGGCGTGTGCATCGTAGTGAGTACGTCCATCCGACTTGAGATCTGCAGCCATAGCAGCCAATCCGTATTCTTTCCAGCCAACCCATGCAGCACCGCCGTCCATGAAAGCGATGTCTGCATTTCCGAAGCGAAGAGCTTCGATGATGGCCCCTTCGGAGGAAACCGGGTAAAGTGTGACACTGACACCGGTTTGTTCAGCGATAAAATCGGCCAAAACTTGTGGGTTTTCAGCAGGGTTGGTGTAATCATCCTTGACTTCAAAGGCAATCCTGATGTTCGAAATGGTTGGTTCAATCGAGTCATTGATCGAGAATTTGGTGTCGTAATAAGCCGAAATGCCTGGGACATCTTCAATCAGGTTCCCGTAAGACGCAAGGTGCTCGGATGCAGTGGTGGCAGAGATGGCAGGTGTGTTGAGTACATTTTCGAGAATCGATTTGCCCTCATCCGTGTTCACCATATCGACCAGGGCATCTTGCACGAGGTTCATAGTGACTGAGTCAGAGGTCTGAGGATTGTACATCACGGGGTGTGAAGGAGCGTTTCCGTAGGATGGGAGCAAGATGTAATCCGATTCAGGGAGGCACCATGCTTCATTGGCGGATGAATCTTCATTGCCACAGTAAGCGTTGATCGTCGAATCCTTTGCAAAAGCGACATCGCCCACACCTTCAGACAAGCACTTGACTGCACCGCTGTAGGAGTAATATGGCGTGCCAGAATCTGGAATACTGGCATCTTCGTTGAAGAAATTGGTGATGGTGGAACGGAGGGATTCCACGTCGTTTGCATCACCAATCACATTTGCATATCCGTTTCCGATCAGGAAGCCCATTGGCAAAAGCATGCCAGCGGACTTTAGCCAACCTGTGTGGCAAGAGGTTTTTCCTGCCATCAAAGAGAACGGATCGGTGCTTGGATCGTCGTCGAGATGAGCTGCGGCAATTTCTGAATCTTTGAGAACAACCGCATGTGCGCTGTAGTAAGTGCGCCCGTCCGACTTTTGATCGGCTGCGAGTGCTTCGAGGCCGTATTGTTGCCATCCGACCCACGCTGCGCCGCCGTCCATGAAGGCGATGTCGGCGTTACCGAAACGCAGTGCTTGAAGAGCAGCCCCCTCAGAGTCGATTGGATAGAGAGATACATCCATGTTCAGCGCATCGCCGAGGTAATCGGCAAATCTCTGAGGATTTTCATCGACGTTTGTGTAGTCGTCTTTAATGCTGAATGCAATCACAAGGCTTTCAAGATCTGAGGCATCACTTTCATCCCCATTTCCAAGACACCCTGCAAGTGCTGTCGTTCCAATTAAGAGTGTCATTATCAGTGTTTTCGCAATTTTGTGGTCCATTTGAATCCTTCCGGTTTAGGTCGCCCTAAAAGTCAGTCATACATATAGTTTAGGCCGCCCTAAAAATTTCAATTTCTACAAAAAAGAGGCGCTGTTATCCACTTCATGCTGCAAGCCATTCCAAGACGAGGGATTCTGCATAACGGTCAGAAGACAACCCTGGATGAAGAAGTGGCCGGACGATGACCAACAGTTGCAATTCACCCCCGAAGTTCGCCTTTGCCACACACAACACCTCACCGACTCGGGTGCCATCCTCCGATGTACTCAGGAGGCTTCGTAACTCGTAGATACGCATCTCGACACGTTCATCGACGCCTGCCGAGGTTGAAGCATATCGATGGCTCTCCTCTGCAGAGACGCTGACAAGAGTCATTTGCTCAGGGTCAAGCGAAGGACCAGCCGTTTGTTGATCCAGCAATTCAATGGCTTGCCGCATGCGCTCACTCTCCATTCCAAAAAATGATGCAAGGTCAAGCGCAGAGGATGCCGCTCCCCAAGACCCGTACTGGTAAGGCAGCCGCATGCTGATGGATTGAACAATTTCAACCTCAAAGCCTGCTTCATCCGGAAGCATAAGCCAAGTGAATTGCTCGCTTGCAGGGTACAATGGGGCGTTTGGGTTTTCCTTCAAGAGCGGCTCCCCCCAAGACTCTGGTGCAACCGGCTGTTGGACCGGTACACACCCACCGAGGAACACCATGAGCACAAGGGATATGCAGAGAACCCATCTGGTTTTTTTGTGCTCACGCCAATCTTCGCGGCCCGCTGGACTCAGCACAGAAAGAAGCAGAAGCACAGGCAAAACAAGCAGAATCCCCCACGGGATGAGCCACAACAAGAGAACCCCAGCAACAACTGAATGGATGCCAAGCGGTCCCAAAAGAAGGCGGATGGAGCGTTGAGGATCTTCAGCCTCGAGCCCTCGGCGAAGCCACCAAACCGCAATCCAGAGCCCCACAAGGACCAAAATGGTTGGAACAAGGTTCCACAGCTGGCTCATGGCTCTTGTAATCCATCGATGGTGAAGAGCATTGGGGTTGGCATGTCATTTGAACGGTATATTGTCAAGCCATGACATGTTGGCCATGATATGGAGGGGCGGGCTTTGGAACTCAATGCTGTGACCTTTCGTCACATGGTCAGCGCACCTGCTCCTTTCCGCCCATGGAAAAAGCGAATTGGCCCGGGTGTGTTCGATGTCTCGTTAACGCTTGAACCAGGACAGATTCTTGGCCTTGTGGGTCCGAATGGTGCAGGAAAAACGACGCTTCTTCGAGCGATTGCTGGGATCTTACCAATTCAAGATGGTCAAATGACACACATCATCGCTGGTGAGCGCACACCCTTGGAAACAAACGAATTGCGTGCCCTCGTCGGCCACATGCCTGAGCAGGTACGATGGCAAGGACCGCAATCGGTGCATGATGCCTTAATGGAACTGGCCGAGATGCGTGGCGTCGAAGAAAAAAGAGTTGCGGGACTGCTCAAGTTAGTTGGTCTCTCGGAGCGGATGGATGGGGCACTTTCTGGACTCAGTCAAGGGATGCGGCAACGTTTGACACTTGCAGCATCCTTGCTCGGTTCTCCAAAATACCTCCTGCTCGATGAACCGCTGAATGGGCTTGACCCAGTTGCAGCAGCAGCCTTTGTGAAGTTACTCCACCAATTGAAAGACAAAGGCGTCTCCATCGTGATCTCATCGCATCAAGTGGCTGGGTTACAGGAAATTACAGACCGCATTGCCTTGATGCATCGTGGTCAATTGCTCGCCTGTGATCGGATTGACGCAATGGCAGAATCACTTGGCCTGCAGTCCAAAATCTCTGTCACTGGGCGTGGGATAATGCCAGATTTCTCGTGGTGCACGGCCATTGAAGGTCAACCGACGCACAAGAATGGTCGTTGGTCATTGGACTTGATTGATGACGGGTCCGTGTCAATTGAAGCCTTCATCGAACGAGGTATTGCTCTGCAAACATGGACACCTAAGCATCCGGGGATTGTTGAGATGCTGTGCGCAGCAACTGGGATGGACGTCGCAGAAATTGGCCTCGAAATCGCTTCACCTTCCTTGCTCCCACACCGACGGATTGGAGGTGAGGAAGAATGAACGACTTGCAGCGAATTTTAGCCCTTTCAAATCGCTTGTTTAGCAGCAAAATTAAATCGACTCGAACCCTAATTATGCTCCCAATCTTGGTCCTCTTCCTGCCTGGAATGGCGTGGGGTTTTTCCGATCCAAACATCATTCTGCCGGGCGGCCACCAACCGGATGAGGCGATGGAGGTGTTGTTCTATGCGAGTCTGGGCGTTGTTTTTGGTGCAACGATGTGCGCTGTATTGCTGGCGTTTGATGGCGTGAGCAAGGATCGGGCAAGTGGTGTCTTCGAGTTACGGCTCGCCCAACCAATGCCTCGCACGCACCAGGCGCTGGCTCTCCTTCTTGGGACGTGGCAAGCCATCTTCGTACCTGTGGCCTTGCTCATTCTCGCGTCCGTTGGTGTGATCCGATATCGACTCGGCGAATGGGCATCGTTCGCTGATCTCAGCGTTCATTTGGCAGCAACTGCGCTCATTCTGTACTGGTATGTTGTGTTCACACTCTTAGCATCATCAAGGACAAAGGACCAAGGTACAGCAATTGCCTTTGGTGTTGGAATGTGGTTCCTCTTCACCTTCCTTTGGGCGTTGGTGACCACGATGGTGGCCTATGCCTCCGGCGTGAGCATTGGGGAGCAAAACGATGTGCAGTGGCTTGCGCTGGAGGGCGCTTTGGATTTGCTCTCGCCAAATGGGGTATACCATCACCTTTTGGAAACACGACTCGTTGAAATTGATCGGGGTATTGCCGCATGGCAATCATGGGCAATGGCGGTTGCATGGACTGTTCTTCCAACATGGTGGTTTGTCCGGAGAATGAATGAACTTCAACCATGATGGATTGGTTTTAGAGGTCAAAAACTGCGATGGAAGACCTGCTTTGGAGGCGAAGTCTCTTTGAGACAAGACGACACCGCAGAAGGCATGGCCAGACCTCGTTTCGCCCAGACCGCCACCGCATTAACGATCGTGATCTTATTTTTGTTCATGGCATCATCATCCTTTGTGACCTCCTCTTCGTTCGAAGACATTGGTGCAGATTCACAAACAAGCGCTCGCCAAGGTTCCCTTGATGTGGATTGTACGGGTTACAAATTCGAGGATCTTTTCGACTATAATTTTGCATCGTTTGATATCCTTCTTGGGGACGATTGGGCCACAGCGCAAATGAGTGCTGTTGCGTATGTCAACGGAAGCAACTCGGCTACAGTTCGTGAGAACCTGGACGAACTTTTCGATGGCACCCCCGGCGGCAACAACTCATGGATGAGCACGGACGAGCGCGAAGCCGTCCGAGCAATTGGCCCTGAATGCATCGCCGACATGGACACACGAATCGGAATCCGTGAAGGACTCCCACATCGCGGCGGCGTCGACTGGAACGACCTCGAGTTCGTCAAGGATGGCATCGCTCTCGACGAAGTGAACTTGGTACCCAGCAACCACGCAGAAGAGCGAGACTGTCAGGACCTGCTTGCTTCGTCAGACTGCAAGGAAGTGCCAGTCACCATTACTGACGACCTTCAAATTCTCATGTTCACCAAAGAAGACGAAACTCACAATGTTCGCTTTGACCAACTTCCGAACAGTGGCTCATCGAACTTCACGCTGGCCCTCAACGTCACAAACATGAGCAGCGCTGGACTTGTGCTCACCTTCCCTCAACTCCAAGGCTTACGCATGATCAACTCCTCCGTCCAAGATGACAATCAAGAAAGCACAGCCATGCCGACTCCAGAAGCAGAATACCTCCCGGATGGCCGACTTCGAGTCACCCAAGACGTCAGTTACATGCCAAGCGAATACCCAATCATCCGAAACCTGTTCCTTGATTTCACAACTCAAGCCCCAGAAACAAATGAAATTCCGGTATGGACCGCCGATGCCCCTGTTGATGGGACGGTGATTCCATACACGGTTGGCACACGAACCCTGGTTGATGGCGAAATCACTGCAACCTGGGCTACCGATGACAGCGGTTGGGCCTTGGATTGTGACTTTGGTGAACAAACACCATCCGACCTATGGACCGCTGGATTAACAGAAGACGGTGCGCTGTTCCTAGATGGGCCAGATGCACCTGCTGCCGACGAGTCCGTGAATGCTGAATGCAGCGTTGTCGATCCATTCGGTGCGACATCTGTTGAAACCCGGAACTGGTCCTTTGCACAACCTTTCACCGCTGAGGCGGTGATTTCTGAGTCTGGCGATGCTGTTGAATTTACGGTTACCCCCACCGGTGCTGTCAGCGAAATTTCCATCAGCGCCCATGCACACCAAGCTAACTCAATGGGTGAAATGCGCATGGCCACCATCGCATCAGCACCATCCACCCTCGCCCTTCCAATGGATGGCCTTGCTCCAGGCATGGTCATGGTCATGGGACAAGCACAGTCGAACGGCATGCTCGATTACGCTTTCATGCTCGACTTTGGATTGCAAAAGGCAAGTGCCCCTCCGGTGATTGACGTCGATGTGAATTTGGATGGTACGAACGCAACATGGGATGCAAGTTACCTCAAATTCACACTCCAAGGAAAGGTGCTCGATCCAGACGGTGAAACAGTGGAGATGTCCCTCTCATTATGCGGGTACACCACCAACGACTTTGTTCGATCTGGGCCCGCTTGGGAAATTGATGTCAACATCGTATCCTGCTCCTCGCAAAACCCACCCGTGACTGTGTACGACATTACCCTCGTGGCAACAGACGAATCTGGTACGATGACTACCCTGCAAGTAATGGTCCCTGACCCCTATGCTGCCTCTGATGATGACCCTGTCACCGAACCCGGTGTTGTCGAAGAAGAAGGGCTACCAGCAGCCTCTCTGATGGCAACATTGGCAGTCGCTCTGCTCGGAGCCGCTGTCGTAAGCAGAGGAAAAGACGAGTGATTTTGGCTACCGGCACCCTCAAGAGGGGACGGTGAGCCCATTGAGTTGAGAGTGAGGGCATGTTTGCAGGCACCATTGAGTCGTTGAGCCACGAAGGTGGCCTGTTGGTGTCCTTTACGGGTTCCTCCCCAGCCCTAGAATCCATCATCATCAACCAGGAAACTGGTGATTATATCGGCAAGGTTGACGCTGTGCTTGGAAACACAAATGCACCCCTCGCCCACGTTGCCCACCTCGATAGAAAACTCGACATTCCCAGCCTTGTTGGCATGGAAGTAAACATCCGTCCAAAGAAAGTCAAAGAAGATCGAAACTTCGGTGACCGAAACAATGGTCGCAACAACGACCGACGTGGAAATGACCGAGGTGGACGTTTCGACCGCAATGACCGTGGAGGACGATTTGAGCGAAACGATCGAGGCGGACGATTTGAGCGCAATAATCGTGGTAACAACGGCGGTGATTGGGATTGCCCCAAGTGCAACAACAACAATTTCGCTTTCAGACAGGAATGCAACCGATGCGGTGAGCCAAGAGGAAGCAGCGGTGGCCGTTCAAACGACAGAGGGTTCCAACGCCGTGACGACCGACGCGGGGGCGACCGATTTGGTGGCAATGACCGACGCGGTGGTGACCGAAGAGGAAACGACCGATCCAACAACCGAATGGATGGCGACTGGGATTGCCCCAAGTGCCACAATGACAACTTTGCATGGCGAACTGAATGCAACAAATGTGGAGCCCCAAAGGGCGGTGGCGGAGGCCGGCCTCCTCGCCGAGATGACCGACGTGGTGGCGACCGATTTGGTGGCAATGACCGACGCGGGGGCGACCGAAGAGGGAACGACCGACGCAGCGGAGAGGTGTTCAACGACAACGACTGGGATTGCCCTCAATGCAACAACTCCAATTTCGCATTCCGTCAGGAATGCAACCGATGTGGATTGCCTCGAAGCGGTGGTCAATCCCGTCCTCGTCGAGACGATCGGCGTGGTGGCGACCGAAGTGGCGGCAATGATCGACGCGGCGGCAGCAGATTTGGTGGCAATGACCGAAGAGGTGGCGACCGAAGAGGTGGCGATGACCGACGTGGTGGCGACCGAAGAGGTGGCGATGACCGACGTGGTGGCGACCGAAGAGGTGGCGATGACCGACGTGGTGGCGACCGAAGAGGTGGCGATGACCGACGTGGTGGCGACAGCCGACCGCCTCGCCGTGAACCTCGGGAATTCCGTAAAGCTCGTGGAAAGGGATCAGGCCATGCTCACAACCGACCACCTCGTGATTTGATGGGTCGAGATCGAGAAGATTGAATTCGTGACAAAGGTGTGTCAAATGGGCGCTGAAGAACACTACCTCGATGCGGTTGAAGCCTATGACCTTGGAAACCTTGAGGAAGCCTACGAATCCGCTCGCCTTGCAGTCAAAGAAGACCCAATGCATGTGGATGCATGGCAGTTATGCGCAGAGGCAGCCTTGCCTCCAAAGGGTGAGAAACCAACCCTGAAACAAACAGCTCAATCGCTTTCAGCTGTCAAGAAAATCATCGCAATTGATCCTTCAAGAACTGCAATGTGGTTCCTTGGGGGGCGTTTGTTGAGTGACGAACTCGGATTGCTTGATGAAGCACTGGCTTGGTGGCAACAACTCCGCCACCACATGCCAATGGAAGTGACGCCTTTGGTCGAACAAGCCACATTGTTGGCCGATATGGGGCTTTACACAGAAGCAAGGTACAGGCTTGAAGCCATAACCGACGAGAACATGGATGTCAGTGGCCAACAATATGCCAAGATTAGCCAACTTCACGGCATGGTCATGGCCGCATCAATGCAAGATGATCGAGAATTCTTCAAGCCCTGGGAAAAGCACCACAATGGCTGGGGTGCGATTGAACTGAAAATGCGGAAGCCTCCAGTTTCCGAGAGTTTTCTCTTCATGACCACAACGGTTCCAATTCTACTGCTAGAAGTTCTCTTCTCAAATCGCTTTGTCGAACAGGGTTGGGGTGGATTCTGCCTTACAACCTTGATGATTTTCGCTACTGTGTTGATTGGAATGCGGTTCAGTCGACGTATCTTCAGAAGGGTCAATCGACCAGCGTTCAATCTGCTGCGGGCAATGAATTTCGAAGCATCAAGTGGGTATGTCGTCATATCTGAAGACATACGAACTTCCGTGCTCTATGTCTACATCATGCAACGCAAGCCAAAGGCATGGCAAGAACGAATGCTGAAAATCATTGATGACAACACAAAACTCCCTGGTGGCTGGAAGCATAACCTCCCTGATTTTGAGTCCCATCTGGATGATCTTGGATTGATCGAAGAAGGCGATGATGAACATTTCCAGCAATGGAATGAAGAAGAGTGAAGTTTCATTCATTGCTAGGTGGCTCGCTTCCTTCGTGCTTCAACCCAATCGTTCGCCGGTAGAGATCCTCGGCAGAAGCCCTCGCAAGGAAGAACAGCATAGGTTCGTACGGCAACAATGACCAATCCAAATCAAAACGATTGGGCGTTGCTTACGCTCACCCTATCGCCATATCGGCATGCTCTGCATCATTGCTGTGATTGAGCGTATTGGGCTGCATATTGTTGTGCATACTGTGCCGCTGTCGCTTCGTCATAGCCTTGCGCCACGAATTGCTGGTAGTACTGTTGGTACACCGCATTGTCTGCTGCAGGGGCCGCTGCTGCTGCTGGTGCTGCTGCACCTGCCGCTTGAGCAGCATATTGTTGAGCGTACGTGCGAGCCGTCTCCTCAGGGTAGCCTTGAGCAATGAGCTGCTGAACGTATTGTTCAGTGGCATCGAGTTGAGCGGATCCATAGCCTGCAGAACTTGCTGCGAAGTCTTTGATGGTGTCGTCTCCGCCAGCGCCGCCCTTTCGGAGGAACACCAAACTGAGGATGACAATCAACAGAAGACCTGCTGCTGCAAGACCAATCGTGGTCACGTCAAGGCCGCTGCTTGCTCCGTCAGAGTCATCAGTTTGAGCAGGGGCAACCCATTCACCATTTTCGAGGGTCCATGCGCCGCTCCATTCGCACTCACCGTCAGCGTTGAGGATAAACTCGCCGCCTGCTGCAATTGCTTCTGCACTTGCTTCGGTTCCCTGACATGCTGGAAGTTGGATTTCAATCCACTTGATGGTGACCCAACGTTCATCATCGCCTTCGTAAATCTTGATGAAGATACGCTGGCTTTGGGATTTGTTGGTGTACATTCCATCGAGCGAGAGCGTGAGGTCGAAGGTTTCGGTATCACCCGTCTTTTCAGATCGGTCCCAAGCGCCTGCAAGGCCAAGGTTGTACTTGTCAACTGCACTGGCTTCAAAGTCAGATTCATCGAACGCTGCCTCAATGTAGACATCCCCGTTTTCCGCACCGGAAAGAACTGTACCGGTGATGGTCACGCTGTCAGTGTCGACACGGGAAGCGTTGAGGGATGCATCAAGTTGAACCACTGGTTCTTCGTCCCCGAAGCCGTCTGGTACAACAACGAAGTACATACGGTACTTCTCTGAGAACTTACCTGCTTTGTCGTAAACGATCAATTCAATTCTGATTTGATTTTCTGTTGTGCCGCTTGGGTCAACTGTGACGTTTCGGAACGTGTAAGCCCATGCCCCATTGCTTGCCGCATTCTGCTCAAAGGTGTGACCGTCAAGGCTGAATGAGTCATCGCCGTATGGAGCGTCAAAGAGAACCTTCCATTCGTAAGTTTCGATGCCGGTGCCTTCGAGCGCATCCAAGTCAGTTGAATTGCTTGCATCAAAGTGGATGGTTACCTCGCCGTCTTCATCAAGGATGATGCGGTTCACTGCCCATTCTGTGTTGGATACTGTCTTGGTACCAACGTACTCCACAAGGTCGGTGTAATCGTCTCGCATGTCAATCATGGCTTCAGCGGTTGGCCGGTATTCATCAGCATAGACATCGTTGGTCTCAACGGTGACTTCGATGACACGGGAGTGACCTGCATCATCGTGAAGCATGAGCGTAATCGTCCACTGTTCGCCTTGAGCGCAACCTGTTGCCGAAGAAAGGTCGGTCTTACAGAAGTTCATGACAGGCATGGCGTCTGTGTTGTGACCGGTCATTCCTGTCGCCATGGTCGATCCGTCCCAAGAAGTCGGTCCGGAAATAATCCAATCGGTATGGAGTGTCTCGGTTGTGGTTGTGGTGTAGGAGAAGGTCAGGTCTGCATCGCTCTTCATGTAACGCAGTTCGTATCCGCCAGTGCTTGGGTTGATACCTGGCACTTGATCGTTAATCTTCAAGTCCAGTCCGTTGCCAAGTGTTCCAAACCCTTCTGGGTATGGTGTGACTTGGTAGGAAAGCATGTTTCCAAGCAGCGGCAAGGTTGAGCTGTCTGCTCGCTCCGAATGGGTTGAAACGTCCATGGTTGAGACAATCATTCCGCCAGAGTAGTAGCTGCACACACCAAGCACAGTGTCTTGGATGTCATCAGCGTCTCGAATGAGTCGTTGGAAGTAGCCACCATCTTCCATGTAACCGTTGCAGGTCACAGGAACATTGTTTGCGCTCACAGACTTTGTGTTCAAGACCGCTTGCGCAACGGTGGAATCGGCATCAAATCCTTGGAAGGCGTTAATGTCCACATTGTCCATCAATGGGTGGTATGGATCAGCGAAGTCGGTGCTCGAGAAATCAATTCGAGACTCAGGGGTGTTTCGGCTTTGGACGTCAAGGCCGAATGGCAAACGTCCGTTGAGACCCTGGTCGACACCGTAAATTTGGCTTCCTTGAGGTCCAAGGTGAGCTTGAATTGTTCCACCAGCTGACATGAAGCCCTCAAGCGTCGTTCGGTGAGCAGTGGATCCCAACTTCTGGTAGTAGCCACGACCACCGTTTTCGATGTCCTTTGCGGCAATATCGTCTTGCCACGGCAACACAATCTTGTCGTAATGGGTGAACCAACCTGCGTCGAGGTAGGTGTCCCAGTCGTTGATGGTGTACTGCGTATAGGACATGCCGAGAATGTTCAGGTCTTCCTTGATGGCAGTGGTTCGAACCGAGGTGTCGGAAAGAATGGCAACGTCAACGTTGTCAGCAAAGGTTGCATGGAAGTAACGGACGTTCCCAGATGGATTTCCGTTTGCCAATTCTGCATCAAAACTGATGTTGTAAGCGTGGCCATCCATCCAACCGTTCCATGGTGTGAAGGTCACCTCGATTCGTTGGTGCGAGTCGAGGGTTTGAGATGGACCGGCAGTGGTTGTGTGAGCCATTGTTTGGGTCGTTTCGTCATAGATGTTCATGTTGAAGGTATAATCTCCAGCAAGCACACCATTTGTCGCCTGGAGAGCCCAGTCGTGGGTGTACGAACTGTCAATTGGCATCACACACTCGAGGACTTGATCGCTCAAGCAGCCGAGAACGTTTGGCTTGCCAAGTGTAATGTCAACCGATTCCACATTGAAAATGACACGTTCGATGTTGTTCGCGGTTGACATCTCTTGCACATTGTACCAAGCCACACCTTGTGTCTGGTTGTCAAAGATAGTTTCTGCTTCAATCATGTAGACGCCCGCAAAGAATTCGTGGGTCGCAATCGTGTCGCTGGAGGTCCCTTCTGCATCGACATTGGTTCGAGAGATGGTGTACGAGTTGTCCTCAATGAAGGTGTATTCTTGAAGGGAGATGTTGTTGAATGCAACGCCTTTGAACCCATCGTTGACACCGTTACGGCCGTCGTCATCCGACTGGAATTCAAAGTTGATGTCGACAACGGAGCCGGAGAGCGACATGCACTCATAGCCCCAGTTGATGGAACTTGCATCCGAGGTGTTGAGGACATAAAGGTGGGTCAAGTCAATCGAGGTTGTTGCAACAAGGTCGTTTGTGTTGAAGAACACGTTGTAGTTTCCACCCGTTCCATCTGTTGATGAATCATCACCAATGTAGGAAATTTCGGCGTTATCGATCGGTTCAGATGCGTTGACAATATTGTCGCCATTTTCATCGATTTGGCACGTGCCGTCCTCGTTGTAATCGTTCCATTGTCCAACAAGCACACCGGAGTAGGTTGCGCCGTCACGGAGAATGTCGAGGGTCATTGCAGCGTAATCGTTGACATCAACGATGGATGTTCCATCAGAGTCAATGCCGTAGAAGGTGTCTGCGTAATATTCAAAATTCAGAGATACGAAGTCACCGCTCATCGATGTCAAGTCGATGTCAGGGATGGTCAGGGTTTCGTTTGCCCATGCATCGCCATAGCCGTTTGCACCGGTGTCACATGGGTGGCCGAACCAGTACGCATTGTTGTTGAAGATCGTGTCTTGACATGTGGTTTCATCATAAATGACCCCCTTTGGGTTGGCGCTTTCGGTGTATCGGTAACCATTCACTCCACCTTCAAAGTCCTCTTCACACAGAGCAGTCGGAGTACCACAGTACACGTCAGAAGGCGTGGCTGAGAAGACGGTTGCCTTCACATCAAAGTCCATTTCTGTGTTTCCAAAGTTGTTTGTGGTCACATCAATGTCGAACAAACCTTCAGCGTAAAGACCGCCTGGGTTGAAGTAATCAATGCCTTCGACGGTTGGGTCGTAGAGATTGAATGGTGTGATATATCCAACGAGTTCATCGTTTTGCGGCTGCTCGTCCCAAGAGTTTCCAGAGAGGCTTGCAGAGATTCTGTAAGTGGTATCGTTGAGCAGGTCTGCGCTAATTGAGGTCGTGTATTCTTGTCCTGGCCCAAGGTTGTTGAGGTTGATTGTTGATTGTTGAATTTGCGGGTTTGCAAGGAACGCTGTGTTCTGCTTCCAAATGGTAAGGTTGTCAACGGCATATCCGTCTCGTCCAGTCCATCGGCTTTCGTTATCATCAGAAATTGAGCCCTCGAATCCAGTGCGGAATCGGAATCGGACGTCAACAGTCTCGCCAGCCCACGGGCTGAGGTCGAAGGCACCAACGCCTTCTTCGGTGAAGTTGCTCCAACCATAGTTGGTTCCAAAGGAGTAAACGCCGTAATAGTAGACACCTTCAGCGACACCGCCGAGAGCTTGCTTGTATTGACGGTCAAGGTCGAAACCACCCCACATCGAGGTACCCGAGGCACAAGCCCCGTTGATGTAGGCTTCTTGTGGACAGGAGATGACGTCCCATCCAGACTCTTCGCTTCCGATTTCGATGAGCGCGATGTCATCCCAAACATCGCCTGCGATGAAATTCCCTGTTTGATCGGCGCTACCAAGCACACCATGTCCTAGATGCCGGAACAATTCGACGCTCATGAACGCCCGGTCAGAGCCAGTCAGATCAACATCCTCGAGGACCATTGCATCGTCCCAGTTCTTGTCGTATCCGGACCATAGGTCACCAGACGAGTTGGTCTTGTAATGTCCAGCCCACATGAAGTCGGTTGGGTTGAGGTAGTTGGCGGAGACGTTTGGATCGTTGTTTCCATCAGAAGCACCTTGAGAATGGTTGGTTTCTTCATGCCATTTGGTGGCTTGATCGATGTACTCTTCGTACGCCCAACTGCAGCCCGAGCCACATCCAGTTTTGTCTTCTGGATTGTCCCAATCCATTTGGTAGACAGTGTTGTTGGTTGAGCCTGTTTCATCGACAATTTTCAGTTCCAAGTCGAGGGTTGCGGATTGGCCGTTGAGAATATCCATTCCAGTGTTGGTAACGGTTACGTTGATGTCACGGGTTCCTTCACCAACGATGCCGAAGAAGTTGTCCGTGGGACTGATTTCAAGCGAAGAGACTGAAAGGTCCTTGCTGTCCATTTCTACAACTGTGAGGGTGTCATACTGGCCTTCCCATCCAAAGTTGTCCACCCAACTGCCGAAACTGTAACTGGTGTGCCCCACGACGATGTCGAGGGCTGAGTTAGAAGCACCTGCGAGTTGACCGACTTCGACCATGCTTGGTCGTCGACCTGCCTCGTACGAGAGCGGAGTCAAGTGACCGCCACTTCCGTCAGACAAGGTCACCTGGACGGTGGTTGGGAAGTTGAGGAAAAAGTTGGAGGTTGTACCACCTGCTGAGTCACTGCTGTTTTGTTGGTATGCAATCGTAGGATTAACGAAGTCAGGCTCTCCATCGTTGTTGAGGTCAGTCACTGTGACTGAGTAGGAGATGTAAGGCCCGAAGTAAGCAAGAGCAGGCGTTGACCATGTTCCGACTGCAGATGAGGTGACAAAACTGACGTTTTCCACGTTTCCATCATTGAGCACCATGGCGTCAATTTCTCCATTGCCATCAATATCGCCGATGTCGAAATCATTCGCAAAGTCTACGTTCATGTTGACAATGCTCGTTCCCGTCTGAGGAGAAGCAGTGTTGAAGTTGTAAGTCGCAGGGTAGGTGTTGGTTAAGCAAGAATATTCGATGATCGAAACGTTGTCGCTCTTTCCTGGATTGGTGACTTGATTTGTAGCGTAATCGAGGCCTTCTGAACGAAGGAGGTAGATGTCGTCATCGGTGCATGTACCGCTAAGGCCACCGGTTTCAGTTTCTCCGTGGTCGCCAACTTCAATGCTCCTGTACGTGTTTTGGTTGGATGGGCCAAGGGTTGTGACGATGCCTTGTGTACTGGAACCAATCGGTCCACGGTAGGTCACAACACGCTGTGAGGAAAGATCGCCGAGAAGGTCAAGGATGTACACATCGTCGTTTCCGTCTTGGTCAGCATCGCCAACGGCGAGGTCCCAAGCCCAGAAGTGAGTGAATCGTTGCCCAATGCTCCATGTTTTCTCGCTGCATCCGCCGTTTTCGATGATGGTCACGTTCCCCGGTTGCCCAGCTGGGTTGCCATTATCATCGGTCTTGAATGGATTGTTGCGCTGGAAGATGACGATGTCGTCCGCTCCGTCTCCGGTAAATTCTCCAACTTCGATAAACTGAACATTTGAAAATTCGTCCCAATCTGCGTTTCGACTTTGGTTCTGAGAGACCCAGATGTCCTGACGCTCGCTGAAATCCCCGTTACCATCGTTCCAAAGAACGGTGATGGTGTGGGTTCCTTCAGTCGCCACTGCCATGTCGTTGAAACCGTCGCAGTTGAAGTCGCCAAGAGCGACGTCCAACGGGTCACGGTTGGTGGTGTATGATCGTGCAATCGAAGCGCTTGCGGTTGTGGCAAGGGCTGCGGTGGTCGACAAGACCATCAGCATGACAAGGAACATGCTGAGGGCGCGGCTGTTATTGTGGTTGTTTTTGGAGAACATCAACATCACTGCTTCGGCCAACGCCCGTTGCACTTTAATTGCTTTGCTCTAAAGTTCACTATTGCCTTCCACTACTTTGCCCGCAGTACCCCATTTAGGACGAAAATATAAATTTCTTAATCAAGGTAAAAAATTGGCTCAAATTTTGCACTCTTCTGTGCCAATTATGGCGGGCTGATGGTTCAGAATTTACCCTTTAACCATGCTGGCGAAGGGCCCCATCCGGTTGCATCTCCGCCGTGCACTTTGACAAGTTTTCCGGCGCCGAAAAGGGATTCTAACCAAACCTCCAATGCGGTTCCTTCACGGTTGCCGAGCTTTTTGCTGGCCACTTCTTCGATCACTTCAGTTTGCAGTGCCGTAATACCATACTCGCGCACGACGAGGTGGAGAAGTTCCCGCAACCACGCCTCAGCCATCGGATCAACGCTCATCGCGCCTTGAACAGGACGAGGTTCTTCCATGTCGTCGAGGGCCTCCATCAGTTCGATGGGGTCAGGGCGTTCTGGGATTTGGAGTCCAATCGCAGCAAGTTCAGCCCCGAGATCAAGTTGTCCAATTGGCCTACGGACAACCGGAATACGGCTTGGATCGGGTGTTGGACCCATATCGAGTGGCTTGTCCCCAATCGGCGAATCATCAAGTTCGTCTTTTGGTGTTGGCTTGGAGGGCGTAATGCCAGAAGTGTTGGTGGCTTGGACTTCAGTTCCAATTGGCATCGACCAGCCGACGCCATGGAGGCCGAGTTCCTTCACGCGTTCTTCGATCCATGATGCATCGCCCTCAAGCAGAACATTGACATCATGTTCATCGGAACGGAATCGATAGCGAACATTGCCTCGTAGTTTCGCCATCATCCATCCCTCGGTTGACGACCTCTTGAATTTGACCCATGAACCATTGCGAGGGTTTTCTTTGAAAATTCTCACTCAGATGCTGCAAGTTGTCGAAGAACTGTGTGGAGGATTCCACCGTTTCGATAGTATTCGACTTCAACTGGTGTGTCCAAGCGAACTTGTGCAGAAAAGGTCAGTGCGGTCCCATCCGCCCTGGTTGCTGTCACGTCAAGGGTTTGCAACGGTTGAACATCGTCGCCGATTGGAATTGTGTATGATTCACTTCCATCGAGACCGAGGGTTTCGTGAGATTCGCCTTCCATGAAGGTCATTGGCAGCACACCCATGCCAACGAGGTTCGAGCGATGAATTCGCTCAAACGAAGTTGCGATGACGGCGCCTACGCCGAGGAGATAGGTGCCTTTAGCAGCCCAATCTCTGGAAGAGCCGGTGCCGTATTGGCTGCCTGCGAGGACCACTTTAGGCCCGTCATAACTCTGTGCTGCATCGTAAACGGAAACAACATCGCCGGTTTGGAAATCACGGGCAAAACCGCCCTCGGTGCCGGGTGCCATTTGATTGCGGATTCGAACGTTTGCGAAAGTGCCACGCATCATTACTTCATGGTTACCACGGCGGCTGCCAAAGGAATTGAAGTCAGATTGTTCAATGCCTCGTTCGACCAACCAGGTACCAGCAGGACCGTCGGCAGGGAATGCACCTGCTGGCGAGATGTGGTCAGTTGTGATCGAGTCACCTAACTTGAGCAAGACCTTCGCATCATTGATGCTGCTGATCGGTTGCGGTGCAGCAGAAAGGCCAGAGAAGAAAGTAGGCAGACGAATGTATGTGGATTCTGCTTCCCAAGGGTAGAGCGGGCTCGGCTCAGATGGAATGCTGTCCCAACGTGGCTCATTCATGGCATCAGCGTAACGCTGACGGAACATCTCTGGTGTGATGACTGAAAGGGCCTCTGCGAGTTCTTCATCTGTCGGCCATAATTCACTTAACATCACTGGCGTGCCATCTGGAGTGTAACCAACTGGTTGAGTTGAAAGGTCGACTTCGAGGGAACCCGCAAGGGCGTAAGCGACGACCAATGGTGGGCTTGCGAGGTATGAGGCCTTGACTTTCCCATGCACCCGGCCTTCGAAATTTCTGTTTCCTGAAATGACAGAACCAACAATCAATCCAGCCTCATCAATCGCGGCTTCAATTTGTTCCGGAAGTGGGCCTGAGTTTCCAATGCATGTGGTGCAACCGTACCCGACCACGTTGAAGCCGAGGGCGTTGAGGTCTTCTTGCAAACCAGAGGCTTCGTAGTATTCAGTGACCACTCGAGAGCCTGGCGCAAGGGAAGTTTTCACCCAAGGTTTGACTTCAAGTCCGTGCTTGCGAGCGTTGCGGGCCAAAAGACCTGCTGCAAGCATGACCCCGGGGTTTGAGGTGTTGGTACAGCTTGTGATTGCAGCAATCACAACATCGCCGTGGTTGAGGTCGTAGGTTTTGCCATCTCGTTCAACAATCGCTCCCTTCGAAAGGTCAGCGGGTGCCAATCCGTGACCGTGATGGCCTAATTCATGCGTGAGGGATTCGATGAAATGGGACTTCATGTGAGCAAGATCGACACGGTCTTGAGGTCGCTTTGGACCGGCAAGAGCTGGCTGAACGGTGGACAAATCGAGTTCCAGAGTCGCAGTGTATGCCTTCTCAGCATCGCTGGCCTCATACCACAATCCTTGCGCCCGTGCGTAGGCTTCTACGCCAGCAATCGCATCGTCTTCACGGCCACTGAGTCGCATGTAATCGAGGGTTCGTTCATCGACTGGGAAAAAGCCGCAGGTCGCACCATATTCAGGGGCCATGTTGGCAATCGTAGCACGGTCGGCCAACGTAAGAGCAACCATGCCAGCGCCAAAGAATTCCACAAATTTGCCAACCACGCCATGTTCACGAAGCATCTCCACAATTCGCAAGGTCATGTCGGTGGCGGTCACGCCAGGGTTGAGATCGCCGGTTAATCGGACACCAACAACGTCTGGTGCGAGCATGTAGATTGGTTGTCCGAGCATGACTGCTTCTGCTTCAATGCCTCCAACACCCCATCCAAGAACGCCCAGGCCGTTGATCATCGTGGTGTGGGAATCCGTTCCGACAAGTGTGTCTGCAAGCCAAACGCCGTCTTCTTGGCGGGCAACGCTTGCTAAATATTCCAAGTTGACTTGGTGGACAATGCCTCGGGAAGGAGGAACTGCTTGGAAGTTAGCCAAAGATTGCTGACCCCATTTCAAAAACGTGTATCGTTCCATATTTCGATGGTATTCAATATCGAGGTTCATGTCCAATGCTTGGCTGTTCGCGCCGTCAATATCGACCTGAACCGAGTGATCAATCACTAAATCGACAGGAACTTGCGGGTTGACTTTTTCTGGGTCGCCACCCATCTCGACCATTGCGTCACGAAGCGCTGCAAGATCAACAACGGCTGGAACACCAGTGAAATCTTGGAGAATGACGCGTGATGGACGGAATGGGATTTCGCCACGCTCGCCATGAGGGGTCCATCCAGCGATGTTTCGGATGTCACTTTCGCTCACAAGGAAGCCATCGTTTCCACGAAGTGCTCCTTCCAAGAGAATACGAATCGAGTACGGAAGTGATGAGGTATCAATGCCCTGTTCATCGAGTCCTGCAAGTGCATAATACTCGCCGCCAACTGAAAGCGTTCGTCGCGCATTGAATGGGTCCAAGGTCGCCATGATGAGAGCCAATTGACTCTAATCTATGAACAAAACCCTTGACAAGGCTCGTTCAAGAGAAGGTCCTTTGTGGGTGGAAACGGTTCACCAGAACTGCCACCAGGGGTCAGATGATTCCCCGCTGAATGATGCATCAATGAGGGTCACTGGGTACGCTGGGTCACTTCCTGAGTTACCACCAGTTTGAACCGCATCGATCTTGTCCACCACATCCTGGCCGTCGATGACCTTGCCAAAGACGGTGTGAACGCCGTCAAGGTGAGAGGGCGTCGAATCTGGAGAGACGATGAAGAATTGAGAACCACCAGTGTGAGCGTTACTCGTTTTTGCCATCGAAAGCATGTACGGTTCATGCTTCAAACCGTTGTCTGCTTCGTCACCAATGGTCCATGAGGTCTTGTCACAAGAGGACTGGGAGGAGGTTGCCGCACCGTTGCAGTACCCGTCCCATATGGCAGCGTGGCCACCCGTTCCGTCGCCGTTCGTGAAGTCGCCACCTTGGAGCATGAAGCCAGCAATAATCCGGTGGTATGTGGTGCCGTCATAAGAACCATCTCGAACGAGTTCTTTGAAATTCTCAACGTGCGTTGGGGCGTCGTCACTGTACAACTCAATGGTGATTTCACCAGTTTCAAACGAACCGTCTGGGTTTGTCCAAGACATTTCAAACACAACGTTTTCGCCGTCTGCTTGAGGCGCGCTAAGGACAGAAATACCAGCAAGAATCAACAACATGGCTGCTCCGAACGCAAACACGCCTGCAACGGTTGGTGTTCCGTCCCTCACCAAAGGAGGGAATGTTGTTTCGCTAATGCGTGCATCTTGCATTTCGTTTCGAAGGTTGTTGTACAATGTGTTAGTACGCTTATCGTTTGAATTCCCCTTCAATGAATCTCTAAAGAGGCTGGCTGCTGCTCTGTAATCCGATTTCGAGTGGGTATCCTTTGCCTTGGCCCATGTTGCTTCACCAGCAATCCGAAGCGTCGTTGGGTGTTCGCCGGAAGGATCGACCGTTCGGAGTGCATCAAGGGCACCCTCATATTTCCCCTTCGTAAGGGATTTTTCTGCTTTGTCCCACACTGCTTTCCGGGCTTCCGCTTCGGTTAGAGCGGGCTTGCTTAGCCCTTTTTTCACGGAGGATTTTTTCGATGAACCACTGTCGGCCATATCATCGCCGAGCGCGCTGTATGTTTTGAGCGTCACGGCTGAAGTGAAGAGAAAAATATACATCGAAATCTTGCTTGTTTTACTGAGAGTCCCATCAACATGTTCAAAGGGTGCATGCTGAACCCGAGCCTATACACCCACTCATTTCGGTGAGTTTGGACAAAAGGTGAACAAAGAATGGATACCATTGCCAACGATTACACCATCAACATCGCAACTGCAAACGGAACTGGCTCTCAATCAGCGAACCTCATCCTCCTCCAATCTCTTTTCGAGATGGGCGTCCCAGTAAGTGGAAAAAACCTGTTTCCCTCTAACATTTCAGGACTACCAACATGGTACATCGTGCGCCTCTCGGATCATGGTTACCAAGCCCCAGGCGACCGAACTCACATCCAAGTCCTTGTCAATCCGGCAACTTGGGAAGAAGACCTCGCTGCGCTCGAACCGGGGACTGTGGTCATTTGGAATGAAAACTCAAAGAAAGAAATGACCCGCGATGACGTGATTTCGTATCCGGTTCCAATGATGAGTCTTGCTCGAAAAATCAACCCGAAAATCGCAAAACTTGTCACCAACATCATCTATGTCGGCGTCCTTGCGGAAATGCTAGGAATTGACCAAGGTGCACTTGAAGACGCTGTCGCTAAGCAATTCAAAGGCAAAGCGAGCGCCATCGAACTGAACATTACCGCGCTCGGCCTCGGCCGTGAATACTTCAAAGACAACTTCACCAAGGAAGACCCATATGTCGTCGAAGCACGAGAAATTAAGACACCAAAGTTCTTCATCGACGGAAATGAAGCCGCCGCACTTGGTTGCATTTTCGGTGGTGTGCAAATGCTTGCATGGTACCCGATTACACCCTCTTCATCCCTCGCTGAAGGCATCATCAACTACATCCCACAACTTCGTGTGGATGATGAAGGCAATGCCACATGCGCCGTGATTCAAGCTGAAGATGAGCTGGCAGCAGCGGGCATGGTGCTCGGCGCCGGCTGGGCCGGAGGACGCGGCATGACCGCCACCTCTGGGCCAGGTATCTCCCTGATGCAGGAATTCATCGGTTTGGCTTACTTTGCAGAAATCCCATCCGTCTTCTGGGACGTCAACCGTGTGGGCCCATCGACTGGATTGCCAACTCGAACTCAACAATCTGACATCACCCTTCTTTACGAAGGAAGCCACGGCGATACGCAACACATCGTCTTGATTCCAGGAACCGTCGAAGAGTGCTTCGAATTTGGATGGAGGGCTTTTGATTACACCGAGCGATTCCAAACCCCAGTCTTCGGATTGAGCGACCTCGACTTGGGAATGAATCGATGGGCTTGTGAAGGATTCACATACCCAGACCAAGCAATGGATCGTGGCAAGGTCGTGCGTGACAAAGATGTCTTTGAAGCGTTCGAAGAATTCGGACGATACCTCGATGTTGACGGGGACGGCGTCCCTTACCGCACCCTTCCTGGTTCCGGCATGGACCCAATTCTCTACCGAGGTACAGGCCACAATCCAAAGGGTGTGTACTCCGAAAAGCCGGAAGATTACCTCAACCTCATGAACCGTTTGAAGAGCAAGATCAATGGCGCACGAGACCTTTTGCCAGCACCAATCATTCGAGAAGAAGCGGAATGCGAAGTCGGTATCATCTACCTTGGAAGCATGGAAAACACCATTCAAGAAATCGACGACATGCTCGAAGCAACAGGCCTCAAGATCAGTCAATGCAGGGTTCGGGCTTTGCCACTTCACAGCGGTGTTGAAGACTTCATCCGCCGGCATGAACACACCATCGTTCTCGAGATCAACCGAGACGGTCAACTCTACGGTATTCTCCGAAAGGAGCTGCCAAACGATTTGGTCACAAAGGTGCACTCCGTTGCTTACAGCGATGGTATGCCGCCTCGAGCCCGTATTTATGCGGACCAAATCCTATCCACCCTCAAGGAGGCGAACCAATGAGCGACGCACCAGCACGACCCGCCCGAACTGTAAAACTGAATGTCATCAATGAACCAAAGGACAGTTACACCGGCGGAAAATCCTCGCTCTGCCCTGGCTGTGGTCACGACCAAATCTCAAACGTCATCATCGCAGCAGCATGGGAAAATGGAATTGAACCACACCGCATCGCCAAGATGTCCGGAATCGGCTGCTCATCAAAGACACCGGCCTACTACCTTGGACAATCACACGGATTCAACACGGTCCACGGTCGAATGCCATCGGTAACCACCGGCGCTTACGCCGTGAACAAGGACCTTCTCTACCTCGGCGTTTCCGGCGACGGTGATTCTGCATCGATCGGTATCGGACAACTCATTCACGCCATTCGAAGAAACATGGACATGGTCTACATTGTTGAGAACAACGGTGTCTATGGCCTGACGAAGGGACAATACTCTGCCACAGCAGACGTCGGCTCGAAGAAGAAGAAAGGAAAGCCAAACACCACACAGCCAATCGATTTGTGCGCACTTGCGATCAACCTCGGATGCACATTTGTGGCTCGCTCCTTCTCAGGTTCAAAGAAGCAATTGACTTCACTGCTCAAGGCTGCAATGTCTCACAAAGGCTTCGCTCTTATCGACGTCATCAGTCCATGTGTGACCTTCAACAACAACGATGAGTCGATGCGATCGTATGGCTACGTCAAAGAGAACGAAATCACCCTGCACATGGCTGATTACATCCCGCACTTCAACCCGGTAGAAGAGATTGAGGTGCCCGAAGGACATTTCAGAGACATCGAGCTCCACGATGGGTCCACCATCCGTCTTGAAACGATCTCGGATGAGCATGACCCCGGAAATGCCGTCGCCGCCTTGACTGCACTCCATGAAGCGGAATCAACTCAAAAGCACGTGACTGGACTCCTGTACTTCGACAATTCCAAACCTGCTCTGGCTGAGGATTTGGGACTCGTAAACACACCGCTAATTGATGTTCCAAACGAAGAGTTGCGCCCAACCAAGGCCATTCTGGATGAACTCAACGCTGCTTTGCTTGGATAAGCGGGAATACCTCCGAATCTCCAATAAAGGAGAAGGAAGGGTGAGCGTGCGATGAACACCGTTGTAATCATCTTGGCTTTTGTGGCATTTTGTGTCATGTTAGCCGTTGCAGTGCGCGTAATGAAGGCGCGCAGGTTACGGGAATTGCTCGCAGCTCGACGAGCGAAATACAACCTCAACTTTGCTGAACGACGAAGGCATGTTCAAACCGTCCGTGGCCGTCAGGTTGAGGACCTCGATGATGATGAGATTCTTGCTTACGAACAAAGGAACATTGCTCGAGACCAAAACATCCACTTCTTGCGCTTGCTCGTTGCCGATCTTTTCGATGATGAAGAGCTCGAACCCGAACAGGAAGAAGTACAGCGGGAAGAGCAAGTCCTTGCACGACAGTCGTGGATTGAAGAGCATCAAGAAGGGTTAGATGAACACGCCGCTCTTGTTGAGGAAGAAGAAATCGGCAGCGGTGTGACCGTCATGGCGGAGATTGCTCCAGAAGAAGACGACATCGAGGAGCGGCTTGAACGAGAAGGCGGGAAAGGTGGAGAAGTTCAACTCTCCCTTGCTTGGGATGATTACAATGACCTCGACATGCACGTGTTTTGTCCATCTGGTGAACGCATCTATTTCAATAACAAAAACAGCGAGTGCGGCGGTGAATTAGACGTTGACATGAACGTGCGACCGGTCAGCAACAACCCAGTTGAAAATGTGGTCTGGACCGGCGAAGCGCCGCCTGGGAAATACAAAATTGGCGTTCACTTTTACAAACACCATCGTAAGCGACGCACTAAGAAAACAACCACCTTCCGTTTGCGAGTCATGGTGCACGGCAAGTCAAGGGATTACAGTGGGACGATCACTTCAGGAAGCGCCATGCAAATGGTGACAAGTTTTACGCTCAAACCCAACAGTTCGACTTCGACAAAATCGATTCCACTGTGATCAGAATTTTTGGCCACGCATGAACCGTGTGAATTTTGTCAACGGATTCACCTTTGGGCGGGGCATGAGCCCCAACCGCCAGTCCAATTCATTCGCTTGGTCGTACTTCAGCAGGTCGTCGAAACCGCCAATCCATTCCTCGTTGATGAAAATCTGAGGAACGGACTTGCTTCCTTTTGTACGGACCAAGAATTCCCGATCCATCCGTGCTGAAGAACCGAGTTTTTTCTCTTCATAGGCCACGCCTTTGGAGTCAAAGAGACGCTTCGCGTTGACGCAAGCACCGCAGCCCTTGTTGGTGTAGACCTCAACTTTGACCATGTCAATGCCAGCAGATGATGGTCTTCAACCTCACTGGGTGCGGTGGTAGTCCCTCTCGGATTTGAACCGAGGTCGGAGGAACCAGAATCCTCCATGATGGACCGCTACACTAAGGGACTGTTGTGTTGGCGTATCGCCTTTCCCTCTTCAATTCAGCGGTT
>Ga0206677_10001026_pt1 | contig 26286 bp, 37 predicted proteins | sample M130m12015metaG_FD_155475 | JGI IMG/M metagenome (GOLD analysis project Ga0206677, IMG submission 155475) | Ammonia-oxidizing marine archaeal communities from Monterey Bay, California, United States - M1 30m 12015 | ecosystem: Environmental > Aquatic > Marine > Intertidal zone | place: USA...
ATTGATTTAACACCAAAAGGAATCATTGACAGATTTGACATGTACAACTATTATGGATATAGTGAAAACTGTGTTTATGGTCACTTTGGTAATAAAAACGTTCCTTGGGAACAGATCGGATGGTAAAATATGGGATGGTGGAATAAGCTAACTCAAAAATTAGGAATAAACAAAAAAGAACAGGATGTTGTTACTGAAAAAGAAAAAGCAACTGCACGTGGGGAACCATTTGTAAAAGTTGTAGAAGTTAATATTGATCCTGAAAATCCTGGACAAGGGTATTTTGAGCTAGACTGGAATCAACTATTTGTTAAACAGTTGCTAGAAGCAGGATACAGTGGAATGGATGAAGAAGAAATAATTGATTCTTGGTTTACTAATTTATGTAGAGGTATTGCAGAGGACGTCAATAATGCTTGACGTCCTTTACTCTTTATTGTATAATAATACTATAACAGGAGACTATTATGGGAACAGGAACAGTGAACAGCAAAATTCGATATATTGAAAGTCTAAAGAAAAAACATCGTAGTTTAGATGATACAATTTCATCATTACCAATAAGTGTAAGTGATTATAAAGTAAAAGAACTTAAAACACAAAAACTATATCTTAAACAAGAAATTACAAAATTAACAAACGAACTAGATGAGGCTTAAATGAGTAATACTTATATACTGGTAGATGCAGCTAATATGTTTATGCGAGCTCGACACGTTGTACGTGGCGACGATATGAGTACTAAAATTGGTATGGCATATCATATTATGTTTAATAGTATTAATAAAGTATGGCGTGATCAAGATGGCTCACATGTTGTAATGTGTCTTGAAGGACGAAGCTGGCGCAAGGACTTTTATGAGCCTTACAAGCGAAATCGTAAAGAAGCTATTGCTGCCAAAACAGAGCGTGAGCAACAAGAAGATCAGCAGTTTTGGGACGCTTTTGATGAGTTCCAAACATTTATGCGTGACAAAACAAATGTAACAGTATTACAAGATCGTATATGTGAAGCAGATGATTTCATTGCTCGTTGGATACAGAATCATCCTAACGATAAGCATTGCATTGTAAGTAGTGACAGTGACTTTTATCAATTGCTTAATGAGAACGTAACACAATACAATGGTATTACTGGACAACTTATTACAACTAAAGGTATCTTTGATGACCGCGGTAAGCCAGTTATTGATAAGAAAACTAAAGAGCCTAAACTGATAGGCGATCCTGAATGGTTATTGTTTGAAAAGTGCATACGTGGCGATACTGCTGATAATGTGTTTAGTGCATGTCCAGGTGCTCGTAAGAAAGGTACCAAGAATAAAGTAGGTATGTTAGAGGCATTTGAGGATCGTAACGCAAAAGGTTACAATTGGAATAATTTTATGTTACAGCGTTGGGTAGATCATAACAATGATGAGCATCGTGTGTTGGAAGACTATCAACGCAATGTGCATATTATTGATCTTACTGCACAGCCTGATAATGTAAAAGAACAGCTAGATAAAGCTATCGTAGAGCAAGTACAGAAAGAACGTAAGTCGCAAGTAGGTATACATCTTATGCGTTTATGCGGTAAACATGACTTGGCTAGATTGGCTGAAAGAGTGAATGATCATGCAGTATACTTGAATAAGGCATATAATGACTAACCTGGACCTTTTTAAATGGTATGACTGGGTTGCTATAATTGTATTTGCCAATTTGTTTCATACATTTTTGTTTGCGACATTATTTGGTGGAGGAATTATCACAGCAATTATTTTAGCTTTGCTGTGGGAAGGATGGAAAATTTATGAAAAATGGAGAATTGGATATTATGACACATAACGAATATACTGATAAACTTAAACGTGGAGTTTTTGAGGTCACATTTAATAAAATTAGTGGAGAGCAAAGGATAATGAATTGTACCTTGCATCCACGTGTTTTACCTAAAGCTGTAAAAGAAGACACAATGTCACAAAAAAAGGTTCGTGAACTAAACGAAGAAGTAGTAAGTGTCTGGGATGTTAAGGCATCAGGTTGGCGTGCATTTAGAGTAGAAAATGTTACAGATTTTAAACGTTTGGGCGCTGCATGTACTTGTGGTAAAACACAGAGCGCAGTTAAAACTTGTGATGGATCACATAGTAACGCATAATGTATAACACTATTGAGCTTATAGAAGATAAATTTTGGATCGTAGAATCCAAAATTGGTAAAGTAGGTACTATTAGAAAAGTACCTGCTGGCTATGAGTTCTTTAATCAATTAGACAAAACAACCACAAATTTAGATAGCCTGAATGATTTTAGTTCTGTTGAGAAACAAGAGACTGATTTAAAGACTTGTTCAGGATATCCAACTAATAGCAGTATAGTGATTATGGGAGAACATAATACACTGCCTGTTTTTTATAAAAAGCCTAGCAAAAAACAACCACATTCTGCAGGTTACTATATAATTAAATTTGCAAAATGGTTGCCTAGTTTCTGTCCTAGACTTAAAACTTTAGAAAATTATGAATACAAAGGTCCTTTTTTAACAGAATGGGATATGAACTTACAACTTAAAAAGGTAAAGAAAGATGCTTAAAGCACTAACCACATTATTTTTTACATTCAGTATAACAATGTCATATGCACAAGGACTAGGTGATTCTATAATTCCAACCCCACCACCTAGTATCCCTGAACAAGAAGATCCTAATGACGGAGTTTTGAAGAAGTATGAAACAGGAATGCTCTGTGGGCCAACTTCTGCTTTGGCTGATAATTTTGCAGCACGTGGAATGCAATTTTTGTTAACTGGACAAAAATATCCTAACGATCCTGGAGTGTTTAGTCATACTGCACTTTTAGTTAATCCACTATCTGGTGAATACAGCTTTGTGTTTATTAGTGATCAATACAGAATAACTTGTATTGTACATCAGGGTATAAATTTAACACTATTGAGCCCCCAAACCCAATAATTAATTAACATGTCTTATAAATACGTATGTACAAAGGTACGTATTATAGGAAATATTTAATTAATGGCAAGACCTAAACCCAATATACTTTTGGAACACGTAGATAAGAATTATAATTCAGAACAAGTATTAGAAGCGTTCGCGATTTATGCTGTATATCATAAGGAACAGCCAGTAAATTTAAGAACTCTAAGTACTTTAGTAAACTACCCAGGTCCAAAATACAAGAAGATAAGTTTCAGCAACAGCGGCCACGCATTTAATTTAGCTGATAGACTGAATAAAAAATTTAACACGGATGAATTCACAGTTGTAAAACTGATAGAAGGAGAAACTGTAACCCGTGAATCAGAAGCAAAAGATTGACCTTTTATCATTAATTGATATTGAAGATGAAAAACAAAAAGTTTTTCAGAGTAAAAAATCTCTACGCTTAACGAAATACGGCTGTTGTGTATTTACAGATAACTTTCAGTATTATACTTTTAATTTGATTTCAAAAATAACTACTGGTCAAATTATTACATTACAAAGAAAGATGAAAATGCCTTATTATTTTGATAGTAAAAAGGTTATTTTGTTTAGCGAAAAAGATGCATTTATGGCAAAGCTAGGCGGCATTGATACATGGATAGTAAGCAAATGAACGAATTTGAAGAAGAAATTGTAGATGTATATAACACAGATAAAGCAACATCTATAAAAGGCATAGTGTTATATAAAGATGCACAAAAAATGCGAATAGAAATAGACGGATCTGTTACCCTGCTTTTTAATAGAATAAAACCCAATGTCTTTGTTGCAAACATGGCAGGAATGGAATTTGTTGTAGATGTAAGATGAGTTTAGATTTACACGGATATACAGTACACGAAGCATGGTTTAAATTTAATGAACATGTTTCCAACTGTTATTATTCCGGGCATAAAAAAACTATAATTATTACTGGTCATGGTCAGATAGGTACTGAACTTATTGCTTGGGTACGTAATAATCAATATACTGCAGAATGTTCTAGACTAGATCCAAATACTGGAGCATACACAGTACATATTAAAAAATCCCAACATACAAAAAAGAAAGACAGAAGGCCTGATACTGCTCTTAGTATCAAGGAACTTTATGTGAAATATAATAGAAATTAATTTACATTTAATGCCTTTTTTTTCTTGACAACCAATACATATTACTATAATGTATAGGAGTAAGTTAAAAAAAGGAACATGTTATGTCAACAATTACTGAGACACGTACTGTAAAAATTTCAGAAGCCAATGTGCTTATTACTAAGGCATTTAAAAAGAAACGCCCTGTATTTTTATGGGGACCTCCAGGTATCGGTAAATCCGAGCTTGTAGAAGGTATAGGTTCAAGCGGTATTATGGGTAATACTAAGGTTATTGACCTGCGTCTTGCTTTGTTTGAACCCACTGATTTGCGTGGTTATCCTGCACCAGATATGGAAACTAAGCAAATGATTTGGCTTCCAGCTGCAGACCTGCCAACTGCTGAAATGGCAGCAATGTACGATACAATTATTTTGTTCTTAGATGAACTTAATTCAGCCGCACCTAGTGTACAGGCCGCAGCGTATCAGCTTATTCTTAATCGTCGAATTGGACAATATGTATTGCCAGACAATGTTGTAATCATTGCCGCTGGTAACCGTGAGACTGACAAAGGTGTTACATATCGTATGCCTAAGCCACTTGAGAATCGTTTTGTACACTTTGAATTACGTGTAGATTTCCAAGATTGGTTAAACTGGGCAGTTGCTCCAGAAAACAATATCAATCCAGATGTTGTTGGTTATGTAAGTTTTGCAAAAGGTGACTTGTATAACTTTGATCCACAATCAAGCTCACGTGGTTTTGCTACTCCTCGTTCTTGGACATTTGTTTCAGAATTGCTAGAAGATGTTGATGACATTACTACAGGTATGCAAACAGACTTGGTTGCAGGCTGTGTAGGCGAAGGTATTGCTGTTAGTTTTATGTCACACCGCCAAGTTGCTAGTGATTTGCCAATGCCAGAAGATGTTTTGGACGGCAAAGTTAAAAAACTTGATACAAGTGAAATAAGTGCTGCATATGCACTTGCAACTAGCCTATGTTATGAGTTACGTGATCGTAATATTAACGGCGAAAAATCAGGCAAGATGGATAATTTCCACAAGAGCTTTAGTAACTTTATTGGTTTTATGATGGATAATTTTGAGACTGAAATGGTTATTATGGCAAGCCGAATTGCTATGCAACAATATAAATTGATGCCTAAGCAAGACAAAATTGAGCGGTTTGAAGAATATTTTAACCGTTACGGACGTTTGGTCCTGGACGCATAATGTGTCCTTTTTAACTTACACCTAGGACCAAAACCAGGGGGAGGACAATTGTTCTCCCCCAAACTCAATGGAAAGTAAATGAAAGAATATTTAACACCAAAACTAAAAGAAAACGAGTCTGTTGACCTTTCCCTTTACTCACCTCGACAAAGGACAAATATCCGTTTATATGGATTGGATTTTAAAGACGCTATTCCAGCAGATATATTTGAATATAAGACTAAATGGAAAGCCACTGCAACAAAAGTAGACATTAGAGGAAAACTATCAATTGCTCAAAGATGGTGCAAAACAAATTGCTTTCATCAAGACTTTGAAATACAAAAATATGCAAACCCAGATGATTCGCATGCAGTTTACTTTAAAAATCCAGAAGAAGCTATGATTTTTAAACTTTCAATTTAATGCTTGACATTAGGTTATACTTAATGTATTATAATAAGGTAAGTTATTAAAGGATCTAAACATGATTAAAACAGCTGAAGAACGCATTACGCAGTCTCGTGTTCGACTACTTCTTACACGGCCATGGTTTGGCCAGTTAGCTATACGATTAAAACTACGTGATGCTAGTGAATGGTGCCCTACAGCGGCAACAGATGGTCGTCAATTTTTGTTTAATCGTGAATTTGTTGATGCACTAGATGATGAAGAGCTTGACTTTCTAGTAGGACATGAAGTATTACATTGTGTTTTTGATCATATGGAAGCACGTGGAGATCGTTTACATCGACTTTATAATGCCGCGGCAGATTATAATATCAATATGACACTTATTAAACAAAACGTAGGTAAAATTATTGGTGAGGACAAGCTAAACGGAGGTAAGCCTTGTTTAGATTGGAAATACGACGGATGGAATTCTTACGAAATTTATGATGATCTTCTTAAAGATATGCCAGAAGCACAAGGCATGGACTTCCATTTAGATCTTGATGGTGACGGTGAAGGTGAAAAACAAGATGGCAAAGGCTACAAGCCTATGACATCAGAAGAGCGTAAAGCTCTACAAGATGAAATTAAGCAAGCGGTTATTCAAGCAACGCAGACAGCAGGTGGTGATGCCCCTGACAGTGTCAAGCGCATGATTAAAGAACTTATTGCTCCTAAAATGGACTGGAAAGATGTATTGCGTACCAACATGGAGAGCAGTATTAAGGCTGATTTTACTTTTTTACGTCCTAGTAAACGTAGTGGACAAGTAATTTTTCCAGGTATGAACAAAGATGAAATACTAAAAGCATTTATTGCGATAGATATGTCAGGTAGTATTGGATCAGAATTAGGTGTAGAAATGCTTAGTGAGGTACAAGGTATCATGGAACAATATGTGGACTATGAGATTCATGTATGTTGCTTTGATACGAGAGTTTACAATTATGAAGTATTTACAAGTGATGATGGGCGTAGCATCACAGAGTATGATATTCAAGGCGGCGGCGGTACTGACTTTGATGCAGTATTTAAATTTTTAGAAGAAGAAGAAATAGAGCCCGACCAGCTTGTTATGTTTACAGATGGTTACCCTTGGGGGTCTTGGGGAAATGCAGATTACTGCGATACACTATTTGTAATTCATGGTGATCCTCGACACGCTATCGAGTCACCATTTGGAGTAACGGTACATTATGATTAAGATGATTAATAACGGAGGTAGCTTGAGTGAGACAGACTTGTCATTATTAAGCGGCACTGAGCTACTATTAAATATGATGCGTAATCGTGTTTTAATTGTAATAAATCAACAGAAGAAAGTTAAATGGGAAGAACTTTTGGGAGAAACAAAAGGACTTTATCATATTAGGTCTTTAGATAAGGCAGATACAATTTATCAAGTATGGTTTGAACTTGCTAAAGATTTAGACCAATTTAAAAAAGATTTAATGGTATCTAAATTAGCAACAGACTAATTTTGATGTTTATAAATAAACATAGTATATAATTATTCAAAGGAGAAAATTATGAGCGAAGAACAAGCACAGATTGCTGTTTCAGACTTAGTACTAGCAGCTAATATTATTGATCTTGCTACTCAGCGAGGCGCATTCAAGGCGGCAGAAGCCGGACAAGTGGGTGCATGTTTTGAAAAGCTGGTTGCTTTTGTAAAGGCGAATTCGCCAGCACCAGAAGAGGCTGAGGAAGCAAAAGAAGAAACAGGAGAATAAAATGGCTTTAGCAAATGTTAAAAATGTTAAACACGTAGGACAATTAGTCAATACACAAAAACGTGTTGTGGTAGTTTTTAGAGAACTACCAGAAGATACTAGACATTGTCTAGTAGTAGATACAGATTCACTTCCAGATTGGATGCACGATAATATTATTGATGCAGTTGAATCTCCAGGTGCCCAAGCATGTGCAAATTTTTATGAATATGCAGAGCGTACTGTATTTACAGATGGGACAAATATGTTGCAAACTTTACACAGGACAAATCGTTTGCAATTGCAAGAAACGGCAAATGTTGTTATGACACCCAATAATAGTGTACATGTTCCTTTAGATGAACTAAATACTATTATTAATGAGCAATCAGGTGGTGCCCCTGTCGTCAGTCCACCAAAAGATCAACTTGGTATGGCAGGGCAAGAAGATGAAAATTTGAATGAGAGTGTACAACCAGAAACACCCTCTCTGGCAAATCCAGATCCAGCGGCAGTAGAAATCGATGATGTTGATATGGCACAATCTCTACTTGCACAAGCAGATCAATTCGCAGCTGAAGCTGACCGTTTACGCATAGAGGCATATGAACTAAATCCTAGTTTAAAGCCTAAGCGTGGCAGGAAGTCTAAAGCGCAATTAGAAGCAGAAGCGGCAGCAGCCGCAGCGGTAGCTTCTAAAGCTACTGCATAATTAGGAAAAAAATGCGAAATGACGGATAAAAATCCAAAGGATAACAAAAAAGGAGAAGAATGGTCAGAATCAGGTAATACAGAATTTAAAGTAGTATTAGGTGATTATGGAACCGTTCCAGAAGATATTAACTATTACATGAAGAATAGTGAGATGGCGAGATACCCAGAAGTAACACTGTTTGACTTTCTTCGTGATAGACCTGACAAGGAATGGATTAAATTTTGTGAAGAGACAGGTGCTGATTTAACTACAGAACGTGACCCTGCACAAGATTATGTTGGAAACTTCAAACAGGTATCTGACAACAAAGATAAATGGATTCAGTATATGTTGGATAATGAAGCAACATGTCAGAAAAAATTTACTGAAAAAAGACCATACCATGCAGGTGTCAATGAGCTTACATTAAATTTGCCAATGAAATGCGGTTATAATTGGGCTAACAATTGTGAATATAATTGGGGCTTATATGGAGACACAAGTAACCAGATTAAGCAACTGATTGGTCAAGAAATGTTTGACGAATTAGGCATGGACATGGAAACATGTTTACCACGTTTATTGGCATACTTGCCTGGACAAACATTGCCCTTCCACTTTGACTTTATGGGAAACTGGTATAGACTAAATGAACACTTAAATCCAAGTGCAGAAACACGTAGATGTGATGGCGGCAGGATTGTTAGATACTTGGTGTTCATTACAGATTGGCATTGGGGACATATGTTACAAATGGCAAACACATTCTACCCTAGATGGAAAAGTGGTGATGTTTATGAGTTACCAGAACATGTATATCATTGTAGTACAAATGCCGGTATGAGTGTAAAAGTCTCTCTTAGCCTTACAGGGTATTTACCAGGAACATAAAAAATAATTTACAAGGAAATTAAAAAAATGCCTATTGAGCGCAAAGACAGATCTTTTGACCTTATCTTTGAACAGGTTAGTATGGATACAATACCTGCTGAGTACATTGTTGAAGTGAATTTAACAATGGTTGATGGATCTATTATCACACTTACCACTGACGATCTAATGATGATGGAGGGTGGAAGTCATGATGCTCTGGGAGCATTACAAAGAGATGATTTAATGGACGTAGCAGTTAAACTAGATTTTGAATCTATTAAAGAAGATGTAATGTCAGGTGTTGGCGATTATCTTGGAAAGTACTTTAAGACTTAATGAAAAATATATGGTTTTGTGGAATACCCGGTAGCAAATGGAGCGGGATTGATATTGTAATGCGTAAGGTACTTCCTGTGGATCGCACAGATGAAACACCTGATCGCACACAATATCATCGTCCTGTAACACCCAAAGATGAAAATAACGGCCATAGGGGTAGTTACTGGGGACCTGGTATGGGCTGTGGCGAAGATTGGACAGACTTTAACTTCTTAACTAAACATAAATTACAAGACGATATTAACAATGTATTTTCTGGAGAAGGCTATCGTATTATTAAAAGCCATTTCTTTGCAAGGCATTTTAATTTAGATTATATCTATAATCACTTTCCTGGTGATTACATTTTTCTTGTATATAGAGAACCACAAAAAAGTTTTGCTTGGTGGAGTGAAGTTATGTGCTTTGATGAAGACCATTATCCAGATTACAGACCTGGGTATAGAGATTATAATAGAATGTGGCAACGGCTTTGGGAAGAGAGCAGCAAAATTACAGACTTTGCAATGCGAAAAGGTATGAATTGGCAACGCTATGATCCACTTACTTCTTTTGCGAAGATAAATGGCTTTAATAAACAGTCTGCTAAATACGTAGAGCAGCATCAATCAGATGTTTACACATCTTTAATTAAAATTGATGATGATAAAAACAATGTTTTGTATAACCTTGTAAACAATCAAACTTAGGAAAATTAATGTCAGAAGAAAAAAAATTACCAAGCGATACATTTTGTATACTACCTTGGATACATTTAAGCACACGACCAGATGGAAGTATGAGAGTATGTTGTACAGCTAATGCAAGTGCAGTAGGCGCAACTAATGATAAAAAACATGGTGGACGAGTAGGTATTGTTAAAACAGAAGACGGCAAACCTGCCAATCTTAATATTACTGATTTAAACAGCGCCTGGAATAATACTTATATGCGTAGTGTTAGACGCATGATGTTAGACGGTGAAAAACCAGCAAGTTGTTTAAAATGTTATAAAGAAGAAGATGCCGGGCATATGAGTAAGCGGCAATGGGAAACAGATTACTGGATGCGTGACGGCATCGACATAGATGAACTTGTAAAAGAAACATATGAAGATGGAAGTACAGATAGTAAACTTAGGTATATTGATATCCGTATGGGGACGAAATGTCAGTTGGGGTGCGTTATGTGTAGTCCACATGATTCCTCCGGTTGGGTAAAAGATTGGCAAGGATTATATCCACAAATTACAAACGAAAGTCTGAAGCAGACTATGGTTTGGGCAAACAAAGGTAAAGAGTTTGGCGCAAGTTATAACTGGCATAAAGACAATCCAACATTTTGGGAACAATTTTATGCACAAATACCTTATATAAAACAACTTTATTTTGCAGGTGGTGAGTCTACAGTTATTGACGAGCATTACGAGATCCTGGATAGAGTTATTGAAATGGGTTATGCAGATCAAATAGAAGTTCGCTATAACTCAAATGGTATAGAACTACCTGATAGATTACTAGAACAATGGAAACATTTTAAAAAGGTGCGGTTCCACTATAGTGTAGATAGCATTGGTGCTATGAATGATTATATACGTTACCCGAGCGAGTGGGAACACAATTTAAAACAGTTTAAAAGATTAGACACACAAACGTCTAATAATGTAGAAATTACTATTGCTTGTGCAGTTAATGCTCTTAACATTTATTATATTCCCGATTTTCTAAAATGGAAGTTAACTGAGAGTGGATTGCATAAGACTAACATGTGGCCTTTTGGTGCAGGTGGTATTAACTATCACTTTGTTTACTGGCCTGGCCACTTGAATGTAAAAGTCCTTCCAGATGAATTCATGGATAAATGCGAAGCAAAATACGAAGAATTTATTGATTGGTGGAAGGAAAATTGGGAACTAGGTGTGCCTTCATGGCATAAAGGAAAAGTAACATATGAGCAATGGGAAGATGCAAACTATGGTATCAAAAGATTGCGGGGTATGATTAATTTTGCTCGTAGCGAAGATTGGACACGTAGACTACCTGAATTTAGGGAATATTTAACAAAGCTGGATGCTCAGAGAGGCACAGACTTTAGAGCCACTTTTCCAGAAATGGCTTACTTACTAGATGAACCAGAGGATGAATAAATGAAAAATATTATTACCGCAAGTTTACTTGCTTTATTTGCAACAAGTGCAAATGCAGAAGATTTAACTATTGACATGCTAAACAAGCGTGATGATGGTGCTAAGATGGTATATAGTGAAGATATTGCACGTATTGATGTAGGCGATACAATCACATGGTTGCCAACATCAAAAGGTCACAATGTAGAATTTATTGCAGGACCAGATGGATGGGATGCACCACGTAAATCAAAACTGGGTAAAGAAGTTGAAATGACATTTGATACACCAGGCGTATATTTGTATCAGTGTTCACCACATAAAACAATGGGCATGATTGCTATTGTGGTTGTGGGCGATGGAGATAACGATATTTCAAAAGCCAAAGTAAAAGGCAAGTCAAAGAAAAAACTAAAAGCATTGTTAAAGGATCTATAATGATATATATCTTAGTTGCATTGGAAGGCGAACTACCTGATCACAGTAGTTTAAATCCTGAAAAATTTAAAGTATGGTATACTGGTGTTGGCAAAGTCAATGCAGCTATGATGGCAACTCTAGCGGCAGCACAGGACGATTGTTCATTAATTGTTAATTATGGTACAGCAGGTACACTTGTACCTGAGCTTGCGGGTAAAATATATGATGTAGGCATTGTACGACAGAGAGATATGGATGCTCGTCCACAAGCAGAACTTGGCACAACTCCTTTTGAGAATACTGGATTTGAAGCTTCATTACGAATTGCTGAAAATAATATGGTGTTATCTACAGGAGATAATTTTGTAATGTCACCACCAGAATTAAATAGTCATATAGTTGACATGGAAGGTTATGCTATTGCAAAAGTTGCTGCTGTTTTTAATAAAAAAGTTCGTATTGTAAAATATGCAAGTGATTTTGCAGATGAAAATGCTGCAGAAGAATGGGAAGCAAATCAGGCCAAGGGTGCTGATCTGTTTTTAGAATTATTTAAAGACATGTAATATGGATGCACCTAAGAATTTATGTATATTTCCTTGGGTGCATACCGCTGTTGATATAGCAGGAGAGCTAAAACCCTGTTGTAGATTTAGTAATAAACCAAACGAATTACCCACTGTTGCACAAGGCTTAAAACAAGGCTGGTCGCATGGCGATTATTATAGTAAACTTAGACAGCAGTTTTTAAATAATGAACAACCATCTGGTTGTTCTAGATGCTTTAAGGATGAACAAACATCAGGAAAGAGTATGCGTACTGATGCTAATAACACCTATCTAAAAGATAACACATTTACAAAACCCCCTAAACTAAAATTTTTAGAGATGGCATTTAGCCATCATTGTAATCTTGCTTGTAGAATGTGTAATGAAGGCTATAGTAGCAAATGGCTTGCTATAAAAAGACACACCAACACCCCCCTTACAGAAGATGTTACAGAGGATCTAGACTTTAGTATAGACTGGTTTGATACAGATTTATCTAGTATTGAACGTGTAAAATTAGTAGGAGGGGAACCTTTACTTGCAAAACAACACGACGAGTTTATTAAAAAATTAGCAAGCCAGAGTAGTAATATTAATAAAGTACAAATTGACTATCATACAAATGCAACTATATTGCCTAGCAAAAAGGTACTAGAAACGTGGAAAAAACTTAAAGCACTTACAATAGTATTAAGTATAGATGGGTATGGTAAATTAAACGAAACACTAAGACCTGGACCGTATAAATGGAAAGACATAGATAACACTTTTAATTTTTATTTAAACTTAAAAGATACAGGTTTCCCCATAACAATGCGTGTACATTTTGTTGTAAGTAGATTTAACATTTTTAATTTACAGCCTTTATTAGACTATATTGAAAGCAAAGGTACTGGGTATAGTATGGATATTGCCAGACGTCCTTTTCATATGTGTATTGCAAATATGGATCCAAAAGATAAAGAACTGGCTAAAGAATATATTAAGAACTTAGATATATATGAAACGTTTAGAAAAAGATTGTTAAATACATTAGAACAGGAATCAGAGAAAACATATACTGATGAACAAATTATAAACAAAGAAAAAGTAATAGACAATTACTTTAATCAAGATATAAGAGAACTATTATGAGCGGATTTTGTGCTTTACCATTTGTACAATATAGTACATATAATGGAGGTCGATATAGGCTTTGCTGTATGGCAAAGGAGCCAGAAGAACTTGTGGATCAAGAAAAACTTGGGATCCAGGGTACATGGAATCACGACTACATAAAAGATGTACGTAGACGCATGGCAGAAGGGGAGTGGCTTCCTGAATGTGTAGAATGTGAACATCTAGAAAGAAATAATATAGTTAGCTCACGCCAATGGGAAAATGAGGTGTGGGAAGACGTAATTGACGAAGTGGTTGCTGACGCTTCCGTCAACGATTGGGAGGTAGAACAACCTTTACAATTTGATTTCAGGCTTGGCAATTTATGTAATTTACAATGTCAGATGTGCAATAAAGAGGCTTCACACTTAGTAAGTGTCGAGCGAGCACAAATGGTTGAAAGCGGACTCGGGGCAGACCACCCTGATTGGCATGGCATGATTGCAAACAAGAAGCAGGCTCTTCTTCAACCTGGAATAGACTGGGCGAGCTTTGAGGAAATGATCGGGAAAGCTCGTAAAATCAAACTAATAGGCGGGGAACCAACGGTTGCAAAGGACATGTTTACTTTGCTAGACCTCGCAGTAGAATCCGGACACGCCAGTCACATCGAACTTAGTTTCTATACTAATATCACAAATATGCAAGATAGATGGTTAGAACAATTAGGGAAGTTCGAGAAAGTGATAGTAAACTGTAGCTTGGAAGGTATGGGCGACATGAATGATTATTTGCGTCCTCCTTCCAAGTGGCCTTCTGTCTGGAAAAACTTTGATAAGCTAGTCAAATATAGCAATACTAAAGAAGGTAAACGTATTAAAGTGCGAGTTACTACAGTCAATCAAATGACCAATGCATTGCATATTGCAGACTTTTGGCGTTTTATGCACGATTATCAAATGACTAGCGATAGAGGTATTGGGATGAGTAGTAACCAACTTATTGAGCCACACTATTATAGTATGGCACATGCGCCACAATGGCTCAAAGATGAACAGGAAAAACAAATACTAGAATTTTTATCCAGTATAGGCAATAGTCCACATTTTGAAGATTACGAAGAACCTTTAATGGAAATTATTAATTTTGGTAAAGATCCAGAACACCAATATAATCCAGCAATAATGAAACAATATGTAGATATAACTGAAAACTACGATAAGTTTCGTATGCATGATGTGATGACAGTTGCGCCTGAATTTAAACGCATAAAAGATGAACTTTAATCTTCAGCGTTCCAACGCAATCTAATACTTTTGTAATTTAAGTAGCTTTTGTTTTGTGTATAATCCCACAAAACAGATTCTGCTTCTGCGATTGCAGGATATGTATCTTTATAGAATACTGCATCTGCTACATCTTTAATATTATTATCTGTAATTAAATGATAACCTTTTATATTTGGGTTAGGCTCTAGATTATATTTTCCTGTATAAAGCTGGCAAACATCATTTCTTTCGTGCAAATTATTAGGAAAATATCCACTTAACATAACAACTACCTTTTCATGATTTTTAGATGCAAATCTTAATACTTGTTTAATTGTTGCATTATCTCGCCATCTAGAATGGTAAATATTTTTTGCACCCATTTTGACTAGCCATGCTTCTGTTAAATTTCCCATACGCATACCTAACTTGGCATAATGGCTATCCTTATGATGGTCGTTTATTATTACATATGCTGTATTGTTTACTTTGCTAGGATTGGCTACTGTTTTATGTTTGCGTTTTCCTACTCTAAATAACAAACTACGCTTTTCACTATGCAAATCTGGAACATCATGCCAGCTATAAGGAGTGGCTTCTAAACTATAAAATAAATTAGGTTTACAACTTAATCTTTTGTTTGGAGATATATCTCTATTAAGCAAACGTACACCTTGATCACTTTCGTCCATATAGATTTGATTTGTTATTAACCAACGAAAGTCTTTTAAATCGTTATGTATTCCTAAACTACTTCCTGGCATATCGTAGTGACAGTTTACATAAAAATGATCATAGTGTTTTTCCTTACCATAAACATTATTCATTATTTCTGGTAAAACATTATCTTCTATAAATTTTGTAATTTCAGGATCTTTGCCTTGGTCCAGTGGCGCACTGAATGTACCATCTAGCCCTGCTTCATATTCACTTACTGTTGGGTCACTACAATACTCTTTTATAAATTCACTTGGATAATTATTATAGTATCTGTCTGCAAAAATCTTAGGTAAATAATTTTCTTGTGTTCTATATTCATAAGGTACTTTGTCTAAGTTCATTATTCTAACCTTGAGTTTGTGGTGTTTTTTTCTATTATTTCATCGTAGTATTCTGCACATTCTTTTTTGCATATTAAAGGAGGATTATCGCTATTCCATCCCTCATGGTATATATATTTTTGAAACATTTCATCTTCTACAATTTGGTCTAGATTTTTTTCCTTTAAGTTATTCCAATTAGGATCGCTTGCCATTTTTTCCTGTAGTGGTTCGTCTGACATAAAAAGAACTGCATTTGGCAACTCAGGATTGTTTTTCATCTGCCAGGCATTTGCAAAATAACAACACGGCCAAACTCTCATGTCGCTAGTAACTTCCCATTCTCGTCTATCTTTTTCATGTGAATCACAATGTATTCTACATTTTTTCATGGCACTATCCTTCCATCACATATTTTTAACATTTCTAATGCTATTTTTTTATGCTCGTCTGTAATTAATCCATGCTCTCTATTGTTAAACTTAAATCCAATAGGTGCGTTTAACTGATAAGCTAATGTTAATGCATCAGGTATTTGATGATAATTCCAATCAAAAATTAAATAATGCCAGTGACCGTCTCCATCTGCACCAAACCATTCTCTCATGTTTGCTAATGCACGTTCAAATATTACACCTTCTCTATATTTCCAATTTGTGTCATGATCAGTGCCATCAACACCAAATGTAAACTCAAGATCTTTTTCGTTGTTTTTGTATTTGTTTGCCATGTAACTGTACCATTTTGGTTGTCTTAAACCACCGTTAGTATTAACCTGTACTCCGCCGCCATAATACATTCCAACATCTATAAATTCTTCTATATCAGGGTGCATCATAGGATCACCCAGCTCTCCACAGAATAAAATATATCCATTTCTTTCTTTTATATAGTCACTTGTGCTAATAATTTTTTTAAACACTTCTATATCGAAATGCTCTAAAGTAATATAAGGACTAACAGACCCATCATTTTTATCGTGATCCATTCTAGCGCAACTACGGCACCTTGCTTGGCAGTATGAAGTAATAGCAAAATCAAAATTATATCGTTGTAAAGTCATTTTAGATTTTTTATTCTTTCCTTCATACATAGTTCAGGATATATTAGGCTTGAATTCATAACATCTGCTTCAAAACATTGTAATTTGGTTCCAAATACTATTTGGTGCGTGATCCATTGTGCATTAAAAAACCAAACATCGCCTGGATCGAATGTAATGTAATGTAAAGGATGATGAAATTGATCCCACATTTGTTCGTTCCATACACATCTATCACGCATTTCTGTAATAAACGTATGTACATTATCTCTATTTAATTCTTCTAAATTAAACTCGTCTTTATACTTAAACCACAATTGCTCTAAGTCTGGCCCAAAGGTAAGCACTCGTGGGCGTTTTTGGTCTAGGTTAACAAACATACGTATCTGTTGTTCATCGCCCGTGTGTTGCTCGTCTAGCTCATCTAAGTGTAGTTTATTTTCTACTAATGTGTTGTATCTATGACTAAGCATACGTTCGTTAGTTTGATATTTTGGGAATATCATATCAAATATTTCGTTCCAACCATTAGTAGCCTGCTTATGTTTTTTATGAAACACATCTATTTGTTTGTCGGTCCAACCTCTTTCAAGTTCTAACCGAGATCTATTTTTAATATGAGAATTATACCAAGGCATAATCCATTTGTTGTCTTTAATTGTCCAGTCAGGAAGGTTATCATAGTACTCATAATCTAGTTTAGGAATAACTAAATTTTTAATTACAACGGGCCATCCACTCTCAAAACACTTGTATATTTCATCAGATTGTGTTATACTATCGATATCATTAGCATCGAATAAATGTACAGTGAATTCGTGGGCGGCACTTGTATCTAGTGCGATTCTAGGCATGTCTGCTCCATTTTAAATATGTATAAATATATTTATCAACTATTATAATTGAGGTATTTCATGAAATCAGTAAATGCATGGAGCGAGTTTCAGCCGCTGAAGCGAGTTGTTCTAGGTGCTCCATTTCCGCCAGAAACTTTTGACTGGCATAAAGATCAAGAGACAAGAGACGTAATGCGTCAAATCTTTGAAGAAACGGCAGAAGATATTGACAACTTAGCAAAGCTATTAGAAGATAGAGGTATTGAAGTAGTACGTCCAAAAAATATTTTTACAATTACAGGACAAGAACAGATCCAATTGCCTTGGATGAGCTGTGGTTTTCCAAACCATCCTCTCATGCCACGTGATACATTAATGCCTTATGGCAACACAATTTTTGAATGTTTTACAGGTGGCGATAACAGATACTTTGAAAATCTTGCCTATTATGATCATTGTGTAGAATGGTTTAAGCAAGGTGCAGATTGGGTTAGTATGCCAGGTGCAATGGTAGACAATAGCACATATGAAGAATACAGTAAAAAACAAACTGTACTTTACCATGCAGCTAATATGATTAAATGTGGGGATACTGTATTGTTTAGTCAGACATGGGAAGAAGATAATAAAAAAGGCAAGGGTACGCTACTTGGTAAAGAGTGGATGAAACGTCAGATTAGTCAACGTTATCCAGGAACACGTTTCTTGGATGTACCAGTTGGCGGACATGTTGACGGTAAAATTGCACTACTTCGCCCAGGTGTATTAATGACTTGGAACAAAAAATGGGTTCCTGAAGAATTTAAAAATTGGGATATTATCGAAGTTGATGATGACCACGAAATGCCAGAAGACTTCTTAAACACTCGTAAAAGACGCTTCTACAAAGATTATGTAGAAAAGTGGTTAGGGCATTGGGTAGGCTATGCAGACGAAAGTGTATTTGACGTTAACGTTTTATCATTAGATGAGAATACGGTTATCTGTACAGGACGTAATGACGAAGCTTTCCGTAGAATGGAAGCACATGGTATTGAACCTATTGTATGGCGTTTCCGCCACCAATACTTCTGGGACGGTGGTATTCATTGTTTAACAAGTGATATCCAAAGGGAAGGTGATTGCGAAAGGTATATTGATTAGTAATGGACTGGTTTAAAGATACACAATTGATACAGTTGGATATTACATCATATTGTAATGCAGCATGTGGCACATGTAGTAGATTTTTACCAGAGTCTGACGAGTTGCATCCTTTACTAAAACTAAGCCATTTTGATTTAGATTTATTTGAACGCCTTGTGACACATGACTTAAAACATAGTAATGTGAAGACAATGAGCTTTAATGGCAATTGGGGCGATTGTAGTATGCATCCTGATATATTAAGTTTTGTAGAAATTTGTAAAAACGCAGGATTAGACGTTCACATGTCAACAAACGGCAGTCCAAGAACTACAAAGTTTTGGCATAATTTAGCAGGATTATTAGGACCTAATGATCATGTTATATTTTGTATCGACGGCACATCTCAAGAATCTAACGAATTATATAGAAGAAAAACTTTTTACAATAAAATAATTGAAAATATGAAAGCCTTTAACAATAATGGAGGCCAAAGTATTTGGACAATGACTGCTTTTAATCATAATATTGAAGAAATTGCTGATGCAGAAAGGCTTGCAAAAGATGCAGGCTGTGTGTGGTTTAAAACAAGAAAATCACACGAAGATTATATAAAATTTCCTACACATGATGTTAAAACAGATCTTGTAAAACCAGAACATATTTATAAAAAACGTTTTAGACCGTTAGTTACTGAAGATTTACACCTTAGTGAAAAGCAAAAACAAAATAAATGTAGGTTCTACAATCAAGGAAAAATTCAAATAGATCCTTTTGGGACTGTTTGGCCGTGCTGCTATATTAGCCAATTTGGTTTTGGAATAGAACCTTCTCCTGGTGATGATTACGCTCCTACTACAGATGAAGTATTCAATGACAGTACTTTGAAAGACAAATTGACATTACACAAATTTACATTTGAAGAAATACTCAACAATGATTTCTTTGATAAGTTTATACCTGAGCAAATAGCAAATGAAAGTTTAAATATATGTCAAAGAGATTGCGGATTAGGTACAATATGATTTGGAATGATGTATTATTAGAACCACAAATAGATTTAACTTCTTACTGCAATGCCTGGTGTCTTGGATGTGGTAGAAGAAGTTCTGGTACACAAAAATTGCATACACACTTAGTTCAAGAACACTTTGATGTTAATTTATGGAATAGATTATGCGAATATGATTTTAATGAACTAGGTGTAAGAAGTTTAATGCTTAATGGCAATTGGGGGGATGCATGTATGCATCCTAAACTGATTCCTATGCTAGAAACATACTATAAGTTTAATCAATATAAATCAGTTACAATAAGTACTAATGGAAGTTTAAGAACTAAAAAGTGGTGGACGCAATTAGGAAAAATGTTAGGTGATAAAAGTCATGTTATATTTTGTATAGATGGCACTGATGACGAAACACATGGACTTTACAGACAAAAAACAAGTTATAGTAAAGTCGTTGAAAACATGATAGCTTTCAATGATGCAGGTGGGAAAAGTGTGTGGATGATGACAGCTTTTGACCATAACCAACACCAGTTTGATATTGCATATGATCTAGCAAAAAAATATAATTGCACCCAGTTTAAAGTAAGAAAAAGTCATAGTAATAATATGCCATTATATAAGGACGCAGGAGTAATTACAGCAAATAAACCTGTTCCAGAAAAGTATAGAAAAACTAAAAAGATAGGCAAGCTCTATTACGAAGATTTAGAACGACATGAAAATAGAACAGAAAGGCTTAAATCTCCTTGTAAATTTTATCAAGAATCTCAAGTGCAGATTGATCCTTATGGAAGCGTTTGGCCGTGCTGTTGGACCAGCGTATATAGATGGGGTGAGGACAAACATGGCGAACCCGTATCTACAAAAGAATTTAGAGATAAAACGTTAGCAGAAAGATTTAATTTAAAAAATAAATCGCTAAAACAAATATTAAGTGACGACTGGTATAATAAAAAATTATCTAATGCAATAGATGAAGGTAGTTGGAAAATTTGTAATGATATTTGTGTTAAGACTACTAAAGAAAATGAAGGAAGAAAATAATGGAATATGAATGGATGACTTGGGCTAAATCTACTAATAGCCTGCAAGTAGATATTTCTAGTTACTGTAACGCAAGATGTGCTGGTTGTGTTAGAAATCAAGAAGGTGATGAAGTAAGACCAGAGGTTCCTATGGAACATTTTCCTGAAGATGTATGGGAGCGACTTGTTACACAAGATACAAGAGGATGGTATTTAACAGAGCTTACCTTAAATGGTAATTGGGGCGATCCTATGATGCATCCAAAACTTGTAGATATGCTACAATTATATAATAGGCATCATCCTGAATCTTCCTTATATTTGCATACTAATGGTAGTATGAGAACTAAAAAGTTTTGGAACGAGCTTGGTAAGACTGCACGTATGTTTACAAATCATAGTGTTATTTTTGCAGTTGATGGCATGGAAGACACTCATGATTATTATAGAAGAATGACAAGTTTTGATAAAATTTGTGAAAATATAGAAGCTTTTGTAAGTGGTGGTGGCAGAGCGCAAGTTGTAATGACACTTTTTGAACATAATAAACACCAAGTAAGAGAAGTCGAACGATTAGCAAAAGATTTGGGATGCTATGGATTTAATTTAAGACATAGTCATGGTGACGATTTGAGAGTAGTTCTTCCTACTAATATGTATACTATTAAAGCAAATTATGATTTTGAACCTTACGAGGTAATGTGGGAACAGGATTTACCTTTGAGTGATCTGAGAGATTATGATAATTGGTTAGATGCAACAGATATGTTTATTGAAAAAAGAAAAGATCATAAGTGTCCTTGGTACTCTGACAAAAAAATACAAATTGATCCTTGGGGTCAAGTTTGGCCTTGTTGTCATTTAAGTTTATATGGCATTGAAATAAGTAGTCACAACTTGGATGAAATGGTTAACAGGAGTGCATTTATACAAGCAAGAGAAAAAAATAATTTAAAAGATGCTACACTAAAAGAAATACTAGATGGTTCATGGTGGGGACATACACTTAATGATGCTGTAGAAAATGCAGAATGGAAACAGTGTAGAGATATATGCGGTATATGTAAATGAAGAAAAAAGAATATAGAAATAAATTTTTAGATGATACAAAATATCCTACTTGTTTAGCGCCTTGGCATGCTTTAACAATTAAATGGGGCGGTGCAGTTGTGCCAGACATCATTTATAAACAAAAATTAGGCAATATAAATGACCAAACATTAAAAGAAATATGGAATGGCAAAAAGGCAAAAGAGCTACGCAAAAAACATAGAGCCAGAGATGTTCCTGAATATTGCATTGGTTGTCAAAAGAAAGAACAAAGTGGACGCAGTAGGCGCATGTTCTTCTGGGATAAAATGGATTATGACTTACGTATAGAAAGCGAGTGGCATGATGCAGATATGGAACCTGATATTAGGTATTTAGATTTTACACTTAGCAATAAATGCAACTTAGCATGTATTCATTGTGGGCCGTTTGTGAGTACTGGTTGGGCCAAATTAGGAAAAAAACTAAACAAGGAAATGCCTGCGTATTGGAGTGAACAGCCAATAGGTTACAACGGTGTTGATGATTTTACATTCATGGATAACTTGTTTGCTAATCCTGAATACTTCCGTAATTTAGAAACAGTTGCATTGCGAGGAGGCGAACCCTTGTATGATGAACATTGTTATAACGTATTAAAGTGGTTTGTAGATAATGACATTGCAAGTAAAGTAAGTTTAGATATTAGTACAAATGCAACAGTAGTAGAACAAAAATTCCTTGATATTTTTGGTGAATTTAAACATGTAGAATTGCTAGTAAGTATAGAAGCCACTGACGATTTATATAGTGTAATTAGAGGAGGTAAATATACTTGGGAAGACTTAAATGCAAATGTCGAACAATTTTATGCGCTACCAAATGCAGAGGTTGTCTTTGCAGTTACAGTAATGACTACAAATGTATTTAACTTAGATAAGATTTGGGAATGGTTTGCAAAATATCATAGGAAAAAGGCAAGTATTGCTATGACAAATGTAGTAGTAACACCTGCCTATTTAAATATTGCACATATGCCAAAAGAACTGAAGGCATTGGCATTAGAAAAGATGAAAGATATACCCACAAGTACTATTTGGCCACTTAATAGTGTACATGCTGATGTTTTTGAGTATCAAACTGGCATTGCAGACATAAGAAAAGGACTTCAAAGAGAAGTAGACCCAAAAGAACAACAAAAATGGTGGAACCATTATATTAACTTTACCAAAGATACAGATAGGCTGCAAAAAACAGATACGTTTGCACTTGTAGAAGAATTGGCACCATATAAGGAGACAGTAGATGGCAAAGAAACCGCCTAAGAATCAAATAATTAAAAACAGTGATTTTGCAAATCACGGCAACAGTATTTGGAACCAACCTTTCTTTGATAAATTAGAAGAAGGATTTTTTCGTAATATAGATATTTCTGATATTAGTGATGCAAGTCAGAAATTTTTAAATATCTATCCAGAGTGGATTAGTAGTAGTAAGATGAATAAATTTACTGGAATGGAGAAGTTTCCTTATAAGTTTGTTAGCTTGGGTACAACACAGGGTCTAGATTGGTGGCATTATTACTGTATGGCAAATGGTCTCAACTTGCGTATGTATAGGGGAGAATATCCTTATAATAGAGACGTACTATTAGAAGAAGAATGGCGCAATAAAAGATATGTAGATGATAATCCATTGCAAAAAGGAGATGCTCTTATTATTAGTTTGCCATTTAGTGGTACAGGCGGCAAGCATGATGAGTGGGATAACATGATGGAAACTTGTAATAGTTTGGGCATTCCAGTATTTGTGGACTGTGCATGGTTTGGAACATGTCATGGGCTTGAAGTAGATTTAGATCAACCATGTATTACAATGGCTGCATTCAGTACAACCAAGGGACTTAGCTGTGGCAATTGGCGGAGTGGTATTGTTTTTAGTAGGATAGACGAAGGCTCATTGAGTGTACAAACAGAATGGAATCATGGCATACATTTACATACAAGTATAGCTAATTTCTTGTTTGAACATTTTACTCCAGACGCAGTACCTAAAAAATATAAAGATGCACACAATGCAGTTTGTGAACATTATGGACTTACTCCAAGTAATACAGTACATATTGCAACAGCACCTATGACAAAAGAGTGGGAAATGTTCCAACGAGATAGACAATATCATAGAGTCAATATTAGAGATGCAGTAAAACGTTACAAAAAGTCTGGTAAGTTTCTAGAATGATCGCAAATTTAGTATACATAACAGATGATCCTATGGACTTTCATATGGAAAAGTACGAGCATAGTAGTAACTGGATTGGCAACTGTTTTGGTCAAAACTTCTACTGTGTTAACACTGGAGAAATAGTTAAAGACATAGATGTACTTAATAGTTTGCCATTTAATAATATAGCAAATGCCAATAATCATTTATCGAGATGTGAAAATTATGCACATGTAATTAAATCTTGGTGGGAAACATTACATGATATTCCCCTTATGCGGCATCTTGATTTACATATTGATTTAGATAAAACTTTACACAAAAGTAGAACATATGAAAGTTTGGATAAACATACTGCAATAGAAGAATGGTCAACATGGATGTCAGCTTTAGATATTATTAATGCAGATAATAATGAGCCCCAAGCAATGACAGTTTTAACAAAAAACTTAGATGCAGTACCCAGCGATTTAGCAAAACTTGCTACTCAAATGGAGAAAATTTGGTTCGAACAAGAGGATGGATCCTTTATGGGTGGCGGCATACATGAGATAAATCCAATTAATGGGTGTAGAGACATTTTAGTAGACAAAAATGGAGAGTTTATAATAGGACATTATCATGTTCTAATACAAATGTTTAAAATGGAAACTTTTAAACAAGCATGGGCAAATGTAGAGCTTACATTATCTACAGTAAATAAGTTAGAGATACCTGATTTGTATCAACTAGTATCTAATCATTTAGGTTTAAGGATAAGACATGAATTTACCTAAAAATGCATGTGTTTATCCATTTAAAGGTGCTATGCTTATGCATGGCCTACCTGCAACTCCTTGTTGTCGTTTTCATCATAGATTTTTAGATGAAGCAGATAAGGAAAGTGTAGATGCATATGGTGCCACGTTTGCAGATATACGTGAATCAATGATGCGAAATGAGTGGCATCCAGGCTGTTACAAATGTAAAACAGATGAAGAGACTAAAGGCAGCAGTATGCGAACTGAAGCAGAAGAATTCTTTGATGACTTTACAGACAGTGTAGAATTGCAATATTTAGAAATTACAGTAGGCAGATTATGTAATTTAAAATGTATGAGTTGCGGGCCTGAATTTAGCCACACTTGGGATGACGATACACTTGCAATGAAATTAGAATCTCCTGATTATATCAAAAAACTAAAAGAGGTACAAGAATTAGATTTAGATCATTTAAATGTAGATTTGTTAAAAGGTTTGCGCCATATAAAAGTTACAGGCGGTGAGCCCTTTTTACATCGACAATTTTTAAGTTTTGTAGTACGTTTAGCTGAAGCCGGTATTGCACCACAAATACATTTGGAAATATTTACTAATTGCACTTGGTGGCCAAAGAAAGCAGACTATAATGCGTTGCTTCAATTTAAAGAGTTACGTATTAGACCTAGCATAGATAGCATAGGGCAATGTAATGATGTTCTTAGATTTCCTAGTAAATGGGATAAGGTTGAAGGAGTTTTAGATCAATGGATTGATATGAGAAGCCAATATCCTGATAAAGTTAGTATTGCTACAGCAACAACAGTAGGCGCAGTTAATGCTCCTTATATGTATGAGTTTATGTACTGGGCTAAAGTTGTTAAAGACATTGATGTAATTTTGCAGACAGTTTATGAACCAAACTATATGAGTATACTACACTATCCTGATTGGTTTAAAGACAACTTGCGGTATACTATTAATATGCAATTTAATGAAACTATAAAACCAGGAAAAATAAGACCTGCGCAGAAGTTATTGTATAAATTAACAGAACATAATGGGATAGAAGATCTTGCTATAGAGCATATTGATAAAATTAAAAGAGTGTTAAGGTTAAGAGGATTAACAATTAACGATTTGCCAAAATTTAAACAACTGTTGGAACTTAAAAGTCCTGGAGTAAATTGGGAACAAGGTAAAGAAATTATTTGGAAAGAAGATAATCAGCTGTGATAGATAAAAGTAAATTAAAAAGTAGTAGTACCTTTTGTATGCTTCCTTTTATGCACATTTATGGTAGTGCAGGAGGAAATATGGTTCCATGTTGCGAAGCACAGGAGACAGCGTTGAACAATCCTGGAGAGACTGCACTAGAGTCATGGAATAATGAAAACTATAAAGAATTACGTAGAGCATTAGCTAAT
>Ga0206677_10001030_pt1 | contig 26225 bp, 21 predicted proteins | sample M130m12015metaG_FD_155475 | JGI IMG/M metagenome (GOLD analysis project Ga0206677, IMG submission 155475) | Ammonia-oxidizing marine archaeal communities from Monterey Bay, California, United States - M1 30m 12015 | ecosystem: Environmental > Aquatic > Marine > Intertidal zone | place: USA...
TTGACCAGCAAGTGCTTTCATACCGTTGCTCACACTTCAAATATAGTCTTTGGTCGCTACCTTTGTGGGGAAACAAAAATGAACTCATGAACAAGTTCTTTACCCTAGCTCTACTTTTAACGACTGTCCTTCCCGCTAAAGTGCACGCACAAGAAATCCCTGTTGATCTGACCGCTGTAAAGCGTATGGAGCAGGACTTGTTTTTCTTGTCTTCAGATGCACTAAAAGGACGCAAGCCAGGAACAGCTGAAGCAGATGTTGCTCGCGATTATATAGTGGGAAAAATGTTGGAATACGGCATTGAACCTATGGGAGAAAACGGATATTTTCAGAAGTTTCCCGTTCCAGAATATGCTGAGGTAAACTATGGAGCTACTAAACTTTGGATAGGCAAAACGCATTTAGCGGGTCACGAAGATTTCTATCCGGTTTCCATAAGTGCTACGACGGGTCTTGTAGAGGAAAAAACGGTATATGTTGGCTATGGTATCACGACAGAAGATGGCACTTACGATGATTTTGCGAAGATCGATGTTGCGGGTAAAATTGCCGTGATGAACGTGAGTTCGCCCGACGGCATCCACCCACATAGCGCTTATGCAGCCTACCACAGCTTGAACGAACGTGTGGCTAATCTCGTGGAAAAAGGCGCCACAGGAGTGTTGCTTATCAATCCGGAAGCTACAGCCTCGGATACGCGAGAATTCTTTAAAAACATCAACGGTTCTACAGTACCCGTGTTCTTCGTACGAAACGAGAAATGGGCAGTTAAACTTATGAAGCGTTCACTGAAAACAGCTATTGCAGTCGACATGTCCGAGCGCTTTAGCGATGGCTATAATGTCATTGGCTACATCCATAACAACAAGCGCAAAACCGTGGTACTTGGGGCACATTACGATCATCTTGGAATGGGCGGTGAAAACAGTTTGTACAAAGGACCCGCGGCTATTCACAACGGTGCGGATGATAACGGCTCCGGAACGACACTTCTTTTGGAGGCGATGCGCTATTATGCTCAACGTAAAGACACAAATTACAATTATCTGATACAATTCTATAGCGCTGAAGAATTGGGCTTGATTGGATCAAAATATTGGACAAACCATCCGACTTTTCCGTTGAAAGAGATTGAATTTATGATCAATAGCGATATGGTTGGCCGCTTACGCGAGAACCGATTACAACTCTCCGGAACAGGAACTGCTGTGGAATGGGATGGAATTCTCGACAGCCCTATACTAGGACTCGATCTTAAGAAAGACCCGGCAGGCGTTGGCCCCTCAGATCAAACGTCTTTTTATTACAAGGATATTCCCGTCTTACACCTCTTTACTGGAACTCACAATGACTATCACAAGCCCACCGATGACGCCGAAAAGATCAACTATAAAGGCATGGCAAAACTTACTTCTTTGGTGTACACTATTACTGCGCGTTCAGCAAATTATGAGGGTTTAAACTTCCAGCGAACCACATCTTCCGAACAAAAGACTACCCCCAACTTCTCTGTGACTTTGGGAGTAATACCCGACTACCTCTTCGGGGGTCCTGGTCTTAGAATTGACGGTGCAACTGAAGGCAGACCTGGCGCAAATGCCGGATTACAGGCGGGCGACATCATACTTAAGATAGGCGACATAACTATCGACGATATTTATGCCTATATGACAGCATTGGGCGCATTTAAGAAGGGGGATACGACTTCTCTCCGCTTTTCCCGGGAAGGCCAGGTTATTGAATCGGAAATCACATTCTAATGGAGGCATTATCTGATACATTTCCAAAAGTAGCCGTTATTGGCGGCGGTTCCTTCGGGACAGCCGTAGTAAAAATGGTGAGTGAGAATACAGGCGTTTGCCGTTGGTGGATGCACAACGAAGAAAGTGCTGCGCACATTAGGGAATACCACCACAATCCACGCTACCTATCTTCTGTGACTTTTGATGAAGGAAGCGTTGACATCGTTACGGATATCAATGCAGCAATCGCAGGTTGTGATATCGTCATCTTCGCTGTTCCAAGTGCTTTTGTGAAAGAAGTCCTTTTAAACATGAATAAAGGTGCACTTGATGGGAAACTGGTTTGCTCAACCATAAAGGGAATCATTCCAGATGAGAACATGATTGTTGGGGAATATTTGCGTGAAGTAGTTGGCGTCCCAGAAGATCACATCGTAGTGATTACGGGTCCTTGTCATGCAGAAGAAATTGCACTGGAACGATTGAGTTTTCTTACCGTTGCCGCGTTAGAGGCAAGCGCTTCTAAAAAGGTCGCTAGCGTTTTACAGAGCCATTACGTGAGGTGCACGCTGAGTAAAGATATCTACGGTACCGAATACGCTGCCGTGATGAAGAATATCTATGCTATAGCCGCGGGGATGTGCCACGGTTTGGGTTACGGGGATAATTTTCAAGCGGTACTTATTTCGAATGCAGCGCGCGAGATGCGCCGTTTTATGAAGAGCACGTGTGAAGGTCGAATCAACATTAAAAAGAGCGCCTATCTAGGCGATTTATTGGTAACCTGTTACAGCCAATTTTCCAGAAACCGTATGCTCGGGAACATGCTCGGTAAAGGCTATACCATCAAAAGTGCAAAAGCTGAAATGACCATGGTTGCGGAAGGTTACTATGCAGCTGCTTTGGTAGCAAAAATTCGTAAAAAGCAAGAGGTTAGAATGCCTATCGTCAAAGCCGTTTATGATGTAATGTATGAGGGGAAATCTGCGAAAAAGACCATGGCAAAATTGGCCCAAAAATTAAACTAAGGCAGCGCAAACTTACCCGTTGACAGCGCGTTACTAAAGTAGACTAACGATTATGACAACTAAAGTTTTCAAAACCTTTCTGACGCTGTTTTTCACTACAGCACTATTTGCACAGAATCCCAGTAGCATTCTCCAAAAAGCGGAGGCTAAATTATCAGGTGCAGACCTTTCTGCTGAGGTCAGTATTCGTACGGTTCGCCCACGATGGGAACGCACGATGGAAGCAAAAATATGGAACCGGGGCTTAGATAAAACCATGATTTTAATCACCGGTCCAGCGCGTGAAAAAGGAACAGTGTTTCTTCGCAACGGCGAAGATGTTTGGCATTTTGTACCGGGCATAAAGAAAATCGTGGCATTGCCCGCTGCAATGGTGCAGAGCTGGATGGGTACAGATTTCACGAACGACGCGTTAATTAACGCCGGTTCTTTAGTGGAAGATTATACAGCGAGCTTACGGGGTATAGTGTCTGTGAATGGTACGAACTGTTTTAAAATTTCACTAACACCTAAGCCAGATGCAGCGGTAGTTTGGGGCCAAGTGGTGACCTTCGTATCTGTGGACGAATTTCTCCAATTGCGTACGGAGTTTTACGATGAAGAAGAATACCTAATCACTACCCTCGAAGCGATGGAAATCAAATCTTTTGGGAATAGAACATTGCCCTCAGTATTGCGGATCACCCCAGCTGAGGAAGAGGGGAAATTTACCGAAATGACCTACAAGGCACTCAACTTCAACCCGACTTTTGATGAAGGATTTTTCGAGCGCAGTAATATGAAAAGGGTCGAATAATGTTCAAACTGGCCTGGCGCAACATATGGCGTAATAAAGGAAGAAGCTTCATCACCATAGCTGCTGTAATGTTTTGCGTGATTTTCGCTGTAGTTCTTCGCAGCTTTCAAGTGGGTGTATGGGAACATATGGTCGGGGATATCGTCGCAAACAATTTTGGCTATCTGCAAGTGCATCAAAAGGGATTTTGGGGAGACCAAAGTCTGGATTTGAGTATGGACGAGACAACATTGGACTGGGATAAAATGGAAAATGTACCCGGTGTTCGTGCTCTTGTGCCCCGGTTGGAGAGCTTTTCTTTAGTAAGTACAGGAGAAAGTAATAGGGGCAGTTTGGTGCTGGGTATTCGTCCCGAGGAAGAATTGTCCGGTTTACGGTTAACGGACCAATTGATTGACGGTCGCCTCTTTGCACCGGCCTCCAATGAAGTAGTTGTTTCTGAGGGCCTTGCGGAATATTTACACGTGGCGGTTGGGGATTCTCTCATGTTTTTGGGACAAGGTTATCGCGGGGCAAGCGCCTATGGCCAGTTCATGGTCGCGGGTATTGCTAAAATTTCGAATCCTGAACTCAATAAACAGCTTGTTGTCTTGCCTCTAGAGACGGCCCAGTGGATGTATAATGCCACGGGGCTATTAACGACAGTAGTAGTAGATTTAGAACCAAATGCAGACTTCGCAGAAGTCAAAGCGTCACTCGAGCCATTACTAAGGTCAGATTTTGAATTGCTAGACTGGAAACAGTTGTTTCCAGAATTGGTCCAAACCATTGAGGCAGATATGGCAGGTGGTCAAATATTTGTGACTATCCTTTACTTTATTATATCCTTCGTTTTGCTCGGTACGGTTATCATGATGGTAAGTGAACGCGAGCGTGAATTTGGAATTTTGGTGAGTATAGGAATGCGCAAAACGACGTTGGCTGCAGTGACGGTTTTGGAAAATTTAATGCTTCTCGTCGGTGGCGCTGTAGTGGGAATGGCCGTGGTTAAACCGGTCCAATTTTATTTTAAATACAACCCCATCGATCTAAGTGGGCAGATGAAAGAAGCTATTGAGCAATTCGATTTTGAACCCAAACTCTATACTACCACCTCTTTCATCATTAATTTGAATCATGGTGCCATCGTCTTCGTTATAGGTGTCTTAGTTAGCAGCTATGCTGTTTGGAAGATCATGAAGTTGAACCCGGTAAAAAGTATGCGCTCATGATTTTTAAGGTGGCTTGGCGTAACATCTGGCGTGCAAAGGTGCGCTCCTTTATCGTAATTGGATCTATCGCGGTAGGAATTTGGGCGGGTTTACTCATTATAGGTTTCTCTTTCGGAATGAATAATGAGCGCACGGCATCCGCCATTGGAACGACCACCGGACATGCGCAGATTCACCATGAAGATTTTGATGCCGAACCGCTATCCACGGCTGTTGTTGCAGATTCCTCGACTGTAGTAGCCCTTCGTAAAACTGTAGAAGCGTTGCCATTTGTAAGCGGAACTGCTCAGCGTACAGTATTGGGCGGAATGATTAATTCTACTAAAAGTGCTCGCGCAGTCCGGATTATGGGCATTTGGCCAGAAGAAGAGCGCCTTCAAACGACTTTGGCCGACTGCATGGTTGAAGGCGATTTCTTTGAAGCTTCCGGTCGCAATCGACTGCTGATCGGCGAAAAATTAGCGAAACGATTAGGATTAAAATTACGCAGTAAAGTGGTCCTCACTTTTCAAGATTCAGAGGGTAATCTTAGTAGAGCATCTTTTCGGATTTCAGGAATCTATAAAACATTGAACGCCACATGGGATGAGTTCCACCTGTATGTGCATCATCAGGATTTAGAAAAAACGCTGGGCGCTCCATTAGTACACGAAGTATTAGTGCGTTTTGAGGAAACTGTAGATACCGAAGAAAAAGCAGGTGTATTGGCAGCTGCTATGCCTGCAGGATTGGCGGTGAAGTCCTGGAAACAGGTTCGCCCTGAATTGGGCTTTGCGGATGATATGATGGCCATCATGCTCGTATTGGTTTTAGGAATTATCATGATGGCATTATTGTTCGGTATTATCAATAACATGCTTATGGCCATATTGGAACGCCGCAGAGAACTGGGCATGCTAATGGCTGTAGGAATGAATAAGCGCAAGCTGTTTTTAATGATCCTAGTTGAGACATTAATGTTGGGTTTTGTTGGTGGTCCTATTGGGATCCTTCTTGGCGATCTAAGCACTCGTGCCATGATGCGAGTCGGTATAGATTTATCTAGTAAGCAGGACGGCTTGGCAGAATTGGGCGTGCAGAGTATCATTTATCCTGAAATCGTTCCCAGCTATTACCTCATTATTGCTGTAATGGTAATAACAACGGCTTTGATTGCCTCCATTTTACCCGCAATTAAAGCGCTTAAATTGAATCCAGTAGAAGCCATTCGTGGTCATTAAGTTATGAGTAAACCTGTTATCGAAGTTAAAAACCTAGAAAAGGTCTATGACGGTGCTGTTCCTGTACACGCCGTGAACGGCATTAGTCTTAGCATAACGCAAGGCGAATTTACGGCGCTCAAGGGGCCGTCAGGCTGCGGAAAAACTACGTTGCTTAATATGCTCGGGGGGCTGGACCAGCCAACGGCAGGATCTATTGCTATTGGAGGGGTGGACATTACTACGCTAAGTGAAAATGCATTGATCGACTTTAGATTGCGCAATATTGGATTTGTCTTTCAAGCCTACAATCTTATACCGGTGCTTTCTGCGCAGGAAAATGTAAGTTTTATTATGCTTCTGCAAGACAGGCCCAAGGAGGAACGTGAAGCACGCGCGCAGCAACTGCTCGAAGCAGTCGGACTGAAGGGTAAGGAAGATAAAAGACCAGGCCAGCTTTCAGGCGGCCAACAGCAGCGCGTTGCCGTTGCCAGGGCTTTGGCTTCTAAGCCTCAGTTTGTTTTGGCCGATGAACCTACGGCAAACCTTGATTCGCAGAGTACAGCAAATCTTTTAGATATAATGGAGCGGTTGAATAAAGAGGAGGGCATGACCTTCGTTTTCGCAACCCACGATGATCGTGTGATTAAAAAAGCACGTCGAATCATTAGTATTGAAGATGGAAAAGTCCTCAGCGACGACTAAAGCCTTACTTTAGGGTTATGGATTCTAAATTTCTACCGTACACACCCTGGCCAGCTTCTGATACAGATGCTCGTGCGTTGTTTGAAAACTTTGAAACGGCACTTCAAACCAGACGCAGCCTACGTATGTATAGCAAAAAGCCAGTCTCTCGAACGACAGTAGAACGTCTTATCGGTTTAGCGGCTTCCGCGCCTTCAGGGGCAAACAAGCAGCCTTGGCATTTTGTCGCAGTACAAAATCCAGAAGTAAAGAGAAAAATACGTGAAGCTGCAGAAGAGGAAGAAAAAGCTTTTTACGGGGGTCGTGCAACTGAAGAATGGCTCGAGGATCTTAAGCCGTTCGCTACCGATTGGGAAAAGCCATTTTTAGAAGATGCGCCATGGCTTATCGTGGTTTTCCGAAAGAATTACGATGTTGAAGCTAACGGATCGAAAGCGAAGAATTATTACGTGCAAGAGAGTGTAGGTATTGCATGCGGATTCTTAATAGCTGCCATACACGCTGCTGGATTAGTCACTTTGACACACACACCGTCTCCGATGGGGTTTCTCTCCGATATTTTGGGCCGTCCCTCAAATGAAAAGCCCTTTTTACTTTTACCCGTAGGGTATCCTGCCGATGGCGCAGAAGTGCCGGACATTTCTAAGAAAGGTTTAGACGATATCAGTGATTTTATCTGACCTTTGAAGAAAATTACACCACTATGTTTGAAGGAACGTCTGTACAATTTGTCGTAGATGCTGACGAGGTTCGTCAGGAGCTCAAAGCAGCCCAATTGAATTGGCCAATTGTAAAGATTTTAGGTCAAGAGGATGAAGAAGAAAAAGATCCTGAAGACATGAGCGTCAGTGGCGAGGGCGTAGCCATTTATATTGATAGCATTGAAGTGATTCTGAAAGAACGTATTGAAAAGGCAAAAGATATCGTTGCTACAGTAGCACGAATGATTCAATATTTCAACGAACGCGACGAAACCGCGGTACTCTTCTTCCATGTCAGCTGGGAGACCTATTTGATCGACGAAAAATAGGCAGTAAGAATGCCTGCTTTTGAGTGACCAACGACCTCCTGCAATTGCTCAGGAGTGGCAGCTTTAATGTTCTTAACGCTTTTAAAAACCTTGATAAGGTCTTTGATGGTTTCAGGACCAATCCCTTTAACCCCCTCTAGTTCACTTTTAAAAGCGCCCTTGCTTCGGCGTGAACGGTGGTGATTTAAGCTGAACCTGTGAGCTTCATCCCGAGCTTGCTGAATTATTTTCAAGGTTTCCGAACGTTTGTCTAAATGCAACGGATATGGATCTCCAGGGAAATAGAGTTCTTCTAGTCTTTTCGCAATACCGATGATGGTGATTTTCCCGCGTAGCCCTAGTCGCTCTAAAGCTTTGAGCGCAGCGCCTAGTTGGCCTTTACCTCCATCAATCACAATAAGCTGTGGCAATGGCTCACCTTCTTCTTGCAGTCGACGGTATCTGCGGTGCACGACTTCTTCCATGGAGGCATAGTCGTCAGGACCCTCTACCGTTTTGATATTGAATTTTCGGTAGTCCTTTTTTGAAGGCTTACCGTCTTTAAAGACCACACAGGCACTCGCTGGATTTGTCCCTTGAATATTCGAATTATCAAAACACTCAATGTGTCTGGGTTCAACGGGCATGCGCAAGTCTTGCTTCATTTGCGTCATAATGCGTTTCACATGCCGGTCGGGGTCAACAATCTGAATGTTCTTCAGTTTTTCTTGACGGAAATACATGGCATTTTTAATGCTCAATTCAATGAGTTTACGTTTTTCACCTTTCTGAGGAACGGTGAATGTACTTCCCTCTATGAGTAGATTGACCGGATGTGAAGTATAGATCAAACGCGAAGTAGAGCCAAAAAGAGAGCGGATTTCAGGAATTGCGATATGAAGAAAATCCTGCGGCTCTTCTTCCAATTTTTTCTTGATTTCTACAGTGTAACTCTGGACAATAGCACCTTCAATAACTTGCAGGTAATTCACGTACCCAAATTCAGCATCCATACTAACACTGTAGACGTCGATATTGGTTAGTTGGTTGCTTACCACGGTACTCTTTGCGGCATATTTTTCTAATGCATCTAATTTCTCCTTACATAACTGTGCTTGCTCAAATTCCAAAGCCTCGGCATGATTCAACATGCGCTCCTTTAAATGCCTTTTGACTGCGCTCAGCTGCCCTTTTATAATGTTACGTGCTGCGCTAACATCTGCTTCATATTCTTCTTCCGTTTGCATCGCCTCACAAGGGGCTTTGCAATTTCCGATATGATATTCTAGGCAAATTTTGAATTTCCCTTTTTCAATATTTTCCTCGCTGAGATTGTATTTGCAGGTACGGGTTGGATACATCTGCCGGATCAGCTCAAGTACGGCTTTCATGGCCTTTACATTAGGGTAAGGCCCATAGTATTCACTTCCGTCTCGTATGATGTTACGTAGTCCATAAATACGAGGAAACCTTTCTCGACGTATGGTAATGTAAGGGTAACTTTTATCGTCTTTAAGGTTGATATTGTAGCGGGGCTGGTGCTCTTTTATGAGGTTGTTTTCTAGCAGCAGCGCGTCTCCTTCTGTATCTGTTACGATCACTTTTATATCCGCTACTTTCCTTACCATAACCGCGATACGAGCGCTGGTTACACTTTTCGTGAAGTAAGAGCTAACACGCTTCTTGAGATTTTTAGCTTTTCCGATGTAGAGAATATTACCGGCTTTATCCATATGCTGATACACCCCCGGTTTGTTCGGAAGGGTTTTCAGCAAATTTGTGATGTGGATACTGTCGGCCATGCTTCAAAGATAAAAAAGGCCCGGCTCCCTTTGGGGCCGGGCCAGTGTTCTCGTGTTAACGAGCGGGGACTGCGTTGTTAAGAATGCTATTGGGCATCCATGATAGTGACTGTTCCGTTGACTGAATATTCATAGTCGTCGGAGGCATTCACCAATTCTAAGGTGTACATGTATACACCATCTGCCAGCTTCGTACCGTTTTGGTTGGTACCTCGCCATGGGTTAGCGTTGTCGTATAAGTATTCACTCTGCCATACACGATCACCCCATCTGTTGTAAATGGTTAGCTGGCTTAAATCTTCATAATCATCAATATTCTGTATGATAAAGCCATCATTCACGTTATCTCCGTTTGGAGTAATAAAGTTTGGTACTACCACGGTGTCCGGGTAAGGAGGCGTGTTAATGATGATAGGTAAACAGTTCGAATATGCGGTATACTGCGTATCTACAGGATCAGTGGTTCTGATACAAACGCGGTATTCACCAGGGGCTAGCTCTAGGAACATACGGTAAGTTGTATCTGGTGCAAGAACCGGATTCTGAGGAGAAGCCACGTGGTCGTGAATCCATTCTCCCATCCATGTTCCTCCAATCTTTTCTTGTAAGAATACAGTGTAGCTGTCTACAGCCCATCCATTGTACTGGTTCCAGATAAGGTCAACAGGGATAGTATCAGGATCAATGATTGGTACCATACCATTACTGCGTTCTAAAAGCATACTTGCAATACTGTTTGTTGCTCCCTGCATATCGTCGTTGAGCTTCATGTCAACACGATATTCATAGCTGTCTTGATCGACTTTAATGAACCCGATTTGGTTGTCTTTGAAGTCGTATTTGTACTGATTAAATACAGTACCTACTTTCTGATATTGCGCCTGACCTGGATCCTTGCGGAAGATTTGCCACTCTTGGAAAAGATAATCTGGGTAAGATGAGGTATCCGCACTCCATTCAATAACTGGGTTTTGATCTTCTTCGATGGTTACATTTTCCATCTCGTAGATGGCATTGAAACAACCGGTAACGTTTAATTGAATCGTGTCGAATTCGTTCATCGGGAAACCACATTTATTCAAGAGGGTATTTCCGTCATTACCAACTTTCGAGTACAAGAAATATTTACCGTTTTTAGATAGCGGTTTATATAGCTTGATCGTCATCTGGGTTGCTTCATAGTTATTGTCACAGTTTGCTGTGAAAGATTCTATCGCAAGCGGTTGCCCGTCGGGTTTCGTTAATCGGAAGTCGGTACCATCAGGAGAAATGGATGAACAGTCTAGTTTTACTTTGAATTTCAAGGTTACTGTGGAATCCAAACAGTTGTAATCTACTGTAGGAAGACCGTTTACTGGATCTTGATAAATACCAGGTGCTTGGTAGTCTAACTGCACTCCTGCTTGCGCATTTGGAGTACACGCGGAAGCAATGGCAATTTGCATGTCGCGATTTACTTCACCAATCTTACGCCAAACGTAAAGAACAGAGTCATAACGGTATTCATCCACTGTAACAGCCATTACATCAATCTCAACGGCAGAAGGCTTGAAAGTGATTAACCCTGTACTAGGATGCATGTAAAGCGAATTTGCTGGGGATGTTGTGATGGGTTGATCGTAGGTCCAACCTGTTGCATAATTAATATTGGTAGGAGTACAGTTTGATCCCGCGCCGGCTTTTACGTGAGTGATTCTGTAGTAAAGAGAATCGCCATCTGGTTCAACAGCACTTTGCTTCCAGTTAAAAGTACGTCCAGTACAGAATGCACGTACGGGCTCACTTACAAATTCAGGAGATGTGTTTTGACCGATCTGGTTGTTCAGTTTTGCCTCAATGTAAAAACCTTGAGACGATGGGTTCACAATATTATCTACGGCAGGGTTACGACAACACGTTGAGAAAGCAAAAGTCCAATCTGGGGCATTACCGGGAATAGTAATTTCTCCTTCATAGGTAACAACATGAATGGTCACACCTGCATTTGATGAACTTACACAATCAAACAAGGTCGGCGCAACTACTCCCGAACCGCTCGTTGATGGAGTGGTCTCTGTAAGAATGGTACTTACGGTAGCGTAGTTCGCAGAACAAGCGTAAAGGGTTGCGCTTGTCGGTAACGTGATACCATTATTGTCACGGTACAGACGCATGATAATTTTGTACTTGTGGCTGTTACCGGTCGAGCTGACATACTCATACTGAAGATCGCCTCCAGCGTTGTGCGATGCCGAAGCATTTTGAACGAAGAATACGAGTGCTAAAGCGGTAAAAAGTGTTCTAAACAATGTTTTCATGAACGTGTGTATTTGTAAGCCTGAATAACTGAACCTTAAATATCTTCAATTCCTGCTTCTTACACAAATGAAATGAGTAAACGTTTAGCTTCAGTTAGAGAGCAATGCGTAAACGGTAGAGAACCCAAGTAAACCGCCCGACAGTAGCTCTTGAAGTGTATGTCTTTTCAGACTAATTCGGGACCAAGCAACGGCACTTAAAAAAAGCAATAGAAGGAGCAGGAATTCGGGCTCTCCTGTACCGTATCGTTGATGCAATCTTAAATACAAAGCAAAGAACCCGGCTGCTCCCGCCATATGGGCACTACTCTTGAAATAAGGGATGAGAATAGTGCTCACAATAAGTACGAATGCAGTGCCGTAAACACTTAGATAAATTTCCTTAGGCGCCATGGCATTTTTAAGAAACGCAGCAGTCGCGAACGCACAAGCTGCACCAGTGATGTAAGGATAGATGCGGTCTTCACGTTTGATCAGGTGTACGCTGGAGATGATTTTTGTCGCGCGAAATAAAACGATTGCGATCAGTGGTGATGCGTATGTGCCTACAAAGACGGTTGAAGTTATTTTGAAAATAGTACTCCAGGAATAGGTTTCTGGAACAGACCAAAGCACAAATAGGGCGCCTACAGTCGGCATAATTCCGGGATGAAACAGGTAGCTGATAAACTGACTAAAGCCGTATTTGATGCCTTGCATTTTAGAGTTCTTTTCTCATTCTAGCCACTGCTATATCGAGTTGTTCTCTGTATTTGGCTACGGTACGACGGGCAATGGGATAACCTTTTTCTTTTAGAATTTTTGCCAGTGCATCGTCCGTCATGGGTTTTCGTTTGTTCTCCTCAGCGACTGTGTCCTCTAGAATCTTCTTGATTTCTCGAGTGCTGACTTCTTCACCGTCTGCATTGGTCATGGATTCGGAGAAAAACCGTTTGATCAGAAATGTACCGTATGGAGTCTGAATGTATTTGTTGGAAGCCACACGACTGACCGTAGAAATGTCCATACCTATTTCTTCCGCTATATCCTTAAGAATCATGGGGCGAAGCTTGCGCTCGTCACCGGTAAGAAAATAATCGCGTTGATAATTTAGAATGGACTGCATTGTGAGCATTAAGGTCTGTTGGCGCTGAACAATGGCGTCGATAAACCATTTAGCACTGTCCAATTTTTGCTTTACAAACAAGGCCGCTTCTTTTTCTGCTTTATTTTTTTCTTTACTGGCTTTGTAGTGCTCGAGCATTTCACGGTATTGGTTGCTCAAGCTTAATTCAGGGGCATTACGACCGTTTAGCGTTAGTTCAAGCTCTTCGTCTACAATCTGTAAGTTGTAATCGGGTATGACATTTTCTGTAGGCCGACTGAGATTAGATGAGCCACCCGGTTTTGGGTTCAGTCGTCCGATCTCTTCGATAGCGTCACGGAGTTCATCCTCATTGACGCCTAATCGGTCCATCAATTTTTGATAGTGGCGCTTTACGAAGCTGTCAAAATTATCTTCTAGAATGCTTAGGGCGAGATTTACCTTGAAAGAAGGGCGTTTACGTTCCAATTGGAGTATTAAACACTCGCGTAAATCGCGACCACCAACTCCCGGGGGGTCTAGGTCTTGAATAATTTCGAGGAGACGTCTAAGCTCCTTTTCTTCGGTAAATAACCCTTGAGAAAAAGCCAAGTCATCAACGATATCGATGAGTTCCCTTCGCAAAAGTCCATCGTCATCGATTGTGCCTACGAGGTAGGTGGCCAATTCTAATTCCTCGGTATTTAAGTCCCGAAGGCGCAATTGTGAAATGAGGCTATCGTGAAAGCTTTCGTTAACTATGACCGGGGCTTCATACAACTCGTCGTCAGAGCTGTAGTTATTGGCTTTGGTTTTATAATCGGGTGTATCATCGTCTCCAAGATAATCATCCCAATTAATTTCCTCCATAGAGTCGCGTACTTCGCGCTCGTCGGAATCGTCGTTTTCAAAGTTGTCTTCGGCTTTTTCTTTTCCCTCCTGTAAGGCTGGATTTTCCTCAATCTCTTGCTTGATACGTGCCTCTAAACTTTGCGTGGGCAACTGCACAAGCTTCATCAGCTGAATCTGTTGTGGACTCAGCTTCTGTTGAAGTTTTTGTGCAAGAGTTTGCTTTAGCATAAGTTAGGCGAATGATGGGATTAGAAGTGTGCACTACCCGGAGTCCTAGGGAATGGAATGACATCACGAATGTTGCCCATACCGGTCGAAAATTGAACTAAGCGCTCAAAGCCTAGACCGAAGCCGCTGTGTACACATGTTCCGAATTTTCGGGTTTCGAGATACCACCATAATTCTTCTTCTGGAATTCCTACAGCAGCGACCTTTTCTTTAAGTACATCGTAGCGTTCTTCGCGCTGAGAGCCCCCAACAATCTCCCCAATTCCAGGGAAAAGAATGTCCATGGCACGTACGGTCTTTCCGTCCTCATTTAAGCGCATGTAAAACGCTTTAATAGATGCAGGGTAATCGTACAATACTACAGGCGCCTTAAAGTGCTTTTCTACCAAGAAACGCTCGTGCTCACTTTGAAGATCTGCGCCCCATTCTTCTATACGGTATTTGAATTTCTTCTTTTTGTTCGGCTTGCTATTCTTCAAGATTTCAATCGCTTCGGTATATGAAAGACGCACGAAATCGTTGTTGGCTACGAATTCTAATTTCTCGATCAGACCTTGTTCCGCGCGTTCGTTCTGTGGCTTCCCTTTTTGCTCCTCTACAAAGCGACTGTCCAGGAATGCCAAATCTTCACGGCAGTTGTCCAGGATGTAGCGCAGACAGTATTTTAAAAAGTCTTCCGCGAGATCCATATTCATATTTAAATCATGAAACGCCATTTCGGGTTCGACCATCCAGAATTCCGCTAAATGTCTCGTTGTGTTTGAGTTTTCTGCACGGAACGTCGGTCCGAAAGTGTAAATTTTTCCCAGAGCTAAAGCCCCAAGTTCACCCTCCAGTTGACCGCTTACGGTTAAATGGGTCTCTTTACCGAAAAAATCTTCAGCAGGGTCGCCTCCTGAGGCAGGTAGGGTGCTGACACGGAACATTTCGCCCGCTCCTTCGGCATCAGATCCGGTAATAATGGGGCTGTGCCAGTTGACAAAACCTTCTTTATTGAAGTAGTTGTGTATCGCAAACGAGAGTGCATGCCGCACTCGGAATACAGCGCTGAAAGTGTTCGTACGCGGTCGCAAATGGGCGATATCACGCAAAAATTCTAAGCTGTGCTTTTTTGGTTGGAGCGGATAGTCTTCGACAGGAGCATCGCCTAAAACCTCAAACGAATCCACAATAATTTCTACAGTTTGCCCTTTTCCTTTACTTTCTACAAGCTGACCGGAAATAGACAGACAAGATCCTGTTGTAATACGCTTGAGTTCGCTTTCGTCCTCTTTTTCAAAATCAACTACACATTGAAGGTTCGTTAGTGTAGAACCATCGTTAATGGCAACGAAACGATTACTGCGAAAAGCGCGAACCCAACCTTTGACAGTGATGTTGGTGCCAATTGGTGGCGATTGTAAGAGGTGTTTAATGCTCATGATTGTGCTTTATTTGTAACAAAGATGCTATTTCGGCGTGATATTTCGGTACGATTGCCGCACGTTTTTTCAAAAAAACACTGGCTTTGGCACGAAAGTTGTTCAAAACGGGAAACATTGGAAACATTTTTTAGAACATTTGTTTCCATAGTGGGTTATCCTCGTGTTAACCCTGAACCTCACGAATCGAATTGAATGGAATCTGAATTGTCCCGTGTATTGTTCAACAGCATCGAATTGTTTCTACAGTTTGGTATTAAGAGCGTGAACATGGATCAGATCGCAAGCAGTTGTGGAATGTCCAAAAAGACATTGTACAAACATGTCAAAAACAAAGAAGATTTATTAGAGAAAGCGTTCGTGAAAGCCGTTGTTTTCATGAAGGCGGAACTGGAAGAAACCATTAGCGGTGTTGATGGGAATGCCATTGATCAACTTTTCGCAATCGAGCGTTTCGCTGAGGTGCACATGCGCGACGACAAGGATCGTTTGTTGCATCAATTGGAACATTATTACCCATCCATTGCAAATAAGATGAAAGCCAAACGTGAGGATATCGTTTTTATGGTAACCAAACGCAATTTAGAACGCGGCATTAGAGAAGGTTTATACCGTGAGGACCTCCATGTAGATCACATTTCACTGTTGTATTACGGTCATGTTTTGGCGGTACATGAAGGAGTGATTTCAAACGAGCATATCAAACTAGACCAATTGCGCAAGACCAGCTTGCGCTATCACATTCGCGGTATCGCAACTGCCAATGGACTAGAATATCTGAATCAATTAATAGCAACACAATAATGAGAAAAACAGTAGTGCTCTTCAGCATGATTTTCAGCGCTTTCATTGGCCAAGCGCAAGAGAAGTTCACTCTTGCCTCGGCGCAAGAGTACGCGCTTGATCACGCCTATGGTGTGCAAATTGCGGAATTAGAAATTCAACGTGCGCGTCAGATTTACCTCCAAAATTTAGCCATAGGTCTACCACAGGCATCCGCCAGTGGCCAGTACATCAACAACGTAGAGTTGGGTGCATTGGTAACTGATTTTGATGGAGACGGGGTGTTGGATGAATTGGTTTTTGGAACAGATTACCAAGCACAAGGTGGATTGGTGGTTAATCAATTGATTTTTGACGGCTCTTACGTTGTCGCCTTAATGGCAGCGAAGGTGTTGAAGGAAAGTGCAGAAATAGGCATGGACCAGAGTAAAGCAGAGTTGAAACGTGAAGTAGCGAAAGCATACCACCTTGCCCTCCTTAGTGAAGAGAGTGTTGCGGTTTTAAAGGCGAATAAAGACTATTTAGCCGATCTCGCTTCGGAAATGAAGAAAATGAATGAAGCTGGCTTAGTTAGTAAAGCCGATGCGGATCAAATGATGTTGAACTACAACAATATTGAAAACGCCCTGCGTTACAGCGAGGGTCAAGCGAATGTTGCGAAGATGTTGCTGAAGTTGCAGATGGGATACCCGGTAAAGCAAGTGGTACTTTTAGCGGACAAAATGGAAGACTTAGTGGTGAGTGCTGCTGCGGCAAGTACGCTGACTACTATAGGATTTGATCCCACGAAATCTGTAGACTACCTCGGTATGGCAAATCAAGTAGAGGGCGCGAAGTTGCAAGTATTGAATAAGCAATTGGCCTATTTGCCTACCATAGGTGTGAGCTACCAGAACAATATCCAATACATGAGTAGCGAGGCAAACATTTTCGGGAATGCGTCTGTAGATATCCCGAGCAGTTTGGTCGCAGGAAGCATTAGCGTGCCGTTATTTTCATCAGGAAATGGACGTGCGCAGATTCAGGAGGCGAAGATTCAACGCGATCAAGCAAGGATTGGACTACAGCAATTAGAGGAAGGTTTGATCATGCAACATGGTGCTTTGATCAATGAATTCCATCAGGGAATAGCCAATTTTTTAGCACAAAAAGAAAGTGTGGCATTGGCGAAACGCATTCGCGATCAGCGACGTAAAGAATACGATGCTGGGTTAGCATCTTCTATGGAATTGACACAAACTGAAACTCAATACCAAGATGCGCTGCAGTCAATGTTTATGGCGGCACAAAACGCATTGGACAAAAAGTCCGAACTAGAATATTTAATGACAAAACAGCAAAAGCAATAATACCGTAACATGAAAAAATTAGGATTCATATTAGGAAGCGTAGTTCTAGCATCGTGTGGTGCACCAGAACAATCTACAGGTACCATGGAAGAGCTCATGGCGAAGAAAGACAGCCTTGTTGAGGCACGTGCGACAGTGGATGCAGAAATTGCTGCAGTCGATGAAAAAATGATTGCGTTAGATACTATCGAGCGTTACGACCGGGTGACGTCAATCGAGGTAAACCCAACGACGTTTGTTCATTATTTCGATGTTTTTGGTGTTGTAGCTGCTGATAAGAGTATTAACCTCTACCCAACGGCCAGCGGAAAAGTTGAGAAAATCTACGTGATCAACGGACAGCGTGTTGCAAAGGGTCAATTATTAATGACCCTCGATACAGATCTTTTGAAGTCGTCTTTGAAGGAATTAGAGAACGGATTGACACTTGCGAAAACAGTCTTTGAGAAGCAAGAAAAACTATGGATTAATGAACAAATCGGTTCAGAGATTCAATACTTGCAGACAAAGAACAACTACGACGGATTAGTACAAAAGGTAGCCACCTTGAAGGAGCAGATTGCGCTTAGTGAAATTCGTGCACCTTTTACAGGGGCAATCGATAATATCTTTGCAAAAGAAGGTGAATTGGCAGGGCCACAGATGCCATCAATGCGTCTCGTAAATACCTCGGGGGTTTACGTCAAAGCGGATGTCCCAGAGTCGTACGCCAATCGCGTTCGCGTTGGAACGCCAGCGAATGTTGCGTTCACGTCTATGGACTACGAGGTAGCTGCACAGGTACTTCAGGTAGGCCAATTCATTCAGGAAGGTAACCGCACCTTTTCTATCAACGTCAGTCTTCCAGTAAGCGAAGGTGCTAAGCCGAACCAAATGGTACACGTGGCGCTTCAAGACTATAGTAATGCGACTGCGTTAACTGTACCTGCAAGTCTGGTACAGCAAGATGTTGAAGGCAATGACTTCATTTACACACTGAAGCGCGTTGCTGGTGCGACCCACTTCGAGGTGGTAAAAACTTGGGTAAGTACGGGTTTGACTTTTGAAGGAAAAACAGAAATTTTAACGGGACTCCAATCAGGAACCGTAGTTGTGGACAAGGGATCGCGTAGCGTTCGTACTGGCCAGAACGTTGTTATAGGATAATTCAAACAGGCTATACGAGCATGGAAGAAAAGAAAAGTCTAATCAAGCAGTTCGGTCCTTCTACCTTTTCGGTGAAGAACACGATGACTGTCTATGTACTTACCGCGATCATTTTTATCGCAGGTATTAAAAGCTATACATCGATGCCTTCGGAGGCCTTTCCTGAGATCGTAACCCCAGAGATTTATGTGGGAACGCCGTATCCCGGAAACTCACCGCTGGATATTGAGAAACTCATCACACGTCCATTAGAAAAGGAAATCAATGGGATTTCCGGCGTAGATAAGATCAATTCAACTTCGGTAGAAGGGTATTCCACTATTCAGATCAAATTTAATTTTGATGTGACTCCGGACGAAGCGTTGCGTAAAGTAAAAGATAAAGTCGATGCGGCCATGGGCCAACCAGACTTCCCTACAGATCTACCTGCAGATCCGAACGTCTTTGAGTTGAACTTCTCTGAATTGATGCCGATCATGAACATCAATATGTCCGGTGAATTTTCTTTGGATCAATTGAAGGAATACGGTGAATTCCTCGAAGAAAAGGTCGAAGATTTGACGGAGATTTCGAAGGTGGACATCCGCGGTATTGACGCGAAAGAAGTACGCGTTTTAGTGGACAGTAAAAAGCTCGAAAGCATGCAGCTGAGCTTCCGTGATATCGCCGGTGCTATTCAAAATGAAAATATGACCATCTCAGGGGGTAACCTGCTTGTAGATGGCTATCGCCGAAACGTTCGCGTGGTTGGTGAGATTCGTGATTTGGATGAATTACGGAACGTTATTATTAAGAGTGAAAAAATGCAATTGGTCCGTTTAGGTGATGTTGCAGAGATTGAATTCGATGAAGTAGAGCGTCAATCGTATGCGCGACAATACGGTGCCTCAGTAGTTATGCTGGATGTATTCAAGCGTTCTGGTGAAAACCAGATTATCGTCAGCGAAAAAATTGCAGGATTGTTGGCTGAAGCGCAAGACGGCTACTTCCCGGATAACCTGAATATTTCAGTAACGAACGATACCTCTGAGCAAACGAAAACACAGGTGGCTGACCTTGAGAATTCCATCATTTTCGGTATGCTATTAGTGGTACTGGTATTGATGTTCTTCTTGGGGCTCCGCAATGCGATGTTCGTAGGGATTGCCATTCCTATGTCGATGTTGATGAGTTTTGTCATTTTGAATGCATTGGGTATTTCCCTAAATACAATCGTGCTTTTCGCATTGGTATTGGCATTGGGAATGCTTGTAGACAACGGCATCGTGGTCGTAGAGAACATTTACAGATTCATGGATGAAGGTTATGATCGCATTACAGCGGCGAAACTTGGCGCTGGTGAGGTGGCTTTACCGATCATTGCTTCCACTGCGACTACCCTCGCAGCGTTTTTACCACTGGCATTCTGGCCAGGGCTCTTCGGTGAATTCATGAAGTACTTGCCACTTACTTTAATCACGGTTTTATCTTCCTCACTTTTTGTCGCATTAGTTATCAATCCAGGATTGACGGCGGCATTGATGAAAGTAGAAGAGGCCCCATTAAACAAGAGAAAACTCACTATTCGTTCACTGCTTGCCATCGTTATTGGTGTTAGTGTCGCCTATGGAGCCGGTAAAATGGCCTTCGGTAACTTATTTATCTACGGTGGAGGCTTTGCACTCATCTATGCCTACTTCGTGGTTCCAGCAACCAAATGGTTCCAGGGCACTGCCTTACCTTCTTTAGAGAATGGGTTTAAAAAGACGTTGGCTTATGCCTTGAGAGGTAAGAAACCAATCTTCTTCTTTAGTGGTACTGTCGTGCTCCTGATCTTCTCCGGGATATTATTAGGTGCATTTCCGCCGAAGACTTTGTTCTTCCCCGAAAATATGCCGAACCAGGCCATGGTATACATACAGATGCCTATTGGTACTGATATTGAAGAGACGAACGCAGTGACGTTGGAATTGGAAAAAGAAGTAATGGCGATTGTACAGTCGTATGCATATGCGGACGATAACGGTGAAGCTCAGAACTACATGGTTGAATCTGTGATTGCTCAGGTGGGTGAAGGAACTTCTGATCCTAACGCCGGTCCTTCGATGGCGCAGACACCGAACAAAGCGAAAATTACTGTTCAGTTCCACAAATTCGCAGACCGTATGGATCTTGAGGGCAATCGTGTGAATTCTGCGGATGTATTGAATAAGATTCGTGAGACTTTAAGTGATTATCCTGGAGTAGTTGTATCTGTAGATAAAGATAGTAATGGCCCCCCAACAGGCCCACCTGTGAACATTGAGATCAGTGGTGACAATTACTTTGAATTGGTCGAAACGGCCGATGAAATTCGCGCGTTTATCGATGCGAAACGCATCGCCGGTATAGAGGAGTTGAAGCTCGATGTTGAGACGGGTAAACCTGAAATGCCTATCGAGGTGGATCGCGTAAAAGCACGTGCCTTAGGCTTGAGTTCAGCACAGATTGGCGACGCCATGCGTACGGCATTGTTCGGTAAAGAAGTAAGCCGATTCAAAGACGGTGAGGACGACTACCCGATCAATATTCGTATGAGCAGTGCGTACCGCTATAATGTGGAAGATTTGATGAATCAAAAAATCACATTCCGTGATCAAGCCTCGGGTCGAATCAAGCAAGTACCTATTTCAGCAGTCGCTAAGGCGAAGAAAACATCGACGTTCTCTTCTGTAAAGCGTAAGAATTTGAAACGTGTAATCTCTATTCAGTCAAATGTGCTAGAAGGAGCCAATCCAACGGAAACGGTGGATGCAATTAAAACTGCCATGGCTAACTACACCTTGCCTTTAGGTATGAATGTAGACTTTACTGGTGAACAAGAAGAGCAAGCTAAAGAATTGAGCTTCTTATCCGGAGCGTTATTGATGGCAGTCTTTTTGATTTTCTTAATCCTGGTAAGCCAATTTAATTCGGCATCTACACCTTTTATTATCCTCGTTACTGTAGTTTTCTCTTTGATCGGAGTATTGCTAGGTTTGGTTATTTTCCGCATGGAATTCGTCATCATGATGACCATGATTGGAATTATATCCCTTGCGGGAATTGTGGTGAATAATGCCATAGTATTGATTGACTTTATCAAGCAACTGAGCGCGCGTAAGCGAGTAGAATTAGGCTTAGATGAAAAAGCTTTGTTACCAGTTCCTGAGCTTGTTGATACTATCGTAGAAGCAGGGCGTACCCGTTTGCGTCCAGTACTGCTTACAGCGATCACAACTATTTTAGGTTTGATTCCATTAGCGACGGGTATGAATATAAATTTCTACACCCTTTTCAGTGAAAACAATCCGCACATCTTCTTTGGTGGTGATAACGTAGTCTTCTGGGGCCCAATGTCCTGGACTGTTATCTTCGGTTTGACCTTTGCAACTTTCCTCACCTTAGTTATTGTACCGGTTATGTATTATTTATTTGAACGCATTCAGCGCACGATGGCGCGGTGGTTCGCTTAAATAAATGACCGTAAAAAGCGTTAAAGTGAAAAACCCGCGGCGCGCAGCGCCGCGGGTTTTTATTTGCGCTAATTTTGAGCCATGATCGCAGACCTCCGTGCATTAGAATTACCGCAACTCGATGACTTTACCAATTCTTTGGTAGAGCAGGTCGTTGCTGCGGTCACGGATAAGATTCCACACCTAGAAAGTTCCCTTGCTGTTGCTGAATTAACGGTGGCTTTGCATTACGTCTTGAACACGCCAGAGGACGTTCTGATATGGGATGTGGGTCACCAAGCTTATGTACATAAAGCACTTACAGGTCGCATGGATGAACTGTCGAACATGCGCAAACCGGGTGGCATATCAGGTTTTCTGAGCCGCGCTGAAAGCCTATACGATTTCTTTGGAGCAGGTCATGCATCTACAAGTATTTCTGCATTAACAGGCGTATGTCTTGCCGATCAGATGGCTGAGAGAACGAGACATCGTGTGGCGGTGATAGGAGACGGATCGCTTACCGGTGGCCAGAGTTTTGAGGCGCTTAATCATTTGGGTACTTTGGGCGCAGATGCATTAGTCATTATCAACGATAATGAGGGCAGTATTGACCCAACGGTCGGTGCGCTTCACAACGCGCAATCCTACGGTACGTACATGCAATCGTTAGGGTGGCACTACACTTTCCTTGAGCAGGGGAATGATGTGCGGGCCCTGGTGGATGCATTGCAGCAGGTATTGGCACAGCCGGGTCCGCAGACCCTTCACATAAAGACGAAGCGTCCAGATTTAAGTCCGCCGAAGTCCTACAAGCCCGGAACGACTTTTCAGTGGTGGGCTGCTGAAACCATGGGCGCAATTTTCGAGTCATCTACGGATATTCAAATACTCAGTCCGGCCATGTTTGCAGGTAGTGGTTTTGCACCATTACGCGAACGCTATGCAGACCGATTAATCGATACAGGAATCAACGAAGCACATACGGTAACCACTGCGGCAGCCATCGCAGCAGCTGGAGGACGACCTTGGGTACATATCTACAGTACATTTTTACAGCGCGCGTTTGACCAATTGGTTCACGACATTGCCTTGCAACAACTGCCTGTGGTATTCCTGGTTGATCGCGCTGGTTTAGTAGGTTCTGACGGCCCTACACATCATGGTGTGTTCGACGGTGATTTTCTAATGAACATCCCCGGAGTAACTGTCTGGAGTCCACAAAACGGCAATGAGTTACAGGGAATGCTTTTGGAAGCAGTCGCTCGTCCTCCAGCAGGGCCACTTTTTATTCGTTACCCAAAAGCGCGAACGCAAGGAGGAACGCCGACGGATTTTCGTACGCACGAATGGTTGAAGAAATCAGATGGATCCAGCTTATGGGTGAGCACAGGTGCACTTTCGGATTTAATGAAAAAGGGCGAAAACCACCTGCATTTGGGGCAAAACTGGCCATTTTTCGATGATTTTGGCGCTATTTTGTCCGATTTTGAAGAAATACACGTTTTTGAAGAAAGTACAGGTTTAGGCGGATTAACTGGTGCAGTGAAAGCACTTATGGCAGAATTAGACCACCCCGGAAAATGTATCACATACAAACTCCCTTTTGAGTTTATTGAACATGGACCCCGTATTCAGTTGTTAAGGGAACATGGATTTAATAAATTACTCTAAGATGATTCGTGCTTTACTGCTCGCAGCCCTTTTTCTCTTTTCTTCCGCATTGGTTGCGCAACCCATAGAGAGGCAGCTGACCGGAACAGTTTCTTTTGAAATAAAAGAATTTGTATTTAAAACGGTGAAGGGGAGTTTTTCAGATGTTCAAGGTCAGGCTCTAATGGATTCGGGTATATTGACTTCGTTCGAAGCATGCCTTCCAGCGAATACTTTTAAAACGTCAAGCGCTGCGCGGGATAAAAACGTGAAAGATTGGAAAGAGTATCTTGATGTAAATCGATTCCCAACTATTTGTTTTACAGCGGATAAAATTGATGTTGTGCGGAAAATTGGTGACGAAATCACTTACGACATGCAAGGAGGCCTTACCTTGCGTGATGAAACACATCCGATAAGTGTTCGCGTCGTTCAACGTACAAACAATGAATGGGTTGCGACCTTTACGATCGACCGCACGCAATGGTCGGTGGGCACTGGCCCTTCGTCCTTAGCCATTTCCAACACTTTGGAATTGGTGGCGTATTTAAGCCTAAACTAATTGAATGAAATTTTCAGAATTTAAATTAAACGAAACTATACTGGACGCCCTGTTCTACATGAACTTTGAAGAGGCGACAGAGATTCAGATAAAAGCGATACCCACCATACTAGATGGAAAAGACCTGATCGGCTGTGCGCAGACGGGAACGGGAAAAACAGCAGCTTTTGTATTACCTACATTAAACCAGATAGCAGATGCACCGAGCGACGGCGTTCAGGTTCTGATTTTATGCCCCACACGTGAATTGGCCATTCAAATTGATCAGCAGATTCAGGGAATTGCCTACTTCACGAATGCATCTTGTTACCCCGTTTATGGCGGTGGCGATGGGGTAAGCTGGGAAGCTGAAGCCGACGCACTCAAGGGTGGCGCGGATATCATAGTAGCAACTCCGGGACGATTAATGGCCCATATGGCACGCGGCTATGTGAAATTTGATACGGTTAAGCACTTGATCCTGGATGAAGCAGATCGGATGCTGGACATTGGTTTCTATGACGACATCATAAAAATTATTGATGCCCTACCAGCAGAGCGCCAGAGTTTAATGTTCTCTGCAACGATGGCTTCTAAGATTCGCAAATTAGCGAAGGAAATCTTAAGCGAACCGGACGAGATCAGTGTCGCAATTTCGAAGCCGGCGGATGGTGTTACCCAGAAGGTATACCTCGCTCATGAAGAGCAGAAAGTGGCTTTAGTTCGTCACATATTGGGCGATAAGGACGATTTTCAAGCCATCATTATATTCTGTTCAACGAAGAAGAAGGTGGAGAAATTGGCCCGAACTTTATTACAGAAGGGCTACGCTTGTCAGGGTATTTCGTCCGACTACGAGCAGGATGCACGCGAGGAAGCATTGCGCGATTTCCGTAGTGGAAAGACCCGTATTATGGTTGCGACGGACGTTATGTCTAGAGGTATTGACATCAAAGGAATTGATTTAGTGATCAATTATGATGTACCCGGGGATGCTGAAGATTATGTACACCGCATAGGACGTACAGCACGGGCTAAGACCGAAGGAATGGCAGTGACGTTGGTGTGTGCTGACGATATGTTCAAATTCTCAAAGATCGAGCAGCTTATTGACCGTGAATTAGAGAAGGATCAACCCCCTACGGAATTAGGCGAGGGTCCTTCTTGGAAGGGTCAGAGCCGTGGTAAATCAGGTTCAAAAGGCGGCGGTAGAAATGACCGCGGTCCCAAGCGAGAGAAATCACGCGCTGCTAAAGATGGAAAATCGGACCGTAAACCGCCCCGTAGTAAAACGGAAAACGATGCACCGAAGCGCGAACAGAAGAAGCGCGAACCAACGAAGTACCGTCTTATTTTTGACGCGCTACCCAATCCAAAAAAGGGTAAACCGGCAGGATCGACGACACCTGAGGTAAAAGAATAAGCAGCGCACTAAAATCGAGGTCAACCCTAGAATCAAGGGCATATTTATGATCAATAATGATATTTACAGACGTCTTCGGTATTTGTTTGGCTACCACTACGAGCACGTTGTTGCAGTTTTTGCTGCTACAGGTTTTGAAGTGAGTGAGGTCCAATATAAAGGATGGGCTGGCAAAGAAGAGGAGGACCGATTTATTTTGATGACCGATCGTGAATTGGCTATTTTTTTAAACGGCATTATCATTGAACGCAGAGGCGCGCAAGAAGGATCGCCGCCTATACCGGAAGACGAAATGAGTAACAATACCATTTTGCGAAAGTTAAAAATCGCGTTCAATATGCGATCAGAAGATATGCTAGAGATTTTCGCTTTGGTAGATCGTAAATTGAGTCCACACGAGCTGAGTGCGTTTTTTAGAAAACCTTCGCACAAATCCTACCGCTACGTGAAAGGACAGTATTTGCGTAACTTCCTAATGGGACTTCAGTTGAAGTATAAGTCTTCATTGAGCCACCCAAAATAATT
>Ga0206677_10001032_pt1 | contig 26195 bp, 18 predicted proteins | sample M130m12015metaG_FD_155475 | JGI IMG/M metagenome (GOLD analysis project Ga0206677, IMG submission 155475) | Ammonia-oxidizing marine archaeal communities from Monterey Bay, California, United States - M1 30m 12015 | ecosystem: Environmental > Aquatic > Marine > Intertidal zone | place: USA...
AACTTCGCCACCTACAACGGCCAAGTAAGGTTTGTAGAAGTTGTAGTAGCTTCGGACGCGCCTGATACGCTTTACACTTATTGCCATACCCACAGCGGTATGGGCTTTACGGTAAACGTAGCAGACGCGCCTACCACTGCGCCAAACGATGATGAGACAATCATGGTTGCTGCCTCGATCTGGGCAACGGCAAGCGGTGACGTAACCAAGAAGTTTGATCTCTTTAAGAACGGCGAAACATACAGCCGTGAAAAGCGGTTCTTTGAGCTTCCCGAGGTGGACCTCTACGACAAAGCTGGCCTTGGGTCAGGCGCCCTCTTGGAGCGTACTGCAATCATGGCATCGGCTGGTGAGCAAATCATTGTCAAAACATCGGGCGAAAACGTAGTCGTCCGAGTACATGGAATAGAGGAGTAATCTCATGGGTCGCACACTTATCGGGGGTACGGCTGTAGCTACAGCAAGCCCCACTCGGGCAGCTTCAAGTGGTAACGCGGCCTACACTGGTCGCCCTAGCTGGTCTGCCCGCGTTGAGGGTCTTCCTCTCATTTGCGGTGGGAGCTCCAGTAACTCCACTGACACATCAGGCGCACGCCTTGGGCTCGAAGTTATGGATAGCTTCGGTAAGATCATCACTACTAACAGCTATATGGGCACACGCGGCGGCGGTAACTTTACCGCTTCAAGTGCGTACAGCACGACACAGTCTGACGCCGCGGGAGACGGCTACGCTGGTGGCCAGTATTTAGACGAATACTTCTACATGCAAGACAACCCATCCACCTCCAACAGAAGTAGCAATCTCAGTCAAGCAGGTCAGGCTTTTAACTGGACATCTTGGTCAAACCTCGGTTCTCGTGGCCTCCTTGTTGATCTCGACTACGATACGAACTCTGCATACTATGAGGTTCGTAGTTATAACAACACCAAGACTGGCGGCTTTGTTAACAGCCAAGGCAACTCATCTGTTCTTAACTCTGGCTCGTGGATCGGTGCCGAAGGCACCCGTCAGGAACACTCTCTAGTTAAGAGAAGCCAAGAGACTGATCTTTTCTTGTTCCGCAACACTCGCAAGGGCAACAAGCGCTGGCCCGAAACTTTTTACGGCCATACGAAAGACCCCAAGGATCGGGTCAATTGGTACGATTACACGCCTGACGCTTTCAAGGCCGATTTTACATCAGCCACAAATGCACAGGTGCGTGACATTCATGGTTCTCGCTTCTCTTACAACGAGAACTTGAACCGCCTATTCGTGCTGATTGGGACCAGCACTTACGCGGCCAATAATGCCATGGTCATCTGGGACGGCGCTTCTGGTAAAAATCTTTACGACACTCCTTTGCAGGATTGGCTTGAGGCCGCGACTTCAACGTACCTCGGCAAGATTACAAGCGGCTTCACTAACATGAACAACAACAACGACGGCTACGGCGGTAAGTCTTGGTTGTGCAATGATGGTACTGCTATTATTTCTTGGAAGCAGACGAGCAACAACAGGTGTTACCGCCTAAACACTCAGCCAGAAAATGCTTTGTCGGTCGTAGCGACCAACATGAGCCCTGACGGCTCAACGACTTCCTACTCTTTTGACCAAGGTGCGAGTGTCCACACACACGAGGGCTTTACTACTTGGGACAATAAGTGGCTCTTCCTCGGCTGGACCTATTACTACTACCACTGTGGCCTGATGGGCATTTTTGTTTCACTTGACGATCCATCTGTGTGGGCGAGGTACACCAGCTCTGACAGCTCCCATAGCCCTGTTATCTCTCCTGTTGGCAAGTCTGGTTTCGCTATCAGTCAGACCAACAACATGACATCAACCAATGGCTACCTCCCTGTTTTTGACTTCTCTCGCACTCTCGCGGCGAGCGAGGCTTCGGGTGGGACTGACTTCCACTACGGCTTTACGCAGTGGTCCTACTCCACTGAGCGAAGCGCGTTTTCTTCTGGCAACTACGAGCGGCTACCCAATGAAACCGAGTTCGACCGTTCGTGGGGTCTTATCAACCGCACCAACATCAACACGGGTGGGACTGTGGATAACTCAAGGGGAGCTGAACAGGTTATGCCAACCCCGAAGCATGTTTGGAGAGTACCGACCAACTACATGGGGATCGCGCCGCTTAACTACTGGTATCAAACTCTTCCAGATGGGACTGACAACACAGGAGCTCGCTACTAATGAAGCTAGTTTTTAATAACGACGGTGTACTAATGGCGTCAGGAGCCGATGCAGCCTCCGCCTACAGCGCAGACGAAAACTGTACAGTCGCGGATAGCGTATCTGGAGTTTTGGAGATGTGGCGTTATTCATACGACGCTGACACTTCCTCGGTCGTGGTTCGGCATGCAGATATGACTGACGCGGAAGCCCTAGCGCAGCTAGAAATTGATGCTGCCGCAGAAGCCGAAGCTGATGGCGACTAAGCGCGTCAACAAAAAGTCTATGCCTTGCAATAAGCCTCGCCGTGCTCCGGCGGGGTCGAAGAAGAAGTCTATTGTGAAGGCTTGCTCGGGCGGCAAGGAAAAGATCATCCGCTTCGGCGACCCGAAGATGTCGATTAAAAAAGGCACTCCCTCTAGGAAGAAGTCTTACTGCGCACGAAGCGGTGGCATCAAGGGGACCAGCAACAAACTGAGTGCTAACTATTGGTCAAGAAGGGCGTGGGACTGCTGATGGCAAAAACATCTAAGGGCGTTAAAGCGCTGGGCAAAAAAACTCAGACAGGCACGATGCAGCACAAAGAGTGCCCGTGCACTCAGGGCTAGGCCATGGCTAAGAAGCCCGCCAAGAAGAAACTCGACGCCTGTGCGAAGAAGGTCAAAGCCCGCTACAAAGTATGGCCCAGCGCCTACGCATCTGGCGCCGTAGCCAAGTGCCGCAAGGTCGGAGCTAAGAATTGGGGGAAGAAGAGTGGCAAAGGAAAATAGCCTTCGCACTTGGTTCGCTCAGAATGGCGGAACCGGTTGGATTGACTGCAAGACGGGCAAGCCCTGCGGTCGCAAGAAGGGTGAGAAGCGCAAGTCGTATCCTGCCTGCCGCCCCACAAAAGCACAATGTTCGAGCGCGGCTAAGAAGAAGACCAGCTCGAAAAAGATTTCTTGGAAGAAAGGAAAGAAGTAATGCCGACAGTCGGAAAAAAGAAGTTCCCGTACACCAAGGCCGGTAAGGCTGCGGCCAAAAAGGCTGCTGTTAAGACGGGCAAGCCTGTCAAGAAAAAGAAGGGATATTAGCATGGCTAAGGCTCCCTTGAAAAAGAAAGGCTGTTCAACCGTTATGGCGGGAAAGCCCATTCTAAGAAAGTAGAACCCCCTCACTATGAAGATCAAAAATCAAATTAAAAACTTAATCGCCCTAAACGAAAGCAGCGGTTGGTCTACGCTTAACGAAGTTATGAAGGAAGAAGTCCTTCAGTTAGCGTTGTCGATGGCCCGCTCTAAGGAGATGTCTCAGCAAGAGATGGACTTCAATCGGGGCGCAATATGGGCGGCGGAGCAAATGCTCAACTTGCCCTCACGGCTCATCCTCAAGTTAGAGGGTGAGCTTTCATTCGAAGAAGCACCGTCCCGCCAAGGCCGGACAGAAGGAGAATAGCATGGAAGATCAATTAGCGCGCATGGCAGCGAAACAACTAGGCGGGCCAGCGCCAGCACCAGCTCCCGAAGCTCCAGCTCAGCCGGCCGAGGCACCCACCACACCGCAGGAAGCCGCAGAGCAAAAAGGATCACCTAACACTGAAGGCGACCGCGTACAGCAAGACCCGCTTGTCTACAAAGTTAAGATGGGAGATGAAGAGCGTGCCTTAACGCCGGAACAGATTTCATCGACGTTCTCTCGCTATAAAGACTTAAACTACCGCAATGCTCAAATGAAGCCTATCAACAGCATTGCCGAAAAGCTGATGGAAACATCTGGTGGAAGCCCTGAGCAAATTGCCAAGTTGATGCAAGCATCTTTGGCGGCGTTTACTAAAAGCCCTCAGATGGGGCAGAACCGCGCAGCGCAGCAAGGTGTGGCTCAACCACAGCAACCTAGCCCCGGTGCTATGCAGCCGGACATCGAAGGCGAGTTTGCCAAGTACGAAGATGACAACGCAATCTCTTTACCTCCGGGGTATCGTGAGGGCATGGATCGCATTCAGCGTATGGAGCAACAGCTCCAGCAGCAAATGGGCGCAATGAACCAAATCCTACAGCGTAGCCAGCAAGGTGCGCAGCAGGGTATGAATGCAGCCCAAGGTGCACAGGTTGATCGCAATACCGCCATCAAGCAAACGATTGCCAACAACCTTGACCGCGCACAACAGCAAGCGGGCCTTCCTGATGAGGAAGGAAAGAACTTCATGAGTTATGCCGGCGAACGCGGCTACACCATCGAGGACTTTGCGGATGCGTCTCTCACTGCAAAAGTTATTAACGACTTCAAGAACGAGCGTAACACTCCAGAGTTTACTCGATTGCAGGATATGGCATCTCGCCGTGAAGCGTTTCTAAAAAACCAATCGGGCGGTCCTACCTCTTCGGCAGGCTCTCGAGGCGGAGACGACACTCTCACGCGCTTAGGCGCTACGGCTTTGTCCAAGAACATAGCGGGCGTTCGTTAAAAAAACTGCACGAGGGACGACCGCCTAGTATCCCTCGTGCATATTTACCTTACACGGTGAGCGCTACGGCCCTCTTCAGCCGGGTAAACATGGGACTAAGGATACGGCTGCGTGACAATCCGAGCCGAAATCTGGTGGCCCTCGCAAATGAAACTATAGCTGAAAGGATATACCCATGGCTGGTATTCAAGGCTTGCGGGGCACAGGTACGTTCGACGTAGACTTCCGCCCTAAGAATTACCGGGAGCTTTTTACGCTCTTGGAACCAAACGGCAACGCACCACTAAACGCATTGCTATCAATGACTTCTTCTGAAGCCACTGACGATCCTGAGTACAAGAACTTCAGAGACGAGCTTCCTGAGCGTAAGTTGACCGTAGACGGCGCAGTAGCTTCTTCTTCTACAGCTACGATCACTACGGATGCTGGTAACGACAACCTCTTTGCGGTTGCCGGTACTATCTTGGTGAACTCTGAAACTGGCGAAGTAATGCGAGTTACTGCTGACAGCACGGCCACTGGCTTGACTGTTGAGCGTAACATTGGTGGCACAAGCCATACTATCGCTGACGGCGCGGCTCTCTTCATCTCTGGTTCGGCCTTTGAAGAAGGGGCATCTAGCCCAACTGGCGTCAGCTTCGATGCGACAGTAGCAACGAACTACACACAAATTTTCCGCACCGCGTTTAAGGTGACAGAAACTTTGCGTGCTACGAACTTGCGCACTGGCGACAAAGAAGATGAGATGGCCACAAAGGCGCTCAAGCTCCACATGCAAGACATTGAACGTGCAATGTTCTTTGGCAAAAAGCATGAGAGCAACGGCACTTCATCACAGCCACGTCGCTTCACTGGCGGCTTGACTAACGCTATCTCAAACGTACTGGACCGCTCTACTGCTTCTGGCGTTATGACTGAGGATCAGTTTGACCGCGCATTGATTGAAGACATCTTTGCATTCGGTTCCAAACAGAAAATCATGTTCTGTGGCGCTAAGGTTGCTGGTCACTTGCAGAAGTTTGGCAAAGACCGTTGGGCACCAACAGTCGTAGAAGGGGCTTACGGGGTCAATCTTACCTCTTATAACACCTTCGCGGGTGATTTGATGGTGCACCTGCACCCTCAGTTCCGTCAGGTTCCGGGAATGGAAAATGCGGCGATTATCATCGACTTCCCATACCTCAAGTACCGCTACCTCGACGGTCGCGACACGTCTCTACTGCGTGATCGACAGAACGCCGATGAGGATGCAGTCAAGCACGAGTTCCTGACCGAGTGTGGTTTGGAAATGTTGCAAGACAAAACTCACGCCTACATCAAAAACTGGAACGACATCGCTGCCTAAGCGATAATCCAGACGGTGTTAGAGGGGCTGCTTCGGTGGCCCCTTTTTTCATGTGGGACGACAGTAAAGCTCTTTGCGACCATAAATAGTGAGAACCACTCAGGAGATTTCAATGGCACGCAAACGCGCACGCACAACTACGGGTCACTACCAAGCAGATGATCCATCAACGCCAGATGTAAACGAGGCATTTGAACAGGAAGAGGCTCCCAAAGAACCTTCTCCTCGCACAAAGGCTCGCCAGAAGAAGGCTCCCAAAAACGAAAATAAATCTAAATACGTCTTCTACGTTTCATCCGAGCCTGAGAATGGGGCGTTTGATCTGCGGATCACAGACGATGTTCGCGTCTCTGGGCGTTGGGATGCAGAACGCTCTTACGTTCACTGGCGTATTCCGCGTGAAGTATCTGATCTTGCGAAGCTGCATCACCATATTTGGTCGGGCCGTATCATTTGTTGTGAGGACGAATAATGGTTGAGAAGAGCGTACAAAAACCTTTTGCAGCGGGCCGAGAGAAATTCAGCCCGCTTGAAGACTTAGTGCGCTCTGCCCTTGTTCGCGCTGGCAACTTCTCGCCATCTCGCGTCGACGGCGAAGTCATGATGATGATGATCGAGCTCGCCAACCGCGTGGTCGAAGACGTTCGTAAGCACCCATATCACGACGGGTCAGACATAGACTACTACAACGACCCAACTGAGTTTCGCAAAATTCCTGACATGATTATGATCGACGGTCTTACTTCTCACTACTTGATCCAACAGGGGTCAGAGAAGGCCATCATGTTCTTGCAGATGTATCAGGCAACAATGACTGACATCCTGCTTACAAGAATAGATGGGAACAAGCGTTACTTTGCTAAGGTCATGGATGGCGGAAGTAACTCAAGGTATAACTGATGGCGAGACTTACCTACGCACCCATTGCAATTAACTCGCAAGCCACGACCTACTACGGGTTTCGTGGCATTGATCGTTCGCGCGACATCTCCGCTATGGAGCGCCAGAAGGAGCAAAATTTTTGGCTGCTAGACAACTGTTACGTTGATTATCGTGGTCAGCTCATTCGCGATCCTAAATTCTTTTTACACAGTGGCTCCAACCGCTTCCCTGTAAAAGCGTTGCGTTTCTATAACCGTGAAGGCGTTGTCTTTGCGGAGGAAGACGCAGCGGAGACGCACCTTGCCTCAGATAGAGGACACCGAGTAGACGGGGCTTTCCCCAAGGACGCAATCGTCACAATGACGAACTTTAAGGGCAAGGTGCACATTTTCTCAGACGACACTCGAATGTACCGCTACGACGGCTTTGAGTTCTCTACGTCTACGGCTTCTATCAAGCCCTCCTTTGGCGTTCCTATTCAGCGGCGCCTCGCTGTTTCTGGTTTTAAGGATCGGCCTACGACCATTGAGTTTTCTCGCGTAGACAACCCTGATATTTTCCTAAACGAAGAGGCTCCTACTGAGGAGGTTACTCGCGCCAGCTTTATCGACATCTCTAACCTGATCGGTACTGCTGATGAGATCACGGGCCTTGGTACTTTTGAGGCTAACCGTTTGGCGGTTTTCACAAAAGACCAGACGCTTGTTTACGTTATCGACCCAGACTTCGAGCAATGGCAGTTGGATAGCAGGGCAAACTTGCGCATCGGTTGCATCGGACACAATACAGTGGTGAACGCTGGCTCAGACCTTTTGTTTTGTTCCCGACGCGGCATTCACTCGATTATGCGTTCTGAGCAAAACGGTATTACAATTGCTGAAGCGTCTTTGTCCGATGAGGTCGAGACGCTGTATCAAGAGTTGGTCAAGAGCACACCTGACCCCCGTATGATCTCAGCGGTCTACGACCCTGACGCATTGGTCTACCACATCTTCTTCCCGAGACCCGGCGGCACTCAAACAGTCCGTCTGTCTATGAACTTCCGGGCGGGCTACGAGATGCGAAACTTCCAGCTTGGTGATACTCTCTTGCCGCGCTGCGGCACGTTTCTGGGTGGCCGATTAATGTTTGGAACGGCTGATGGCGTTTACGAAGCCACCGACCGCGCCTTTGAACAAGACACGGGCATCGCCGATCTTAGGCGTTCACCCATGGTTGCTGAAACTCCCGTACTCTGGCTGGGTGACTTTATCGGCACGAAGAGAACGCATACCTTGGTTCTCCAAGCTACAGGCAAGGGGCGTTTCTTTATCGACGCCGTAGACGAAGATGACCGGCCGATGGGAAGTATAGAGGTTAACCTAGACCGCTTGCCCGGCGACCCTCATTGGGGCGATGCGCCCTTGAAGTCCGACTACACATTTCCATTCAATCACTTGTTTCGTGGCGTTCGTCTTCGCTTCCGAACAGAAGAGCAAGATGTAAACAGCGAAGTAACCATCATCTCGTTCGCCTTTCTAATGCACAAGGAGCGCTAAAATGGCCCGTCTAAAGGTTCTATATCCCGGCAACCACACGTCTAGCGGCAATATTGGCGCTGACATTGAGAACATTGTTCGTTACCTCAACTCTTCCGAGCTGGGCGACAGTACCCTAGCCGAGTTGATGCGAAAGCTATTTGATGGTGAGGGTGTTTTAAAAGCTCCAGTAGAGCTCCGTAACGACCCCGTTCAAGGTTTACAGTATCGCGTGGGTGAATACACTGAGGCCGAGCAAGGGTGGCAGGCTCTAGCGACCGTAGCTGAGATACGAGGCGCAGCAGGTAGCGACGTAGGTACAATCGGTGCCCCACTATTTTCCGCTCGACAAGACATAGTGATCGGCGCTGCTGACGACAACGGCGTTGTCACTTATACTGACGGTGCGGTAACATTCAATTTCATCCACGAAGCAGCGGATGCTATTGTTATATACTTAAACGGCGCGTTGCTTGCAGCAGATGATTACACCAGTTCCTCTAGCACAAACTCAGTCACGCTTAACGACGCCACTGCTGATGGCGATGTTGTTACTATCTACAAGGTGCAAAGCGCCAACGATAGCGGGTTTACTCGCCAAGACGTAGCCGCCGGCCAATCTCAGGCTGTGTTCCCTTTTGTTCACAACGAAGATCAAAAAGTATTGGTCTACCGAAATGGCGTATTGCAGCGCTCCGGCGGTACGAACGACTACACTCAACAGCCTGCCAACTCGACAATCACATTTACGAGCGCCTTGATTGAGAATGACCTAGTAACATTTATTATCGTAGAAGATACTTCTCAGGTTCGGGTCTCGGGTCTAATGACAGAGGACAAGTTCACTAACTCAGATGGGCTTATTCCTTATCAAAAGTTAGCTGTACAGGATGCAGAAATTCCCCGCGCTAAAGTTGAGGGTGTGACGGAACTTCTCGCCAACCGTGGCAGGGTTTACGTTTCTGCCTCTGAACCGCAAGAAGCTAACGCTGGCGACTTCTGGGTGGATACAGCCGCGTCGCCAAACGTACTAAAGTTCTACAACGGTACAGGCTGGCTGCTAACGTCTCCTGATACGGGCATTCCAGCGTTCGGCACTACAAATGCGCTTCAGTTCTTGCGCATTAACTCTACGGGTGGTGGGCTTGAGTTTGCTAACGTAGACTTCACCGCTGTTGTACCTAAGACCTATATTGGCGCTGCCGATGGTGTTGCTGGTCTGGACAGTACAGGACGCCTTCCTATTGCGCAGCTACCTGACACTTTCGCCACTCGCTCGTTCTTCTTCAAGCAGACAGGCAGTGTTGGTAACGGCGCCTACACTATCACTCGTGCGTTTAAACAGAACGTAAGGATTGACGCTATCGCAGCTAAGTCCACTTCGGGCACTGCAAACATTCAAATGAAGATCAACGGCATCAATGCTGGTGACGTTATCCCGGTTAGTTCCGCTCTTACCGAGCAAAACCTATCCGCATCCATTGCTATCGACGCAACAACTACCTCCCGTGAGGTGGCTTTCGAAGTTACATCCGCAAGCTCTCTTACAGATATAGAGGTAACGCTCGCGGCGGTTATCACCAACGTCTAAGATAGGGGCACCTAATGTCACAAGACCTAAGCCCACAGCAAATGCAAGCTATCGCAAAACATATGTCCGAGATGGGCAGGAACGGCGATAGCCAGCTTATACACGTTATGCCTGAGGAGGTTGAGTTCCTTGAGAAGATTGGCGGTGCGGGCACCGTCAATCCTCAAACGGGCTTGAAGGAGTTTAATACCACTCAAGATAAGATCAATGCTGCGCTCAAGGAAAGCGGTGGGCAGTGGACCTCGGAGATCAACGATCTCGCGAAGCAACGTGACGCCGATAAGGGTCAAGTCTACAACTCCAGCACGAAGACCTATACGTCCACTTCCAGTGGCAATAGCAATTCGAGTAGCAAAAACAGCTCGAACAATCCCAGCAATAATGACACTGGCTCCAACACTATCCGCCAAAGTTTTGCTAACCTATTAACGCCCGGTGACGGGATGGTTTACGAGAATGGTGTTCTCGTAAATTCCAGCGGCCAACGTATTAATAATAACACCTCTTGGCAGGATGCAGCCAACTTGTCGACGCCCAACGATGGCAAGCAGTACGTCAACGGTCAGCTAGTCAACGACGACAATCAGCCCGTGAACGGAAACCACGAAAACATTTTCTCCACAGCTTTAAATGTTGTCGGGCTTGTCGCCAATCCAGCAGCGTTTATTGCGTCTAAGGTTATTGGTGGCGTGGCAAATTCTTTTATGGACGGCATTAGCAATCCTAGCGGTGCGGGGCAAAGTTCCAATACTCCATACGTCCACCCGACAAATAACGATGACGATAATCGCAGGTCTAGTTCGGCTTCTGATACTTCTACTACGACAGAAGCAGATACGACCTCAGGCAGCGATACCGACACTACGGCTTCAGAAGCAACGGAGCTATCTACGGAATTTGGCTACAGCACTACAAGCAACTTCAGCTCTAGGCTAAATGGCACCAGCTTAATCGAATACGATTATACAGACGGCACTGGTCAAAGAGTTGGGACTTACAACGGAAACGAAAAGCCGTTTCACATCACAACGTCAGCCGAAAACGCTCGTGCGTATGCGATGACGGAGCAAGGTTCCAACATGATTGAGCAGTTGGTATCGCAACTGCCAAGGGACATAATGGAGCAGCTTCAGGGTAACGTATCAATGTTTACGACAGCCGATAACAAAGTGGCTCTCGTAGCGGGCGACCAACAAACGGGTCTTGTAGAGGCTACCTACGACGCAACCAAAGACGGCTACACCAACGCGATGAACGACGTGGGTGCAATGCTTGAGTATGCTCGCGTAGAAAATGATACCAATATCGACGCAGGATATATGGGCCGCGTTTCTTCATACCAAAAGTACAAAGGATACGAAACGCCGGGTCTGCAAATTGAAAGAAGCAGGCTGATGGTTGAGTTGCAAAACTACGATCAGGGTAGCCCGCAATACAATTCAGCAATGGCATCACTCGCTTCGTTAGATCGAGAGATACAGCGGCGTACTCGTGACGGGAATGAGGTTACGACTGCATACTCTGTTGACGGCGTTACGGAGCAGATCAGTCAAAGCATTAGGGACCAAGTGGCGTAAGGGACGACGTAATAATCTCGCCACCGTAATGTCTGTGTAAGAATGGAGTTAGGAAATGAAATTGCTTTTTAGCTTTTTAAAGCCGCAAATTGTATTTGGTGCTGGCGGTGGCGGCGGCGGCAGCAGGGGTCCGGCTATAAAGCCAACGGGGTTCGCTGACCAAGCGTCGCGTATGGCTAATAGTCAACGCCAACTTGGGTCACAGCAAATGCCCGGTTTTAATCTTGAGGACGAGAAAGATGTCCCAAGCGTAGTAAAGCGCAAGCCACAACGCGACAGCAGCCCAATCGACGCGGGCTCTGGTGGCTTCATGGGAAGTTTCCAAAAGTCTCCCAAGTCTGGAAGCAGCAACGACGGCGCTAACCCACTAACCTCTGGTTTTGGTTCTCGCAAAGAGGCAGGGAATACGTCACAACAAGCGGCCCAAAGCAGTTTAGACCTAAGTGGTATTGGTGGTGTTGGTGGTAAGACGCCTTCGTTCGAGAGCCAAGGTACATCAAGGCCCGTAGGTTTACCTCGCATTCCTAGCTTTGCTCCTGATCTTGTTGGCGGCGGGCCATCTCGTAAGCAACCTAAGACTGAATTTGACCCAGATCGCAGACCCCCAAGGCCTCGCGTGATTGGCGACGACTTCATTCCACGCAATTCAGATGGTTCACCTAAGTACACTGCGCCAGATGGAAGTCCTCTGCGTCGCCCCTACGATCCATCTACACCTTCACGCCCAACGCCACGTCCCGGTGGTGGCAAAGGTGGAGGCGGCATAGCCCTACCTCCAAGTATGCCGCAGCCGCGTCCCGTCACGCCGCAGCCGCGTCCCGTCACGCCGCAGCCACGTCCCGTCACGCCGCAGCCGCCCGCTGATCCACGTCCCGGAGCGCCTGTTTTTGATAACTTTCCCGTGACGCCATTCCCTGATCCGCGTCGGAGGCCTCCCACAGCGCCGATTTTATATGGCGGTGGTAAAGGCGGTGCTGGCCCACGTCCAAGTCGTCCATCTGCTCCGGTTCCCCCTCAGCCAATCAGAGAGTTTGGCGTACCAAGACAAGGCGGGCGCCCCAGTGTACCTACGAACGATCCTGTAGCACAGCGACCAATGCCAGTGCGTCGACAACCACCTTTGCCTTATGGCGGCAAAGGCGGTGGCGCTCGCCCTTCAATGCAACAACGGCGACCACAAGCGCCGTTCACTTATTATCGCCCAAAGCGATAGAAAGGTCTCATCATGTCTTTTTCCGCAGAGGTTTTCGGCCCGAATACGGGCACATCAATCGCAAAGCGCAAAGAAGCTCAAGTGCTGGGCGACAAACTTTCCGAGCAAGGCCGTAACGGCGACACAATGATGGTGCACGCATCTCCATTCACAATGAAGTTGTTGCAAGACATCGGCGGTGCGGGTTCGTTCAACCCTAAAACTGGGATGCTCGAATTTTACAACCTTGATGAGACGGTCAAGAAGTACATGGGGTACTAATGTCAAAGCTACGGGATGCTTTGTCCATTTGGACGACAGACGAAACCTACAAAGATTACCATTGTGAGGTAATTGGGTGGCGTCTTATCCCGGCGCACGACAACGGAAGGCTGCGGGTCTACCACCGCGAAAGCGGCGAACCATACGCTTTCCTAACTTACTGTTTCCTCAATGATGATGAGGCAGAAACAATGGATTGGTGGGGCGACGAAGCCTTCAGCCGCGAAAGCGGCGATCAATTATGGGTGATCGACATGATTGCTCGCGGTGGAAAGGACGACGTTTTGGCTGTTTCAAAGGACATAAGAAAGTTCTTCTACGAGACATATCCAGAGTTCGAGACAGTCTACGCAATGAGAGGAAACGGTAGCCGCCGAGGGTGGTATCCAAATAAGGGTCTGAACACATGAACACTTTCGCACAACTGATCGGCTTGAGCAAAATTAAACCTCAAATTCTCTACGGCGGTGGCGGTGGCGGTGGCGGCGGTGGTGGCAACGATAATGACGATGGGCCATCTCCAGCTCCAGCTCCAACTGTCTTCAAGAATGATTACAGCGACCCTTCCAATCCGAAGTTAGACACTATGTCAGCCGTCTCTGCGCGGCGCGACAACGACAACAATTCTAGCAGCCCTAATAACTCCAGCTCTCCAGCACCGGCAGTAAGTACGAGTTCCTCTGGCTCTACTCCCGATGACTTCGGGCCAGCGCCATCTGGCGGTGGCGGTAAGGGTGGGGGCTCTAAACCTGCGCCTAGCAGCGTTACGGTTAATGCAGGCGATACCCTTTCAGAGATCGCGGAAGCTAACAACACGTCTGTTCAATCCATCATGGAGCAGAACAACATTACGGACGCAAACAAAATTGCGGCTGGCGCAACTCTTAATCTTAGCAATACTACACAAGGCGCGAGCACATATGCCGGCGGTGTAGGTGCTACGCCCGTTGCTTCTAACTCCAATGCGGGCAGCGCAGATGATTATTTTGCCAAGCTGCAAGCGGCGGGTGCGGAAGACCAAAATGGATTGGATGCTCTTGCGGCTCCTGTTGCTCCGGCACCGGTATCCCCTGCTGTCGTAGCTGCGGTTAACGAATACTACACGGGCGGGGCTGGCGCTCCCGGCGCAACCTCCGCCGTAGATTACAGCACTACGAGCTCTGGCAACAATTATGTGGCGGCAGCTCAGGCTGATGACAACACTGGCGGCGTCGAAGGCAATAGCTTCGTAGAAGCTGCGATAGTAAACCCTTCTGCTAATCCTACTGTTTCGAATAGTGGCATAGAGGTTGGTCCCGTAACTGTACCCGGAGCTGATGGTCAATTTAGTGCTGGATACAACTATATAGACGATGACTTCAACGGTCTCGATCAGTTTGCTGAAACAGAATTCAATAATAACATGAACAACATGTACATGGGTTTTCAAGATGCACAAAACACCAACGATGGCAGTCTGTTTTTAACAAGGGACAACATTCTAGCAGCGGGCGCGTTTGCTCAGGGCGATCAGACCCAAGACGTAGACTACACGACCACCAACTCAGGAAATAATTTCACTGAAGCTGCGGAAGCTGACACTGGAAACCTTGAGGCTGATACAAGTTCCCTTAGCGTGGACTTGACTGGTCAGGATAACTTCAGTGGTTACGACGATGGTATCTACTTTGAGAACGGGGTGCCGATGAATGGATACCGTGATGGTGTCTATTATTATAAGGGCCAAACTTATAACAACGCCGGCGATTACAACGACGCCCAAAATGCAGACGAAGAGATCGTGATGGGCCAAGAAGTAGTTGGTACTGGCGGCACGGGTGGCCAAGAAGTAGTTGGCACAGGTGGCACTGGCGGCACGGGTGGCACAGAAGTAGTTGGTACAGGTGGCACAGGTGGCACAGAAGTAGTTGGCACAGGCGGCACAGGCGGCACAGGCGGTGGTGACACCAATACGGGTGGCGGCACTGTAACTGATGCAGAAGTCGATGCGGTCACTGAAGTAATCACAGGTGGCACTGACGAGACTGATGTAGATGACACAACCACCACGCCTTATACGGGCGCTGATGGCTTGATCTACAACCCGGATGGCACTCTCTATGAAGGTGAGTACACCTACAACGGGGTAACATATATTCTTTCTGGCGGTCAGGTTGTCGGCACGGCAGGCGTCGAAATAGATTATAGTGGTGGTGGTTCGACGGGATCGGGCGACGGGTCAGCAGGCGGTGCGTCGGGCAACGCAGATTTCGTAGATACAAACCAAGACGGTGAAATATCTCAGCTCGAGCAGGAGATCGCAAACTTACGGTCTCAGTTGGCTCAGTTAACAGGGTCATCCACTAACGAAACATCGGGGATGACGCGAGAAGAGATAATAGCTGCAATCAATTCTGCCATGCAAAACTATAACTCAAGTAACTATGATCCGCTTGCGTTTATGAACGCATTCGGATTTTCAACTAACCCGACCTTCTTTGGGAACACAATCTCAACTATGTCTGAGGATGGTGTTTATCGGCGTCAAGCGGTTAAGGACCGCGACACTGGAGAAATTCGCTACGTCAATGTTCCGATCAATCCTCAAGGCGGTATAAACCCTTACCGAAAAGAGCGCCGTGGTGGTTTTGGTAGCTTAATATAAGGAAGCCGCTATGAGCTTTTCATCAATAATCGACGCAATCACCGATAACCCTCTCGATGCTATAGAGGGCATTCTTAAAATCCGTGGGGCGGTGCAGTCTAACAACGCTGCATCTGCCGCTGGTGACGCGAGCGCAGCATTAACTGCGGCTGAGATTGACAGGAACAATGAAATCGCAGCCCTGTATGCAGAGGGCGGCACTCAGCTTGAGGACAACATTCGGCGCTTGCTGGACGAATACGGTTCCTTTGGGCAAATAACCCCCGATAAAGTCGACACGTTCAAGGAATACTTTGCAGATCAAAGGTCTGCTGAAGAAGCGGCTAACGTCGCTACAGTCGAAGACATGACTGAAATAGATGAGATGCGTCTCAAGGGCTACGAGGGCGCTTTTAGAGAGTACGCAGATCAAAGGCTCGGCGGCGCAGAAGATACTGTCTACGGGCGTGATGCTATTGGCTCCAACGCAGCTCCGCAAACCTTGGACTTTGCGAGGATGCAGGACGGGCTAACGCAAAAGTTTATGAGAATGCGGCAGTCAAACACGGCTCGCGCAATGGACGAACAATACTCCAGAGTTAATGCTCGTATTCCTGAGGGAATGGAAAATTCCACCTTGCGCGTTCAAATGGAGCGGCAGTTCACAGACATGGCAGCTCAACGGGCTAACGAGGATATGTTGGCTGCTGTAGGTGATGCGCAGCAATACATCTCAGGCTTGCAGACTGCGGCGTCTAATCAGCAGAATATGACTAATGCAGAGCGTAACATGCAGCGTAACCTAGTATCGGATACTATGCAGTACGCAACGCAAGGTCTAACCAATACTATTAATGCTGGCACATACGGTTCGGGCTATGCTCAAAACATTAACGCTCAACGCGGCATGGCTATTGATGAGCTAAAAGCGCAGCAGGGTATGCGGAATAACACTGCGATGTCTGATTATCTAAATGGGCTTTCTACTGTTGGGGCTGAAAACAAACTTGCCAATAGCTTTATCGGTCAGGTTCAGCAACTTGCTACGGCGCCGTACACATATGCGGCACAGGGGCAAAACTCCATCGACAACTCCAACGCCTTCACAGCGCTTTCGGATGCAGCCACTAACGCTAATGCGCTGGCAAGTAGCAACGCATCATCAGCCGGGAAGTGGTACAACGACTTCAAGATGAATTATTTGTAAGGACTTCGTGATATGGTTTTTAATTTCGGAGCGTTTGATGCAGGCGTAAAGCAAAGTAACGATGAGTTTAAAACTCGGCGTGCAGAGAACGCCGCGCTTTATGCTGACTTTATCAAAAGCAACCCGGACGCTTCAGTTGATGAGCGGGCGACCTTCTCCGAAAACCTTGGTGGCAACAGTAACTTTCTAAAAAATGCTCTGCCATCACGCGACCTTATGGAAAAAAACGTAGCTCGCAGGCAGCAACAACTTGCTTCGGCTGCAACGGCTCGCAAGCAGGCTGCATTACAAAACAATATTAAGATCGCAGGCCAGTTAGCCGGCGTCTACGGCAACGCCTACATCTCGGGTGGTGAAGAGGGTGCTCTTTCTGCGGTAAAGGAACTAGCGGGTGATGTATTGCCGGAAGCCGCTCTGCCTCTCGTACAACAATTCGGGCGCACCAAGGCACAAGAAATAGTAAACCAGCGTATGCAGCCGAAGTTCGACAACTGGAAATTGGCGGGAGCATCTCCCTCCGATATACAGGCTTGGCAGGCCACGGTGTCAGAGGGTGCGCAGGATTTACTTGCGCCTTGGACGCAGCAAGCGAATGCTACTGTTTCAAGTCTACAGGCTGCGGAATACCGGCAAGCATCGGCAGATGCTACATCCGTCGTAAATAGTAGGGACGAAACAAAGGTTAATAACTTCGTAACCCCAGCCAATGTGAAAGCTCTCTACCCTCACCTAGACGCAGCGGGCGTTCAGAAAGTAATCGCTGAGACTAACGCAAAGTACGAGGGCTACAAAACAGTACGGGCAGAGCAGATTTCAGCGGCAACGAAGTCGGCTACGGCGAGCGCACAAAGCCAAATTGCACAAGGCGAAATCTTGAGCGTAGAAGAAGCAGTTCGCCTGATTGAAGAAGCAGGTCGCAAGATTGATCCTAACTATAAGCTGGGCGCAGACGAAACTCGTGCGTTAGAGAACTCCTTGCAAATAAGGCTGAGGCAACAAAACAGCGCTGCTGATATGGTGGAAAATCAAGAGTTATTGAAGGACGCTCAAGAGGCAACTGTTGGTCAATTCGTAGCTGGTGGCGATCCCGGTAAGGTCTCAGAAGTAATCGAAGAAGTTCAGTCTAGGGCGGAGGCGTTTGTCGTTAAAGACGGTCCAGACGCGAAAGTCTTAGCTGGTAGCGCAGTAGCAGCTACCGAGAAGTTTTCTGAAATGTACGGCGTACCTATAAATAACGCTTTTGTATGGTCGGCTTTATCAGATACAGCCTTAGACTTTGCCAAAGCTACAGGATCAAATGATCCGCTGAAAGTATCTGACGGTGTTATGCTTGCCGCTGCGGATCGTGCAATGCGTAATTTGCAGGGACCGCAAGGTCAGGCCTACAAACTAGCTCTTGCGGATATGGGTGTAGGTAGTCTCAATGACGCGAAAGAAGCTGGCATTGCCTCTCAGTTCGCAACTTCATATCAGGCGGCACTACAGAAAGTTACTGTTGAGTTCAAAGATGTCATCGAAGCTGGCGTCTACAACCCTGAGCTCATCAAGGGTAAAATTGTCGAGGATGTCGACACTGCCAAGTCTTTAATTGCTACGATTATCCAAGCGGGCGAAGATGGGCAGACCGCCCTTCAACGTGCGCAAGCTGTTGTAGATACGGAAGCAAGTGCAGATAACTTACCCTCTATTGTCGACGGAGTTTATGACCAAGAGGTTGCGCTGGCGAAGCACTCAGGAGACCTCTACGAGACAATGGCAATGCTGAAAGATCGCAAGCGTCGGGCTGAAGCTAGACTTTTGGCAAAAGAGTTCCAAACAGTTGAGATGATGCCTAAACTAAAAGACGCTCGCGATGCGATCCAAACCATCAATGCGCAGATGCAAGAGGCTGAAACTCTATACAACCAGATAAATCAGCGACGTACTCAGCTTGGGCAAAAGGGCATGGTTGCGATCAAGGGCAACGCGAGAGCGAATGAACAAAACCTAGAAGCCATCGCTGACATGATCGGGCCAATGGCGCTACGGTCAGGTAGTTCTTCTAGCGAACAAATAGCAGCCGCCAAGCAAATGATTGAAAGCTCAATCGGAGATGACCCCGAGGTAAACCCAGATGTTATGGAACGCATTATACTTGCTATGGTTAAGGTCAACCTAGAGCTAGAGCCTGAACTTCCAGAAAACATCAAGGTTATGATTAGCCGCCTCGGGCAAGCCTCACTTCCACAAGACCCATACCAGCCCTTTACCGGGATGGGACCAACTGGGTCATTGATTGGAGTTATACCCTAAGTTTCACTAAGGACGACATCAACCGGGTGCTCCCCGTATTTTAGCTTTATCGAGTTAAATGGAGCACCCGATCATGGCACGCAAGGCGTCTGAATTATTCGGCGGTATCAATCCCGCTAACCAGCAAGAAGATTATCTCAACAAATCCGGCGTCGACCTCATTACGGACCCTAATGCGATCCGCGATGTACGCTCTTACTATGAGGGCAAGGGCGAGACGTTTTCATCCGACAGCGAGATGTGGGATAATTTCTATAGCGACCGACGCTGGCGCGACACCAACTCTCTTTCCATGGCTAAAGGCGCAGCAGAGTACGCATTAGCTGGTAGTAGCCAAGAGCTACATTCTCGACTTTCTAAGATATGGTCAAACGCGCCTTCTCGCGGCGGCTTCTTTGATAAAGTAATCGACTACGGTGCAGCGGGCGCTCTCGATCCCCTTAACCTTCTAGCCGGTGCTGGCGTAGCGAACAAAGCCCGCGTCGGGTATAATGCCGCTCGTGCAGGTAGAGCCACGATGGATCAAGCCATCAAGGCTGGCACTAAGGCTGGAGCGGTCCAAGGCGCTAAGACGGAAGCTGCTATTAACGCGGGCGTTGGCGGCGCATTCGACGCAGCCCAACAGGCAACAGAAATTCAACAGGGCGTATCGGATGAGTTTAACCCGTTGCGCACGGCAGCATCCGCAGCATTGGACGGTACTATAGGTGCAGCTTTTGGTGGCGTATTCGGCGCTTACCAAGGGAAAAAGGCAGCTACAGACGTTACTAACTGGCGTGCAAATACGTCAGTGGGCAATGACATTGTTCGCAGAACGCAACGCCTCGATGCAGACATCCGCGCCCTAAACGACGAATACACCAAGTCGGTAGAAAAGGGCGAAGACGCAAGCGACATCTTTGAGCAAATGCAGGAGATGAAGGATGAGCGCAGAACGGTCGGAAAGATCGAGGAGAGCTTTGACCAATTCGACAAAGACCTTGATGATTTAGCTCGGCAAGCGCAGACCGCTCAGGCGGAAAGCCCCGACGCAGACATCTCTGACCTACAAGCTAAGTACGATGAAGTCATGCGTACTCGGGCAGAAGCATTCGGCAAGCCCGTAGATGATATAGTCGACGACCTAATGGCTGCATCTAAGGTAGAACCCGAGGCGCCAAAAACTGCCGACCCAGAGATAAACCCTACACAAGCAGCCCCCGATGACGCAGCTACGGCTACGACAGCAGGAGTAGAAACACCTACGACTACAGCTCGCACGCCAAATATAGACGCCGAAGAAGAAGTCGCTGCTGCTGCTCAAGCTACTGCTGAAGATGTAGCTCCGGCTGCTGAAGCTACGACGGCGGAGGTGAAGCCTTTACCTGAGATCAAGTTCGGTAAAAATGCGCAGGTCGAACGGTTAGTAAAAGAAGGTAAGATTACTGTCGATGAGCTTGGTCGATTGGTCAACGATGGCGAATTGGAAACCATATCGAATGGGTCGATAAAGGCTCGGTACGGTAAGGGTGTAACTGCCTACAAGAAAGTGCAGGAGTACATTACTCGTAGAGACGCAGGCGCTCAAGCCGAGGCGTCACCTACCCCTACGGCTACTGCGGAAGTTGCTCCCGGTAAGTTTCCTATAGAGGACGCTGTAGTAGAGCGCCCAGCTCAAGACTACGACATGATGGCGGATGAGCAGTTTGAAAAGCTCTACGACCAATTTGCCGGAGCTGACGCCACTTGGTCACAAATGGTTCCAAAGATTTTGGGCGTGGCTAAGGGGGAAATGGACGCTCAGGTTTACCGACGTGTCGCCGCTAAGTTCAATACAGTTATGGAGCTTGAGAAGTTGGGTAAGTCTGCCCCCAACGCAAAGCAAGTAGACCAGCTCCGCGCAAAATTCCTTGATCGCGAAGGCGTCACCTCTCCCGATGTGGATGGCGGAACAATAAAGCGTTCTGCTGACGGCACTGCAAAAGTATCGGACGCACTCGAGAGTGGGCCAGTTACCGCAGGTCGTACAAGTGAGGGTAAGATACAAGGTATCGTGCGCTCCGGGTATTCCACAGGCAGTGAAGACGGTCGCACCGTACTAAGCGCGGCAGACGTACCAGACGCTCAAGCTCTGAGCGAAAAAGGTGCAGAGGCCGTTAAGGCTCGGGCGTCTATGGATCGCCAGCTTGGCAAAGAGAAGTCTATCTACACATTTGAAGCGTCTGGCCGCGAACGTCGTGGCAGCATCGCAGACGGTGATCGCCTGCAAAAAGGTACAGCGGCTTACTATGTACCGAACGCTAAGAAGTATTTTGCTTCTGAAAAGAATGCCAAGAAAGCAGCAGGCATACTGGGTGACGATAACTACGAAGTCATAGCAGACGCAGCAAAAAGCCAAGACAAGCCTATAGTTTTGACGGATGAGCATTACGCTCGCGAGAAGAACGCAATCGACGCTAAGTTTTTCTCTGATGAGAATATGACTACTGAAGATCATTCAGCACTTATGAAAGAGTTGGATGATCGCGCAGTAGGTACTTCGTCTGAGGCAGCATCTACTCCAACACCAAAGGCGGAAGTTCTCCCTGATATAGCGGGTGAAAGCAACGGCAAGATCATTGCGGCTATACCTCGCGATACAAACTCAAAATACAAAACTGCACGCATTATTAGCGCAAGGCAACTTGCTGACGGTAAGGGTCTCAACGCCTTGCTGGGTAAAGAGGCTAGGGACAACTGGTTCATTGGTTATCTTGACCCATCCATGCGTAACAAAAAATCTAACATCGAGCTTCTAAAGTCTGAGCTGGACCCCATCGACACTAAAAATTCCACAGGTGTAGAGCGGGCTGTAGAGCCAGAAGTCAAAGACGTTCGCGCTCCGATAGATGCAGATAGTGCTGACTTTACAGATGGCAGCAAAGGTATTGATCTAGCCGAACTGACACAAGAGGAGAGAACAGGCCTTTATCTTGCCCTCAAAATGTCGACCAGTTTGAACGTCGGGAAGTCAGTCAAGACAGGCAAAGACATTCGCTTGTCAGATGTCATTACATTAGAGGACATGAAGGAAGGTAACTTCTCACTACAGCAATTGGACAAAATCCTTTTTTCTGCTGATAACTTCTCGTTCCGAGACAAGATCACGCTCAACGGCCAAGAGGTTGATCCGGGTGAAGACGCACGAATGCTCGCTTTGACGACAGTATTCGCATTGCGCAAAAGCATTGCACCTAACGGAATACGTCGACCAAAAGCGCTTGTAAAAGATACCATCGAAGACTTGAACACACGCTTTGACAATTTCAGCGTGAAAGATAAGCAGCAAATTGGTCGTATGTTTGAGCTAGTTGCTGACGAGGACGGCATGGGCCCAGCGCTGGGCGACACTCTGCCAGAGGGTGCGGGCGAGAGCATGGGTATGTATGGCTCCCATGACAATAAGATCCAACTTCAAAACCAGACGTACACCGACATCAATGGTGGATCTCCTACCTTTGTCGCCGCGCACGAGCTAGGCCATTGGGTATATAGAAACCTTATGGACGACGAAGACATCGCTACGTTCTGGGGTGCTATCCGCAAACAGTTTGTAGAAGAGGGCAAAGGATTAACCGACGAAGGCTACGAGAAGATTATTTCCCGTCAGCCTTGGGGTGATAACCAAACAGACTTCAATCGCCCTAATGAATATTTCGCAAACCAGTTTGCTCTTTATATGAACCGTCGCCACGACATGATGATGTGGCCTGATCGCTCGTTTTGGGATAAGGTTACTCAGCTTGCAAAGCGCGTGTTTGAGCGCTTGAGCGGCAAGGCTACCTACGACGAAACGCTTGAGCCTTTGTTCGATAAACTGATTACTCGCCAAGATGAGAAGGCACGGGTTACTTATGCTATTCCCGTAGAGCCTAAAACCAGCTTGGGTAAAACGGTTCGAGCTAGGTACGCAATGCTTGGCGAACATGCTCTTGAGGCGACCCGACGGCTTGAGATGGATGACATAGAGAACTTTGCATTCTCGATGAACAAGATCGCTGATGAATTTAACTCAATGGCAACTACAGAAAAAGGCGCAAAGATTATCGCCGTCAAGAAGGGTGAGCCTTACAACCCAGAATACACTGGCGTTCTCGAGGCTATCAAACCCTTAGCTCCTCGGATGCGTAAGGCAGCACGCTTGATTAAAAGCGTAACGGGCCGCTACGACCAAAACATTAATCAGTCCGGGGCCGACGAAATATCAGGCACAGCATTCTTTGCTGACATGGAAGACGACCTGAAGATGATTATCGGCGATGAGGGCATCATCCAATTGGTCGATGACGTTTTAGAAAAGCTGAATGAGGTCCACCAGTCCGTAGAGTTTGGCGACGTTCCAGAATATAAAATGTCCCGAGAAACTGCTGACTTGCGCCGTCGCGTAGGAATGGAGAAGATAGCTAAATCTCTCTCCATGAAGAAGTCTATCCGCGCATTCCGCGCAGAGAAGGCACGCAACAAAAAGTTTGCGTCTGCTATGGTAGAAGAGGCAAAGCGCAAAGCTGATCCTCAGGCTATAGATAAAAACGCTGACACCGCCAATATAAATCCAGATGAAGTAGATATGGTTACGGCGTCTCGTGAGTTCCAAAACCAGATTGATAGTAGCGGCAAACTTACCAAGCTAGGCAAAGCACTGTCTCGCCGGGTAGCCCATATCTTAAATACAGAAGGTGCATTGGCATATCGCCGTCGTACATATTCTGACCTTAACAATGCGGAGCTGTACCTACGGTACGGTCAGGCAATCGAGAAGGGCAACATCGAGACAATCGAGAAGCTGGCATACGAAATACAAGTTCGCACCGCCCCTCCTGAGATCGAGAGCCCCAGCGTAGGATTTGCAATTCAAGCCGAACAAGACTTGCGTGTAGGCGTACCTTCAGAGACGGGCATCCCAGCGGGCGCAAACTACATGATGCGCAACGCCTTACGGGCAATCACACACAGGACTGAGCCTGAGCTGCACGCAGCAAGAACTATGGCTAATCGTCTTGGTCTCCTCGGGCATGACTTCAATGCGGATGTAACATCAGACGCATTTAAGTCCTTCCGTAAAGAGGTTCGTCAATTAGCGTCCAACTTGGCTAAGAACCCTGATATTACACAAACCGTTCGAGCCCTATCGCGACGGATCATCTCTTCTCAAGCTGTGTCTCGGGAAGCTGTAGATGACATCCGGGCGGGCGCGGCTGAGTTTGCCTACGACGCAGATGAGTTCATCATCAACGTGGTCTTGGACGACGTAGATATGAGTACAGACAGCTCATACAGCAAGGCAGTAATGGATGACATCCGCTCGGTCAGGGGCAACGAGGTAGATGACATAGTGTCTTCTGTCCGGGCCAATGTTCGCGAGGCACTATCGTATGTATTGAATGGATTAGTCAGCGACGTAAATACCCGCCGCCGGTTCTTACCTTTGTTTACCTACGGCGATATGTCGAGGACTGTTAATAAGTTTGACGCGGCATCTCCATCATCCCGCTTTACTCTCGAGGTGCCTGCTGAGTTCGCTCAGGAGTTCGCAGACGACGTTATAAATAATATGTCACCAGCCTCAAGGAATGCGGCGGATAAGTTTACAGACGGAAACGTCGTTCCATATTTTGTAAGCTCATCAGAAGACGCACGGTTGGACGGCATGACATTCGTATCCCGCCGCCCAGAAAACACCACTTATAAAGAAGCTGGTAATATCATCGACCAAAGCTCTGACCCGGAACGCATGTCTCAGGTCGTAGATATTCTGACTGCAACGCGCAACTCTATCAACGAAATGCGGTTAATGGGTGACGTGTCACCGGGCCGCATAGAGGCGATGTATGCACGGGAGAAAGTGATACGCGAAGAGATTACCCGGTTGGGTTCTGTCGACACAAGCATCACTACCCCTGTGTTCATACGCGATGATAAGCCCTTGAACCTAACATCCAAGACGACGGTTAAGCAGCCGGACATCATGGAGGTTATTGCTCTTATCAAATCCAAGGAGCCATCGGGCAGACCATCTGCTTCTCGCGGCATTGAGAGCACTGTTGGTGCCTTCTCTCCGAACCAAATGTTTGACATGCTGTCGGACGCAGCGGGCGGCGCTCGTAGATTGCGGAGTGCTCTTCGCGAAGCGGGCTTCACGAGCGTAAATCTTCCCGGTCGCAAGGCTATTCTAAAAGAAGAGTACATGAAGCCTATTCGTAGCAACCTGTTCGACGATCAGGATGCAAATATGTCAGGCCTCAAGGAAGCTCCATCAGACATTAACGCTCACGTCGTTAAGGAAATGATGACCCGCGTAGATATGGGTTCAATGTCTTTCGAGCAAGCGTCTATGTCACTTGAGATCGGTGGTGTTCCGCGCAAGGCTTTGGACGTTATATCCAAGTCTCGTCGTGGCAGCACTATTAATGAGCAAGAGGGTATCGAGCTGCGTAAAGCGTGGAAGCACAACCTCTTAAACACCAACGCTCAGATACTTCGCAAGTCTGGTATGCCAACCCTCGCCGACTTCTTTGAGCCTAGCCGTGGTGGCGGTGGTCACTTCGAGCGTGTCTCCGCTAACATGGGCAAGTTTGTTATACCCATGACAAGAAAGCTGCGTGAACTTCCAGACGCCGGGAACTTCCTAAAGCGCTGGGTGGATAACGGTATTGGTCAGATGTATGAGGCGGGCGTTGATAGCGGTCGTCGTGTATTGCACATGGCGCCAATCCACAGAAGCAGTCAGCCAAATTCTCACAGAGAAATCTTGGACGCTCTACGAGATAGTAAGCGAATGAGCCGTCTGTCTCCGAAAGAGCTAGAGGTCTACGACTACTTGAAGACCTATCTTCAAAAAGCTCTGGTTCGCCTCAAGGAAACTGGCGCTCCTGTAGGCGAAATCATGGATAACTACTTCCCTCAGATTTGGCGGAAGGACTTAATTGAGGCTGACCAAGATCGCTTTGTCGACCTTATGCAGCGTTACTTCATAGCTGAAGCCAAGCAAGAAGGTTACGCTACGACAAGAGAAGCAGCGAAGGCCAAGGCTATAAAGGTTAAGAACCGTTTGGTTACGAC
>Ga0206677_10001033_pt1 | contig 26192 bp, 37 predicted proteins | sample M130m12015metaG_FD_155475 | JGI IMG/M metagenome (GOLD analysis project Ga0206677, IMG submission 155475) | Ammonia-oxidizing marine archaeal communities from Monterey Bay, California, United States - M1 30m 12015 | ecosystem: Environmental > Aquatic > Marine > Intertidal zone | place: USA...
GTTCTTCATCTTTAGGTTCTTCTACAGGTGGTTCTTCATCTTTAGGTTCTTCTACAGGTGGTTCTTCATCTTTAGGTTCTTCTACAGGTGGTTCTTCATCTTTAGGTTCTTCTACAGGTGGTTCTTCGTCTTTGGGTTCTTCCACAGGTGGTTCTTCGTCTTTGGGTTCTTCCACAGGTGGTTCTTCGTCTTTGGGTTCTTCACCTTTAATAAGTTTTTCAACATCAATTACTCCATAACCCCATGAATTATCACGACCAACTTCACCTTTATCGTTTGTGTATTTAAGAAGATGTTCACGGATTTGTGCAACTGTTTTACAATCGTTCATTCCAGTTGCTTCTTCTTGTTTGCGATGCTTTGCTATCATCAAGCAAATAACACCTGTAATAAAAGGACACGCCATGCTTGTTCCACTTAAACTTGCATATCCATTGTTAAGATATGTACTATAAATTCCTACACCAGGAGCAGCCCATTCTACTTTTTCACCACGACTTGAAAAGTAAGCAATTTTACCATATTTGTCATAGGCCGCAACTGCAATAGTTTCATTAAAGGCTGCTGGCCAATTTACTCCACCTTCACCTGTATTACCCGCCGCACATACAACCGGAATATTCATATCGTAAAGTTTTTTTATCCGAGATTCAAGTGCACCAGATGGAGATGAACCACCTAAACTCATGCTTATTACATCAGGTTTCATTTCAATGGCATAATCAAGTGCCTCTGCTAAACCTAAATAACTTCCACCTCCATTTTTAGCAAGTGCTTTTACTGAAATACATTTTGATTCAGGTGCAACACCTACCATACCAACATCGTTATCTTTTGCACAAATGATACCAGTACAATGCGATTGATGGCCATTTTCATCTTCAATTGGTTCACCCGCAATAAAGTTTTTTCCAGGAATAGCATTATCACCGATGTCAGGATGAACAGGATGACCTGTATCAATTACCATCGCAGTAACACCTCCCCCCTTAGTGATTGACCAGGTTGCAGGAACATTTAATTGTTTCAACCCCCAATCTATTCTCTGACTAAGTGATGATATTTCTTCATTCACTTCAACCGTTGGTAGTTGAGTTTTCTCTCTTTGCAATCGTCTCCATCTTCTCATAATAATTCTCCTATAATTTAAATATCGTTAGTTCCAAACATTTTTTTAATTTTTAGAAATATTTTAGCATCATTTATATAATTGGTATTCTTTGTTGGAATATAAACACCTAGATTAGAATCATCTGCATGATAATCCAAATAAACTACACGTGGAGTTCTGTTTGTTGTTCTGTCATCACGTGTGTATGCCAAATCAAGTTCATCTTTCACCCAGATTATAGGTGGTTGCCCCACAATCACAGGACGATAGTTAGTAACACTTCCTGGTATCATAATATTCATTACCAACTCAGATGTAAGTGGAAGTAAATTATCGTTATCGGGTAGTTCTATAATCAACTTAAAATATTTATACGAAAGTGATGTATCATCTTTTTTAAAATGAGATAAATGAACAAATGTGCCACTGGATACATTCAAATCTACCCAGTCACGAATTAACCTTGCCCCGTAAACTGCATGGGGTATCTGACCTACTTTTTTTCCAGACTTGCCTCGTGGACCCATACGACCTGTTTGCCCACGTTCACCTCTATCTCCTGGATTTCCACGATCACCTCGTTTTGCGTAAGTTTCATCTTCTCCCGGTTCTCCTTTTTGACCCGCATCAGGCTCTAACGCAGGACTTTGACCCGAATCACCACGTGATCCAAATTCACCACGACTTCCTTTTGCACCTTTTTCACCAAGTTCTCCCGTTTTTCCTTGAAATCCTGAATTTCCAGCTACTCCTTTTAATCCAGAGTTTCCTTTTTGACCCATGTCACCCTTTAAACCAGTTGACCCAAACTCACCTATATTACCACGGAGACCTGCACGACCTGTTTCACCAGGTTCACCCCGTAGACCCAATATGCCCTTTTGCCCTCGGTCTCCAGGGACTCCAGAATCACCATATTCACCCGTGTTTCCCTTTTCTCCCTTTTGACCACTTGCTGATGACATAGATGATAAAATATTTTTTTTAAAATCTTTAAACAAAATAGACTCAACTTGATTTCCATCATGTATCATCAAAAACTCATGATCATCACATAGTTCATTTACATATTCAATTTTATTTTTGTCGTTTTCCATGTTAAAACTTATCAGTTACATAAATTGAAAAGGGTATTTTTTTTGTAGTTCCATCATAGAAAATTCTACAAACTATAAAGTTTTCGGTAACAAGAGTGTTATCAACTCCGTCTGTTCTTATTTTATTTGTTTCATCTGTGAGAATGAAAAACGGAATCTCAACTTGATTTACAGTGTCGTATATAAGATGACTAAAAGAAGTGTGACAGTTTCTCAGTGGATCATTTAATTGCGTTCCCATCTCACAGAATGTGGTGTGATTTAAAACAAAACGGTCGTAATATCTACCTCTTCTAATTTTAATAAGTTTTCTACTGTATTCTGAACCCAGTTCCTCTTTTATACTTATTGTAGTTACATCACTTCGTTCAAGTGTCCACGAACCTTCATTTAAATCCGTAGATTCTGTTATTATATTTTTTGAAAATCCAGTATAACCCACATCACCGATTTGTCCGGTGGCACCAGGTTCTCCTTTTTGACCTTTTTCTCCCGGAGGTCCCTGTTGTCCTAATCCTTTTACACCCTTACGACCGTTAACTCCTTTTATTAGCAGACCAGTAAGACCCTTTTCCCCCTTCTGACCTGGTATACCACGAACTCCTTTAGTTCCCGATTTACCGTGTGTACCAGGATCTCCAAAACTACCTCGATTGCCCTTTAATCCGTTTGTACCAGGTGTACCTTTCAACCCCACACTTCCCTTGAGTCCGGTGTCACCAACGACCCCCTTCTGACCCTTTTCTCCGTCTTCACCAAATCCACCATATTGACCTTGTTGACCAGACAATCCTTGATATCCAGGAAGACCCTTGGAACCAGTATTCCCCTTTTCCCCCTTTTGCCCTTTGCTTCCTTTGCTTCCGGAAGAGCTTCGTTCTAACAATGTAAGTTCATGATCAAAATGAGAAACTAAATCTTTACGATTAATTTTTTTATAGTTTTCATTCTGACTTATCAATATAAACTCACCATTGGAGTTGGATGTGCTTTCTTCATTCATACTAAATTCTCAAATTTTCAAACTCACCTGCGATAATTTTATTTAAATGCAAGGACGAAAATGAATATATTGTTTTTATACTTAACTGCATTGTCTGAGTTGATGATGTAAACACTCCAAAAAAATTAATATAATAATCATTTGAATTATCTTTATACCAATCAAAGGCAATCGTTCCAACTTCATTTCCAATTTTACAATAAATGGGAGCAGATTTAGTTAACACAGGACTGTTACCCGTTGATATAAACGATTCAAAATCAATTTCTATAAAAAAGTTAGAATACTTACTCGATACCAACATAGATGGATTGTTTGATAATTCAAATACTAAAAATCTGCGATTTCTAATTTGACTCATCAATACAGAGTTTGATGTGATTGATATCGTTGTTGAATTGTTTACTGAAAATAAAAACGATAGCATCCGGCCGTGAAAGTAAGCAGAGTCACTCGACTTCTTAAATGATCGTCTTACATCCGAGTATACGTATTCTGATCCAGCTATACCACGTTCACCTTTTTGACCAACTCTAGTTGAAGGATTTCCTTTAAATCCTTTGTACCCGATTGATCCTTTATATTTTTTTCCAGGACTTCCTACATTTCCAGGACGACCTATTTTATTTATTCCAGAAAATCCTCGACGACCTTTAAATCCATCTTCACCAGTTTCCCCCGTTTCTCCAGTTTCACCAGGCCGACCCTTTATACCCTTCGTACCATGTTGACCCGTTTCTCCGGAATCACCTACAAGTCCCACATCCCCAATGTATCCGGATTGTCCTGTGTATCCCTTTTGCCCAGGTTCCCCTTTATTTCCTTTAGTACCTTTGAACCCCTTTGCTCCAACTTGACCAAATTGACCAGGGAAGCCGAATTCACCACGGATGCCATACATTCCCTTTGAACCTTTATTTCCGGATAATCCGGTTGATTGACTTAATTCTTGTTTTTTGGAACTTAGAATATAATCACTAACTTGATTAAAAGTTACACGGCCGTTGACGGACGATGGACTTATTACGAGAAAGTCATCGTCTGATTCTAAAGATGAAGAAATTAGTTTTTGTGTAAGATTAAGGTGATCCATTCATAAAATAGTTTTCTATGTATAAATAGAATATATATTCTTAATTATACAAACTACAAAAACTATTTATGATGCAGATTCGGATGACTCAGCAGGTGCTTCTTCTGTTTTTTTATCATCAACAGATTCAACACTTTTTATCAACAAACTTGTAAAATGCTCTTTTGAACCTTGTATTTGATTGTGCTTAAATTCAAGTTCACCCAATTGATTTTGTATATCATTCAATTGTTGCACTATAACTTTTTCTTCATCTGTGCGTTCACTGTACTTGTAGTCTTTTCCATTCAAAGAAAATGAAAAATCTTGCTCTTGTTGCTGTTGTTGTTGTTGTTCCATAATAGTATGTTTTGGTTATATGTTATATATATATGTTACACTTTTAAATTTTATTTAAAATCTTGAATTTTAAGATTCATTTTATTCAAGTGCTCGTTTGTTAAATATTTGCCGATAAAGTTTTTTTCTTTAATTATTTTGCGAAGTACTTCTTGGTGGAGAGGAGGAACAATTTCATCCATTGTTAGATCATCTTTCATAAAATTTAAAACATAATTCTTTATCCAACGATGTACTTGGGGTGGGTTTGTTTCAACCGAATCAACAAGATTTTTAAAAGAGTTTGCATTTTTCATATTCATTACAAAGTGAAAATCTCCACCACCGGGGTGTTGTTGATGTGCATTAACATAAATTTTAGATGGATCGTATTTTGTCAAATCCATTACTTTCCAGAGCATAACGTCAGGTCTGTAGATTATTACTTGATCATACTTAATGTTCGTGGATTCAACTAATTCAATTCCACGTTTTATAGCATATGCCTGAGAAATCTGACGCATTGAGTGATCTTTATATTTTTCATATGGTCTTAAAATTGGTTCATTTTTTTCAAATATGTGATCAACCGGATTGTATAATTTACATAAATCTTCTTCTAAATCAGTATTCCAACAATGTATAAAGAAATCAAAATCATATTCTGCTGAATTTGGTTTTATGATATATTCAGTTATTGAGTTTTTAATGATTGGATAATTTACGTATTTGTTTTTATCTTTTACATATTCCCGAATAACTCCACTGGTGATACTAACTGCACCTTTTAGAACTATTGCAACTTTCTTTTTTGTAGTAATGTTATTTTTCATTATTCAAGATGGTAATATAAAGTTATCTAATTTTATATCTAAAACTTCCACTAAACCATTTTTCTTTATTTCAAAATATTTATCACGAAATTCTTCCCATTCATCATGGTCAAACTCTATATCATGTGCATATGTAAATTTTACAAAATCCATAAATGATTTGAATTTTTTTAAATTATTATTAAGTAAATTCCGTTCATAATCTGTCATACCAATAAATATTCAGTATTTGACAAACATTTCAAATTGTTTCCTCCTGCATAACTTACACTACTTTGCAAGTCCATTATCATTTCATCTAGTTTTTCTAAATAAGTGAGTTCATTACAAGGAACTTCTCGCAACACACCTTCTATATTTTTTGTATGACCTTTGTTAAATTGACTTGCACTTCCATAATATCTTTTGTAGCAAACATCTTTGTATTCTGGTTTGTAGTTTGACGGACGGAATTGTTCACTTGTAAAAAAGCCAGTTTGTAATGTCTTGGTGATATTTTCAGCAGGAGAATCAACACACTCTGCAAACATTCCACCGACCATTACCATGTCAGCACCTGCACACATTGCTTTTGCGACATCTCCGTTGCACTTCACACCCCCGTCTGCAACCAATGGAATATCAGCATTCTTAGCACATTCTAGCATACAACTAAACATTGGCATTGTAAATCCCGTTTTGTCTTTGGTTGTACATGGACTTCCTTGACCAATTCCAACTTTAATTGCATCTGCACCCCATTCGGTAAGTTCTTTTACTGCATCCGAGGTTGCCACATTTCCTGCAATGATGAATGTTTTATTGCCGAAAATCTTACGAATTTCATTGATGGTCTTTTTCATTAATGTACTATGACCATGTGCAATATCAATGGTAATATAATCAACACGAAGATTGTCTTCCGCAATTTTTTGTAAAGTGTCAATATCAGATTGCTTTACACCAACACTAATTGAAATACATTTAAGATTTTGTGAATTTGCGTTTTTAACAAATTCATAATTACTTATACCAAAACGATGCATAACATAAAAGAATCCTGTATCTGATAATGTTTTCGCAAGTTCTTCGTTGATTACAGTTTTCATGTTCGCAGGAATTACAGGTAAACTGAATGATTGGTTTCCGAATTTGCAATGCACGTCAATAGTCCTACGACTCTCAATGGTGCTTAATTTAGGAACAAGCACAACATCCGAATACTTTAACAAACGATTATTTTTATTCATTTATATAATACTACGATATTTTGTATCTAACGTCAATAAAAGTTATAGAATATATTCTATGAACAAATCTGGATTCTCATAATACTCCACCAGTTTCTGGCTTGTATCCATTGTAAATTTGCTTACAAAATAATGTGGATTGAACTTTTTATCATTTGATGTTATTCTGCAATACTTTCCTATTAATTTATTGTTTTCATCATAATGATATGCTTCATTTATTTTAACAAGTTCATAATCATACGAATAAAATTCCAACCAAAAATAAGTTTTATCCTCATTTAATTGTTTAAATTCTAGTGTAATTGGTTTGACTTGATCCCACATAATATCGTATAATACTTAATTATATATATGCAGTTTCTATCAAAATGGATTTAGCAGACAAATTAACATGGACAAAACCTAAAAAGGTTTTAACAAAGTATGGAAATCGTTGGAAAAAGCAATGCTTGCTTGATCCAGAGGTTGCCTCTGGATTTTGGGCATTTTGGAAAACAAATTCTGATTATATGAAGAAACAAGGTTATTCTGTTTCTAAGAACAAGGACACAAAAGAATGGTTTATTAGTCACTGGGCAACAAGTCGTGAAGATTTAATCGGTGAAGTACCTGAAGCAGAGGTTGTACTTGAAAGTGATTTACCTGATCGGAAAGTAAAAAAGAAAAAAGGATTACACCCTTGGCAAGTTGATGCAGTCGCTAAATTAGCAGCTAGCATTGAAGCACATGGTTCTGCTATGGATGGAAGTGACACAGGTGTAGGTAAAACTTATTCTGCAATTGGAACTGCACGTGAACTTGGTTTAAAGATTGGTATTATATGTCCAAAGGCAGTTCAAGAAAGTTGGAAACGAGTTGCAGAAAATCATTTTAATATGGTACCTGAATTTGTGGTAAATTATGAAAGTCTTCGCACAGGAAATCGCAAAGCAATTGGAACTTGGAAAATGCTTTCCAATGGAAAAAAGGGTGGACGTCGCAAAAAAGTATTTGAATATTGCGTTCCAAAAGATACTTTAATTATTTTTGATGAAAGTCACAAACTCAAAGGAAAAACTTCATTGAATAGTAAACTTGGAATATTTGCAAAAGATCAAAAATATAAAATTCTTATGGCAAGTGCTACTTCTGCAATTAATCCTATGGATATGAGGGCAATGGGTTATATTCTCGGATTACACAACAATACAAGTTTTTGGAGTTGGGTTCGTAAAAACGGATGCTACCAAGGACGATTTGGGTATACTTTCAATGGAGACAAAGATGTACTTAAAAGTTTACATAAAGATGTATTTCTTGATCGTGGTATTCGTCTTCGTCGAGATGAAATACCAGGATTTCCTGAGTGTGATGTTCATAGTATCGCATATGATATGGACAAAACTGATACTCAACAAATTACTCAAGTCTTTTTTGAAATGAAAGCAGAACTTGAAAAACTTAATAAGATTGCTAAGACTACAAAAGAAAAACAAGCAAATCAACTCGTAGTTCAATTAAGAGCAAGACAAAAATGTGAACTTATTAAAGTTCCATTGTTTGTGGAACTTGCAGAAGAAGCAATTGAAAACGGAATGAGTGTTGTGCTATTCATGAACTTTAAAGATAGCATAGATGCACTTGCAGAACGATTAAAAACAAAGTGTATCATCGATGGACGAAACAAACCAAAAGAACGTCAAGCAAACATTGATGCGTTTCAAAACGACAAAAAACGAGTTATACTTGTCAATGCTCAAGCAGGTGGTGCTGGTATCAGTTTGCACGATCTCAATGGAAAGTATCCAAGAATGGCAGTTATTTCTCCGAGTTACAGTGCAATCATTTTAAAGCAATGTTTAGGTAGAGTTCATCGTGATGGATCAAAAACAAAAGCACTTCAAAGAATTGTGTTTGTTGCTAAAACTGTTGAAGAAGAAGTTTGTGAAAAAGTAAAAGAAAAACTTCACAATCTTGATTTAATTAATGATGGTGTATTAAGTTTAGACAACGAAAAGTTGTTTGAAAGAAAATAATTTAACTGAGTAAATTCTCTTGGAATACTCTGCTAGTAAAGTAATTTCTTATTTTGACATCTTTAATTTGATTGAACAATTCTATTACATTTTCACGATTTGCTGACGGTAGTAATTCTGAAACTCTTTCTTTGTGCTTTCTTTTTACCACCTTGCACTCAAGAACCATTCTCATTAATAATAAAAATATTTCATGTTCAGCACATGGAATAAAATAAAAGTCTCTTTTTATTCGTTTACTAAATAATTCATCAAGAAAACCAAAACTCATCAAGACTTTTTTAATGTACCATGTATAGCAATGGTCATATACATCCACATGAAAATATGTGTTTGCTATATCTCGTCTTGGTGCTTTTGTTGTTTTGTATTGAACATACTTACATTCTGTATCATCTATCACAAGTTTTTTTGAATGCTTTAATGCTAATCTTTTTAAAACTATACTATCTAATTTTTGATAATCATGTGGGTGGCATATTAAATCAATATCTGTATCTGGTGACTGAGGTAAATTTTTGAAACCACGGGATATTACATATCGTATATTATTTCTGTTAAGTTCATCAATTGTCATTTGGAAATCCGCGGCATGGTCATGTACATAAACATTTTTTGCATTATTACAATTTCTACATTGTTCTTCTGGTTTTTCGTAACCCTTTACATAAAGGTGTCCTGCCGCTGATAAGAAACTTGCACGGTGCAATCCATCCCATATTTTAAGTGTAGTTCCGTCTGAATCTCTACATAAAATAATTGGTGGTAACTCAGATATACTCTCAGGTATTGTTTTTACCATTTTATCAACTTTTTCAAATGAACGACTTTTATCAATTTCATTTACGTATTTTATATACTCATGCCTATCCCCACTTGCATATTTATAGTGAGGAGTTTCATTTATTTTTTGGATCATTAAATTTTTCCAACCACCAGCATCGTCCATAAAAATTATACCCGATAGTTCATCTATCTTATAATATTTGTTTTTATTTATATACTTGGTTAATCCAAATACTTCAAAAAAATGATTTGCTTCATTCAACCAGTCTGGCATATGACAAACGACCATTCGTTTTGATTCTATGTTAGTTCCAACACCACGTATGTATTCTTTAAATTTTATAAGATCAGCATACATAGGTTTTTTCTTATGCTCTCTGCGTGAAATTATTTCTACTTTTGGATTGTGTAATTCTAATACAAATATTGTGATTTTAGATTTTGATTGCACCCTTGGATCGTTTATTCTCACATTATGAGGAAAATACATTTTTTTTAGTAGAACGTGTTTTTCATCAACGGTTCGTTCTAGTTTTATCTCCTCCACTATGTTAAATTCATTTCTTATTATTTGAAATACTTTTTCATTTTCTTCCCAACAACATATTGATGCATATTCTTTAATCATTTTAACCTTCCCCATTAACTTCTTAGTATTGTATTAAATTGTTTATAATACTTACACAGACCACTTTTTCCGTATAAATTAATTACATGATAATCAAGAAGTCTTTCACTTTCTGCGTTGCTTCTTACACGATTTCCTTTTACATTTTTTGCCAACCACTCGTTAGTCTTTTGCTTAAACACAGGAAGTTCGTGATACTCATAATAATGATCTGACAGTCTTAGTATTTGTTTCATTCTATCTGCGATGCCCACCACCACACAATCATTTCTCCAGTAAATTTTTTTATCTACTGCTGATTTTTCTATTATATCCAATAACATTGTTTCGACAATTGAAATGTCAGGTCTTGCACGAATGATCATGTCGAATTTAAAGTTATTATCCGTTTCATATTTTTCAGCAAGAAGCAATCCACTTTTTATATTTGTCCATTGAGAAATTATACGATTACTAAATCCCTCTGCGTCATACGGAACAAAATCTTTTCCTGTAACGTATTCAATATCGGTGTAGTATTTTGAAACAATTTCACGGTCTACCATTTCATCTGCACCAAAATTGTGATTGTCACGAGCCTTTCGGGGATTTCCAAGAAAATCAAAACAAGTACCAAAAGTTTTAAACTCATGGGTTGTGTTGTTTCCAAAAATTAAATTTAAATCATCAAGATGTTTATATCTTTTTATTATTCCCGACATTATTACTGCAATTTTCATATCAACGACTCCTATTAATTACCAAATGCTTATTATTCTTTCCGTCTGTATTCGAATCATAATGTACATCTACCATAAAATTTATATTTTCTTTACCAATACTTTCACACAAAAAAGGATACAGATGATGTCCCGTACCACGAATGCCACCCGAATATCTACTATCCACACACGCATCGTTAAAATGATTTATATATTCAGGACTCATAGCAAACATCAAATCTGTTACTTTACGATATCCAAGTGAAGTTCTGTAATGTTTTCTTTCTTCCCAGGTAAAATTAAATTTATCATGCTCAATTGAAAAGTCTAAAATTGATTTTTGAAACAAAAGATCAAATCGTAAATTCAAAACTAAATCATAATTCTTATTTAAATCTATTTGATTATTTGCTTCTATAAAAGAATCACTTATGTATTTTGTTTTTTCGAAAGAATGTTTCTGTGGTTTTAGCAAATTTATTAATTTAAAATCTGTACTAGAATCGACTGAGTGTGAGTGGAAGTAAATATCAGAATTTGGATAGTAATCTAATAACATTTTTTTATGATTATCATAGCACAAAAAAAAGTTAGAACCTTTTGATTTTGTTCTAAAATAATGACCACGATAACATATTGCGATTTTCATCAGGATTCTCCGAGTATCTCGGTTTTGCCTTTGTGATGACCACAATATTTATTACAAACATGACGCCAGTCTACTTTCATCACAGGACAATCAATTACTTTTTTGTTGTTTAGGTTGAAGTGAAAAAATAAAGTACTCTCAGGAGTACCACGTTTAGGATGTGGTTGTTGTTTATTCTCGGCATTTACTAAATAAGTTTTATATGATTCGTACAACGATGTAAATACTGATATATTTTTTTTCTTTAAGACGAACCAAAAATCCCTCAAACCATTTCCTGTAAATTTTTCTATTATTATATCGTTTTCTTGTAAAAGTTTTTTTGACTTTGGTAAGTCATACTCTTTTATTCCCATATCTGATCTGAATAAGAATATGATTGTTTCGTCATCAAATCTATCATCTTCTTTAAGCATTAATAGTGAATCACGAATGTGCTTAAAAAAAGATAATATTCTTTGTGGTTGCTGATAATAATTATTAAAGTGTGGTACATTTAATTTTTTAACTTCCTCGTTAAAAAATCTGGCATCATATTCATATGCATTTATACACGATTTTTTACCAAATCTGTGCTCTAGTTCGGTTGATGTTACTTCTATATCAGTATCCTCGTACCTTCTTTTTGGAACATACACGAATTTGTCGACATCATTCATGTTAACTCTATGTGGTTTCATGTCACGTAAAAAACCATAAATACAAAATACAAAATTATCATCTCTCATCATATAAATTTCTCAATAACCAAACATACTTATGTCTCTTCCGAATTTTTCTCTTATCAGTAAATCCACATCAGGACATTCATTAAAGTATTCCATAAAATGCTTTGTTTTTCTTTTTGAAACATTTGCTTTTGGCAATTCTTCTGCATTAATTCCAACTTTATCACAAAACTTATTAAAGTCTGATTGTAAATTTTCGTAACTAATTGTACAAGTTAGTTTATTTTCCACACCAACTGAATAGTAATTTGTTTGAGGTGAAAGTTGACGAGTTGACTTGTGAAAATTTCCGCAATTCATGCTTCCGTTTCCAAGATAAAAATAATAAGACGTAGCACGATCCCACGGATTTCTAACGCATCCTGTTATGATGTAATCTTCTAGTTTTCCATAGTCACTATTCCAATTTTGTATATAGTGATTGATTGTTGCGTGTTTTCCACCTGCGAAATTATTCAATCCGAACTTATCCATTACACCACCTTTAATCGTTGTATTTATAATTTCATCATCCGAATATTTCTGTAATACATTTTGAATTGCGTTTCCCGCAGTTTTTGGTGCGTGAATGAAAATAAACTTGTGTTTAAAACTTATCATACTTTTTGTTATAATAAGTATAAACTAGTTTAATTTTACCTTTTAACTCCGTATAAAGATTGCGTCTCCACCATCTTTTTTATTCACATGAGAAAAATTTAATTTATTCAATAAAGTTGTGATGTTTTTCATTTTGCACTCATCGGGTGCTTTGTATTGATGCGTACCACCCTCTAGCACAATTAATTGACATTTTTCTAAATATTTTTCGTTTCCCATGAGTGCATAATATTCAGCACCTTGCAAATCTAAGCATAAAATATACCTATCATTATGTAAGTTTTCATTTTCAATAAAAGTATCTAATTTTATTGCAGGTACGGTAACTTTTTCTGATGTATGGATTTTATTCCACTTTTCATTAAACGAAAATATCGATGATGTTCCAATATTTGCTTTTTTTCCTCCGACCTCAATTAAATTTGGTGCATTTTTACCAAACGGTGGATGTGGTGTATCAATCGTACAATAAAAATCTATTGTGGTATCTTCGTGGTAAACCGCAGATGAAACTAATTCAACTTGATCTTTGTTTATACCATTTAACTTTAAATTTTTATTACAAATATCAACACAAGTTGGATTGCACTCAAACGCAAAAACTTTTTTTCCCGAACTCCAATTAAGTTTTATTGCGTCCGCACAATCACGACTTCCTCCTTCAATTACATAATCAAATTCAACACTAGAGTACCTAGAAAGCAATGAATGATAAGAAGCAGGTGCTCCACATATTGTGTTTGTATGTAGTTGTTTCATTTCACGACTCTTTTAATTTTTAATCCAGATGTATCAAACACCTCTTCGTAATTTTTATATCCATGTGATCTATGCTCATACGCAAAATCAAATTTTACAATATTTGATTGTTCTACGAACATTTTTACTGCGTTTGCTTGAATGGTACTATCACCCCATCTATGTCGTTGTATACCCCCATTGGCATTTATGTAGTTCATAAAATGAACATATTGAGGTGATCTCCACAAAGATAATTTAGACATATTAAAATTATTATAGAAGTTCCAACAATCTATTGAACTTTCATCACACTTTATTGGTATATTGTGTTCATTTATGTATTTTTTAATTTCGGTTGGTAAAGTTTCACAAGTTTCTCTGTGACTATCTTTTTTATCACGTATATATCCGTAAAGTTTTTCAGACTCAATAAAATTATCAATTTCAAATGTAGACCCAATTATACTATCTGCATCTAATCTTATTCCGTAATCATATCCATCTAAATAATGAATGAACTCAGATGAATAAAACAAGCACATTCCTTTGTATCCGATATTAAAACCTTGTTTGAATCTTGGTAATTTTCGTATCTCAGGAGTTGAAACTTTGCGTATATCTATTATCTCGGTATCGTTGCCCACAATGTCACGCACTTCTTGTGCAAGTGATCCGTCCTGGTCAACGAATAACTTCATATCAACATCATATTTTGTTTTTATGTTTTTAATACCCGCAAGTCTGTCTGGCCACCATTTGCGAATATCTCGATTTAAACACAATCCGTAAATTACAATTTTCATAATATCATAACTCCAGGTAATTTATTCATTGTTTGCTCAAGTGAACCATATAAACTAATTAGACGAGATTTGTCATGCTCTGACAGACTATCCATTCTATTTACTCTATCTCGTTTTCGCATAAATGTTTTTTTATGCACAGGATCAATCCCCATGAATCCAAATAATAAATCTAAATTATCCCATAAATGATTAAAATTTATCAATAGCCTTTGATATCCTTGGTTATTCGAAGGACTTGTCCAGTTGTCAAACTGCTTAATCATTCCAAATGTATCTTTTCTTTCATCTAAAAAGTTAGATAATTCATTTTTGTGTGTTGCTCTTTTGCCAGTTACTGCCATTGCATGACCCATTGCAATGTTTCTTCTAAACAAACTAAGCACCATGCTATATGGATTATCATAAAGAAAAACTGCTCTTTCAATAGGACCCTCATTTAAGTCGGATCTATTAAATGAGTTTTCTTTTTTTAAAAATATATCAGACTGAGAAGGTGGTGCAATTCTGTGCTTTAGACCCTTTGGATTTGATCCAGGACCTGAATTTCTAATACCTTCTGAATTTAGTGGACAATTGCATTTGATTTTACGTGATGCCCAACTTATGAAACTAGTAGAAGCACATCCTCCCATTGATGTAATTAATATCATATAGATAAATATAATACATCAATGAATTTCTATTGATTCACAATGACTTCCTTTTAAATTCATCCAATGAGGTTCATTTCCTTCTACAAATTCAAACATTACTTCATCGGCATCACCACGATATGTTTTTCGTTCCGTAAGCACAGGACTATAAACTTTCGCAGTCGGACTTAGAAATGCAGCCACCCAACTGAAACTACTATTTGCTCTGAAAATAGTTCTTGCGAAATACAAACGTAAAAAGTCTGGTAACCAATCAAACATAATATCAGGAATTACTTTTGATCCAACTGGATAATTCCAACCACCACGAACCTGTGGTTTGCCCACTCCCCACTTTCCAGTCCAATCATCGGTTGTCCATTCAACACAACTAGGACAATATCCAAACTTTTGAAATGCTTTAACATAACTCTGTTTGTTAATTACACTATATGCTTGTACATTTCTTTTATTATAGTTTGCGTTTGAAATGTCATCTCTACGTAAATGTGCGATATCGTAAGTGCCTTGTTTATCTTCAAGTTCTTTATAAATGTCTAAGTTTTTTACTTCATCTGAAAACTCCAACCACTTTAACATCTGCTGTTTGTTATAGTCACGAAAATTTGCATCGGAGTGGATACACAGACTATCAAAAAATACATTTTTTTGCTGATTGAATGCTTGAGTATCTGGATTAAAATATATCAAACTATCGTTGACCCTTTGATTGTAATCATTTACTGCATTTTTTCTGTACTCAAGGGAATCCATTGGTTTTTTTGACTGATTGACTTGTAGTCTGAGTTTATCGTTTGTGATTGTCTTCACACCAGAATCAACAAACAGTCGTGATCCTTCCCAGACACTCGGTAAGTAGAATTGCAGATTATGTTTATTAGCATAATGCTTACCAAACATATAACTAAAAACTCTATTACCGAATCTACCATTCCAATGAACCATTGCTATTTTATCATCGTTCATTTTATGTTCAGTTTCGTTTGAAGTTGAAACTACTACTTTTTTTGTATTTTGTTTTTGTATATCACTCATTTTTGATGGAACTTTCTTGTTAATGTCATCGTTGACTGCAAATTGATAAGAGGCATGAACCCGTTTTACAGACATCCAGTGAGGGTGATTTCCCTCTACAAATTTAAAATCATTTACTTTACCAGGTGTATATTCATGTAACCAAGGTGCATATATAGTTTGTGAATTACTGATCCACGAAGCGAACAAACTAAAAGAACTGTTTGAGCGAAAAATATTTCGGGCAAAAACTATTTTTAAAAAGTCAGCAATCCAAGGAATTCTCCGACCACCTATGTGGGGAATTTGTTTATTCCACTTCCAACCAACCGATGGTTCATCTGAAATCCATTTTACTTTAGAAGGGTCTTGGTTGTATTTTTCAAATGCAGATAAATAACTTTCCTTACTGACCATACTATGACCTCCTTTATAGTTCTTATTTGCAATGTCGGTTCTACGAAAGTGTGCAACATCATATGTACCTTGATTATCTTCAAGTTCTTTATACATATCAGTTTGTTTTAATTCATCTGAAAATGCAAAGTATCTTTTCAAATCTGACAAGTTTATCTGTTCATAAAACCAATTACAATCGGTGACTAAACTTATGTAAGCAGAATTTTGCGTTCCATAATTACTTTTTAAAACAGGATCAATAAACTCTATATTATCGTTATATTTTATGTTATAGTCATCAATTATTTTTTTATTCTTTTGAAAATCTTGACCCTTCCACGCACCTCCTGCGTATATAAAATTATTTTGACCAAATGTTCTGTCTACAACAGGTGCTGGATTTTTAAATAATACACTTCCATCCCAAACCGAACTAACATAAAATTTCTGGTTGAATTTTTGTTCAATATGTTTTCCGTATAAATATGAATGACACCGATTTCCAAATCTGCCAACCCACGATGCACAAATTATCTTGTTCTTCTCCAACTTTAGTTTCCTTCGGGTAGAACTATAATTGTTGTTTCTTTATCACTCACTTCTGTTTTTAATACAAGTCTTTTTCGTGTACGATTCAGAGCAAACGCATAATTCTTTATTTTAGCCTCTTTTAAAGATAATGTATACACAACATTAGTTCGTGAATCGTTTTCAAATAAGTAGTATTCATACAACTTTGGATTTATTTCTATATAGTCCATTTTTATTCTTGATCCTTTGTTTCTGTTTGAATTGACAACCTACCATTAACATCTTCAGTTACATTTGACAATACATGAGCAATTCCACAACTAAATGAATATTTAGACGAAAAATACATAAAAGGTAAAATCAAATAATTTGACCACATCTCAACTCCACTGTTGTATACTAAGATTCCAAGAACACATACATATGGCATGATCGTATTCATAATATAATTAGTAATGGCGGTTGCAGTAGATACACTATCTACACTTTGCTGATTTTCATTTTTCATAGTATTTTTTTTAGTTTTTTTTCCAGTTCGACAAGACCTTCTTGACAAAATATTAAAGGGTATCTTAGATATATACATATATTTATCATAGGATTTATAATCGTATTCTTATATAATTTATAGTACCATGTGTTCATTCTTTTTGCACGTTTAATTGCGATTTCTTTTATCTTCTCGGTGTGATTCAACCTGCTGGTATTATCAATCAACAATACATCTGACTTTGCGTCTGTTACATATCCATTCTTTATTTGAAATTTTATTTTTACATCTGCGTCAGTTTTGGGTGCAATTAGTTGAGTTTTTATTTCTAACTCACCGGTGTAGTCAATTCGTTTCCACTCTTTATTAGTAATTCGTGCATATGTCGTGCCATTCCAAATTACACCAGGTTCACCAATTTGATCATTTTCTACTTTCTGATATTCAACGATGTTATGGCACAATTCACCATTTGACCTAATCAAAAAATCTCCATACTTGTTTAGTATCGCATCGCACAAAAAAGTAATTTTGTCAAACTCTGCATCTATTTTTTCTAGAACATCGTCCGAAAATTCTACATCGTATTTACACTTTATATAATTATTCATTTTATATTATTATAAAAATAAAAAGGGACTTTGTCAATAATCAAAATCTTGATCATAGTCTGATTCAAGCATTTTATTAATTGAATCTTTTATTTTATCGGTGTATACTTTGTCTTCTAAATATTTGTTAGAATATTCCGCAAATTTTTTTTCATCACCTGCTATAATACTTGCAGTTAATATAGTGAGAATTGTACATAGTTCAGGATTATCGTTTTTTACCTTATCAGCAAGTTGGCCAAGGGTTGTTACCTCAATTCCGTATTCTGGATTCAATGATACCACTTTTTTATTCTTTCTCATATACACATAAAGTTTCATAGTTACCCATTGCAAGTTTCTTGGGACTTCGTTTAGTTTTCATTTGCGATAACTTTATTTTGTATGTCTCACCAAATCCAAATATTTCCTCGGCTATATTGTTCAAATCCTGTGATAATAAATAATTATATCCGAAATAGTCTGCATAATCACGCACAACAAATCCAAGTTTTGCACCAGGTTTCATTACTTCTGCACAAATTTCCAAAGTAGGTTTCCAGTATTTATTCAACCACTCGGTGTAGGTTTCATAATTGTTTACACTTTGTTGTTCACCTTCGTAAATTTCAAACTTAAAGCACGGAGGACCAAACAATACTGCATCAAAATTGTTTTTGTATTCCTCACAAAAGTTGTGTGTGTCATTTAACTTTTCACTTGGACAATCGTATAATTTAATTGATTTATTTCCATAATCAAGAAACGGATTTTTCATTGACTCATAAAAGTCATGGAGTTTATTTCCATTATCAACTACATCTGATATAACATCCGTTGCAACAAATTGTTCAAAGTTAGTTTGATAATATGCAAGTTGATAACTATTCCAACCCATTGTTGGTGCGAAGAGATTTTTGCCTTCAAATACGGTATTTAAAATACTTGCATAAGTATTTGGATTGAAAATACCTGGTTTAGAAATAGTAGACATAACAGAACTCCATACGGATGTCATGTTTTTATCCAAAAAGAAATTAAAACTTGCAGGGCCCACAAAACTATTACGAAGCAAATGCCATTTGAACAAACACTTCAAAATGCTTTGACAATCTTGAAAATCATTTTTGTGTAATCTTTTTGTAGAATATAAAGTCTTATAATTTATATTTCTTAGTATACGACTTGTGTCAGAATTAAGTGTTCCGTCAAAGTGATTTTTAATCTTACAAGGAACGACCGAAAAGTTCATACCACTTTTGAGAGTATCAATTTCAATGTAGTGTGAATACCAATCATACAAAGTATCTTCACGATTTTTCACAAACATATCATAACAACTTTCAATAAACTGATTCGTTACATAATAACGAAAATCTGCTTTTCCATATTTTAGAATAAAGTTTTTTACATTATACCGAGAAGCAGGTTTGGTGATACTATCCATATCCATTCTTGCATAATTGGTATATAAAACCCCAAGTTGTTCTGAATATGTTTCAAAATCAATCTTTGGTTCAAGTTCCAAAGAATCCACAAAATCATCAAATGATACAATTAATTTTTCTTCGTTTGACATTTTTGGTCTTTGTCTTGTTCAATTATTTTTTGAAAACATTCATTGTATAATTCAAGTTGCTTTACTCTGTCTTGTAAAAAACTTACATACAACAAACATTGCTGAAGTTCTTTTGATACTTCGTTTTCTGCTCCCCATTCATCTTTATACATTTTAACCCACTTCCGCAAAAAAGGAAGATTCGGTTTGATTTGTTCGTCCAAGTCCTTCATATTCTAATATTCTTTCTGCTATTGACTTCATCACAGGAGGACACACCGCATTTCCTATTTGAAGCATTTTGCTTGTTTTTGTTCCGTATAGTTTATAGTCTATAGGAAATCCCATCAAAGTCAAATGATCTTCAATGCTTAGATGAGTGAATCCCGTGAATCTAAATCGTTTAGGCATTTCACGTCCATCATACCACTTTAATGGAATTCTACGCACGGTAGGACTTACTTTGTTTAATGGATAGACCTTTGAGTTGTATCCATCTAAAAGACCCTCTCCTTCGGGTTCTAGCACATCTGATATAACTCTACTTGGTTCTGAATTTTCCATCGGTAACTTAAAGTTTGATACAAAATGTCGTTTGCGTCTTTGTGGCAAACCAAAGTTTTGTGCATCCAAACAAACTCCTGGCATTGCTCTTTTTGCTCCTACAACATTTTCCCAAACCCAATACTTAGGATTTACTTGGTTAACAATTTCCATAAATCGTTTTACCAACGAATCGTCATAATCACGATTATAGTAATTTGCCTGAGAAAACTTTTGACACGGAGGAGAACCGATGATTATATCACATTCAGGTAAATCAGATGCTTCAATTAAATTGATGTCTTTACACCAAACTGGACAATCAATATTTAGTTCATGTGTTTTACACGCATCTTCCCACAAATCAACTGCGAGAACCATTTCAAGACCTGCTTGCTCAATTCCTAAAGAAGAACCACCACAACCACTAAAAAAATCTATTACTTTTAATTTGCCCACATTAACTTATAGTTTTTGTCATTAAACACTATTTCGTCTGTGGGTGCGAGTTTTTTCCATCGGGTATACAGACCATTAAAAAACCGGATATAAATTCCATCATCTTTTTCTGTTACTTCTGAGATGCTATACGACTTTTCGTTATCTAACAAACGAGGTAACTCAGTTTTAAGTTTCTTTAATGTTCCGTCTTTCCAATGTTGATTAAATGTATCAATTGATTTTCTTAATTTAATATAGTTTTCCATTCTTAATTGTATCTTTCTTTACAAATTTATTTTCACCGCCATTACCTCCCACCATTAAATAGTAATCATCCTGATTGTCAAGATCATTGTAGAAGTGTCTAGCATCAAAATATTTAACAGAATCACTTTGACTTTGTAGGTTGTTGCTTTTCAAGTTCGGTTTGCCACTTTGGTTTGAAAGCATTTGGAAAAATTTCTGTATAATTTTCTTCATATTGTTTTGTTACTTGTCTTGGTTTATCACCTTTACCTGTATCAGTTTTATCTGTGTAAATACTTTTACCAACATCACAGGACGGGTTTGCACCACAACATTGATTCGCATTCATTTTAACTTTGTGGAATTTGGTTATCAGTTCTTACAATCACAGTTGGTTCTTTTGTTTTAACTGAGATTTCTTCTTCTTTGAAGTACTTTGCAGTAACTTGCTCAAGACTTTCACTTACTTTGTAAACAGGATTTTTTCTTGATGATTTCTTTTGACCATTGAGCACATCATTATTGTAAGCATAAGTTGCTTTATTTATCTTTTCAACAACATCTGTGTGATTATCTTCTTCGTTCATTTGAACGACCCAAACAGGACAATCAACTACTTGGGCATAACGATCATCAGGATCACTTGCAACTAACACCATTTTCTTTTTCTTACGAGAAGCAGATTGCAACTTTGCTCGTTCTGCTTCTTCATCTTCTAAACGTTTAATCTCAGACATAATGTCTTTTACTTTGGGTTGTTCTACACCCTTTTGCGTTAATACGTGTTCGATATCTTCTTCGTTTAATCTCATAATTATTAGGTTATTATTGTATGTTATTTTCTGCGTTATAGACCGTTTCATTTGTGGGAAGTGGGATATCTTCTGACTTTCCACCTAAACTATCGTGACCATAATCACGAATAGTTTTTCCGTTTACAAACGAATCGTTCAAAAATTTTAAAACTTTTTCTCCCATTCCGTCACTTACATTTTTGAATGTAAATGATTGCAAATCACGATTGCTTCCGTAACCGAAATATAATTCAATTCCACAATCATCAATCATTCCGTTATCGGTGAATGCACACTTGTGGGTAAGTTCATATTCGTTTTTAGATTCAATTTTTTCTAATTCCTCTGTTAAAGAATCAATTTTTTGTTCTTGTGTTGCAACAACTGCTTTGAGTGTTGCAACTTGTTCTTGTAAATCTTCTGCTGACATTTTATTACCGAGTGCGACCAACTGAACTAACCGGTTGGGGTGAAAATGTAGAACCTACCGGAATATCAATCATTTTAAGATTACCTGTAAAGTTATGTAAATTTACTGATTCATCTTTTTCAATTAAGTGATCATTTTCAGCAAGTAGATTCTTGACCACTTCGTTTGGAAGGTGAACTGGTTGTCCGTTAAAATAGCATTGATATGGAACTCTACCATTTATATCGAGTGGTGGAGGAACTTCAAGTATTTGTAATCCAGGTGCGATTTGCTGATCAAACGGATTAATGTGTTCCACTTGGGTGGCTACGGGTGGTATATTAACGGTAATATCACTCGGTGGAAGTTTTACTGTGAAATTGTCAGATATGTTTGAAATAATCATTCCGATAATAATTCCACATATCATTGATACTGTTACTTTTCTCATTTTCTCTTTTGGTTTAGTGTTAATTTTCTCTAAGTTAATAGATACATTCAAACATAGTTTTTATAAAAAGTCAACCCTCAAATCACTTTTTTTCAAATTTTTCTAAGATTTTATCGTTGGCAAACATCAGCATAATAACTGCCATCATTAAATGAGTTGCATTAACAAAGTGTTCTCCTCGTAAAGCAACTGCACAATATAGGTTTAGTAAAACCAAGGCAAATATAAAGTATAGTTCACTTTTTTTGAGTATTTGTATAAGTTTGTTCATAATTTATTCTTTGTTTATAAATTTATTTAAAGTTCCTTTTTTTAAACTCAGTTCGGATTCTATCATAGGTACGACCGTTTCTCCAATTTCTATTTCGTGTTCTTTACTCAAAGAATCAAGCAAAGCAACTATGTTTTTTCCCATCTTGTTTCTGCTTTCCTCACCAACGAGAAATATGTTATCAGCAGTAACAAGCATAAGATCATCCATTTTTATGATGATCGCATTAACGGCATCAGAAGAACCACGCACTCCAAGTTTAATTTTCATAACTTATTCTCTTTCTGTTTTTTCTAATAAGTTTTCCAGTACACGGATTGATTGCTTTATCACATTTACTTGATCGAATGTTAATTCTTCGTCAAAATTAATGGTGTTATACTCAGTTGCATCTATTTGATCAGCAACCCAAATTCGTTCTTTCGCAACTTCTACTAAATTTTTAATCGCAAGTAATTCATGTCTGTGTATCTTGCCATCGTTACTTGAAAATGATGAAGCAATTGATTCAAGAATTGTTTTCATCGTAGTTTAAATAGTTTTCTAAATAAGATTTTAGATTTTTTGCATTTTTTGTTGAAATTATTATTTGATCACCGTGTAAAGTTCCGTTGAATAGTAATTTCCAAGAGAATCTAATTCTGTCCCATAAACTTACACTGGAGTATCTTCCTCCGATACCATATTTCCAATAATTGATATAAAATCCTTTATCTGATGTATCTTCGTTGAAATATTGAATTTCAATTCCTTCACTATAGCAATCGCACTTAATATATAATGGTTCGGCATTTTTAATATCGATCCAATTTAATTTATCGGTCATTACACTAATATAAACTCAATTTGATAAAATGTCAAACTTTTTTATATAAAACCAATAACTCTTAGTCTAACTAAATTTATTGTAGGTATTTTCGTAGTTGAAAATTTGTATGCAAATTGACCAGTCGGTGAAACTGGTACAAATGTTTGACCAATGTACTTCTGAACACTGGAATTTGATTCCGATCCAAAAAAAGGACCAACTGCTACTTTCGGTGCATCTATATATGAATCTGATGTTTCGGTAAACTCTAACTTCCAATCTGCCGAATCTGTTGTATCTTCTATGTAATATTCAATTAATAACGAAGAACCCCCTTGCCATAAATGTTTGTCTATATGGTCACTGTAAATCCAGGTTCCGATACGGGAATCTGACCCGACTAGTTCTGACTCGTTTATAACGATGGATTGATCGTGAAAAAAGTTAATTGCAGGAAATGTAGGACGGGATAATTCGTGTACAATCTGCTTTACATCTACCATCTCACCTTTTTGTCCTTTTTGACCATCCAAACCTTGACTACCAACTTCACCTTTAGGACCAATATCACCTTTTGGTCCTTTTTGACCGATGTGACCTACCTCTCCTTGCTTTCCAGTTGCTCCTACATCACCCGGTATTCCTTTAAATCCAATTTCTCCTTTGTTTCCTTGCTTACCAATATCTCCAGTTGATCCTTTTTGTCCTACTGATCCTTTTTGACCAGGAAATCCATTATTTCCTTGTTTTCCTTGTTTTCCTGGTTCACCTTTCTTACCCATAAGACCACGAAATCCACTTTCACCTTGAAATCCACGATCACCTTTTTTTCCAGGTATACCCTGAACTCCCTGTTTTCCCAGTTTTCCTTGACGACCCGTTAGACCGACTGTACCCATTGATCCTTTTTGTCCTCTTTCACCGGTTTCTCCTATGCCCCCTTTTGGTCCAGGTAAACCTAAACTACCTTTTAAACCTCTTGGTCCAGGATTACCTTTTTCTCCGGTTGCTCCAAATTCTCCTTTTGATCCTGATTGACCTTGTTTACCCTTCTCACCAACTTCTCCTGAAATACCTCGCAATCCCATAGGTCCCGATTCTCCGATTTCACCTTTGGGACCTATATCACCTTTTACACCACGAATTCCAATTTCACCTTTTTGGCCAGTTGCACCGTCAATTCCATTTTTACCAGGTATAGTTGCAGGAGTAAGATATTCTTTAATCCGTTTTACCGTTACTTTTGTGGGAAGACCACCTTCTAATAACTGACCAAGTTCGTTTCGTTTAATTGATTTATCTACTAGTATAAATTCATCTGAATCTTCAAGTGGTGCAAGTGATTCAGGTAACGAAGATACGTCTGTTGCGTTGATTGACATTGTATTATTTCATCAATTTAAAAACAATATCTACCATTTTGGGAAGAGGTTGTTTTATCATTTTTTCTTTGTTTCCATCGGATAGTGCATCATACACTTTAGTAATTGCACTTGCCGAAAACATATCTAATGCCATTCGTTTACCACTGACAGGATCTTTTACTTTTTCAAATTGTTGATTTTTAACAATTCTTCGTGCAATTTGGATTATTTCAGGTTCTTCCGAATCTTCTGCCAGTACCGCACGTACGAGTTCTTTAAGTTCTGCTTTATTCATAACGTATATAAATATACACAGAATGCAATTTACTGCGTTTTTTTATTGTATCGCCCGTCTGTTAATCCAGCACCTGTTGCTTTTAAATCAATTCCGATCTTTTTGGATGCGTTTAAAATCAAATCCATGTAATATTGTGGATCACCTTCGTCTTTGGCATGATACTCGTCACTGAATACGATTCCGTTTTTGTTTTTGATATTACTTTGATTGTTCTGATAGTAATACTTCTTGAGATTTTCTTTTTCTAAATATCCCGTTCCTTGGAATGCGTTTCCGACAAATTCCTTGAAAGATTTTGCAAATGTCTTGCCACGATCAACTTGGAACATAATTCCACGATACAATCCTCCATATCCATTCAACTTGTTTTTTAGTTTGCTTAAATCATCCATATAATGATCTTCTGGTTTCTTATTAAAGTTAGGCAAATGATATGCAGGTTGTGCTTCATCTTGAAATACCAATGCCAATACATTATCCTTTTTAGCTGCTTCTGCAAAAAACTGCAATGTTCTTTCTCCGTTTCCGTCAACGATAGTTACTCGTTTGTTATACAAATTTTCATCGTTGTTGTAATAAGGAAGAAGTTCTTTTTTAAGCAAAGTGTTTTTCATAATTTCAAGTTGCTTGCGTGTATTCAAAATACTACCACTTCCATCAACGTGCATCATAATATGCAATGCTCCATCTTGTGGTAAATCGTAATTTAGTTTTCCACCATAATTACCATTTCCTACTCCTACTCCGGGTGCGATACCAGGAACACCAAGTTGTGGTTTGACTATACCGGTTATTAATCCAGCTGCGACACCTGATCCTGCACCACTTATTAAACCACCAACTCCACCCAAAGAAGGTGCAGACGAACCAGGAACACCTGGGTTACTTGCAGGATCACTTGGACTTGTATAAGAAGCAATTTCTTCTCCGTCAGAATATCCATCTCCATCCGAATCAGATTTATTTGGATCAGTTCCTAATGCAAGTTCTG
>Ga0206677_10001035_pt1 | contig 26174 bp, 6 predicted proteins | sample M130m12015metaG_FD_155475 | JGI IMG/M metagenome (GOLD analysis project Ga0206677, IMG submission 155475) | Ammonia-oxidizing marine archaeal communities from Monterey Bay, California, United States - M1 30m 12015 | ecosystem: Environmental > Aquatic > Marine > Intertidal zone | place: USA...
TAGCATCAATCACTACGCCAGTTCTTTCTAATACACCGTTTGGTAGTATTTCTGTTTCATACTCTAGATAGTCGTCCGCAGCTGGCAATGTTGCGCCAGTTGGGTCTGTTTTTGCAATAGCCAGTCTTACTGTAATGCTAGTTGCGTTTTTGTTACATATACTTACCGTAGCTACACTAAACGTAGCTGCCGGTACCAAATATATTGGTGTATATGTTACAGCTGATAAAGCTGCTGATCCTAATATTCCGTTTGCCATTTTTTAATCTCCAATTTAAATTATCTCAGGAAGTAGTTATATGCTAGTGGTAGTCCTAATACTGTTCCATTAAATACTACATTTGCATTTATATTTATCGGACTTCCGCTAAGTGTTGTTATAGTGTCGGCTCCAATAAATATGTCACCAGCTGTTACACTGTTAACGTTTAGTGTAGCACCACCGCCACCAATTTGTGATTCAATGTATGCTTTAACTGCTCTTTGTGTTGGAACAACTGTATCACTATTTGCAGTAAAGAACGGATCTGTACTAAATTCAGTAATACTTGCCGAGTTGCCGCCTAATGTAACTTCTCCTAGACTTAGTTCTTGTAGTCCTGCAATGTTAAATGCATCTGCATTCAATGTTGCAACACCAGTTGATTGTTCAATACTAAACAAGTCGCCGACCCTAAAGTTACCATCTTGGTCAGTTGCTGTGAAGAATACTCTACCACCGTTAAAGTCACTTGTTTCTTTTGCTTGGCTTGGTGCATTAAGAGGAATACCTGGATAATTTGTGTCTGCAAATCCACCTGTACCAATATCTAAGAAATCATGTCCTGTTAGTCTTACTTGACTAAATCTAATACGTAACTCAACTGTGTCGCCATCTGGTAATTTATCTTCAACTGCAATATTTGGTGATACTTGTAAGAAACCTGTATAACTTCCGTCATTAGATCCTATGAAACTCACAACATTAACTAATTTATAAAACTCTCCTGGTAAACTTCCAAACTCTACGTTAGATCCAGTTACTGGCCTTGTTGTCAATCTACGTACAGCAATAAATGATCCTGCTTGTGGAAATAGTGCATTACCATTTGAACTCGGAGCATCTATTTCTGCAGTTGAGTTTGTAAATGCAGTACCTCTATTAACGAACGTTGGATTAGCTAATGATCCGTTACCAATTTGCGGTACTAGTACAACGTCATCAACATTGTTAGGATCTGTTATAGTTATTGTCGGTGCGCTTGTATACCCACTTCCTGGCTCTGTTATTCTAATTTCAAAAATTTGTTCATTTGCTACACTTGCTCTACCTTTTGCAGGTGTATTAATTTTAGCAGATTTTCCTGCTGTTCCTGCTCCTGGTAAAATCATTACAAATTTACCTTCTTGTGCAGGATTACCAAATGCTATTGCATTAAATCCGCCTGTAGTAGCTGTTCCAGTTAAGGTGTATAACTGCCAATACAATCCATCGTGACTGTATTGAACTTCGTCAGTGTCATCACTTGAAATAACAAATGTACCCTGTCCGTATGCTATTTTACGTTCTGTAGCAGTTAATAATGGAAGTGTAAGTGTATTTTCGTACCAAGTAACACCGTCTAGTGAGTACATAATACCGTTTGTACCACCAAGTGCTACAAACTTACCATTACCCCACGCAATATCTGTTACTGCGGCAAATGATGCAGGAGCAGTTACTCCTGTCCAAGTAATTCCATCTTCAGAATATGCTGCACTTGTAGTTCCGCTGTTAATAGCAACAAACTTACCTGCGCCGTATGCCATTTCGCCAAATCCATTTGCCGGAAGTGCTGTGCCAGTTATGCTCCAAGTTTGTCCGCCGTTATCTGAATATACAACATCTTGATCAGCATCACTAATAACAACAAACCTTGCTGTATCATTAGCAATTTGACCAAATGCTACAGTATTTTCACCTGTTGCATTAAACGATCCTGGTAAAGAACTAGTTAACCACGTGTCGCCATCATTACTGTACGCTACTGTATCATCACCGTCTGCTACTACTAATACTGCGCTAGGCTGGAATGTACTTGAACCATCATCTTGTAATCCATCTGCAATACTTGTCCAGTCCCCGCTTGTTGGTGAAGGTAATACTTCTGAATCCCAATTCTCACCATCAATACTTACAGCTCCGTTTATAGCTCCTGCACCTACTGCAAGGAATTTACCTGCTTGTGCAGTTCCTACAAAATCAAAATCTACAATAGCGCCTGTTGCACTATTTACTGTTGTTACAGTTATTAAAATGTCGTTAGCTGTTGTAGCTCCTCCAACATTTGTACCTAAAATAGTTAACGTGTCAAGTCTTGAATATCCTGTTCCGGCTGCATTAATATCTAGATAATACTTGCTTCCATTACGTGTAACATTAAATGTTGCATTTGAACCGTTGCCGCCAGTGTGGCTTACTCCGGTATACTGTGCTGCTGTAGTAATCCATTCAACATCATACCAAGTAGTTGATGTTGGCATTGTAATACTACTGTTTGAATTAGTCGGAGCAGTAATTGTAATTCTTGGTTCAATTTGGTATGTTGAACTACTATTTGGAGCAACAATAGGTGTTCCTGGCACTACATGATCCCAGCCTGCAACACCGTCCGATTCTTTTACAACAGTAGCTTCTTTAGTACCTGCATCATATGTATTAATGATACCGTATTGTCCGATGCCAGCAGCACCTATGATATAAATTTTCATTCCTGGGTATGCTGAACTTAATGAACCGTCTGTTGCACTTAGGAATATTCCTGTTGTACTTCCACTTTGTGCAACGTTACTTGCTAATAAATATCCGCTACCACCTAACGGAATAGTTGGATCTGCGTCTTGGTCAACATATGCATAGTTAAACGCTCCGTCACGGAATTCATCTGCTACTACTTCTTCGTTACTTCCTGGGCCAAATATATTAAGTGAAGCTTCTGTATAATCATTACCAGCATGGGTATATTCAACATTCAATAGTCCTACGTTATCTGTATTAACTTGTGAAATAGTTGCATTATACTGTGTACGGTTGTCAACTACTGCTGTTACAGGTGTTTCGTCTGTATCAACACCAGTTGCTACTGAACCAAAGTCGCCGTATGAGTTGTTACCGTTTGTTGCACGTACTCTACCACCTGTTTCTGCAAGATAGCCAATATGCGAGTAGTATGTGAATACTGATACAAGTTCTGCTCTACCATTATTAAGAATATGTGCGCCAATACCATCGGATATAACCTGTGTAAAGTCATTTGACACCATTGAGTCGTTGCCGCCATTATGTAAAGCACCGTCAATTTTTTGTCCAGTTGCTGCATTACCAAATGTTGTAACGCCTTGTATGTACGGCGAACGTGTGATTATCCAAGTACGGAAATCATCTGGACCCCAGCCTGGATCTAATGAGCAATATGCTCCTGCACTTACTTTACTATAATTAAATTCATTTTCTGGTAGCAAGTCACCGTTTAATCCGTTAAGAGTACAGTTTCTTACGCCTGTAGCATCTCTAAGATAGAACATATCTTCTTCTTGTGATCCTGTTACTGAGTTGTTATAAAAACGCGATACATATCTTGAAGCATAATTTCCTGTCCACATCAAATCATATTTTAACGCATCAATATAGTAATCAACATCTCTAGCACAAAGAGTTTCGTTATATGTATAATTTTCCCAAATACTTCCAAATACTGCATTATCAATCTGTACATCTATCCAAGCTGCAACTTCAGCTTTTATAAAGTCTCTATTACGCTCTAACTGTAGTTTTGCATAATATCTATTTTGATTTTCGGTTGCACAAACAGCACCTTCATTAGTTGCGCCAAATAGCACAGCATCAATAATTCTTGCGCTTGCTGTTATTCTTGTAATAGCCGTTGCGTCACTTGCAACGTTTGCAATAGCACCATTAGTTGCATCTAAGAGTGCATATTGAATTGCTTCTCTAGTTTGTTGCTTCTGGCCGCCTGTGTATACTTCTATAGCAGTTTTACGCAAGTATGCGTGTGCTGCTTTAAGTGTTCTATAGTTACTATTTAAAGCAAAGTCAAATCCTACTGCTTCTAGTATCTTACCAACGTCTCTTTCGCACTTAGCACTGTTATAAACTAAAGCTGGATAGTTAGTATTAATCCAACTAGTTGTGTTAGTCTTAATTCCAGCTGTAGCAGTGTCTAATGCACCTTTAGCAGCAATTAACGCTGTAGTTGAGTTAACACCGTCTGCAAGTGTAGGGTTAACTAGTGTAGTTGTATCACCAACTGCATCCGGTCCATTGTTAATAATATCAACAATATCCTCTACGTTGTTTGCAATTTGACTAGTACTGCCTGTGTTACCTGTTAATGTTTGTGCAACTATTGTTTGCTTAGGACTTACAATTGTTGTATTTCCGGCTACACTTTCTGCTGTTGTTCTTAAATAATTGATTGACGCAATACATTCTGTTTTTAGAGAAGCAGGAAGTTGGTCATATGTTTCATCGTCTCCGTCCCAATATGATAGCCCAGCTATTACAGCCATTGAGTTGCCGCCATATGTTAAGTCATAAATTAACGAATCAATAATAAATCCAGTATCACGTCGACTATCAGTTTTTCCGTATTTTAGTGTTGGATATTCTGTATCTAAGAACGCAATTACTTCTGCTTTTAAGAAGTCTTTGTTTACTATAAGATTTTCTCTAGCATTTAGTAAAGATGAACTATAGCCTGTAGGATCTGTATAGTACCCTGCACTCATAGTTTTTAGTCCGTAGTCAATTTGATATTTCATCATATCAACTAGACTTTTAACTTCTGTCTGTTGGGCAGTTACAGCATATGGCCAATTTTGGTCTTGTGGTTCGGTATTATTAGTAGAAGGAGTTACAGTTGTTCCTATAACTACATCGCCTATAACTTCTGCAATTCTGTCAAATGTTGCTACTGTGTTTGGAGTATCTGTTGCTGGTGTTGTTTTTCCAGCAGCAATAATTTTTGTTGAACGTAGTTCGTCACCTAGTATAGCACAGTATGCCGGTACTCTAATTGGTAGAACTTCGTAATGTTCACCTGTAGATATTTTAACTATTGTTTGTGGCACATCTCGAGCAGGAACTGCACTAGTATCGCCTGCTGTAATTGTATCTGTAATTATTTTAACTAGACTTTGTATTTTAGTATATACGCCTGTTTCTGATACAAGTGTTGTGCTTGTAAATTGATCAACAATTGCTGTACTATCATCTGTAACATTTTGATAAATTGCGCTCGGTGCTTCATTTTTAAGAATTGCATCAACAACAGTTAGCATATAATTGTATGCTGCAACTGATTGTGTGGATTCTGCTGCTAAGCCTGCGCCGCCATACGGTTTATCTTCTGATGCGGCTGAAAATTCGCCATCTGCACTAAATCCATTTACAAACGAAAGTGCTGCTGCCCTTGATTTCAAGTTGCCGCCGTGGCCGATATCCCATATTAATCTATCAACAATATTTCCAACGTCACGCTTACACTTATCTTCACCATAAGTAAAGTTGTTCCAGATGCCCGATCCACCTGCATTTGCAATTTGATAGTTAATCCAAGATCCAACTTCTTCTTGTATAAAGATTCTATTTAATTCTAGTAAATGTTGTGCGTTAGGATTTTTTGGTCCTTTTTCAATTTGTTCGCAAGCATATCGTATTGACTTAAATGGTCTATCAATACTACTGCCTGATTGTGGGAAAGCTCTATCAATACCATGTTCTGCAACATAATAAACGTCTTCTATTGACTGTAAAAATTCCCATTCAGGTATTCCAGATGTGCCTACTGTTAATACTTGTCCTTGTAGTCCAATTGGTAATCTTGTAGGAGCACTTCCGCTATAGTAAACTAAGTCTCCTTCTGTAGTAAGTACACTAGCTTCAGAACCTATTGCTATTACACTCCAATATGTTCCACTATCTGCTAAGTCTGGACGAGAGCCTTCGTTGCCGCCGCCAGCGCCTTCAAGCGTTGCTGTTGAATAATCGTCACCTTCCGATATGTGATATAAAGTACAGTAGTAGCTGTTGTCGCCGTAACGTACAATGTCACCTTCGTAATATTCTTGATCGTCTAACCACTCGCCTCTCCAACGGAAACCTTCGTTTACTAATTTCCAATAAGTTGTATTTGGTGGTTGCTGTCCTTCTTCGTGGTCAAGTATACAAACGTATGTAAATCCACCTAGGCGGACAACTTCACCTACTTTGTAATGTTGATTGGCACTGTCTTCGTTCCAGGAGCCTATAAATTTAAAACCTTCAGTAAACAAATCCCACTCAGTTGGTGATTGCGATGTGTATGTACCATCCGATATATAAGTTGTAAACGTTGTTGAATCTAATGGCGTAGTTAGTGATGCATCTGTGTATAAATCAAAAGTATTTGCATTCTGTACATCAACATATAATACTAAACTATTGATCTCTACCATACCTACAACGTCATTAATTACAATTTGCCTGCCGTCCTGTAGTCCGTGATTTGTGCTTGTTACTCTTGCTGTTGTATCTTGTGTAATACCTGTAAGTACTCCGCTTTGTGGTCCAGGAGTAACTTCTGTATGATTAGTTTTTGCAATATATTGATTTCCGCCATAACGTACAACATCACCTGGTTGGTATCCACGGAATGGTGACCAATCATTTTCATATTGGAATCCTTCTACAAATTGACTCCAATTTGCTGCATCAGTTCCTAAATCAGTTGTACTTGTGTGTGCTGTAAGACAAATCCAAACACCTGCACCGTAGCGCACTAGATCATTATATTTGTATCTTGTACTAGATGTCCATTCGCCTTTATACTCTAGCCCTTGATTAAATACTGTCCAATTTGAAATATCATTTTCTAACCCATCTACAGCAGATGCAGTTGAAACATGGAGTGTATTACAAACATATGTAGACCCGCCGTATTTTATAAAATCGTTAACTCGGTATCTATTAGCTGTAGTCCAATCACCTTTCCAATCTAAACCGTCAGCATAGGCGTCCCACTTAGCAATATCAACTTCTAAACCATCAGTAACATCCGCTATAGTTTCGGCACTAGTATGGTTGGTGTTACAAATGTAAAGTCTAGCACCGTAACTTACTATGTCATTATAAACATATGATGTGCTTACAGTCCATTCGCCCTTCCAAGTTTGTCCATCACTTACTAAGTTCCATTTTGATGGAACAATATCTAAGTCTGTAAAGAAATCTGCGTCACTTGTATGACCGGTTACACAAATGTATGTTTTGCCACCAAAGGCGACAACATCATCTTGATAGTAAACTGAACCTGACGTCCAATTGTTTTTCCAAACAAATCTTAGCCTACCTAATTTAAATTCTGCCATTTTTTATTCCTACTTGCACGTTGTATATATTTATCATAATATAGTCTCTTTGTTTTTTATTGCATTGTATCATCAAAAGGTTTCAACATAAGCATTTGACTTACAATAGTTCCCGATATTCCTGTTTGGTTAGTTGTTATATTACCTTGACCGTCATCAGTTTGGAATGTGCCGTCAAATACAACATCTGATGGTATTAATAGATACTGTCCGGTGTTTGTATTAATTTCGTTTTCTGGAATTCCGCCTAACAACACTCTACCAGCTTGTAATTTATTAACTTCTAGACTTTCACCGCCAACACTTAATCTACTACTTAAAAATGTAGTAATTGCTCGTTGTGTTGGAATAACATTATTTGAATCTGCACTAAATGTTCCGTCTGTTGAAAATTCGTTAACAACAGTTCCCGAACCACCTAGTCTAACACCGCCTAATGCCAGTTCGCTTAGACCATCTAAGTCAAAGAATTCAGCACTAATAGTAACAACTCCTGTTGCTTGTTGTACACTAAATAATTCACCAGTTCTAAAGTTACCATCTTGGTCTGTACTTACATAATATACTCTTCCGCCATTTGATTCGTAAACTTCGTTTTCAGGCGCTGCTTGGAAGAATGCGCCGTCTGCATAAACTGTTGGATAATTTGTTTGTTCAAAATTTCCAGTTCCGATATCTAAGAAATCGTGGCCACTAATTCTACATTGAGCATATTTTTCTCGAATTGTAACTTGTACATTATGATTTATTACATATTCTACAGGAATTCTTGGTGATACTTTAATTTCTATTAAATTAGTTTCATTCCCTAAACCGTCGTCGCCTTTATCTGTAATATTAACTGCACTAAACACAGCAAGTGCGCCAGGGACTAAGGCTGCAGGATCTACTATTCCATCAATTGTAATTTGGGCTCCAATACCCGGTATTGCGTTTATTCCTGATACAGAGATAGTATTACCTACAGGAATAATATCAGCAAATCCGTCACCTACTACTGTAATTGTAGACGAAGCATTTCTGTATCCTGATCCTCTGTTAATAAAATCTGGTTGAGAAAGTACGCCGTCTGCAATTCGAGTTTCTGTAGCTGCGGCAAATGTTATATTAGGATCAGTTATAGTAACTGTAGGCAGTTCAACAGCATCATATCCGCTTCCTGGATCTAAAACTCGCACCTCACTAACACTGCCGACTGCAATTTCTACTCTTAGTTTTGCTTTTGCGCCTACACTAACTAATGCAACTGCATCTGTAGTTTCTGCATCTGCTTTTACAATCCATTGAGAATTTCCGTGTGTAAATGCTCCCCATAGACTACTATTAGGCAATGATCGCTGAGTCCATAATATCCCGTCTTCACTAGTAAATGCAACAGTTGTTGGGTTGCTAAGTGCTGTTCCTGCTACAAAAAATATACCGTTAGCATATTTAATATTAGACGGTTGGAATGTTATAGACGGTGACGATAAAGCACTTAACGTATCTGTATTGGTATACCAAGTTATACCGTCAAAACTATATGCTGATTCTCCGTCACTTTCAGCTACTACAACAAATCTGTTGTTACCATAGGCAATGTAATCTGGATTAAAATCTATTGCACTGTCGTGTCTAGTCCAAGTAGTACCATCTGTACTTGACGCTGTTGCTCCGTCACTCGATGATATTGCAACATACTTGCCGCCACCATATGTTACATTAGTCCATACACTAGTAGTACTGTCTACACCTCCGTCGGTATCGTCTGGAATACTACCTGTTGTCCAAGTTACTCCGTCTGTACTACTTGCTACAACATCACTGTCTGTTGCCACTAATACAAATTTACCATTACCGTAAACACTATCTGCCCAATCTGCTTCACCCGGTAATGCTACTTCTGACCAGTCAGTGCCGTCTAAACTTGATGCTATTTTTGCTTCTCCCGAAGCAGTTGCAATAAATCTATTATTGCCTGCTGATAAACTTGTCATTGTACCAACAAATGGTAGTGCTACTTCAGTCCAGGTTGTACCGTTGTCGCTCCATCTTGCGTTTTCTGAATTAGTTAAAGAAACAAATCTAGATCCTCGCCCAGTGCCAGAACTTGTAAACGCTAAAATACTATTTGTACTATCATCTGAGGCTTCAGTAACTGTAACTGTTAAATCATTTTCAGGCGTAACACCTCCAAGTGCCGTTCCTAATATAGTAATTTTGTCACCAGTTGTATAGCCGCCACCAGCATTTGTTAAAGCTACATCATATGTAGTTCCTTGCCTAGTAACAAAGAATATTGCATTTATAGCAGTTCCGTCAAATGATTCACTTGACCCAGAGGCATAAATTAAATCAATTTCTTCATCTATTATAAAGTCGTTTCCGTTTCCGTTAATGTTAACTTCGAGTGTTCCGTTTTGACTGGCAGAAACTGATAAAATAGATACAGTAGTTCCAGAAGTACGTCCTTTTATATCAAACGGTGTTCCTGGAATCAATGCAAACGTAGCGTTAAACTGTAGTGCAATATTTGAAATAATTGATTTTACAGTAATTCTAGTGTTGTTATCGTCTCTCCAAATTAAGTTTCCGCCTCCGGTTACACCTGCATACGTTTCGGTGATATTTCCAAAAGCCATATCGACATATGTTCTATTTGTAAATAAATTAGCAGACGAAGCACTATATGCCGGACTTTGAACTTGTATTCTTGGTTCTATTCTATAACGTGTAGTTAAGTCAAATGTTGCTACTAAGGGTGTTCCGGGAATTATATGATCCCAACCCGCTACATCATCACTGTCTCTAGCAACTGTCACTTCTTTAGATGCAAAAGTAAATCCGGTTATATATCCATATTGTCCTACACCGAGTCCACTAGTAATAGTAATTCTCATTCCTAATATTTCAGTATCAAACTGAGTAAGATCAGTTGATGAAAGTTTAATTGTAAACGTTGCATCAGAAGTTTCTTGAGCATTACCTTGTCGCCTTAGATATCCTGCGCCACCTGCTTTACTCGACCCGTCTGCACTAATTAATCTTTGTTCAAAGATTCCGCCGTTTCTAAAGTCAGTATATTCTACACTAGCATTGGCGCCTGCACCTGTTATTATTGCACTAGCATCTGTATAGTTTTGCCCTGCATTTGAGTATTCAAACATTTTAATTTGATCAGTTGCGCCGCCTGCAAAAGCTTCTGAAATAGTTGCTTCATTATTTCTATTAAATATTTCAGCAATTTGCGGTATTTCAGTTGAGTCATTACCGTCTGCAATTGAACCATACCGTCCATAACTATTGTTACCGTTAGCGGCACGTATAATTCCGCCATCTTCAGCAAAGTATCCAGCTTGACAATAATACGTAAACACTGATACAAGTTCTGCTCTACCGTTGTTAGTTATCCAAGCGCCGATACCGTCACTTAATACTTGTGTAAAGTCATTAGCAGTCATTGACTTATTACCGCCATTATGTAAAGCACCGTCAACCTTCATGCCTATACATCCAAAACCGGTATTAGTTACACCTTGTATATACGGTGATCTATTTTTAATCCAAGTACGTTCATCGTCTGGACCCCAACCTGGATCTAAACTTACAAGAGCTCCGCCTGTTGGTTTTTGATACAACTCAAAAACACCTGGTGGATTGAGGATACCTTTTAGTCCGCCGGTTGTCATATCTCTTAAACCTGTTGTATCACGCATATAAAATAAGTTTTGATTTGAACTACCAACAACTGCATTAGCAAATCGTCGCGCTGATATTAATGTAGCATAATTTCCAGAATATTTTGTATCTCGTCGAACTGCTCGTAAAAAGTTTTTTATATCATTTTTAACTTGAATATCGTTAAAAGTAATGGTTGGATAATTATTTTTTAAATATGACAATAACTCTTGTGATATAAAATTTCTATTAAGGAATAATGCTTCACCTGCATTTGAAATTAACGTATTTTGGGTTAAAGTATTTGATCCTAGTAAAGTAGGATTTACACTTCCTGAATTTATTATAAATTCTATATAATTTTTAAAGTCGTTTAATAAACTAACTACAGCATTTGCTCCTGTTATATCCGACGTTGGAAATACTCCGTCGATTACGCTAATTACTTGTGATTCTGTATTACCAGTTTGCGGTGTAATTAAAGTTGCAGATATAACATCTTGTAAAATAGATACAAAATGTGTAAAATAATCTACCACATAAGGGTAATGGTCTGCATAGTCTATAATAGGTGCATTAGCTAACACTGTGGTAGAACGAAGCTCATCACCATGAATTGCACATCCTGCTGGAACAATAATTGGAGCTATTTCATCAAATTTACCTGTACTTATTCTAATAATTGTAGGTGCTCCTGCTGCAAAATTGTCTTCTATATATTCAGCAGCGTATCTAATTGATCTAAATGGTTTTTGGAATGTACCACGATTCTCATCGTCTATACCGTTTGATGATACATAAATGCTATCAGCATCTTCTTGTAAGTTTCTCCAAAATACATCTAACTCTTCTGACACTGATAGAAGTTGTTCACTTTCGCCAATCCCTAACCTAGTGTCCCCTACACTACTATCGTCAAAAACAGTACTACCGTCTTGGCTCTGGTCACCTGCACTATCAATTTGTCTATTAGGTCCAAACGTTAATATATCGCCTTTGGCTTCCAATGCAGCAGGCTGACCGGCTTGAATCAGTGTATCCCAGTATTCAAATCCGCTTCCGTTATCGCCGGGAAAGTTTACAAAACTAGCTGTATGTTCTATGTTACAAGTATAAGCTGATCCTTTCCAAACAATAACACTACCAACACTATAAACAGTGCCTTCAGACCAATTGCCTTTGTAAGATTTTCCTGGAATTAGTAATTCCCAAGTATCGTCTTGTAGATAATCTAACGTACTGCCGTCTAGTGGTTCTCCTGAAATTAACTGTAGTTCTTCGTCGCCAGTTTCGGTTAATACTAGACCATATGTGCCGCCTATATCTCTTAATGCAATATATAAATATCCGCCTCGTAGTACAACATCACCTGTTTTATAAAGTGCATTTTGATTCCAAGTACCTACAAATTTTGTATTTTTTGCTAATATAATCCAATCAGCATTTCCGCTATCTGAATAAGGTTTAGAATCAGTATTGTTACTAACAGCGTAGTACATATATCCAGAATGATTAACAATATCTCCTACATTATAATTAGTAGTGTCATTCCAAGTTCCGTTGTACTCGCTTCCAAAAATTTCTACAGTAAATTTAGTATCATCTAAAACTACTTCAGAAGTATGTGTTGCAGTACAACGGAATACACTACCGCCATACTTAACAAGATCGTTTATTCTATATTCTGTGTTTGGTAAATATTCATTTCTCCATTCAACACCTTCAAGATATAATTCCCAATACACAGTACCGTCGCCTGGCGCAACTTCTAAAATAGCTCCAGATACGTGTCCAGTCATACACTTGTATGCATTACCGTTATAGCTTACAACTGCACCTGGTGCATAAGAGGCACCGGCTGTCCAGGCTCCTACAAAACTTACAGTTTGACTAAATGCTGTCCAATTATCAATATCTGTTCCAAATACCGATGAATTATGATTTACTGAGCATATCCAAAGTGATCCGTTATATTTTGCAACATCTCCTAGATTATAATCTATTGCTGTGGACCAATCTCCAACAAAAGTAAGTCCACTTGTCATTAGTACCCATCTTGGTTGAGGTTGAGGCGGTACTGATCCTGGAAGTATAGCATCTAAGTCTGTTCTAAAAGCAACACTTGACACGTGGGAAACTATACAAACATAACTTTTGCCTCCTACTCTTACAATATCGTCACGTTTATAAGCGATGTTAGTATTCCACTCGCCTTTCCAGTTATACTTAAATCGTTCTAGTTTAAATTCTGCCATTTTCTATTCCTTAATACCCCGGTCCTGAAATATTATCAGGGTAAACATAATCTTCTGAAATTCTTACAATAAATTGTCCATCTGTAGGATCAATATAATATGTTAACAATCTACCGTCCCATTTAATTTGTTGATATCTTAAATTTTCGTATACAATATCGTGATTTGCATCAATGCCTTCAAGAAAATCAATACCTTCTTCAAAGTCAAGAAAGTTATTATCACTAACACCGACATCGTTAATAGTTGCTGTGCCTTGGCCGCTAAGTTGATCAACTCTTAACAAAAATAATTCGCCGTCTTCATTTCTACGCATACCGTAAAAATATTGCTTAATAAATCCTTGTACAATTGCCCCTGGATTATTACCTATGTAATGACTCATTATACAATCTCCACTATACTTGCAATAACATCAACGCTATCGTCTATACTTGATCGCACCTGTAATGTATTACTTGGAGCGATAATTAGTTTTTCACCTGTTGCTACTACACGTAAACTTGTGTTTGCTGGTAGTAGCGTTTCTTTTAAGTAGTATCCAGTTTGACTAGTATCGTCTTGCATAAGCACATCTACATACACAAACGACTGTGTAAGATTTGTTAAACTCAGTCCAATTACTGTTGCTCGAGTACTTGCGTCTGTTCCGTACACATCAATAGGCACCACACCTACATTTTTAATTACTTTATTTTTAAATAATGTTGCCATTTTATTATCCTAAACTCAATACAATTTCGAGTGCTAATTCTTCTGCGTCTGCTCTTGAAATACCTGCTTGTGAACCTGCAACTGATACCCAATTTGTTCCGTCAAATATTTCAGTACGCTGTGCATCTGTATTCCATCTCATTTGCCCTAATTCAGTGTTTAGAGTCGGCGGCCTTTGAGCATTTCCGCCTGCTGGTATAACTAAACCATATGTTCCGTCAAACTTAACATAACCGTTGTTAGTCGCTTCAAAAGTTGTTACACTATCAACTACTGTATTAGTAATAGTATTATCTTTAAATGCAAAGTTATCAAACTTAACAGAACCAGTACCGTTTGCAGTTAGTTCTAAATCAGTATTATTTGTAGTTGTACTTATCAAATTGCCATCAATGGAGATGTCATCTACGGTTACTTTTAGTGCATTTAATCTATTTTGATCAATATCTACTGTTAATGTGTTTGCATTATAAAATCTAATTTTATCGTCATTTGCACCTTCAGTAAGTTCGGCTGTAACACGGGTGTCGCCATCTAAGTCTTCAACACCTTTTAAATTAATCCAATTAGTGCCATTAAATCCTTCAAATCTAGCAAGCTCTGAATTAAACCTAATTTGTCCTGCAACTCCAGTTGGACGTTGACTAGTGTTACCAGACGGTAATTTAAGTGAGCCTGTAGCATCAATAATAACTGCTTCACTTCCTGACTGAATTGTTATATCGCCAGTTGAACTAATTGTACTATTATTAATACTAAATGTATCAATTACAATACTACCTGTGCCAGATGTACGTAATTCTAGATCACTATTTGTGTTTGTTGTAGTAATAAAATTGTCATCTACAAGTATATCGCCGGTATGAAAAGTGTTGGCGCTAATAGTACCAATACTATCAATATCTGTTACTGTTAAGATTCCGTTAACTGTTAAGTCGCCTGTAATTTCAACATCATTGTTTGGTATAGTAATAATACCAGTACCATTAGCTCTAAGTTCTAGATCGCTTTGTGACAATGTTGTGGTTAATACATTACCTACAAGTTGTATATCTTCAAGCTGTACTCCATTAGCATTAACATCTCCCGAAACTGTTAAGTTACCTGACAGTCCAAAGTCGCCAGTTTGTGTAGTGTCACCAACGTGTGTAAGAGTACCTGTTATAGTTGTATCGTCTAGATCAGTGTCGCTGTTTACAGTTAAAGTTTGTTCTATTATAACATCGTTGCTTGGTACTGTTACATTACCTGTTTGATTTGCTCTAAGTTCTAGATCACTATTACTTTGCGTTGTAGTAATAAAGTTATCATCAATTAATATGTCGCCAGTACTAAATCTGTTAGCAGTAATAGTTCCTGCTGAATTAATATCGCCTACAGTAATTGTGCCGTCTACTGTTAAATCATTTGCAATATGTAAATCATTATCTGGTAATAATATTTTACCTGTGTTGTTTGCACGTAATTCTAAATCTACACTGGTTGTGGTAGTTGTAATAAAATTATCATCTATTAATATTTCTTCAAACTGTGCAGAACGTGTAACTGTTAAATCTCCACCAACTGAAAGATCACTTGTAATTGAATAATCGCCAGTTTGTGTTATGTCACCTGTAATATTTACATTACCTGTTAGTGTTGTGTCACCTAATGTAGCATCACCGTTAACGAATAGATTATTAGTAATTCTAACATCATTGTTTGGTATTAATATTTCACCAGTTCCACTAGCACGTAATTCTAAGTCTGAATTAGTATCAGTAGTTGTAATAAAATTATCTTGAATCGAAATATTACCATTTCTAATTTCGCCGGATATTGTAAATCTACCAGATTGTGTAGTGTCACCAACGTGAGTAACTAATCCTGCTATAGTTGTGTCTTGTAAATTTGTATTACCACTTACTGTTAGTGTTTGGCCAAATGTAACATCATTTTGTGGGAAATTAATTGTACCTGTGCCACTAGCACGTAGTTCTAAGTCGCTGTTAGTAACTGTAGTTTCAATTACATTACTATCTATTTGTATAGTGCCGTTTGTAAATGCGCCAGTAACGGTGTAGTTACCAGTTTGTGTAGTGCTGCCAACGTGTGTTAATATGCCGTCAATATTTGTATCGTCTAGATTAGTAATACCGTCTACATCTAGGTCGTTTGTAATTGTAACATTATTAGTTGGTATACTAATAATACCACTACTATTTGCACGTAGTTCTAAGTTTGAACTTGTGTCAGTTGTTTCAATTGTGTTTCCGTCAATGCTAATATTGCCGTTTGTAAACTCTCCCCCAGAAAGAGTAAAGGTACCTGTTTGTACAGTATTACCAAAATGCACTAAGCCACCGCTTACGTTTACGCTTTGTAAATCAGTAGTACCGTTAACTGTTAATGCTTGTCCAAATACAACATCACTAGTAGGAACAGTTACATCTCCTGTGCCGTTAGCACGTAATTCTAAGTCTGCATTTGAAGCTGTTGCTTCTACAGTTGTTCCACTGATTTGTATATCGCCAATGTTAGCATCATTTGATGTTATGTTTGTTGTAACTGTTAAATTATTAGCATCAATGTCGCCTGTAACTGATAAGTTGTTGGTAATATTTACATCGTTATTAGGAACAAGTATTTCGCCAGTTCCGTTAGCACGTAATTCTAAATCTGTATCACTTGTAGTAGTTGTAATAAAATTATCATCAATTAATATTTCTTCAAACTGTGCTGCTGCGCCAACAGTTAGATTTTGTCCAACAGTTAAATCTTCAGTAAGCGTATAATTTCCAGTTTGATTTAAATCTCCAACTAGTGTTAGTGTACCTGTAATAGCTGTATTAGCAAGTGTAACTGTTCCATCTACAGTTAGATCATTATCTATTTGTACATTGTTACTAGGTACAATTACTTGACCTGTGCCTGATGCACGTAGCTCTAAGTCTGCGTCCGAATCTGTTGTTGTAATATAATTGTCACGTATTTGTAAACTATCTACATCGATTTGATTTACATACAAATTACTCCAAGTTTTTGTAGCAGTACCTAAACTATATGTACTATCTAATCTTGGAATAATATCGCTGTCAATTCCTGCAACAAACTGAATAGTATCACTTGCTTCGTCACCAATTGTAATGTTGCCGCCAATAGTTACATTACCTGTGACATCTAAATCACCAGTAATGTCAACGTTATCTAATAAATTAATTTGTCCACTTGCTGCTGCAAAGTCTGCGTCTTGCGTTAGAGTTTGAATAGTGTTGCCACTAATACGCCAGTCACCTGTTTCAATTTTAGTTCCGTCTACAAATGTAGTATTGCTTCCTGTATTAAAAGAAACTCCATTAGTTGTGTTAATAATAAAGTCGCTAACACTAAATGCAGCACTACCTGTTTCTTGATTTACATAAAATAAATCTCCAACTCTAAAGTCACCTTTGTGATCTACTGAGTTATAACGTATCTGTGCATCATTTGTTTCAACTACTTCGTTTGCTTGAACAACTGTACTTGTTTCATTAGTAACTTCTTTTCCGTTACCAATATATGCTAGATTATGTCCAATAGCGTAAACTAATACACCTGGTCCGTCACCTACTAATCCGAAGTTACCATAAACACTAGCACTACCAATCATTCTAATTTCAGCACCAAAGTCTCGTACATCTACATTTTCAATTGTAGTTGCAGAGCCGCCTCCACTAAATGCAATAGTTGCTGGTGTTGTGTCAAAGCCAATTAAGTCTGTATTCTTGCCATCTACGATTAAAATATCAGTGCCTTCAACACTTTCAATTGTTAATGGCCCAACTACTGTTGAACTGTCTGTTGACGTAAATGTTACAGTTTGTGCTGCTGCCGGAGCAGTTCCTGCAAGACCACTTAATCTAATACGTGTCTTACCGTCACCTTTTAATCCGTCGTTGCTGTCGAATGCGTGTAAGCCTCTATTAGCAAAATATGTAAATGAGTTTAACCATTCTATTCTTGCACCGTTAGTAGCAGTAAGACCATCAACACCCGGCGTAATAAATGTTACTGCGTGGAATAGCATTGCTGCTTCTTTAGAATTTGCAGTTGCATATGCACCGTCAACATATGCACCTTTACCTGCATCGCCTGCATTAAATCCTCTTGGATCACTTGCGCTTGTTACGCTACCTTTTGTAATTACAGTTATATTTTTAAGGTATGGACTGCGGCTTGTTACTTCAAAATCTGTTGCAAAACGGAAAGCATATCCGTTGTCAGGGAATGTTTTTGTGCCGCCGTTGCAACTAAACACTAGTCCTTTAATAAAAACTGGATCGCCAATAGTTGCGCCAGGACCTGAATGGAATATTTCTAGTATTCCGCTTTGGTGTATGTATGTTGCATTAGAAATATTATATTCTGTGCCGGCAATTTCAATTGTTCCGCCGCTTACATATGTGTGAGCAAATGGTGCTGTTCCGACATTAACTAGTGTGTCGCCTGTTCCGCCGCTAAGTGCGTTAGTAAATACTCCGCCACTATAAAAATCTGCAACTGTGACATCTTCTACAGTGCTTTCACCATTTAACAAAAATGCATCGTTGTATCGTGTTTCAGTTGTAGGAACAATTTTTACACTTCTTAAACTTTCGCCCTTGACTGTAACGCCTGCTGGAACTGTTAACGGAAATGTTTCTGTGTACACACCTGGAAGAATATGTATAGTTGGAGCAAGTTCGCCATTACTAATATCTGTTGCTGCAACGCTTAATGCGTGTGCTACTGATGCAAACGGATCTTGCGGATGATCACCGTAATGTGAATCATCGCCGTTTTCAGCAACATAATAAATATTTCCTTGACGTAATGTTAGATTAATACCATCAACACTAATGTTACCAGTATTAACGCCGTCAGTAGTAATAGACCTAACCCAAATATCGTCCCAACGTTTAGCATCTTTTTGTAGTTGTGTAACGTTATATGTTCCGTTAGGAATATCTGGAACAGATACACTTGCTGTTTGTGGATTTGTTCCAGACCAATCAGAAGTAGTAGTTGCAGAATATCTAGTACCTGATACTGTGTTTAGTGTTATTAGATAATAATAGCCTGTGGTTTCTGATGCTACATCGTCTACCCAAACAACGCCGGCTGCTGGTATAGATAGTGTTCCAGTGCCGTTGTTTACAGTTATTGTAATGTCGCCTGCTGTATAAGTAGAGCCTTCTGAATATACTGTTCCTGCTGTACCTAGTGTATAAGTTCTGTCTATATCTGGAATAATATTACTAGCAACATCGGCATTAAATGTAATATTATCAGTGTCAGCATCACCTAGTGTAATATTTCCGTCTGCTGTAATATTTCCAGTAGCATGAATGTTTCCGTCCACATCCATGTTTGAATAAACATGTACTTCGCCTGTGCCGTTTGGACGGAGTTCTAAATTTGAATTTGATACGTTTGTACTAATGACATTACCTTCAACATCAATGTCATCTACACGTAATTTATTGTTATAAACTATATTGTCAAGGGTACCTAGATTTAAGTACTGATTATCACTCCATATAGTATTACCTTGGACATTTATATCTCCAATATCGGCTCTGTTTGTGATTCTTAAATTAGTGGCACGTATTGTACCTGTGATATCTAATTCGTATTGAGGTGTTGCGTTTTTGATACCGATGCGTTGATTATTTACATCAAGATATAATAAATCCGTCTCAAAAGCTAAATCAATTCCATTACGAATCAAGTTTGACTTTAAGAGCGGACCGCTAATACGACCGATGGCGCTCATCTTTTCTCCTCAATACGGGGATCCTGTCCCTCTACCCAAATTTTCAGCTTTCGCTCTTTGCCGGATAACCACAGTTAGTCCTGCTCAGCTTGTAGATATGTTGGTCCACAATGGTCTTACTTTGCATTAATAGTATTTATCGATTATGTAAAAAAGGTATGAGTTACCCAAAGATTATAGTATATTCTAATAGTAAATCATCAAACTCATCTGCACTAATTACTCCGGCAACACCTGCTGACGATATGTATGCTGAACCGTCCCAAGATTCAAGTTGTCGTCGGTTGGTGTTCCATCGAGTATCTCCAACTTGCGGTGGCACTGCAAGCGCACCAAAAGTGCCGCCGCTTGGAACTACAACCCCAGCTGTTCCACTAAATTTTGTATAACCAAACCCAGTATTCTTAATGATTAAGTTATTGCCATTATCTTTAATAACATTATTTTTAAAAGATAGATCGTCTAGTACTAATTCTCCAGTTCCGTTTGCTCTTAGATCTAAATTTGAATTTGAAACTGTTGTGCTAATAATATTGTTATCTAAAAGTATATCATCAGTTTGTATACTGTGTATTGACAATCCATTAGAGTTAACTTCGCCTACTGTTGTTGAATTAACTACAAATTGTATTGAATTTGTTGCTGTGTCAGCAGTAACACTAGTTTGTCTGTCTTCTGAATATACTCCACCCAGTGATATTGTGCTTGTTAATCCAGTGCCTTCAAATACGTTATCGTCAGTATTAAATCTTATGTCGCCAATATTTCCTGAGGTTGTTAATAGTGCAGAACCCGAGTTATAAATGGTATCACTTGCTCCAAATACAGTTGTAGCATCTCCGCCGTCTAGTATAGTGCTGCTGTTTAAGGCTGCTCCACCGTCTAAGAAAGTATCTTGTGCTTGTATTCTTTGTGCTGTAGTGCCTTTAGGAATTTGAAGAGACTCTGTAGAATCAATTATTAAATCTTCTGTAGGTGCTAGTGTTAATGTTAAAGTGTCGCCTTCAGCAATATTTGTACCAATAATATCATTGTTGATTTCTATATTTTGTAATAATACACTTCCAGTACCTGCTGCTCTAAGTTCTAAATTTGATACTGATACTAGACTTGTACCCACTGTAACTGTTACTTCGGTTACACTATCTACGTTATTATTAATGTACCCTGTTTTAAATACTTCAGTATATGCCCAGGCATCTATTGAGAGAACGCCTACAAGCCCAGTTATTTGTCCTACAAAAATAGTACTGCCTTTTGTAATAGAAAAGTAATCGCCAATTTGAACGCCGTAGTCGACTGTGTTTGGTTGCGGTGTCCAAAACATTACCCTGTCAGTTGTTGCATCTTGATTTAATTGATAAGAACTTGTATCATCATCATAAAACCATATTTTATTATAATCATCGGTTTCGAGATCTGGTGCATCTGTAATTTTTGCTACTTCGTTAAGGCGTAGTGTTCCACCAACACTATAACTCGTTGTCCCTGTAGTAGTAATAACATTGTCTTCAAACTGTATATTCGTACTAAGTTGTGCTACTTCTAAATCAACACTATTAGCGACATTTATACTATCAACATTAAAATTGCGCACTGTTAGATTATTTTGTATATCTACATTTTCTTGCAGTCTAACTTGTCCTGTTCCTGCTGCACGTAAATCTAAGTTTGAATTATTAACAATAGTTTCAACAACATTTCCGCTAATATTAATGTCGCCGGCCTGTAATGGTTTTGACATTGTTAACATTCCGACAGTTAGAATACCTGTTAGATCATAATTGCCGGTTTGTGTAGTATTTCCAACCTGTGTTAGTGTGCCGTTAATTGTAGTGTCTTGTAAATTAGTATTACCGTTTACGGTTAAGTTTTGCTCTATAATATTATTTGCTTGAACAACAACATCACCAGTTGCACGTAGTTCTAAGTCGGCATCTGATACCCTAGTGCTAATAAAGTTATCGTCTATTTCAATAATACTAGTCGGTATTACAATTTCGTTAAGGACTAAATCATTGTTTACAGTTATGTCGCCTGTTGATATACTTGCTGTAAATAAATTATTATTGACTTGTACATTGTTATTTGGTACAAGTACTTCGCCTGTGCCACTAGCACGTAATTCTAAATCACTACTACTTTGTGTAGTTGTAATAAAATTATCTTCAATACGTATATCTTCAAACTGTGCTTGTGAACTAATATCTAGTGTTCCTGTAACATCAAAATTATCAGTAACAGTTAAACTACCGTCTTGTGTATTTCCTAGTAGTGCAACGTCACCATTAATAGTCAATGCGCCTTGATATGTTAGTGTGCCGCCAACAGTTAGATTATTATCAATTGTTACAGTATCGCTAGGATCAATTACAACTTCGCCTGTACCACTAGTGCGTAATTCTAAGTCTGGATTTATTATGCCAATTGGTACATTACTAGTTGTTGTAATAAGGTTATCTTTAATTAAAATATTATCGATGGCTATCTCGCCTGCAATATCCAAGTTTCCGGTTTGTGAAGTATTCCCGTACCTTGTAACTGTGCCTGTAAAATTCGTACTTTGTAAACTTGTAGTGCCGCTAATAGTTACGTCTTGTGCTATTTCAACATCGTTACTATTAACAATAATATCTCGTGTGCTATTAGTAGATGTATAGTTTGCTATAGGACCGTTTTCTATTGTAACATATTGTCCGCCCCAGCTTTTAGAAATAGTATTATGGTATATAACTTCCCCAACAACATAGGTTACTTGTTGCGAAATAGTCCTGCCGCCCTCTTTAAGTATAGCATATGTACTATCCGGAAATGTTATTTTTATATAATCAGCACCGAGAACTACAGGAAATTGGCTGCCAATTCTAATTTGATTAATCTGATTAGCATCAAATACAGTGGTGGAGGACTGGGAACCATTATTTCTAAATGACACCCTGCTGCTATTAACAGCAGTGTTTGAAACTATCATCGATAAAGATTCTGAAATAATTTCTAAATCTGGGCTAGGATGTTTTAGTACTAGATTACCTGAGGTAGTAGTAATAAAGTTATCTTCAATATAAACATTATCAACAGTTAATTCGCCGCCAATGTTGTAGTCGCCTGTTTGTGTTCTATCACCGACGTGTGTAATAGTTCCATCTATGTTTGTTACATCTAAATTAGTAACACCGTCTACATCTAAATCATTTGCAATTTCAACATTATTGCTGTCAATATCTATATCGCCAGTTGCTTGTAATATTAAGTTACCTGAGGTAGTAGTAATAAAGTTATCTTCAATATAAACATTGTCAACTGTAAATTCGCCGTTTAGTGTAAAATCACTGCCTGTGTTAGTTCCTCTATCACCCGTGTGGTTTAGAGACCCTGTTATAGATGTAGTACTGCCTAATAAATCAGTAAGTCCTGCTACTGTAAGGTCTTGTCCAAACACAACATCGGTTCCACTAACCCTAACTTCGTCGTCGGCATTTAGTATTAAATTAGAATCTGTTGATGTTGCACTAATATTATTATCATTTATTTCAATACTACCTATGTTAGCGTTGTCTGTGGTAGCATTAAGCGTTATATTAGCGTTTGTAGCAGTCGTGTCGCTGGCTGTTAGGTTGTTTGTTACATTGACACTATCTTGTAAGTTAACCGTGCCTGTGCCTGCTGCACGTAGCTCTAAAGGGGTGTTTGTAGTGGTTGTTGTAATAAAATTATCATCAACTAGTATTTCTTCAAATTGCGCACTTGCGCCTACATTGATGTTTTGACCTATGTCAGCATCTTCACTAATAGTAAAGTTGCCAGTTTGATTGACATCACCTACAATTGGTAGTACACTATCAGTAATACTTAAATTGTCAAGTATATTAGTTGTACCGTTAATAGTTACGTTATTAGTAAATCTAGCACTATCAGTAATACGAATATTTCCTGTGCCTGCTGCACGTAGCTCTAAATCTGCGTCTGTTTGTGTAGTTTCAATTACATTGTCATATATGTTAATGTCGGGAGTTTCTATTTTGTCTAAGTGTGCTTGTAACCATTTTTTAGCAAATGAACCTAATGAAAATATTTGATGTTGATGCGGATTAAAATCTTGATCTAATGATGTGTTAAATGTAAGACTATCAGTTGTTTGATCGCCACCTATGTTTAGTGCGCCGCCGAAACTAAAGTCGCTACTAATACCTAAGTTTCCTGTTATGTTAGTATTATCTTGTAAATTAATTTTACCAGTTGCACTTGCTAGACTTAAATCTCCGCTATCAGATTGTATAATATTGTTAGCAAGAATTAAATTGCCAGTATCAATAAACGCTCCGTCAATAACAGTAGTGTCTGCTCCTGTGTTAACACGTAATGCATTAAATTGATTTACAGTTAATGTATCAATATTAATTGTAGTATTTCCAGTTTCAAAATCTACAAAGAAATTGTCTCCAATTCTAAATCCGCCTGTGTGATCTGTAGTTACAAAATTAATTTTACCACTGTTAAGTTCAGTTACTTCTTGACTTTGTATTGCTCTGCTGTCATCGTTATCAGCAAATTTTCCAGAACCAATATATCCAAAGTTATGTTGAATAAGATACATTAGTGTATCCGAACCGTCTACTACTGCGCCATAGTTACCATAAACACTTGCTGAACCAATTGATCTAACTTCTGCACCATAATTTGTAGTTCCGTATGCAGTTCTGCCAGTAGAACCGTTAACAGCATATAATCCTCTATTAGCAAAATATGTAAATGAGTTTAACCATTCAACTCTTACACCATTAGTCATTGTAATTGCATCAACACCTGGTGTAATAAATGTTGCTGCGTGGAATAACATACTTGCTTCGATACTTGCACTGTCTAGTTCTGCACCGTCAATCCAAGCACCTTTACCAGCATCACCTGCGGCAAATCCTCTTGGATCTGATGTATCAATTAACGATTCAAATGATGCTGGGTCTGCGTTGTATTCAGCTATTAGGGCAACTTCCATTGCATTCCAATGTGCTGCCTGTCCGGGATAAAGTGTTTCAGCATTGTCTCTGTCGCTATTAATTTGGACAGCCGCGGTTCCGTCGCCTGGAGTAATAGTACCGTTTCCAGTTAAGTCTCCTTGCTGATCACCGCTTGCTGAATTTGTACTAGTAAAGAAATCATATATATCACCTGATGATATTCCACCAACTCCTATTCCTAATAATGTATTTGCTATTTCAGCCCAATCTAATGACAGTGTACCTTTTGTAATTACAGTTACATTTTGTATGTAAGGACTTCTATTTGTAATTACTGCGTTTGGACTAAATCTAAATGCATAACCAGTATTATTGCCACTGTCGTATTGATAATCTTTAATTGTTAAGTCACTAATTGTTGTGTTATCGTCAACGTGAAATACATCCTTGCTTTCGCTACCTGCCGCAGGTTTCACTACAACATTTCTGATATCAATACCCTGTACTGAAACATCACTAGGTATAACCAAAGGTAAATTTTCTTCGTATACTCCTGGAGCAATTCTTATTGTTACTGGTCCTGCTGTACTCGAATCAACTCTTGCTATTGCTTCTTCAATAGTTAGTAACGATCCGTTTGGGTGATCGCCTACATTTGTATCTGCGCCTTCTTTGGAAACATATATTATATTTCCTGCTCTATTAGTTAAATCTATTCCGTTTACACTAATAGTAGATGTATTAAGTTCTTGTCCATTTACAAGTTTTGAGTCAAGTGCGTCCCAAGATTTGTATACATTACCGAGTGAGTATGTATCTGTTTGATCTGGAATAATATTTGAATTTACATCACTGTTAAAGTCTACACTGTCAGTATCTGCATCGCCAAAGGTTATGTTGCCGTCAAGTGTTATATTCCCGCCAGCGTTTAAGTTACCAAAAACTTCTAAATTAGATTTTACTTCTAATCCACCAGTGCCATTAAATTTTAAATCAATATCAGTGTTTGTATCTTTAGTTGAAATATAGTTATCAGTAATATAAAATTGTTCAGTTTCGAGATTACTAACTTGTATATGTTCTCCGGCATCTAAATAGATATCGCCGCTGTCTGTATTAATATTGTTTGTAGTTAATTCAAGATTACCAAGAAAAGCTGTTGTGCTAAGTGCATCATCAGCTTTTACAGTTCCTAACACTTCAACTCGATTTGCAGGCGATTCGGCACCAGCAATACCAATTCGATTGTTAACTACATCAATTTTTAAAAGTGTTGGATCGCTATTAGAATTTTTAAAACTTAAATTGGCCTGAGTTCCGTTGGCAATGCCTTGTCTTAACAAGTTTGCTTCTAATAACGGACCGGATATTCTACCTACTTGTGCCACTCAATATTCTCCTTGACACAGTATTTATTAGAATTACTTATCGAAG
>Ga0206677_10001036_pt1 | contig 26170 bp, 28 predicted proteins | sample M130m12015metaG_FD_155475 | JGI IMG/M metagenome (GOLD analysis project Ga0206677, IMG submission 155475) | Ammonia-oxidizing marine archaeal communities from Monterey Bay, California, United States - M1 30m 12015 | ecosystem: Environmental > Aquatic > Marine > Intertidal zone | place: USA...
ATGAGTACCGATGAAATGGCCCATGCATTTTTGGCCTTTACAGAAAACAGTTAACTTAGGGGAAGTCTTAAACGATAGTTTCATGAAAAAGGCCCTGATTTTTGTTTTGTTTTTGTCTGCCTTCAATTTGTCAGCACAAATAAACTTTTTAAGCCCCTATGAAATCACCATAGAATCTGAACTGGCTTTTGCGCCAACTAACGAGGAACTAGATCAAATGCGCATGAGTTTTGAGGCTCAAAAATGGCCCATCGAGGTCTTACGCTATGCGTTGATGAGGGTTCAGCAAAACCCTTATTTGATTACTTCTTTTTTTATTCAGGTAAGTATTATCCACCCAACCCGATCTAAAAAAATTGTGATCCCCGTACCCGTTAACGAACGCTATATTAGCGCATTTAGAACGGAAGAAGGGTTCAATGAAAACTACATTGATTTTCTCTCCGACACTTATGAATGGATGCTAGAAAATTTATAGGTAAAGTAAGTTGTTGATTTATTGACAATATTCCTCCCCAATAGAAAACCGACTGTAAATGGTCTGAGACACCTCGCCACTCAATCGATTATCGGGCACTCCTGCATCGATATCGTTTCCATTTGCGGGTAAAAATAAGTTCGAATTTGGATCGAAAATAAAGAAATAGCGTCCATCCTGAGCGATTTTGTCAATGATGTCACCGCACCTTTCCTCTTTAGCACAACTGATGAGTAAAAACCCTAGACCAAGTAAAAGAATGATTTGTCTCATGTTGTGAAGAGTTGATTAAAAGCACGAAAACACATAATGCATTTCTGAGGCAATTTCAATTGATTTAGCCAAGTAAGCTTCTGCCTCTTCGGGGGTGTCGTCAAAGGCCTTTGGGTCTTTATAACGCACCGGTATGCGATCCTCTGCTCCAGGAATGAAAGGGCAGTTTTCATCGGCATGAGCACAGGTCATAATGGCGGCAAAACCAGTGGTAGGGTTAGTAGGATCATCATATAATTTTGAAAAGAAGGCCCCAAGAGTTACATCAGCGATCTGTACCTGATAATGCGGATTTTGATCATCACCTTTCTGTTCAATAGAAAACCCTTGGCCAATGAGGGTTTGTATTACCCTTTCGTTACACGCTGTGATTTCTACTCCTCCAGAATAAGTGGTGCATTCATGTCCGTGGAAATGCGCCATTGTTTTTGCCCACAATTGAGAAAACTGACTTCTCCTTGAGTTATGGGTACAGATAAAATTCAGATGAAGCTCTTGGTTTTTTGTTTTCTTTTTCTCGAGGTAATCGACGAAAATTTGTAATTCTTTTTTGCGCTTCTCGCTTATGGTGTTTAATGGGAGATTCTCAATAAATTTAGCAAAAGTTGTATTCATATCACAAAGATATAACTCGATTGAATATATTCCGAATCTAGCGCCAAATGAATTATGTTTTTTAAAACTGTTTGTTCAAACGCAAAATAATCACACACATGGTTAGCATAGCTATGGCAGGTAAACTACGTACAATAGGGTCTCCAATTTTTAAATGCATGGCAATAGCACCAAGCATCAAAACAGCGATAATTTGCGCCGAAGGTTTAACTGTTTTGGAAACCTTTAATCCAACAATCAGTCCAACAGCGGCCAAGAGTTTCAATCCTCCAATGAGGTAAAAAAGAGTTTCGTTTAATCCATAAGCTAGAAATTCTTCATGCAAGGTGTTTGCTGTGCCTCCTCTATAGGGGGTAGCATTTCCTAGGCGCAATAGCCAAACATTAAAGACTGTTCCAGAAACGAGGACAATTAAAAGACGATAGAGCCAAATCATAATAAATAGTTTTAAATGGTTGTTTTCTTTCCGTGATCATCAATGGCGACAAAAACAATTTCACATGCACAATTGCTTTTGGTAACCTGTTCAATAAGGTTTTCGCTAGAGACTTCTACTTTAATTCGCATGGAGGTTGTGCCAATTTCCAAAAGGGTGGCGGTTAAGTATACTAGGTCACCAATGTGAATTGCTTCCAAGAATTCAATATCATCAACAAACTTAGTCACACAATTTTTTCGCGCATGCCGAACGGCAAGTGCATAGGCCACTTCATCAATCCATTTCATCACTTTTCCACCATGCACATTGCCATGGTAATTTGCATCAGTGGTTTGCGCCAAAAAGGACATAGAAAGGCTTTTGTTCTCCATAATCATTTTAAAGTTAGGGCAATTTTCCTACATCATGTTGACTCCTTGCCTTTTTTTTGATCAAATTACGACTATCTTTGGTGTAATACAGCGCAGATGAAAAACATCACAGTAATTGGAAGTGGCACGATGGGCAGCGGAATAGCTCACTGTTTTGCTCAATATGGATTTACGGTTTCTATGGTTGGTTTGACTGAAGAAACCCTAGAAAGTGCTCAAGCACAAATTGCGAGAAACCTTGATCGACAAGTAAAAAAGGAGTTGTTGATTGCGGCAGATAAAGTGGAGACTTTGAAAAGGATTTCTCTTTCAACAGAACTCAAACACGCTGTTGCTTCAGCAGACTTAATCGTTGAAGCCGTGTCTGAGAATAGCGCGGTAAAAAGAAAAATATTTGAACAAATAGACCGTTGGGCGCCAGAAGAATGCATACTAGCGTCAAATACGTCTTCCTTATCAATTACCACCTTGGCCGCTTACACCAAAAGACCCGAGAAGGTTATAGGGATGCATTTTATGAATCCGGTGCCGGTGATGCGTTTGGTTGAAATTATCAAAGGGCATAGTACGAGTTCAAGTACTGTGTCTAGCATTGAGGCCTTGACAAAAAAAATTCAAAAAGTACCGCTTGTTGCAGCAGATTATCCGGGCTTTGTAGCGAATAGAATTTTATTACCCATGATAAACGAAGCTATAGAGGCTCTTTTTCAAGGAGTAGCTGATGTGGTGACCATTGATGAAATGATGAAGTTGGGAATGGGCCATCCTATGGGCCCTTTGCGTCTTGCTGATTTTATTGGATTGGACGTTTGCCTTTCTATACTAGAGGTGCTCCACCAAGGATTTGGAAAGGACAAATACGCACCCTGCCCATTGTTAAAAAATATGGTTGCTGCTGGGAAACTTGGAGTTAAAACAAAAAGTGGATTTTACAACTACACAGATGATCCCAAAAACCCCCAACCCAATACTTTTTAAAACGCATTAGGTGAAAAATACTCCTGCTGACTATTTTTGGTTAAACCTTGGCTTGTTGTTCATTGCTACATCGGGTCCATTGGGGAGATGGATTGAATTGCCTCCAGAGTTGTCCATTTTTTGGCGGAGTGTGTTAGCGATTCCATTGCTGTTTCTATATTTATTGCTGACCAAGCAAAGTATAAAAGTTTCTTTTCAATGGAATAGGGCTATCCTTTTTGCAGGGATATTGATGGGAACCCATTGGGTAACTTACTTTTATGCATTACAATGGTCAAATGTGGCGGTAGGAATGCTTTCCTTGTTTACCTTCCCTGTTATTACGGCCTTTTTAGAGCCTTTGTTTTTCAAAACGAAATTCAATAAAAAGCATATTTTTTTGGGAGGCCTCACCCTTTTGGGAATATACTTCTTGGTGCCTTCTGTTGCCCTTGCTAAAGCACATGGGCCAGCTATTGCTTTAGGTGTTTTTTCTGCTCTTTGTTATGCTGTGCGTAATCTCTTGTTGAAAAAGGCGAGTGCATCCGGAAATGGGAGTCAACAAATGTTGGCACAAGTGGTAATCATTGCCCTTTGTTTCTCCCCATTCCTGGAAGAAAACACCTTAAGCATTAGCGAGCCTTTTTGGCTCGCATTGGTGTTTTTAGCCCTCTTCACTACTGTCATCGGGCATAGCTTGTTCTTGTATAGCCTTACCCGTTTTTCGGTTACTTCAGCCAGTATTGTTGCGAGTATTCAACCGCTTTATGGTATACTTATTGCATATATTTTCTTGAATGAAATACCTCATTGGGGAACCTATATCGGGGGTGCATTGATTGTTTGTGCCGTTTTGACAGAAAGTCTTACACCTAAAAAAGGATAGTGTTGTATTTGAAACAATTTGTTGAATTTAATTTAATTCAAAAAAAATAAACGGCATAATTTTATTATGCAAGAATAATAGTTTACATTTGATTTATCAATCTAACCGTATTAATTGAAACGAATAGGATATGAAAATTTTAGTATGCATTAGCCATGTGCCTGATACCACATCGAAAATCAATTTTGTAGAAAGCGACACAAAGTTTGACATCAATGGAGTACAATACATCATTAATCCAAATGATGAATTTGGACTAACCCGCGCCATGTGGTTCAAGGAAAAAGAAGGAGCAGAAGTTGACGTTATTAATGTGGGAGGAGCAGAAACGGAATCTACCTTGCGCAAGGCTCTTGCTATTGGAGCAGATACAGCAATCCGTGTGAATACAGAAGCCTTAGAGGCTAGTCAAGTTGCTCAAGAAATTGTAGCAGTCATTAAAACAAGAGAATACGACTTAGTTATAGCTGGTCGCGAATCGATTGATTATAATGGAGGAATGGTCCCTGGAATGATCGCAGCAATGATAGACGCTAGTTATGTAAATAACTGCGTAAGTCTTGAAATTAGCGGAGATAAAGCCACAGCTGTTCGTGAAATTGACGGTGGAAAAGAAACCCTAACCACCAGTCTTCCTTTGGTAATTGGAGGTCAGAAAGGATTGGTTGAGGAGAGTGATCTTAAAATACCCAACATGCGTGGAATTATGATGGCCCGCAAAAAGCCATTGAATGTAATTGAGCCATCGGGAGCGACAACCAAAGCGACCACGGTCAATTATGAGAAACCTGCACCAAAGGGAGAAGTAAAATTGGTCGATGCAGCTAATGTTGATGAATTAATCAACTTATTGCACAACGAAGCAAACGTAATATAACTTAATAAAAGGAGAAGATGTCAGTATTAATCTATGCCGAAACTGAAGGAGGAAAAGTGAAAAAAGTAGCTTTTGAAGTAGCATCTTATGGAAAAGCTGTTGCAGATCAAATGGGCTGTGAAGTTACAGCCGTTGCCTTTAATGCGTCCGATGCGGATGTTTTGGGGAGCTATGGAATAAGTAAGGTGATGAATATTTCCCATGAAGGAAATTTCGATGCTAAAATATATGCTAGTGGAATTCAACAAGCCGCCGAACAACTTGGCGCTAGTGTTGTGGTTGTAAGTTCAAGCGCAGATAGTCGTTACTTATCACCACTGGTGGCGGTGGGTTTAAATGCTGGCTATGCAACCAATGTGGTAAGTGCTCCTTCTAGTTTAGCACCATTTACAGTAAAACGTTCAGTGTTTACCAACAAGGCTTTTACACACGCCGAAATAACTTCGGAAAACAAAATCATAGGCGTTTCAAACAATGCTTTTGGGAGTGTTGAGAACAAGGTAGCTTGTACCGTAGAAGAGTTCACGGCAAGTTTAGCTTCTTCCAGTGTAAATGTTGCATCTGTTGATAAAGCAACCGATAAGGTAACCATTGCAGATGCTGAAGTAGTTGTCTCTGGGGGACGTGGCCTCAAAGGTCCAGAAAATTGGCATATGATCGAAGACTTAGCGGAAGTTTTAGGTGCAGCAACGGCCTGCTCTAAACCTGTTTCTGATATGGGTTGGAGACCACATAGTGAACATGTGGGACAGACCGGGAAACCCGTTGCCTCTAACCTATACATCGCCATCGGTGTGTCTGGAGCCATTCAACATTTAGCAGGAATTAATTCCTCTAAGGTAAAAGTTGTCATCAACAGTGACCCAGAAGCTCCGTTTTTTAAAGCAGCCGATTACGGAATTGTGGGCGATGCCTTTGAGGTTGTTCCGCAATTAATCGAAAAGCTGAAAGCATTCAAGGCACAAGCTTAATAACTGTTAAATTGACTTTAAAGCGATGAATTTTTCATCGCTTTTTTTATGCCTACAAGTTAAATTCTACTACATTTATATTTATCTGCTTTTATGGAAACAAGCACAACGAAAGTTCATTTTGGAAACCTAGACAATGGGCAGCAGGTTGAAGCCTATACTTTAACCAATGCAAGTGGAATGCAGTTGGAAATTCTTTCTTATGGTGGCATAATCTCCAAACTGCTAGTGCCCAATCGAGTAGGGAAATTAGAGAACATTGTTTTGGGATTTTCTGACCTAGCAGCCTATCAACACCAAAGTCCGTATTTTGGGGCAATTGTAGGTCGATTTGCCAACCGAATTGCCAAGGGTAAATTTAGCTTGAAAGGGAAGGAATACGCTCTAGCTGTAAATAATGGAACGAATCATCTTCACGGTGGAATAGTGGGACTAGACAAGGTAATTTGGCAGATAGAACCCAAAACATCATCAAAAGGTCCTTCACTATTGCTTTCTTATTTTAGCCCAGATGGGGAAGAGGGCTATCCAGGCAATGTAGATTTTAAAGTAAGGTACACGCTTACCCACCAAAACAATTTGGAAATTGATTTTGAAGCAAGTAGTGATCGCCCGACCATTATCAACCTAACCCAGCACAGTTATTTTAATTTGTCAGGAAACCATAGTCAGCAAATACACGATCATCGATTACTAATCGATGCAGATTATTTTCTTCCTGTAGAAGATGAAATGATTCCTACAGGAAAACTTAAATCTGTACAAAACACTCCTTTCGATTTTCGTAAAGAAACACCTATCGGAGAAGTAATCGACAAAGATGAATATCAACTTGGATTAGGGGCTGGCTTTGACCATTGCTATACATTAAATCATTTTTCACAAGAGATGAGAAAAGTTGCCGCTGTTCATCATCCATCTTCAGGGAGAACCATGGAAGTGTTGACCACTTTACCTGGGATGCAGTTATACACAGCCAATCATTTAGTGGCTCCTTTTAGTCCTCAGACAGCGCTGTGTTTAGAAACCCAACATTATCCTGATAGCCCAAATCATCCACATTTTCCTTCGGTGGTTTTTGGGCCACAGTTAAGCTATCGCTCGAGCACGCATTTCAGTTTTTCGATCGACTAATCTCGATTGTTAAAGTTTGTTGGGCAGCGATAAATTCAAGATATTGAAGAAAAATTGCCAGATGAAAAAACCACTTGTATCTCCTTTAGATCGATCAGCAACCAAAGAAGCCGAAGAAATGGCTTCCTTCTATGAAGAAACCTTGGGCTTTACCCCCAACAGTTTGTTTACCATGATGCATCGTCCGCGAATTGCAGCTGCTTTCTTGGAGATGAATCAAGCGGTCATGGAAAATAAGGGTAGATTGAGTAGTTCACTCAAACGGGAACTAGCTTATCTGTCAAGTAGTGCCACAGGTTGTCGTTATTGCGAGGCGCACACCATTCGCGCGGCCGAACGTTACGGATCATCGGAGGAGCGCATGCTTAACTTATGGGAATACAAAACACATGCAGCTTTTTCTGAGGCTGAGCGAGCGGTCTTTGATTTGGCTATTGCGGCATCACAAGTGCCCAATGCAGTAACCCAAGAAATTGCGGAAAATATCCGCAAATATTGGGATGAAGGGGAGATTGTTGAGGTCATGGGGGTAGTGGCACTCTTTGGTTACCTGAATCGCTGGAATGATAGTATGGGTACAGTACTGGAAGATCCTGCTGCCGTATCTGCATCCACGTTATTGGGGCACAAAGGCTGGGAAAAAGGGAAGCACCAGTACTAGTTCAATCATTGAGTTTATGGGTTTTATTTAGAGTATACACTTCTGTTCATCATAATCCTTTTGATGCAATAGAGCCAATTGTTTTTCTAACAAACTTTTCTTCTGTGGAAAGCCTTCTCTTATGCGTTTAAATAATGGATTTTTATTTTGTAAAGAAATCATTTCAATACAAGTTTGCATCGTATTCAGAACGAACATTATTTGGTTGGGAATCCAAGAAATAATGGGTGTGCCTCCGGTAGCTTTTGCATGATGTGTTTTTGGACAAACTGCCTGTGTCCATTGCGAAAGAAATAAATCTCTTCCAATATGCCCAACAGAAGGATTAAGCCATTTTCATTTTTGCGTTCGTTTAACCAGCCCGTCAAACCTTGTGGATGAAGTTGTGTCATGCCCTCCTTTAGATCTTCAAAAAGAGTTGAATACATACTGGGCGATAAGCTCTTAAGTCGAGTAAATAACGGGTTAGTTCATTGGATAGGCATGAAAACAAAAAACCCTCCACAGATGGGAGGGGTTTTCGTTTGCAAGATCATAAAGCTTAGTCAATATCCCCTTGTTGCTTTTGGATACGATACATCATTTCTTTTAGATGAACCCTATCCATTCCTTTGGCAGTTTTGTATTTTGCTTTCACCAATTTTCCTAGGAGGTCAAGCTGCTGTCTTGCAGCTCCACGTATGTCAGATTGGTTTACATTTACTGCGGTGATACCACCATAGCGACGCTGACCGGCACTTAATTTTTGGTCCTCTTCAATTAAGTAGATTAAACGGTCTACATGTGCACGCTGAAGATTTCTTCGATAAACATCTAGGGAGTTCCCTGCTTTAACGTCTCGCCAAATTCCTTTGGTTAGGTCATCCATTAATTGAATTAAAGAGTAGGCCTTGTTCCCGTTCAGGGCTTCATTTTCAATCACTCGTGCCAAACGGTCAAAGCTCAGCAAGGAATTGAGTGTTCTTACTTGTAAACTTCTCACTTTTTCAACGGTTCCGGCAATGCTAATTTTATTGATGATTCCTTGGTCAAGCATCCAGTAAGGCGTGTTAAAGAGTTGGTCATGCAAAAAGGCCATACAACGGGCCTGATGATTTTTGTTTACATGGCTGAACACGTCCCCTTTTTGTTCGTAGGTTTTGTTCATCTCATATACTCCACCAATATTAGCAGTTACATGTCCCATGTAACGATTGAACTGATTGAATAGTTGTTGATAAAGAGCACCTAAATCATCATAATTTTTCCCTTCCTCATATGTCCAATCAATAAGGTTGGGCACTATTTTTTTCAAGTTTGCAATACCGTAATTACTGGCTTTAATGGCATCATTTCCAAGATCTTCTGTTTGGGATGAAGGATCAATGACAGGACGCTGTTGTCTTCCAAACCGATACATGGGATCATCAGATTTGTCAAGAATCCATTGATTTAGGGTGGCTTTTTCATCCTTAGCAGAAGCGTTTATTGGACGATATCCCCAACGAATAGAATACTTATCATAAGGGCCAACATTGGGCATCAAGGCTACTCCTTCATCTCCAGGTTGAGCCACATAATTGAAGCGGGCATAATCCATAATTGACGGTGCGGTACCATACTTTTGGGTAAAACTAGCTGAACGAAGTGAGTCCACTGGATAGGCGACGCTGCTTCCCATATTGTGGGGTAATCCAAGGGTATGTCCAACTTCGTGCGAAGAAACAAAACGGATTAATCGACCCATGATTTCATCTTTAAATTCAACTGCCTGTGCTTCTGGATTGATGGCTGCAGTCTGAACAAAATACCAGTTACGTAAAAGGGTCATTACATTGTGATACCAATTGATATCCGACTCTAAAATCTCACCACTTCTTGGATCACTCACATGAGGGCCATTGGCATTTGGGATGGGAGAAGCGAGGTAACGTACCACAGAATAGCGCACATCTTCGGGCGACCAATCAGGATCTTCTTCTTTTGTTGGAGCATCTTTGGCAAGGATGGCATTTTTAAAGCCTGCCGCTTCAAAAGCAATTTGCCAGTCTTCAATACCGTCTTTAATGTATTGCACCCATTTTTTTGGTGTAGCAGGATCAATATAATAAACGATTGGTTTTTGGGGTTCCACCAAAACACCTTGGTCGAATGCTGCTTGATCTTCGGGCTTTACTTCTAGCCTCCAACGATCCAAGTAAGTGACTTTTTTGCTTTTTTGGGCATCCAAACCATAATCAACCTGGCTGCGGGCAAACCATCCTACGCGTTTGTCAAAATAACGACGCTTCATGGGGGTGTCGGGCAATAAAATCATCGAATTATTGATTTCAACCGAGAATGCCTGTAGGCTTGAATTTGATGGAGGCTCACTTGATTTATAGGTTTTACATGGGCGCGCTTCGATGTTGAGCGGAAATGCACGGATGGATTCGATATAAGAACGTTTTCCATCGACAGATGAAATCTTAAATTGCTTTTTGTAACGTCCAGAAATCCCCAGTGTTTTAACATCGTCTTTAAAAAGCTTCGTTACTTCAATTACTTCACTGGGTTGAAGACTGTCTTTCCCTTTTACGACAATGGGGAAGGCGGCAATTATGGGTTCAAAGTTTGAATTCTTTACTGCTTCATGGATAGGTAAACTATCTGCAGCAACATTTTCATAGGAAACGATACGAAGCAATATTTGTTTCTTTTTCTTTTCCCATCGAACAACTTGGGTGTTTTGTTTTCCACCGCCAAAACCTAGGCCTGAAGCTGTTTTGGCAATTCGAGTTACCATCAACATTTCTCGATTCAGCAAAGAATCTGGGATCTCATAGTAGTATTTTTCATCAACCAAATGAACGGTAAATAGCCCTTCGCTACTTTCGGCTTTTGAGGTAATGACCTCTTCATAGGTTTTTTTCTTCTTCTCTTTCTTTTCTTTTTTGTCTTGGGTAAATCCCAAAGCAAAAACAAAACAAGCTAAAATTGATAGCTGTATTCTCATATGTTTTTATTTGTTAATGTTTGATCTATTTTAATCTTGTAGACCAACAATAATACAAATAAAAAAGAAAGTGAGGAGTTTTGTTACAAAATCTTTAAAATGGAATTTTCCTAATGGAGAAACTTGAGTTAAAAAGCCAAGTTTTGGGAATTGTGAAAAAAGTGATGGATGGACAAGAAGCGATATTGGTCGAGAATCAAGGAATAATAAAGACCTATGTTGTATCGATAAGTTCGCTTAAAGCAAAAAGAAGGTGATTTTTCAGCAATTGAAAAAGTTTGGGAATAGATAAAAAACACCCTTTTACTTCGAAGTAAAAGGGTGTTTCTTTTAGACTAGAATTGCTTTACGAGGACTCTAGTGTTGGATAATGAGAATTCAATGTCTTCGATCTCATCAATAAAGGTTGCAAAAGCAGCACCTTCTTTGTCATTTTTTGGACCAAAAGTTAGTGCAGCATTTAAATCTTCATAAGTCGCATAGATAAAGGTGTTTTCTCCATTGGAATTTCCGTGGGTAATTTGCCCCATAGCCATAAAGCCGGGAAAATTAAATGTCTTATTTAATTTTCTAAATGAACTTGCAAATTTTTGTACATCCTTTCTTTTTGTTTTGAAAATCCATACCTGACCAATTGGGTCTGATTTTTCTGCGTTAAAAGTAACCAAAGCATTTCCTGCTATGTGTCGATTGCTAATTACCCGTTTAGAGATTTCTGCAATATACGCATCCCACTTTGCGCCACTTAGACCTGATCGAAAATCTGCGAGTGATTTTGAGGACGGACTTACAAAGCTTAAGATATGGGTTTCCTTATCCGCTGAAAGCGGGAGTCTAGATAAAGAAGCGGAAACACCTTCTGGAATAGCAGCTGCTGAATAAAAATCCGTGATTAGGTCCTCAGCGACCTGTTGCTGATCAATCGGTATTTCTAGGTGGATGTCATACCAAAAGAGTTCTTGCCCACAAACCAAACTAGTTGTAAAAGAAAATGCGAGTGTAAGTAATAGATTTTTCATATTTATTTATTTTCTTGGTTTAGCGTATTGATTCATCGTAATGATTTTTCCATTTTCAAACTGAAAGGCTTCCATCCAGTTGTAAGCCATTTCAGCACCGTCTTGTGTAACGATTTTACCGTTGTCCCATAACAGAACCCATTCATCTCCATTGTTTCCAGTGACGGCTAAATTAACCGCAACTTGATAGTCTTCAATTTCTATGGACGAATAGCCTTCAATCATAAATTTCATACAAGCCTCTTTACCTTCGATGAGCGATCCGTCCTCCAGGCCAAATACAACATTGTCTGCTAAGTATTCTCCTACCATTTCATAATTTTTTTCGATGATGTGTTGGTGCATTTCTTGAACTTTAAGGACTAAATTGGTATCCCCAATTTTGAAATCATCTAGGTAGGTTGCTTCATAGATATAGTCCACTTTTGTAAGTTCGTCTTGGGATTCTTTTTTCTGCGTTTGGTCACAGGATAAAAAGAATGTAATTGTTGCGAATAAGAAGATTATTTTTTTCATTTATTTTGATTTATGTTTTTGTATTTAGTTGATTAAAAACTCACTGAGGAGGGCTCTTTTTACTATTTTAACAGATTCCCATTATAGTATAAAGTTTCTAAAGAGATCATTCCTGATTCATTAAAATCATGTTGCGAATGAAACTTTAAGACTATATTTTTTTTACTTTTTTTACTTTTCATGGTCATATTATACCAAGCTAATACAGTCCCACCGTTTCCTTCGTAATCGATATAATCGGGGTAACCAACTTCATCAATAGAAACAAAATCAAAGTCACTGAAAACCTCACCTACAAATTGCTGCCAATCTTTTAGATTACTGTATTCATTTCCAATTTGATTTATGTCGTATACTCTCGCATTAGGAGAAAAATCTTTCCAAACCTTGTCAAGATTACCCATTGCAAGGTTGTACCATATTTCACGGACCTTTCCTATATATGGGTGATCTTTGTAGATAATACCATTCTTAATTGTCTGTCTTGACAAATTCCATTTTTGCCAAGCAGCTTGATTATCTGACCACCAAAAACGAACAATTTTTTCTCCTTTTTTATCGAAAACAAATGTTGCATTAAATGGAGTTTTGAGCTTGAATGCATTGTTTTTATCCCAGGCAATAAATTCTTGAAATGTTTGCACAAAAAGCCCTGATCTCTTATACTCAATAGCGTCAGAATAAGCTTGCCCCCTGTTTTCTAATGAAATATTCACAAAATTATTACTCATCCAGGCAGATTGACCCAATAAATTATCTATATCACCTCCTTTGTAGTTAGGATTATTATTCATTGAACTTCCCATTTTAAAACCTTCTCCTGTTAGGTTTTTTAATTTCTCAGTATCCCCACTGATCCAAGCGTCTGTAAATTGTTCAACAATACCAATAGCGGGGTGTTTGTCATATACCTTTCCATTATTGTTTTTTTGACCTACTAGTACCATAGGGATTAATAAAAAGGAGAGTAATAGTTTTTTCATTTTTAATTTATTTACGGTTTATAATATCACTAATATATAATTTTAAATTGCAATTATAGTTTTAAATTAATTGAATTTGTTTATTTCTTGGTGAATTCATTTTAGTCAAATGAATAAGCTAACAATTAATTCGTTAGGACTTAAAGCAGAAGGTAAAATCAAATAATATGGTTTGTCTTACGTTTCATTACTTTTTAGTTTAGGTAAAGTATATTGTAATACAGTCTGAAGCATCTTGATTCTTTTATTAGCTTCTACTCATTTAAGTTTAAAGAGTCTATTAAATTGTCTAATAAGTCTTTTAGTTTACTTCTTACTTTTGTGGTCGTTATGTTTTGACTCCCTTTGTGCAGTTATATTTTTTGTATATTTAGTTTATGGAAGATTTAATGGCAATAATAATTTTTGTTTCGCTGATAGGGGTCATCATCTATTTTTTAATAAAAAACAAGAATGAAGGAAATGACGATTATTCAGGATTTAACGATGGAAGCGGGAATATTCATCATTAATTATGAAAAAAGATACTTTACTACTCATTTTAATTGGAATCAATTTTATTTTTGCTCAACGTCCTTTAACTGGAGAAAAAATATTTAAAGATAAATTCCCTTCAGAGCAAATAAACAAAGTTTCTTTCTCCACGTTAACAGTTTCAAATACAGTTAATGACGATATGATTGTTACTTTACGAGACGGTGGAAGACATTATATCTCTCACGTTTATGTTCGTGCAAATGAATCTTATACTTTTGAAAATTTACCTGTAGGGCATTTCGTATATCAATATCATAATCTTAAAACATATTTCGAGTCCCCAGAAAGAATTCCTGTTTATCTAAATACGGACGAATTTTTAGAATTTTATTATTCAACAGGTGCAAAAAAAATTATTGGGTTTGAAATAACCAAAGAAGAATTTTTCCAAGAATGAAGAAAACACTAGACTTCTAACAGTTAATCAAACCTTCCAAATGTAGAAGAGTAATTTTAATATGTAAATTGTCTTATTTAATTACAGCTTGAATGTGTTTTGTTCTGTTTACGTCAATCATATAAGTGTTTATTAATGAGATTATTTATTTACAATAACATTTCGCTTACTTTGTTGTGTTTTAGGAAGGGTGCCAAGAAAAGGGCTAATTTTCTGATAAATTAATTGTATAAAAAAAGCACCTACAGTAATGTAAGTGCTTTCTAACTTGCTCCTCCTCTTAGGCTCGAACTAAGGACCCTCTGATTAACAGTCAGATGCTCTAACCAACTGAGCTAAGGAGGAGTGTTAATTGGTTGGCAAATATAAATGAAAATCCTATTTCCCCAAACTCCTTTAACTTTTTTTTTAGCTATTTATTGCAGCAGCTTCCTCCACTACGACAACTTCTTCAAATTCAGCTACTTGATCATCCCATTCAAAAGTACTGTCTACTTTTAAGGTGTTAGGGTCGTATTTGATTTCCAAATATTTCAAGCGTTTGTGCCCTTCAACTTTAACTTGTACAATAAAGGTGTGGAAATGATAGCGGTCGTAGGGACTAATGAAGGTTTCATAACTATCCCAAATAATGTTTCGTGTAAACTCAACATTTAAGTACTTCTCTTCGATAAAGAAGCGGATTTTTTTGTTGATCTCTCTGTCGTTGATGGGTACAATTTCACCATCAGGGTTTTCTTTTAACCCTTCGTGTTCGGTCACAAAATCTCCAATGGTAACGCGTTTGTCTTGTGCAGAAACAACAAAACTAAACAGGGCAATGCTTAGAATGAATAGCTTTTTCATGTGTATAAATTTAGTGTCTTGATTTCAAAGATAAAAAACAGGAATGGCTAAGTTCAATGTTTTTAAAAAAAATTACGCTGTTTCAAGTAAATAACCAACGGTAAACATCATTTCCATTTGCAAACAAGACCAATGCGATTAGGAGGAAAAAGCCAAACATTTGTGCATATTCCATGAATTTATCGTTAGGCTTACGTCCGCTAATCATTTCGTAAAGTAAAAACATAACATGTCCACCGTCCAATGCCGGAATGGGTAAAACGTTCATAAACGCTAAAATGATAGAGATCAAAGCAGTGCTACTCCAAAAGCCTTTCCAGTCCCACTGGGCAGGAAATAAATTTCCAATAGCACCAAAGCCTCCTACTTGGGTTGCTCCTTTTTTGGTAAAGATATATTTGAATTGTACCACATAATCATGCAATGTCCAGTACCCAAAATCAAAGCCTTCGACTATGCTTTCAGCCAAGTCCAAATCTACATGAGAGGTAGCTGCATTAAGTTGCGATTGGATTCTGAACCCTAAAGTGGCCTTTTCGGTAGGAAAAACAGTAAAGTTGAGCATTCGTTCATTGCGTAATACCTTAAATACGATACTGTCTTTGATACGCAGTTCTTCACTTTTTAAATCATTCTTGGATTGAATTGGGTTTCCATCATAAGAAATCAATTGATCGCCCACTTCAATTCCTGCTATTTCTACAGGGTTTCCAGGGTATAAGCTATCCACAAAAATGGTCTCTCTAGGCGTCAACGGGAACATGTCTCCGCTTTCAAACATGGTAGAACCAAAGTCTTCTGGAATGTTCAATACTTCGCGCTGGCCGTCGACATGTAGCACTTCTATGCTGTTTGGACTGCGCAAAAACAAATGGCGATTAATGTCAAGGACATACTCCATGGGTTCTCCATCTACCGTTAAAATCTGGTCTCCATTTTGAAACCCAATTGTTTGAGCAATGGGAGCAGCATTGAGTCCATTAGGTACAGCCTCTGTTGGAAGCACTTCTTTCCCCCAAACAAAGAGAATCATCATATAGATCAAAAAGCCCAAGATGATATTTACGGTAACTCCACCCAGCATAATGATCAAACGCTGCCAAGCCGGTTTGGAGCGAAACTCCCAAGGTTGAGCAGGTTGTTTCATTTGTTCGGTATCCATGCTCTCATCGATCATGCCCGAAATTTTGACATATCCGCCCAAAGGCAACCAACCGATACCGTATTCCGTATCTCCAATTTTCTTTTTGAAGAGGGCGAAGTTAACATCAAAAAAGAGGTAAAATTTTTCTACCCTGGTTTTGAACAGCTTTGCTGGAATAAAATGGCCAAGCTCGTGTAAAACGACTAATATTGATAAACTTAGTAATAACTGAATGCCTTTAATGACAGCTGGATCCATAGGGTGATTTTTTCAATAAAGCCCAAAAATAAGCATTTCCGCGGCTACCGTACTTGCCTAGATACATTTATCTTTCTTTTAACAATTTGCGTTGCACCTAAAACCCCAAAAAAGAATGTATTTTTGCAACAAGCATGAAGCACTTTTTTAGTCGATATAAATCCTTTTTATTATTTTTTTCCGGACTTTCGGCCATCATTCTCTACCTCTTTTTTAATGCCTTAACTCCTCGGAAAATCCTTCCTATTTATCAACCTGCTGAGGTCAGCTATGAGTTGGTTGACAGTAGTTTACAACACATTAAAAAATTCCACAAGATCGCCGATTTTCAATTGACCAATCAAAATGGCGAATCGATAAGTCAGCGCGATTATGTCAACAAAATCTACATCGCCGATTTCTTTTTTACGACCTGCCCATCTATTTGTCCCATTATGACCAATAATATGGCCGACATTCAGCAGGATATTTTGGAAGAGGAGAACATTAAATTGGTGTCTTTTAGCGTAACCCCTGCGATTGATTCGGTCGCTCAATTAAAAAAATATGCCCTAGAAAAAGGGGTCATTGATGCCAAATGGAACCTTCTCACCGGAGATAAAAAAGAAATTTACACCCTTGCACGTAAGTCCTATTTTGTGGTGAAAGAAGACGGGGACGGGGGCCCCCATGACATGATCCACACTGAAAATTTTGTCCTAGTCGATCCAGAGAAACGCATTCGCGGGTATTACGATGGAACAAGTAAAACAGCCATGGATAGTCTGAAGCAAGACCTAGTCATCCTAAAAGAAGAATACGGATTTTGATCCAAAAATTTAATTCACCTAATTTGCGAAGGGTAGCTTTTTCCGTTACTTTTGCTTCTTTAAACTCATTCTAAATAATGATCACCTTAGATCAGATCGAAAAAAATCAGCGCGCGAAAATCGTATCCATCGATACCGATTTACTTCCGTTAAAACTGATTGAAATGGGTTGTTTACCCGGAAACGAAGTTCATTTAGAACAACTTGCCCCACTCAAAGACCCCATGTACTTGGTCATCGATGGCTGTCACTTGGCCATTCGTAAAGAAACCGCTCAACACATTACGATAGATTTGATCGCATGAGTACAAACCTAAATGTTGCGCTCATTGGAAACCCCAATACAGGAAAAACCTCTGTCTTTAATGCCCTCACGGGTTTAAATCAAAAAGTAGGGAATTATCCTGGGATTACTGTTGAGAAAAAACAAGGAAGCTGTCGTTTAAATCGAACAACCAAAGCGCACATCATTGATTTGCCGGGAACTTATAGCCTCAACGCTTCCTCGATGGACGAAAGTGTGGTGATTGAGCTTTTGCTCAACAAAAACGACAAAGATTATCCGGATGTTGCTGTAGTGGTTTCAGACATTGAAAACCTCAAGCGAAACCTATTGTTGTTCACCCAAATCAAAGATTTAGAGATTCCAACACTTTTGGTGATCAACATGTCCGACCGTATGCAACGAAAAGGCATCTCCTTGGACATCGCTTTGTTAGAACAAAAGCTGAAAACGAAAATAGCCCTAATTAGCACCCGTGAAAAAACGGGGATAGATCAATTAAAAGAATTCATCCTTGATTACCGGTCCCTGTCCAAAGAAAGTATTACCGATATTCATGCGATCGATTCAGACTATTTTGAAAACCTAGAAAAAGTTTTCCCCAATCAGTCATTGTATAAACTCTGGTTGGTGATTACGCAGGATGTTAATTTTGCCAAACTTGAACGAAAAAAAGTTGAAGATGCGACAGACTACAAAACCCAGTCAGAATCGCATTTGAAACGCCTGCAGCAAAAAGAAACCATCAAGCGCTATCAGATCATAAACAACGCGCTCAAAGAAACCTACACTGTTGATATCAATAGTGCCACCGATATTCGCTCGCGCCTCGATCGGGTCTTGATTCATCGTTTTTGGGGATACATTATCTTCTTCATGATATTGCTGACGATTTTTCAAGTCATTTTTGACTGGAGCAGTATTCCCATGGATTTTATTGATGAGTCATTTAGCAAACTCAGTGAGTTGACAAAAGCGAATCTTCCCCCTGGCTTGTTTACCAACCTTCTCGCTGAAGGAATCATTTCTGGTCTTGGCGGAATTGTAATTTTTATTCCACAAATTGCCTTTCTCTTTTTGTTCATTGCTGTGTTGGAAGAAACGGGTTACATGAGCAGAGTAGTTTTTTTGATGGACCGCGGTTTGCGTAAATACGGCCTCAGTGGTAAAAGTGTCATTCCACTCATTTCTGGAACAGCCTGTGCCATTCCTGCTGTAATGGCTACTCGAAATATTGAAAACTGGAAAGAGCGCCTCATTACCATTCTAGTCACTCCTTTTACCACCTGTTCTGCCCGATTACCTGTATATCTAATTTTGATCTCACTGGTCATTCCTGAAGGAAGTTTTCTGGGGATGGGTTACCAAGGCTTGACCTTGATGGGACTTTATTTGCTTGGCTTTGTGATGGCACTACTTTCTTCTGCCTTACTCAACAAACTGTTGAAAATTCAATCAAAAACCTACTTTGTTATTGAAATGCCCAATTACAAACTTCCATTGCTTAAAAATGTTGGAATAACGGTTTTTGAAAAAACAAAGTCGTTTGTTGTAGAAGCCGGAAAAATCATTTTAGCCATTTCCATCTTGTTGTGGGTTATGGCCTCTTTTGGTCCGGGAGAACAGTTCAATAATGCGGAAGAAATTGTCCGTCAAGAGCAGGCCCAATATCAATTGACTGAAGAAGCCTTGTCCACCAAAATAGCCTCTCATAAGCTAGAACATTCATTCATAGGAATACTCGGAAAGACCATTGAACCGGCCATTGCACCCCTTGGTTTTGATTGGAAAATTGGCATTGCCTTAATCAGTTCTTTTGCTGCACGTGAGGTTTTTGTAGGAACCTTGGCCACCATTTATAGTGTTGGAAATGACCAAGAAGAAACTATCAAGAACAGAATGGCTGCAGAGCGGAAGACCAATGGAGGAGCTTTGTTCGATTTGCCAACGGGAGTCTCTTTGATGCTCTTTTATGCATTTGCCTTGCAATGCATGAGCACTTTGGCCATCGTCAAAAAGGAAACCAATAGTTGGAAGTGGCCCATGATTCAGTTGTTCAGCATGACAGTAATTGCCTATCTGTCTGCACTAACGGTTTATCAAATTTTAGCCTAATGGAAACAGTACAAATCTTATTGATTGCGGCCTCGGCGGTTTGGGCTGTGCGAGTATTGTACCTCAAATTCTTTCAAAAAAAAGATCCCGACTGCGGTCCCGATTGTGGGTGCAGTTAGGCATTCATCAAGTCCTCAATCTCCTCTGCTTCAATAGGAATATTTGCCATTAAATTGATGGGTTCTCCTTGCTGTTGAATCACCACATCGTCTTCTATGCGAATTCCAAAACCTTCCTCAGGCAAGTAAATACCGGGTTCAACTGTAAAGACCATATTGGCTTCCATTGGCAGGTGAAGCAGCCCATAGTCATGGGTGTCCAAGCCAATGTGATGCGCTGTTCCGTGCATGAAATATTTCTTGTATGCAGGCCTGTTCGGGTCTTCATGGGTGATGTCATGCTTGTCCAGTAGACCAAGTCCCAAAAGTTCTGAAGTCATTAGCTTGCCAACCTCCACATGGAATTCCTTCCAAATGGTTCCCGGAACAAGCAATTTGGTAGCTTCTTTTTTCACCCGTAAAACGGCATCATAGACCGCCCGCTGGCGCGCGCTAAAACGACCAGAAACAGGGAAGGTTCGGGTAAGGTCACTGCTGTAATTTCCATATTCAGCCGCAACATCCATCAAGATCAATTCCCCTGCCTTACATTGACAATTGTTTTCGGTATAGTGAAGAACATTCGCATTCTTTCCAGAGGCGATGATGGGCGTATAAGCAAACCCTTTTGAGCGGTTTTTTAGAAATTCATGGGCGAGTTCTGCCTCGATTTCATATTCCCAAACCCCCGGTTTAATGTAACCTAGCAGGCGTCGAATCCCTTTTTCTGTGATGTTACAGGCTGTTTGCATTTGGGCAATTTCCTCCTCGGCTTTTACCGAACGAAGTTGTTGTAGAATTGGGTTGCTTTTTGCAACGCTATGTGCCGGATAATCTTGTTTGCATTTGGCAATAAAACGATCTTCTCGGGTTTGGGTTTCAACAGCTTGGCGGTAATGTTCATTTGTATTGAAATAAAAACCTTCGCATTGGGTAGAAAGCTCTTGGAAAACCCGATCAAAGTCAGCCAACCAATACACTGTTTCTATGCCTGTCAATGTGGTGGCCTGTGCTTTGGTGAGTTTTGCTCCTTCCCATACGGCAATGTGAGCGTTGGTCTCTCGAACAAATAGAATTTCTCTGTGTTTAGGATCAAGTGCGTTGGGAAATAAGACCAAAATAGTTTCCTCTTGATCTACACCGCAGAGGTAAAAAATATCTCTATGCTGGGCAAAAGGCAGGGTCGAATCGGCGCTAATGGGGTAGATGTCATTTGAATTAAAAACAGCCAAGTAGTTTCCTTTCATTTCTGCTATAAAGCGCTTTCTGTTGGAACGATAAAAAGCGGCGGACAAAGGTTGGTAGCGCATAGAATTGTTTTTGTTAAAAATAAGAAAAATAGCGCATTCTAATTCGCTCAATTTCAAGCATTGGAAAAAAGTTGTATTTTTCAACTTAAAACAAAATCCATGAGATCTCTTTTTACCCTTAGCCTGTTGTTTTTTAATGTGTCCCTTTTCGCGCAAACCCAACCTACCTCGGCTGAAGCTGTAAACACTTCCCTTGTTGCCTTTGAGCAAATGCAGCAAAATGCTTCAGTGAAAAATATTCCCTTCGAAAACATAGGGCCAAAAGTGATGAGTGGTCGTGTGGTCGCCCTAGCTGTAAATCCAGAAAACCCTAAAGAGTTTTATGTGGCCTATGCTTCTGGAGGAGTTTGGCACACCACGACCAATGGAATTAGTTTTGTGCCTATCATGGACAACGCACCGACGCAAAACATAGGTGAAATTTCCATGCATTGGCCAACACGCACCCTATGGGTTGGGACAGGAGAGAACAACGCATCGCGTTCATCCTATGCCGGGATTGGTCTATTGAAAACAACAGATAATGGAGCTAGCTGGCAAAAGTCGGGACTCGAAGACAGCCACCACATTGGTAAAATCCTCATCAATCCTTCCGATGCCAACCATCTTATTGTCGGGGTAACTGGACATTTGTATTCCACCAGCAAAGAAAGAGGAGTGTACGTTTCAAAAGACGGTGGTATTACATGGAAACAAAGCTTATACATCAATGATGCAACCGGTATCATTGACATGTCTGTGGCTCCAGAAGCCTTCAATATTCAGTATGCAACCGCATGGGAGAAAGACCGTAAAGCCTGGGATTTCCAAGGGAATGGGGCTCATTCAGGAATTTATAAAAGCGTAGATGCAGGAGAAAATTGGACCTTAATCAGCACCCCAGCGAGTGGCTTTCCCACAGGAGATGGGGTGGGTAGAATTGGGTTGGCGGTCTTTGATCAAAATACCCTTTATGCAATTCACGATTCTCAGTTTCGTCGCCCAGATGACACCAAAGAGCAGAAGGAAGGCCTGTCGAAAGATGATTTCAAAACAATGAGCAAGGATACTTTTTTAGCCCTAGACGACAAGCAGCTCAATGCTTATCTAAAGCAAAATAATTTTCAAGAAAAGTACCGAGCAGCAAATTTAAAAAACAGTGTTAGTGCTGGTTTGGTCAAGCCAAAAGACCTAGCCACCTATTTAGAAAATGCCAATGCCATGCTGTTTGATACGCCCGTAGTCGGGGCGGAGGTATACAAAAGCACCGATGGTGGAAAAAGCTGGGCAAAAACCCATGAAGGCTACCTAAATGACCTCTACTACAGCTATGGTTATTATTTTGGTCACGTTCATGTACACCCCAAGAAACAAGAAAAAATCTACATCTACGGGGTGCCTATTTTAGCGTCCAGCGATGGAGGAAAAACATTTAGTTCCATCAGCAAACTCAACGTACATTCAGATCATCATGCCCTATGGATTAATCCCGATCTTGACGGACATTTGATCAATGGAAATGACGGAGGAGTAAACATTACTTATGACGATGGAGCACATTGGATGAAAAACAACTCCACGGCGGTAGGGCAATTTTATGCCATCAACGTAGATAACGAAAAACCTTACAATGTTTATGGTGGACTTCAAGACAACGGTGTGTGGAAAGGAGCCCACAATGGCATTGACAATGAACGTTGGCAATCGACAGGGCACAACCCTTGGACATCCATTATGGGGGGTGACGGAATGAAAATTCAAATCGACAACCGCAACAGCAATATCGTATACACGGGCTTTCAGTTTGGGAACTACTACCGACTCAATCTGGCGACCAAAGGAAGAAAAGCAATACAGCCAAAGCATACACTTGGAGAGTCTCCATACCGTTTCAATTGGCAAACACCAATACTATTGTCTTCTCACAATCAAGACATCTTATATTACGGTGGGAATAAATTGCACCGATCACTCAATCAAGGAGACGATTGGGAAACCATTTCTGACGATCTAACCCAAGGGGGACGTAAAGGAAATGTGGCCTATGGGACTCTCACTACCTTGAGTGAATCTCCCTTACAATTTGGCTATATCTATACCGGAAGTGATGACGGCTATGTGCATAGAACTACCAATGGTGGCGGAAGTTGGACACGAATTTCTGATTTCTTCCCATCAGATTTATGGGTGAGTAGAGTAGTGGCCTCTTCGCACAAGAAAGACCGCGTTTATGTTACCCTAAATGGTTACCGTTGGGACGATTTCACCCCTTATGTGTATGTGAGTGATGACGGTGGGAACAGTTGGGAAACCATTACAACCAACTTGCCCTTGTCGCCGGTCAATGTGATTCGGGAAGATCCAAAAGACGAAAAAATTCTATACCTAGGGAACGATATGGGGGTTTTTGTCTCCACCGATAAAGGAAAAAATTGGGTGCCTTTTTCCAAAGGATTAACCACAGCAGCCGTTCACGATTTAGTGATTCAACCCGAAAAAAACCATTTACTTGTTGGCACACATGGGCGTTCGATTTATAAAGCAGACATTAGTGTTTTTCACCAACCAAAAAAGAAAGACCTAACCCTTTTCCCCTTAAAAGAATTCAAAAAGTCCGTGCGATGGGGAAGTGCTGGTTCGCAATGGAGAAAGGTGTATGCTCCACTCCTTGACCTTATTCTTCACACACAAGAGAGCGGTCCCTACACCCTCAGCATTAAAGATGTAAAAGGCGTACTTGTGCATCAATCCAACGGTCAGTTGGATAGCGGTTATAATTACCTAAATTATGATCTAAGCATCCAGCAATCGTACTTAAAAAACTATCTTAAAAAGCATAAAAACAACCCCTTAAAATCTGCCAAAAATGGAAAGTATTACCTACCAAAAGGAAGTTTTACCGTCGAAATTAAAACCGCAACAACCCAACAAAGTACCTCTCTCACAATTAAGTAAGACAAGCACTTTTTGTTGCCTTTTCTTTTTGTTGGTTGCACAGTATCTCTCGGCACAAGAGGCTGTTTCTGATAGTTTGTCGGGCTGGAAACATCAACGTGAGATTGGTCTATTGGTCAATCAATCCAGCTTCAATAACTGGCTTGCGGGGGGGACAACCAATTTTAGTGGGACATTGAATTTCGATTATAACATCACCTTTCAAGATGAAGTGTGGTTGTGGACCGCTACGGCAGACGTTGCTCTGGGGTTTGCCAAAATTGATTCAGAAGAATTCGTCAAAAAAACAGAAGATCGGCTTGCGATAGACGCAGTGCTAGAACGCAAGTCAAATAAACGATGGAAATGGTCTTCTAGCATTAATTTAAAAACGCAGAACACGCCCGGCTACGCCTTTGTGGAAGGACAAAACAATCAGATTGAGCGGATCAAATCAACAGTTTTTTTTTCCCCTGCTTATCTGCGTCTTGGGGTCGGAACCTCCTACAGGAAATCCGAATCTTTCTCCCTCCAGTTTCAACCACTCACCGCACGAGTCATTCTAGTAGACAAGGTGTTTACCCAGTCCATTGGTCCGGGTGATAGTTATTTTGGGGTTAAGCAAGGTGAAAGTGCACGCTGGGAAGCAGGAGCCTCCTTGTCCATGCAAGCCAAACACGAATTTGTCAAAAACGTGTTCTTTTCTAACACGCTCAGTCTCTTTTCAAATTATCTGACCGAAACAAAAAACATTGATTTGGATTATACCGGCACCCTCGACATGAAAGTAAATAAGTATCTAAGTGCAATGCTCGAGCTGCAATTGGTGTATGACGACAATGCCCTTAACGATTTGCAGCTAAGACAGGTTTTTGGTCTTGCGCTTAGCCTGCCATTCTAGGCTTGTTTAAGTTTTGGCGGCAAAAAAAGCAGAATTAGGTCAAAAAACTAAACAAGAACTTATGGGCTAGTTTAGAGAGGCTATAAACTAGAAAAATAGCAAAGATTTATTTCTTTCTCACTGCTTTATGCCTTAATTTTGTTACTCTAAATTGAAATAAATGAGTGCATTAATCAAGTCGTCCTTGGCAAGGAAATATGCCATGGCGCTTTCAGGATTGTTTTTGGTTTTCTTTCTTTTACAGCATTTTACCATCAACTTAACCTCAGTTTTTAGCGAAACGGTGTTTAACGAATTATCCCATTTTATGGGGAATAACCCACTGGTGCAATTTGCATTGCAACCCGTTTTAATTTTTGGCGTCATTTTTCATTTCATCATGGGTTTTGTTTTGGATCTTAAAAACCGTAGCGCGCGTTCAAGTAAATATGCCACCAATAATGGAGCGGCTAATTCTTCATGGATGTCTCGCAACATGATCATTTCTGGTGCTGTGGTTCTTTCTTTTCTAGGATTGCATTTCTATGACTTTTGGTTTCCTGAAATGAATTACAAATACATCGAAGTGTTACCGGAAAATCCGACCCGCTACTTCGAAGAAATGGTGCACAAATTTGAGAGCCCAGTCCGTGTTGGATTGTATGTGATTTCATTTGGCTTTTTAGCACTTCACTTGATGCACGGTTTCAGTTCTTCTTTTCAGTCGCTAGGCGCTAACAATAAATACACAAGAGCAATCAAAGGCTTCACAACGGCATTTGCCATTGGAGTACCCCTTGGCTTTGTTTTCATTGCTTTGTTTCACCATTTAAACGCATTTTAATATGGCAACCTTAGATTCAAAAATACCACAAGGGCCATTGGCCGACAAGTGGACCAACCACAAGAGTCATATCAACCTTGTTAGTCCAGCTAACAAACGTCTTATTGACGTTATTGTAGTGGGAACAGGTTTAGCCGGAGCATCGGCTTCTGCGACCTTGGCTGAATTGGGCTATAATGTAAAAACGTTTTGTTTTCAAGATTCTCCTCGTCGTGCACACTCTATTGCTGCACAAGGAGGGATCAATGCGGCAAAAAACTACCAAGGCGATGGGGATTCTACCTATCGCTTGTTTTACGATACCATTAAAGGAGGAGATTACCGTTCCAGAGAATCCAACGTGCACCGTTTGGCGGAGGTTTCGACCAATATCATTGACCAATGTGTAGCCCAAGGGGTTCCCTTTGCTCGTGACTACGGTGGCTTACTCGACAACCGTTCATTTGGAGGAGTATTGGTATCACGTACCTTTTATGCCAAAGGACAAACTGGGCAACAACTATTGTTGGGTGCCTACTCAGCCATGAACCGTCAAATTGGTCGTGGAAAAATAAAAATGTACAACCGCCATGAAATGATGGA